>Ga0315909_10001982_pt1 | contig 26883 bp, 20 predicted proteins | sample LakEriMetagenome_11_FD_203527 | JGI IMG/M metagenome (GOLD analysis project Ga0315909, IMG submission 203527) | Freshwater fungal communities from buoy surface, Lake Erie, Ohio, United States - Buoy 2 MA125 | ecosystem: Environmental > Aquatic > Freshwater > Lake | place: USA: Lake Erie, Ohio...
ACAGCATGCGCGACAGTAAATCGTAGGCTGCACTCGACTCACCCATGCCTGGACCAACGACAACGGCACCACGCTTTGGGTTTAACGACCGTGCAGGCCGACACATTAATTCAAGATGAATTGGATCAAAGGGCGGTGCAGTATCTATAAATCCTGCAAATACCCGACCAGCACCTGTCATAGCACCTGCGCGTGCGGCCAGTAAAACAGCGCCTGTCATTCCACTGGCGCCACCTGTTACATACAAGTCGCCATGCTGGCCTTTGTGAGAGGCATGCACTCTAGGGTGTAATGCCGAGGTAAATAACGCGGGGCGATTTAGCTGTGCAATCGGTTCGTTAAATAAGCTGCGCTCAATCGCTAAATCATCAACAACAACGTTACCTGCGTAGTCCCGTCCATGCAGTGTATGGAGTCCCGGCTTATTGGCGATGAAGCTAATCGTAGTGCTGGCTTTAACTGCAATGCCATTCGGCCCAACAACTGCGCCGTGATCGGCATCCAAACCACTAGGCACATCGATGGCCAAAACCGGACAGCTTAATTGATTCAGATACTCAACTAGCGTTCGGAAGTCACCTTGTACTGGCCGCGTTAGGCCTATGCCAAACAAGCCATCGATGGCGAGATCCCAGTTCTGATCATTGAGCAGATTACTCAGTTCGATGAAGGGAACAAGCTTGCTATTTGCGTTATCCAAGGCAGTTTTTGCATCGGAAGATAACTGACCAGGAGCTACGGGCATAACAATGCTGATAGTCACGTCGTGCATTGCTAGCTCTAACGCAGCGACGAGTGCATCGCCGCCATTATTGCCGGGGCCTACTGCAACCAGTACGCGCAGATTTTTTTCGTTATTTGGACGTAGAGACCAAGCGAGGTCTGCAACGGCTTTACCGGCTCGCTTCATCAAGGTTGCAGGAGGAAGATTATCCAGTGCTGCTTGCTCTATCGCTCGTATCTGAGCAACGCTATACAGATCGGTGTCGATGGTATCAACGCACACGATCGCCATAGCGGGTTAGCGTCAGGCCATCGGTATCGATTTCTGTACGCCGACCAGAAATCATGTCCGCGATGAGTTTACCGCTGCCAGCAGCCAATGCCCATGCTGCCGAGCCATGACCCGTATTGATATAGACATTGGGATAACGAGTTGGGCCAACCAGTGGCACGCCCTCAGGCAGCATGGCCGTAGGAGCACACCAAAAACTTGCAGCACGGTAGTTGGCTGCATTAGGAAACCAATCATCGGCAACTTTGACCAGTGTGTTGACAGCTTTGTTATGCAAGTCGAGGTTGGAAGATCCCAGTTCGGCGCAGCCAGCGATGCGTATACGCTTTCCTAGTCGTGTTAGTCCTACACGGTAGGTGTCATCAAACAAGGATGTTTGAGGCGCGAGTTCGAATTCCTGTATTGCCATCGATGCGGAATAGACTTTGACCGGATAAATCGGAAGACTGATACCCATGCCTTTGAGCAGTCGAACACTGTCACTGCCAGCGGCCACCACCACACCATCGACGTCCACAGTGCGGCCTTCCAGTTGAAGCGTCGTGCCACCTAGTTCAGGTCGTATTGCCTGAACTTCACTATTAAAGTGAAATTCCACACCTTTATCTTGAGATAAAGTTTTGAGTTGGCGAACGAATAAAGGGCAATTGCCGGCCCAATCATCCGGCACATGCAATGCAGAGTGAAACTGGGTTTCGGAAGATAACGCCGGTTCAAGTAAACGCGCAGCTTCAGGATCCATTAATTCATTGCGACTGCCGAATTCGCCGAGTAGTTCCATGAAGGGGTGAGCCATCTCCAATTCACGCGCGGTGCGAAACATAATCATCATGCTGTTGCGCTGCTGGAAATCTAGTTCGCGAGTTTGTACCAGGTGCTGCATGAGTTCCTGGCTATAGCTGGCAAGACGATATAAGCGCTGCTGATTTTGTTTGAATCGGTTGAGGGCTGATTCCGACATAAAGCGCTTAAGCCAGCCCCACATAGCTGGCTCAAATCGGGCGCTAAAAGCAAACGGGGATTCGGGTCGAAACAACATAGAAAGCACGCGTGCCGGTGCCCCGGGCGTTGCCCACAACCGAAGTCCGGACGGACCCATCAAGTCCAGATTACCAAAGCTAGCTTCCTGAGCGACGTTGCCGTAACGTTCAAATAAAGCGACCTCGTGACCGGCCTCTGACAAGTAATACGCGGTGCTGACACCCACTACACCGCCACCAATTACAGCTAAGCGCATTTGACTCCAGATATCTACGAATCTAACAGCAGCGGATTAAACCGCTCTCTGTAGGGCAGGTCATTGCCTGCAATTTTTAAAAATTAATGCAGTTAAAAAGTGAATTAGCTATAGGTTATCCGTAAAACCAGTGGGAAACAATCGTTGAAGTTTGTGCAGAGCTGGTGCGCGCTGCACCGAGCTGCATCAATACCCCCCCATGATGGGGCAGATCATCCCTCCATCACTAGACAATCAAGCACACGAATTCATTCAAAAGCGTGTAATTACGTCGTTTTTGATCAAGGTGGCATTGGTAAGCACTTGGCACATAAATTGCAAAAAAAGAAATCAAACCGTTGTAGGCTCTTTTCCTGCAGCGGAACGATGCAATTCAACGCTGACTGACAACTCGACGTGAAGGACGACATCATGAGATCGATCACGCACCGTCTAACCACCTTATACAAACCGTCCGCCAGAACGCGTCGTAGCTACGCTGCGACGTCCGTTCAGCCACCCGTCATGAAGTCCAGACCATATATAGATACGTATGCTCATGCTGCACCCTACTGGCGGAACTACGTTACAGATTGGGTAGAAAAAAGTCGTCATAAACTCGACCTCAGTTCGACCGAAGTCAACGCTCCAGGTAACTCGACTTTCGCGCTGCCGAGTGCAATCGTAAGAATGTCGCAGAGTGATATCGAATCGTTTTTAGTTCAGAAGCAGGAAGTGCATCACGGTGTTCTGCACGGCATAGGCAAATTGCGATTACCTGCCGATTGCAATCCACTCGAAGTCGATGGTTTTGTTTTAGAAAATCGCACGCAAACCACACGACCCGGCTTGGGAAAATTCAGAGATGTCGCCTGCGGTGGATATGACAACCGACCCTACAAATATTTGTACGTAATCGATGCAGAAGGATTACACCTTGTGCGTGAATTCACTGAATGCGAAAAAAGTTCGCGCGGCATTGCTGTTCACAGTTTAATAAAAAGTCACGCCATTATTGGCGGAGAAGCGTTTTTTGATGCGCATGAATCAGGACGGGTTTACATTAATTTTGGTTCATCGCGCTATTACCCGACCTCGGTTCAGCAGATGGAAAATACCGCCAAGTATTGGCTAGCTTGTGGTTATGACGAGGTAGTGGCTGTTTACAGTTCTCGTGACTTGCAAGAGAAGCCCTATGGAATGAAAGACCGCTACGGTAAAAATCTACCCAACGTGATTTATCGCCGAGATAAACAGCCATTGATACTCACGGTAATTCAGCAAGTGAACAAAAATTCACATGCCAGCCAGATGGCTTTCAATAGCCGTTGCTATGGATAGCAAGCGCGCATCCAACATGGCGGTACAGGCAAGCATAAGCCCGATGGGCAAATCCCCCTGACGATGTATAGGTAAAGAAATAGCGCAGCCATCGAGCAAGTTGATAACAGACGGATTGCGTAACAGCAGCCGGTTAGCTTCAAAAAAACTAGTCTCGGACGCATTTAATGCGTCGATTTTAGGGGCGACAATAGGAACTGTGGGCATCACGATCGCGTCGTAGCCACTGATGGCTTGTTCTAATCGTGCTTGCCACTGCGCCCGTGCTTGTTTAAGTCGTTCATGGTCGGCCTCAGTTGCCTCAGCACCCAGCAAAATTCGCTTAACGACGCGGGGGTCGTACTCGCTACCTCGCGCTTTGAGAAGTTCCTTATGCCATGGGTAGGCTTCGTAAGGTGAGATGAGATACAAATCCTTAGCCTCTGCCAGCATTGGTAGCGGAATTTCGGTGATGTGTACACCAGCTGCTGACAACTTGGACAGTGTGGCGGTAAATGCTTTGGCTACAGCATCGTCTAAGTCATCAAGCACTATATCTTCAGGAATAGCCAAGCGCAGGCCGTCCAGCTCAACAGCATGAGTTATCAACGGCTGATCGGCGATTAAGCTATCCATCAGCAGGCAGTCATGAACCGTTCTGGCAATTGGGCCTATAGAATCCAGTGAAGGTGCCAGCGGCAATGCGCCCACCGTCGGTACACGCCGCATGGTTGGTTTAAATCCTACCAAGCCACAGAGCGCCGCTGGGATTCTGACTGAGCCTCCCGTATCTGACCCTATCGCTGCAACACAACTACCGATGGCAACTGAGACAGCCGCTCCAGAAGACGATCCACCAGGAATACGTGTGGGGTCGGCTGGATTACCGGGGGTGCCAAAGTGCGGATTGAGCCCCACACCTGAATAGGCGAATTCGGTCATGTTGGTCTTGCCTACTAACGCCGCACCAGCTGCGCGCAGACGAGCGACTACAGTGGCATCTGCCTGGGCTGGCGCTGCATCACGTAGCGCAATCGAGCCTGCCAGAGTGACTTCACCTTCCACATCAAACAAATCTTTGACCGACACAGGCAAGCCCGCAATAGGAGAGAGCGCTTGACCGGTAACGCGCAAAACATCGGCATGGGAAGCTGCTGCCAGCGCCGATTCGGCGTAAATGGCGGTATAGACCGAGGAGGATTCTCGCGCAATAGCCAGGCTGTGCTGGACTATTTCCCGCCGGTTGTGAGTCGTGATCGTGGTGATCGTCATAGCCAGATGATTAGTTAAGTAGGGATTAACAAGGTAAGCCAACGATAGCATGGACGCGCATTACAGCCTCAATCTCGTGGAATGCGGGACTGCTTACACGTCAGCCTTAAAGAGGTCGAGTGTGCAGGGTATAATTTCGCCTTGTTTTGCCAACCCGCGAAGGCCGGACATTTTGTACCGGCTAGTCTCGCCAACTGCCTCTTCACCATGCTCATACTGCCGGGTTCACATGCCCTGTCTGCATCTCGTCTACAACGCCTGTTAGCTCAACTGAAAGCTATTGATTCTGCGATCACTGGGCTTAGCAGTCGCTATTGCCATTTCGTTGCTACCCATCGGGAGCTTGTTGATGACGACAAGCGTCATCTCTCGGCCATGCTGACCTATGGAGAACCATTCACCGCAGAAGAATCAGGTGAACAATTTGTAGTGATTCCGCGCTTGGGCACGATTTCACCCTGGGCCAGCAAAGCCACCGACATAGCGCATAACTGCGGCATGACGGCGGTGCATAGAATTGAGCGCGGAATTCGCTACTCAGTTCAGATCAAATCGGGGCTATTGGGTAAGAAAAAAACCTTAGACAGTCACCTGCGCGAACACATCAGTACACTTTTGCACGACCGAATGACTGAAACCGTTATTCACGATACCGCAGAGGCAGCAGGCTTATTTCAAGAACTAAAAGCCCAACCACTAGCCTACATAGAATCCAATCAGCGCGGCAGAGCCGCGCTGGAAGAAGCCAACAGCACGTTGGGCTTGGCTTTGTCGGATGATGAAATTGATTATCTGCTGGAAGCATTTCAGCGCGCTGGTCGTAATCCCAGCGATGTAGAGCTGATGATGTTTGCACAGGCAAACAGCGAACACTGCCGCCATAAGATATTTAATGCCGACTGGACCATCGACGGTGAAAAACAGGATCGCTCCCTGTTTGGAATGATACGTAACACCCATCAACTCAATCCGCGCGGCACGGTGGTGGCGTATTCCGATAACTCATCCGTGATTGAAGGTGCTACCGTCTCGCGATTTTATCCGCGCGCAGACGAGGGCGGTGTTTACCGCGCTAGCGATGAGCTCACCCATATTTTAATGAAGGTTGAGACGCATAATCATCCTACGGCGATCTCACCGTTTCCCGGCGCATCCACCGGTGCAGGTGGTGAAATACGTGATGAAGGCGCCACCGGACGCGGTGCCAAACCCAAAGCAGGTTTGACCGGTTTTACGGTATCTAACCTGATGCTGACTCACGCTGTGCGCCAATGGGAAAACGCACTCGATGTCACCACGCCATCAGAGCTACGCACCACGCCCGGCATGGCAGGTATTGTCGGCAAGCCCGATCGTATCGCTTCACCGTTGCAGATCATGATTGATGGGCCGATAGGTGGAGCAGCATTTAATAATGAATTTGGTCGCCCTAACTTAACAGGCTATTTCCGTAGCTACGAACAAAACGTCGCCGGCACCGTGTATGGTTATCACAAGCCCATCATGATTGCGGGCGGCTTGGGAAACATCTCTGCGTTGCACACGAAAAAAGAAGGCCTTCCACCTGGTAGTTTGCTAATACAACTCGGCGGCCCGGGCATGCGTATAGGCATGGGGGGGAGTGCAGCTTCGTCTATGGCCACGGGTACCAATACCGCTGATCTTGATTTTGATTCTGTGCAGCGTGGTAATCCTGAAATGCAGCGTCGTGCACAAGAAGTCATTAATGCCTGCTGGTCTATGGGGCTAAGTAATCCTGTGCTGTCGATTCATGATGTGGGTGCGGGTGGATTATCGAATGCGTTTCCTGAACTAACCAACGATGCAGGTCGTGGTGCCGTATTTGATTTGCGCAAAGTGCATCTGGAAGAAAGCGGCATGGCCCCGCGCGAAATCTGGAGTAATGAATCACAAGAGCGTTATGTGCTCGGCATTGCGCCGTCGAGCTTGCCTTTGTTTACCAGCATGTGCGAGCGCGAGCGTTGTCCGTTTGCAGTCGTGGGTATCGCCACCGAAGAACGACAGTTGCGAGTGCTGGATCCCGAACACGACAATTATCCGGTTGACATGCCTATGGATGTGTTGTTGGGCAAACCACCCAAAATGCATCGCGATGTACAACGTCGTATTCCACAAAAAGCAGCTCTCGATTTAACCGACATCACTTTAGAAGATGCCGCCCAGCGTGTGCTGCAACAGCCAACAGTGGCAGACAAATCCTTTTTAATCACCATCGGCGACCGTACCGTGGGTGCGCATACCGTGCGTGACCAAATGGTTGGACCCTGGCAGGTGCCAGTAGCCGATTGCGCAGTCACCACTATGAGCCATCGCGGTTACTTGGGCGAAGCCATGGCCATAGGTGAACGCACGCCACTCGCAGTAATTAATGCGCCAGCCTCAGGCCGCATGGCCGTGGGTGAAGCCATTACGAATATCGCTGCGGCTGCGATCGAATCGCTGTCTGACATTAAGCTCTCTGCCAACTGGATGGCCTCCTGCGGACAGCCAGGACAAGATGCTGCTTTGTTCGATACCGTAAAAGCTGTGGGTATGGAGTTATGCCCAGCACTGGGCATAAGTATACCGGTGGGCAAAGACTCGTTATCCATGCGTACCACCTGGCACGATGACGAGGGCGACAAAACTGTGCTTTCGCCGGTGTCGTTAATCGTATCGGCGTTTGCGCCGGTGAGTGATGTCAGGCGTACGCTTACGCCTCAATTACGTACCGATTTAGGTGATACATCGTTAATACTGATCGATCTGGGTCGCGGTAAAAATAGACTCGCTGCATCGGTGTTCACGCAGGTGATGCAGCAATTGGGTGAGGATGTTCCAGATGTCGATAGTGCCGATGATTTGAAAGCATTTTTCGATGCAGTACAGCGTTTAAATCGCGAAGGTCTTTTGCTGGCGTATCACGACCGTTCTGACGGCGGATTGTTTGCCACTTTGTGCGAGATGTCATTTGCCGGTCATGCGGGTATCTCCGTTAATCTCGACATACTAGTCACCGAAGGTGAGCATGCTACCGATTGGGGTGATTCCAAAAATTGGGCATCACAAGTTGACCATCGTCGTAATGATTTAACCCTGAGCGCTTTATTCAATGAAGAATTAGGCGCGGTGCTTCAGGTCAGAGCTTCCGAAAAATCGGATGTAATGAACGTGCTGCGTGAATATGGCTTAGGTGCGTGCAGTCATATCATAGGCAAGCTCAATGATCGTGATGTGATCGAACTGACCCGCGATGCAAAAACCATCTATACCCACAAGCGGGTTGATTTACATCGTATGTGGAGTGAAACCAGCTGGCGAATTGCGCGTCTGCGTGACAACCCCGCCTGCGTCGATCAAGAGTACGACAATCTCTTAGATGCTACCAATCCCGGTATGACTCCTAAACTCACCTTTGATCCTGCAGAAAATATCGCTGCTACGTTTATAGCTAAAGGCAGCCGACCCAAAGTCGCCATACTCAGAGAGCAGGGCGTTAACTCGCATGTGGAAACCGCCTATGTCATGGATCAGGCAGGTTTTGAGGCAGTGGACGTGCACATGAGTGATTTGATTGCTGATCGGGCGTCGTTAAAAGACTTTCGTGGTTTGATTGCCGTGGGTGGATTCTCTTACGGCGATGTGCTGGGTGCTGGGGAAGGCTGGTCTAAGACCATACTGTTTAACGCCAAACTGGCGGATCAGTTCTCTGCTTTTTTCCAAGCGAACGATACGTTTGCTTTGGGTATCTGCAATGGCTGCCAGATGATGAGTAGCCTAAAGTCCATCATCCCGGGTGCGCAGCACTGGCCTAAATTCACACGCAACCAATCCGAGCAATTCGAAGCACGGTTTGCGATGGTCGAGGTGATGGATACACCATCGATATTCTTTACCGGTATGGCTGGAACCCAAACACCGATAGTGGTGGCCCACGGCGAAGGCTTTGCGAATTTTTCACATACCGGACAACTCAACGACGTTAAAGTCGCATTGCGCTTTGTTGATCATGCGGGTCAGATGACCGAACGTTACCCATATAACCCAAATGGATCGCCATCAGGAATTACGTCAGTCACGACGGATGATGGCCGCTTCACGGTGATGATGCCGCATGCTGAGCGAGTGTTTAGAACGGTGCAGCACTCATGGCACCCCGATAGCTGGGGCGAAGATTCACCCTGGATGCGCATGTTTCAAAATGCGCGTAAGTGGGTGGGTTGAGGTTGTCGTAGTTTGAAACTTCCTGATGAGCGCCGCTTGTATCTATTCAATAAAAGTATGGAATGGAAATGATGATGGTGCATCGCTAGTAACTCTCTTTAGGCAACCATAAAAAAACGCTCCGGGAAGAAATCTTCAACGGAGCGTTTTTTATTTGATCCAAATTCTTACTGAATTTTTGCTTTCTTCTTCAGATCTTGCTGGAAGGTCTGAAGTTTGCGCTGCTGCACAGACTCAGCAATTTGTGCTTTGACTTCGTCAAATGCAGGAAGCTGCGCATCACGTATGCCTTCGAGTTTGATGATATGAAAACCAAACTGTGTCTTAACGGGTGTCTGCGTTGTATCACCCGTCTTTAAGGTCATCATCGCTTCCGAGAAAGGTTTGACGAACGCTTCAGAAGGTGCCCATCCCAGATCGCCACCTTGCTCAGCAGAGCCAGGATCTTTGGACGCTTTGGCGAGGTCTTCAAATTTGGCGCCGCCTTTGAGTTTTTCTATGATGGCTTTAGCTTCATCTTCTTTTTCAACGAGAATATGACGCGCATGGAATTCTTTGCTGCTAGCAGTTGTTTTTGCTTTTTCGTACTCAGCCTTGAGCTCGTCATCCTTAATAGGATGCTTAGTCATGTAGTCGGCCACCATGGCACGAATGATGATGGACTGACGTGCCAGCTCAATTTGATTTTTGATGTCGGGGCGGCTAGAAATACCTTGCTTATCCGCTTCTTGAGCGAGGACTTCACGATTGATCAGTTCGTCTTTGATCATAGCGCGCATCTCTGGCGTATCTTGTTGGCCCTGTTGCACCATTTGCTTAACCATCGCGTCGACGCGCGAGGTGGGAACGGCTTTGCCATTAACAACAGCAACGTTTTGAGCGATCGCTGGAAGATAGGCCGATACGCATAGCGCCAAAAGCAAGCGCACTGTTTTCAGATTAATCATAGTTGTGGAAGTAAGAGCGTTGATAAAAGTTGACCAGTATGGCCGTTAGTGTCCTTGCTTTTCCGCTTCATCAGGTGTTAGCAAGGTCATCGCAAGAGCGTGTATATCTTTTTGCATCATCTCGCGCAAGCAATCATACACTAGGCGGTGTCTTCCTACTTTGCCCACGCCCTCAAACCGAGACGAAACCAGATGTAACCTGTAATGCCCGCCACCCGAGGCTGCCCCGGCATGACCTGCATGCATGGCGGATTCATCGGCGATGTCCAGGGTTTTTGGCTCAAGACCTGCCGTGAGAAGTGCATGAATTCTGTCCAACCGGGTCATTCTGATTCCTTTTCTGGTTCTTTCATGTAGCGTGACAAGTAGATACTTTGAAAGATAACAAACACGATCATTAAGCCAATAAAGCCAAATAATTTGAAATTAACCCAAAAAGCTAACGGGAAATTGAAGGCGATATACAGATTGAGTGCACCCATCAAGCCAAAAAAGCCACCCCATGCAAAATTGAGCCGCATCCAGACGGGATCAGGTAACTCCAGCTGTTGACCCATCATAGATTTCATCAGATTTTTTTTCAGTAAGATGGGGCTCAGTAACAAAACTGCAGCAAAACACCAGTAAAGCACCGTGGGCTTTAATTTGATGAATTGCTCATCATGAAAATAAATCGTGGCGCCACCGAAAAAAACAATAATGACCAAGGACACCCACAGCATGGTGTCTACCCGCTGTCGGCGCATCAGTAGCCAGCCGATTTGCGCAAACGTGGCCAGAATAGTCACGGCAGTTGCGAGCAAGATAGGCGCTTGACTCAGAATGACTTCGCCGCCGGATACCAGAGCAGACAAATACATATTACCTACGTCTTGAGCTGCCTCGGGATTTGCGCCGGCTATTTTAAATACAAGAAAAAATAAAATAACCGGAAATAAATCGAACAAAAGTTTCATGTAAGTCCGATCGTTAATCAGGTTGCCGCAGTAAAGCGCAATGACGCTGAGTTGATACAGTAACGCAGACCCGTGGGTGCTGGTCCATCAGGAAATACATGGCCTAAATGTGCATCGCAGACATTGCATATGATTTCAGTGCGTAGCATGCCATGGGTGCGATCAACTCGTTCCATGACATAGTCGGGATTAAGCGCACGAAAATAACTAGGCCAACCGCAGCCAGATTCAAATTTAGTATCAGACTCAAACAGCGGCGTATTACAGCACACGCAATGATAAACACCATGTTCATGATGATCCCAATAGCGGCCAGTAAATGCGCGTTCGGTACCGGCGTGTCGAGTTACTTCATATTCCATAGGGTCGAGCAGTGCTTTCCACTCTGCATCGCTACGAACAACTTTTTTTGTACTCATGATGGTTCCCTGCCTTAGGAAGGTGGTGATAGTTACTCAAGAAGAGCAACTGACTTCAATATGTGCGGCCCAGTCGGGTGGTAATTCGGCATACGACTCATACTGCGGATGCTCATCAAAGGGATTTTCAAGAAGCGTGAGTAGTATTTCTATTTCAGAAAAATCTTTTTGCTCGGCTTTTTGTATAGCGACCTGGGCCAAATAATTACGCAATACAAACTTGGGATTGACTCTGTCCATCGCACTTTTTCGCGCCTCGTCACTACTGGATTCTCGCTTTAATCGACGACGGTAATTTACTGTCCATGCATCAAATAAGGCACGGTCGATAAACAGATCGCGCACCGCAGTGTCGTGGGATGGGTCATCAATTTTCAGACTAGAAAGTCGACGAAACAGCAATGAGAAATCAACACGATTACTCGCCATGGCATCAAGCAAAGACTCGACAAGTTCCATATCGCCGGGTTCAGCAGATTGCAGTCCGAGCTTGGCGCGCCATAGCGACGCGATCTTGGCTTCATAAGAGGGGTTGTACACCGCCAGTGCTTCTTGCGTTTCGTCTACGCCGCCTATCAGTGCAACCATAGCCTGACCCAGGGCATAGCAGTTCCACTCGCCTATGCGGGGCTGCATACGATACGAATAACGCCCCTGCTGATCGGTGTGATTGCATATATGGGCGGGCTCATAGGCTTCCATAAAACCAAATGGGCCGTAATCTAGTGTCTGACCCACAATCGACATATTGTCTGTATTGAGTACGCCGTGCATGAAGCCTACGGTTTGCCAGTGCGCCACGAGCTCTGCAGTGCGGTGCGTAACTTCTTTTAACAGGGCTTGATAAGGATTAGCCGTATCGAGTAAATGGGGATAAATCTTTTCTAGGACATAGTCGGCCAATAATTTCAGCTCGTCTGGCTTTTGGTTGTAAAACCAGTGTTCAAACGAGCCAAATCGCACAAAGCTAGGCGCCATGCGCGTAACAACTGCCGTGGTTTCAGGCTGCTCACGCATAACCCGCATATCCGAACCCACAATGCATAATGCTCTGGAAGTGGGTATGCCCAAGCCCGCCATGGCTTCGGAACAAAGAAACTCTCTAATCGATGAGCGCAGCACAGCACGACCATCGCCCATACGTGAATACGGTGTTTTGCCTGCGCCTTTGAGCTGAAGCTCAAGCGAGCCTGAGGGCTCGGTCGGTGCCAAGGTTTCGCCTAGCAAAATCGCACGACCATCACCCAACTGGCCAGCCCACACGCCAAACTGATGGCCTGAATAGACCGCTGCCAGTGACTCGCTTTGCGGCAAGGGACGGTTGCCAGAAAAAGCTGTTAAAAATTCGTCAGTATCAAACTCGGAAGAGGCCAGACCTATGAGCTCCGCTGCGCGAGTACTAACGGCTACTCGGTAGGGATTAGGCAGCGGTGTAGGCGTGAGTTTTGTGTAAAACCCTGCTGGTAAGCTGGCAAAGCTGTTGGACCAGGTAAGTTCATCAAGTAAACGGCTGGGTCCAAGTGGGTTTTCCGGAGAATTCATCTTTAGCTTCTGTTACGATGATTAATGGAAAGTCATCAAATTCATCAAAATACAAACGAGCACTCAGTCATACAAATGCTGAGTGCTTGCGGAATAGTGCATTTTGACAGAGAAGTCCTAGCCTCACTGAGCAAGAATAGTCTGTTCAGGTTTTAGGAGCTTGCAGACTCTGATTTTTGTTGCGGCGCAAAATAAAATTTTATTGACGAACAGACAATTCGCGCTCGAGAATCGCGCGTCTGTCAAAAATTGCATTATAAAAATAAAATATTCAGGAGACTACATGGAGCAGTACCCACAGAGCCCACTCATGGGCCGTATGATGAGCCAGCCACTGCTCATTTCTAGCTTGATCAAGCATGCAGATAGGTATTACGGCGACACGGAAGTAGTTTCCAGGCGCGTTGAAGGTGACATACATCGCTACACCTATAGCGATTGCCACAAACGTTCTAAACAGCTTGCCAATGCATTAACTACACTGGGCGTAAAAATGGGTGACCGTGTGGCGACCCTCGCCTGGAATGGTTACCGTCATCTTGAAGCCTATTACGCAGTGTCGGGTTCTGGTGCCGTGCTGCATACAATTAACCCACGATTACACCCCGAGCAAGTTGCCTACATAGCTAATCACGCAGAAGATTTATATCTTTTCTTTGATTTAAATTTCTTACCTATCGTTGAATCAGTGGCGGCACTGTGTAAAACAGTCAAAGGTTTTGTCATGATGTGCGACCGTGATCGCATGCCTGCTGAAACAAACATCACCAACCTGATGTGTTATGAAGATCTGATAGCTAATCAGTCAGATGAGTATGAGTGGCCGCTGTTTGATGAAAATTCAGCCTCGAGTCTTTGCTATACCTCAGGCACGACCGGCAATCCCAAGGGCGCGTTGTACTCGCACCGTTCAACTATGCTGCATTCTTATGCATCGGCACTTCCTGATGCATTGAATGTTTCTGCCCGTGATGTGGTGTTACCTGTGGTTCCTATGTTCCACGTCAATGCCTGGGGCCTACCATATTCGGTCATGCTAACGGGTGCTAAATTAGTTTTTCCAGGCCCTGCCTTGGACGGAAAATCGATTTATGAATTATTCGAACAAGAAGGTGTGACTTTTTCTGCCGGTGTACCTACGGTGTGGCTCAGTTTGCTGGCGCATGTGAGTCAAAATAATCTTAAATTTTCGACCTTTAAACGCACCGTCATAGGCGGCTCGGCATGCCCGCCAGCCATGATGAAAACTTTCCGTCATGACTATGGTGTTGATGTTGTTCATGCGTGGGGTATGACAGAGATGTCGCCGCTGGGAACATCCTGTACGTTGGCTGGTAAGCATATGCAGTTGCCCGAAGAAGCCAAGCAAGCCATTTTAGAAAAACAAGGGCGGGTCATTTTTGGTGTCGACATGAAAATTGTTGATGACGATGGTCACGAGCTGCCTTGGGATGGCAAAACTTATGGAAACCTTTTGGTCAAAGGCCCATGGGTTATAGAAGGCTATTTTAAAAATGAAGGTGGTGATGTGCTCGAGGGTGGCTGGTTCCCCACTGGGGACGTGGCCGTTATTGATCATGAAGGCTACATGCAGATTACTGATCGCAGCAAAGATGTGATCAAGTCTGGTGGAGAGTGGATAGGCAGTATAGATCTTGAAAATATAGCGGTCGCTCATCCCTCTGTGCTGCAAGCGGCCTGTATCGGTATTTTTCATCCTAAGTGGGATGAACGTCCGCTGCTGGTAGTGGTGAAAAAACCAGGCATGGATGTAACTAAAGAAGACATACTAAATTTCTATGATGGGAAAATTGCCAAATGGTGGACCCCAGATGATGTGGTGTTCGCTGACAGTTTGCCACTCGGAGCGACAGGGAAAATTCTAAAAAATAAAATCCGCGAAACCTATCGTGATTACAAATTACCTACGGCTTAAGCGTGCTTAAGAAATCAGTAAATTTTCGGGAGTAGAGCGAGTGGAATTTACAGTAATTTCATTATTGAATGGCATGAGCTACGGCTTGCTGCTGTTCATGCTCTCGTCCGGGTTAACGCTCATCTTTAGCATGATGGGTGTACTTAATTTTGCACATGCCAGTTTTTACATGATGGGCGCTTATTTAGGATTTGCCATCAGCAAAAGCATAGGTTTCTGGCCTGCCTTTGTGTTGGCTCCTTTATTAGTGGGTCTGATGGGCGCTGCCGTCGAGCGCCTAGGGCTGCGCGCAGTACATAAACACGGCCATGTCTCTGAGCTGTTGTTTACGTTTGGCTTGTCGTATGTAGTGGTCGAACTGGTTCAATTGATATGGGGGCGTGCAGCTGTTCCCTATCGCATACCGCCAGAACTTGATGGTCCCTTGTTCACTCTTTATGCGCTGGCTTTTCCAATATATCGCGCCTTCATGATGCTGGTTGCGTTGTTTATGCTATTAGCTGTCTGGCTTTTATTAACACGCACTCGCATAGGTCTAGTGATACAGGCATCGCTTACGCATCCCGAAACGGTAGAGGCTCTGGGCCACAATGTGCCTCGTGTATTTATGCTGGTGTTTGGTGGAGGATGTGCATTGGCTGGATTGGCAGGAGTCATAGGCGGCAATGCGTTTGTTACCGAGCCAGCAATGGCCGCCACCGTAGGCAGCATCATTTTTGTGGTGGTGGTAGTGGGTGGTATGGGGTCGTTAGTGGGTGCTTTGTTCGCGTCGATATTAATCGGAATGATACAAACCTTTGCGGTTGCGCTTGATTGGTCGTTGCTTGGGCCGCTAGCAAAAATAGGATTGCAGATTAGCCCTGAATTGCCTTTTTACCGACTGCTTTCTCTTACGTTGGCTGAGATAGCACCCATCCTTCCTTACATGCTTTTAATCTTGATGCTGATTTTCCGGCCCAAAGGTTTGCTGGGTACACGGGAGAGCTGAGCATGAGTTTGCAAACTATAAGTTACACACCCATTAATCTAGGCCGCTGGTTGGTATGGACCAGCTTTGGGATCCTGCTAGCTTTGGCACCGTATGTTTTTCCTTCGGGCGGTAGCTTGTCGCTACTATCACTGATGGGTACCACCATGATTTTTGCCTTGTCGTACAACATGCTGTTGGGGCAAAGCGGCATGTTGTCGTTTGGTCATGCGGTGTATTCTGGCCTAGGTGCATTTTTTGCGATTCATGCCATCAATCTTTCAACTAGCGGCTCATTTTTTATACCCCTTTCATTTGTGCCACTCATAGGCGGTATCGCCGGCTTAGCCTTTGGTATTTTGTTTGGATATGTGACCACCAAACGTTCCGGTACAACGTTCTCCATGATTTCGCTGGGTATCGTTGAACTGGTATTCGCTTGTTCGTTAATGTTCCCTGGATTTTTTGGTGGTGAAGGTGGCATCTCTGCTGACCGAGTTTTTGGCAAACCCTTTTTAGGGATTAGCTACGGCCCTCAAATACAGGTCTACTACTTAATAGCCGCGTGGTTGTTCATCAGTACGGCTGCTATGTTTGCGATTTCGCATACACCCTTGGGCCGCATTGCCAATGCTGTTCGTGATAACCCAGAACGTGCTGAATTTATTGGTTATGACACTCAGCGCGTCCGATATCTGATGCTCATACTTTCTGGTTTTTTTGCTGGTATTTCTGGTGGATTAACTGCGATTAATTTTGAGATTGTTAGCGCAGAAAATGTCAGCGCCGCTCGTTCGGGTGCAGTATTGCTGTTTACATTTATAGGCGGCATAGGCTTTTTCTTTGGACCGTTACTCGGCGCAGTCATAGGGGTACTGCTGACAGTGATGCTGTCTGAAGTTACCAAGGCCTGGCTGCTCTACCTGGGAATCTTTTTCATCATGATGGTGATGTATGCTCCGGGCGGATTGGCAAGCCTCATCATGATGAATTTCAGATTAATGATGAATCGACTGTTCACGCCATTGATTCCACTGATGATCAAGATAACCACCGCCTCGTTAATCCTTTTTTTGAGTTTGGTTACGCTTGTAGAAATGACGTACCACTGGTCGCTAGAGTCAGCACAGGGATCCATTGTTAAATTATTTGGCACGCAGATCGATACAGCTCAACCGCTCGCATGGATTATTGCAAGCGCTTTATTTGCTGGTGGGGCTGTTTTATTTATACGTAGTCGTCCAGCTTATATGGATGCCTTAGGCGAAGCCAACGCAGAAATAGAACGCCGAATTGCGCGAGGTGCTGCATGACCACGTCTGCATTGGAACTGCGCAATGTACGCAAACAATTCGGCAGCACAGAAATTATTCGTGGCGTAAATCTCTCTGCGAATAAAGGCGAACGGTTAGCTATTATCGGGCCTAACGGTGCTGGAAAATCCACACTCTTTAATTTGATATCCGGCCGCTTTGGTGTCACCAGTGGTGAAATTTTGTTGCATGGTCAGGCGATAGAACAGCTGCCACCCTACAAAATTAATCGTCTGGGTTTGTCACGCAGTTTTCAAATCACGAATATATTTCATCGCTTATCCGTATTTGAAAACCTGCGTTGTGCAGTGTTATGGTCACTAGGTTACCGCTACTCTTTTTGGCATAAATTAAATGCACTGAAAGATGCGCGCGTACAAGCAGAGCAGGTCATGGAATCCATAGGCTTGGCTTGGCGTCGCGACACCTCGGCAGGTCTGCTGACGTATGCAGAACAGCGGGCATTAGAAATAGGTATTACGATCGCTGGCGGCGCAAATGTTATCTTATTGGATGAACCAACAGCCGGTATGAGCCGTTCTGAATCCGATGCCGCAGTCAATTTAATTACCAAAGTAACGAGAGATAAAACGTTACTCATGGTCGAGCATGACATGAGTGTTGTGTTTGGTTTAGCCGATAGAATTGCTGTCGTTGTTTATGGCGAAGTGATTGCCTGCGATACGCCTGCTGCGATTCGTGAAAATGCAAAAGTTCAAGAAGCCTATTTGGGCAGCCATGCACCTGATCAGGAGGTGCTATGAGCGATTTACTCGAAGTGAGTGATCTGCATGCGTTTTACGGTAAAAGTCATGTACTGCATGGCGTTAATTTGCGTGTGGGTCGTGGCGAGATTGTGAGTTTGCTGGGACGCAATGGCGTAGGGCGCTCAACCACAGTGAAAGCTGTCATGGGGCAGCTTGATGCTACCGGATCCATACTATTTAATGACGAACAAATACTGGGCTTGCCGCCTTTCCGAATAGCGCATCGCGGGCTAGGCTACGTGCCTGAAAGCCGTGATATTTTCCCCACGCTGACAGTAGAACAAAATCTGCTGCTTGGAGAAAAAAAAGGTAAAGCATCGCGCTGGTCTGCAGAGGATATGTATCAGATGTTCCCGCGTTTGCGTGAACGTCAACACACGCAAGCCGGTGTTCTTTCCGGTGGCGAACAACAAATGCTAACGCTGTGTCGCACACTCATGGGTGACCCTGCTCTCATTATGATTGATGAGCCTACTGAGGGTTTAGCGCCTAAAATTGTTGATCTTGTTGCTGATTATCTATTAGCTCTTAAAGCGCGCGGTGTGTCTATTTTGCTAGTAGAACAAAAGCTCGATATTGCCATGAAAATTTCAGAGCGCGTTTATGTCATGGGGCGAGGTACTATTGTCTTTGAAGGTACCCCTGCAGAACTGCGTGAAAATGCTATCGTACGTAAAGAATGGCTGGAAGTCTGAGAATTATCAGGCTGAAAATTTGATAATAATTTTAAAAGAGTGAGGGAGAGATTCATGACTGTTCAAATTCGCAGAATGGTGACAACTGCAGGTATGTTGCTAGCACTAGCGTCGTCATCGGTGCTTGCAGAGAACATAAAAATTGCTTTTATTGATCCTCTGTCAGGTCCATTTGCGCCAGTGGGTCAAAATTTACTTCATAGCTTTCAACTTGTTACGGAAGTAGCCAACAAAGAAAAATGGGCAGCCGGCCATACGTTCGAAGTAACTGGCTTTGATAACAAAGCCAGTCCACAAGAATCGCTGACAGTTTTAAAAGCCGTGATTGATCAAGGCTTTCGTTATATCGTTCAGGGTAATGGTTCTGGAGCAGCCGGTGCGTTGATCGATGCGATTAACAAGCACAATGAACGCAATCCCGGTAAAGAAATTGTGTTCCTAAATTATGCAGCGGTTGATCCCGATCTAACCAACAGCAAGTGCAGTTTTTGGCATTTCAGATTAGATGCCAATTCCGATATGAAGATGGAAGCACTGACGACTTATTTATCTGCTGATAAGTCAGTGAAAAAAGTTTACATCATTGGACAGAACTACGCCCACGGTCATCAGGTAACACGTGCTGCTAAAGAATATCTCAAGCGTAAACGTCCCGATATAGAAATTGTAGGTGATGATCTACATCCTATCGGTAGCGTAAAGGACTTTGCTCCCTACATTGCCAAAATCAGCGCTAGTGGAGCCGATACCGTAATTACAGGTAATTGGGGTTCGGATTTAGCATTACTCATTAAAGCATCGCGCGAATCAGATTTAAAAGCCCAGTTTTATACCTATTATGGATACACCACGGGTGTTCCTACGGTGATGGGTGCTGCAGCTGCTGAGCATGTCCGCTACGTAGGTACTTGGAACGTGAACAATGAAACGTATGCTGGCAAAGAGCTCATTGAGACATTTAAAAAGAAGTACAACGATGATTTGTATGCTGTCACCACCTACACAGCAATACAATTACTGGCGAAAGGCGTAAGTCAGGCAAAAACGACTGACCCGGTAAAAGTAGCATTCGCCATGGAGGGCCAAAAATTCAAAAGCCTGAATGGCGATCTTGAAATGCGTAAATCCGATCATCAACTACAGCAACCGCTATATTTGACGACATGGGTCAAGACGAATGGTAAGACAGTTAAATTTGATCAGGAAAACACGGGTTATGGCTGGCGTACAGATCAGAAAGTTGATCCTTATGTGGCTGCCCAGCCCACATCGTGCAACATGAAGCGTCCCTCATAATCTGGTCACTAAACCACGACTTAAGCCCGTACTCAGTGCGGGCTTTTTTTATTTATGGTCGTTTTACAGAATACTCGGTGGGGTCTTTGCCACAAAAAATGCACGTATCTAGACAGCAGAGTAGCGATAGCTTGAAATGCCCAATTCATTCGACGAGGAGACTGAATTGGATGCCTGTCAACGCACTATCGCGAACTCAAATCGCGCAAAAAAACTTTGTATAACATCAGCTCTTTCACTGTGTGTATTTCTAAGCACAGCTGTTCATGCTCAAACTATACGTATAGGTCTTAGTGGGCCCTTCACCGGTGGATCTAGCCCCATGGGCGAAAGCATGCGCAATGGCGTTCGCCTTGCTGCAGATGAAATCAATAGCTCAGGAGGTATCAACGGTTTGCCCATTGAGCTCATCGAGCGCGATGACACAGCCAACAACGAAATCGGGGCAAAAATTGCTGACGAATTGACCCGCGCAAAAGTTGTGGCAACCATAGGCATTGTTAATACCGGTGTAGGACTCGCATCAATTGATTACTATCAAAAAGCAAAAATTCCTTTAGTTGTTGCTGTATCGACTGGTCCCGCACTAACACGTAAATTTTCTCCGCCGTCTCAGCCTGTCAATTTCATCTTTCGTGTTTCTCCCACACTAGACTTGGAAGCTAAAGTACTTGCCGCTGATCTCAAGCGCAAAGGGCTAATGCGAGTTGCGTTAATGGCTGACACCACGCCGTATGGCGACAGTGGCGTTTCATCATTTGCCGAGCAAGCCAGAATTGCTGGTCTGGATGTGGTCATCGAATGTCGTTTTAAAGTCGGGGACACCGACATGAGTAGCCTGATAAAACGTGCACGATCTGCAGGTGCCACTGCGTTGGTAGTGTGGGGAATTGGCCCGGAACTAGCGAGCATTGCCCGTGGAGTTCAGTCGTCTGGCTGGCGAGTACCACTACTGGGTAGCTGGACACTATCCATGCGAAATTTCATTGATGCTGCGGGCCCTGCAGGCGATGGTGCACTAATGCCCCAGACCTTTATACAAGATGCCGGGTCAACGACTAAAAATAGTTTTTTACTTGCTTACCATCGCGCATATAAAACTGACCTCATACCATCGCCCATGAGTGCTGCTCAGGGTTACGACGGAATGCACTTGTTAGCGCATGCAATTCGTCAATCAAAGTCACTGGAAGGTGATGCGATACGTAATGCGTTAGAAAATTTAAATTTCCGGTATCAAGGTGTCGTTACAAGCTATGAAAAACCTTTCAGTTCCAGGGATCATGATGCCATCACTACCAACATGATCGTGATGGGGAAAGTGCTCAATGGCAGGGTTGATTATGCCTATGCAGAAGATCAACAACGTAGTGCCATTCTGAGAGTCAAACGACATTCAAATTGAGGTCAGCATTGCAAGTGCTTTACATATGCCACACAAATTATTTGCGTACAACGATAAGAATAATACGGTCGTGCTTTTCTAAGGTATAGTTATTACTGTGAGTCATTATTTGGCTACACTCTATTTTTAAAAATAACTACCGGAGAGACAAGCATGACCGCCACTTACACCGAGCAAGGCGATATCGCCGTCATTACGCTAAACAACCCGCCTGTGAACGGCCTCGGGCATGCTACTCGGACGGGCATAGTCGAAGGTATCGCTAAAGCGGCTGACAATGCGTCGATAAAGGCGGTGGTTATCATTGGTGAGGGTAGAGGATTTTCAGGTGGTGCAGATATACGCGAATTTAATTCGCCCAAAGCCCTGCAAGAGCCATCACTTCACACCGTCATACGCATGGTCGAAAGCTTTGAAAAACCTGTTATCGCTGCAATACATGGTGTAGCCATGGGTGGTGGCCTGGAACTGGCCTTGGGTTGTCATTACCGGGTTGCTTTGGAAGGTGCGCAGATTGCTCTTCCCGAAGTCAACATCGGTATCTTGCCAGGCGCGGGTGGCACGCAACGGCTGCCGCGTATTTTAGGCTTGGAGCCTGCGCTTAACATGATCGTTTCAGGTAAAACGGTGATGTCAGAAAAGCTCGCCAATACAAAATTATTTGATCAAATGATCACTGGGACGTTGCTCGATGGCGCAATGACCTTCGCTAAAAAAATAGCGGATGCGCGCCCACTGCCCAAGATACGCGACATGAAAATTAGCTACCCGAATGCGGATGGCTATCTTCAATTTGCACGCAATACTGTACGTACTGTTGCCGGCCCTTTTCCGGCGCCGCTTAAATGCGTGGAAGCTGTCGCTGCCGCAGTAAAAATGAAATTTGATGATGGCCTTAAAGTTGAGCGCGATTTGTTTCTTGACTTGGTACAAACGACAGAATCTAAAGCATTGCGTCATGCATTTTTTGGCGAACGTACCGCCTCAAAAATACCCGATGTTCCTTCAGATACCCCACTAAGAACGATCAAATCAGCAGCAGTTATTGGTGCGGGGACTATGGGCGGTGGCATTGCTATGAATTTTGCCAATGCAGGTATTCCTGTCAAGCTGCTGGAAATGAAGCAAGAGGCATTAGACAAGGGCTTAGCCACCATTCGTAAAAACTACGAAAACACGATGAAAAAAGGGCGTCTCACGCAAGAGCAGTTTGATAAACGCGTAGGGCTGATCAGCGGCACACTAGCCTATGCAGATTTAGGCCAATCCGACATCGTAGTCGAAGCGGTATTTGAAGACATGAGCGTTAAAGAAACCGTATTCAAACAACTAGATCAGGTGATGAAACCTGGGGCGATACTCGCGTCTAATACCTCAACACTCGATGTCGATCAAATTGCTGCCTTTACGAAACGCCCACAGGATGTGATCGGCACTCACTTTTTTAGTCCCGCCAATGTCATGAAGCTGCTGGAGATCGTTCGCGGCGCAAAAACAGGCAAAGACGTACTCGCCACTACGCTTGCTTTATCAAAGACTATTAAAAAGACTGGCGTAGTATCCGGTGTCTGCGATGGCTTCATTGGTAATCGCATGATTGAACAATACATAAGGCAAGCGGGTTTCCTGCTTGAAGAAGGCTGTCTGCCGGAGCAAGTTGATAAAGCGGTAGAAAAATTCGGCTTTGCCATGGGTCCGTTCCGCATGAGTGACTTGGCAGGTAACGATATCGGCTGGTACATACGTAAACGTCGTTATGTCGAAAAACCTGAAGTAACCTATTCAAAAGTGGCCGATTTGCTCTGTGAAAAAGGGCGTTTTGGCCAGAAAACATCATCCGGTTGGTATGACTACAAAGCGGGGGATCGCAAAGCCTATCCATCGACTGAAGTCAACACCATGATCATCGACCATTCCAAAGCCGAGGGCATAGAGCGACGCAAGGTGAGCGATCAGGAAATCGTTGAGCGCCTCGTATATGCCCTGGTAAACGAAGGCGCGCTCATATTGGAAGAGGGTATTGCCATGCGAGCTTCTGATATCGACATGGTGTACTTAACTGGTTATGGATTTCCCTTGTTCCGCGGCGGCCCTATGTTCTACGCCGATACGGTTGGACTTTCCAACGTAGTCATGGCAATTCAGTCGTATGCAAAAGGGCGCCATGCAGAAGCATGGGTAGTTGCACCCTTACTGAAAAAATTAGCTCATGAAGGAAAAACATTTAACTAATGTTTTTTGAGTAGGAATAAATCAGGTAACCATCGCAGGTCTGGATAACATCACCAGACTTGCTTTACCCACTCAATATCGTCTGCTCTTTACCAGCCGCAATATGATCAATTAAAAGAGCGGTTTATTTTAAAAAAAAATGAGTGACTATTAATTAAATTCAAAATTATCAACCGGCATCGGGATACGTCATTATTTTCCTACATCTTGGCTGCTCAAAAATCCCCGCAAACTCTAGCTTCGACTTATAAGTCTGCTTGCTACGATTCGATACATCGATAGTATTTCTACCAATCCCCCAACGCTATTGCACAGAATCAAAGTTTCTCCGCAGGAAATTTACATATAAGAAAAGTTATTAGTAACAGCCTAAATAGTACTGTCTAAGACTCATAAGAATATTTTTTGTGTTTTGCAAAAAAATGGAACTATTTGTTGTGTTTTTTCACATATGTGGAAAATCAGTCTTTTGTGCAATATTTCTTGGAGGTGGAATGGCTACAAACCTTGAGCTTATGCAGACCATGATGGAGGAAATAGGACCCAACATGGCAGAAATTGAAGCCGTTATCCAAAGTGAAGATAGAAACTGGGCAATACAACTCGAAGATCAATCCATCATCATGCTCGAATGGGCAGATAAACCTGATCGGGTCGTTTTATCTAGCATGCTGGGTATTCCATCAGAAAGTATGCAGCTGACTGTCTATGAAGCATTGCTTTGCTACAACTTACTCTGGAAAGATACAGGCGGTGTAAAAATGGCACTTGCTGGACCCGGGGGGGATTTAATGCTGCTCTATGAATTGTATGCCGATGGATTACTAATAAATGATTTACAAATAGTGATTTCAAATTTTTCTAATATTTCTCATGTGTGGAGCCTTTATGTAACGGGCGAATCTCAAGATGTCGTGGGTAATGTGCCAGGACCTATGGATATGCTGCATCTGGGCGCTTAAATAGGCATTTATCTCAACAGCAAAGGAAACGTTATGGGCTTAAATTCTGTTTCATCTATACCGCCTTCAACTACTGACATTGCAATTACAAATGAAAGTAAACAACCTCCAGCAGAAAATAAAAATATAAAAAATTTATATGGGGATCAATCAAAAGCTGACATGTTGTCAGTTTATATGAATCGTATGAATACATTTTATGCTTCTGTAAAAGACGTCATAGATCAAAAAAATCCGAATATAGCAGGACAATAAAATAAAAAACCTTTTATAAAAAAATTAAGCATTAATAATTTTTATTTGGAATAAATTATGACTATCACCATAGAAAAAATTCAGCAACTGTTACAAGAGTTAGGTCCAAGCACACCAGAAATTGATGCAGTGGCCCAAACTGACGATCCTAGTTGGGCAATACAGTTATCTGATGAAACTATCGTAATGATAGAGCCGACTGAAGATCCCGGCCGCATGGTTATATCAGCGGATCTTGGTACTGCAACGGAGTCTATGCAGAAGCCAATTTATGAAACTCTACTTTGTTATAACTTACTGTGGCGAAAAACAGGCGGGGTGAAAATTGGTTTGGCGGGTCCAAAAGGATCATTAATTATTACCACAGAGCTTAGTGTTGAAGGCCTTACATTGAACGATTTTCAGCAAGAGTTAATGAATTTTGTAACGATAGTTCGTGCATGGTGTCGTTATGTGTCGGAAGGTGGAGAGCAGGCCGCATCACTTTTACCTGGAATGGAAACAAACCAATTTCATCTACATGCTTAAAATTTATTAATCAAATAAATTTAAAAATATGTTGAATGCAATTAACAATCTCAACTCGATCAGTAAGTTAATCGAAAAGTCAGATGCTGATCAAATTATTCGTGCGACCAATACGAAGTTAAAAACAGATAATGATATAAAAACATATTTTTATATTCGAAATTCAAAAATTGATCAGCTATGGCAAAAATTAACTGATTGGACTGATGGCGCAAAAGCTAAACAATTTTTAGCAAAAGAAGAAATAATTAAAAATTTAAACGTAATTAAAGGTAATCTTGATTTTGATAAAAGATTTTCAGATCCTGAAAAAAGAAAAAATGTTTTATCCACGATAGATAAACTTATTACTACAGTAGGCGCAACAGAAAAAGATATTACTGCAGCTATGATCAAAAATGATTTAAGTAATCTTAATAGTTTTTTGAGAACATATGAGCCAAACGAAATAAATAAAATCGACTCAAAAACTTCTTCCGAAGGCGCTGTCAATGCTAAAGATGAAGTTGTAGCAAAATCTAAAAATAATATTTCTGGAAATCAACATGGTCTGAATGAGGAAGAGGGCAGTAAAGGTGGTGATATTGCTCAATCTGAAGCAGAGTCTGACTTAAATTCGATAAAAATAAATAGTATTGTTTCCAATAGAACTGAACCCGTAAGTATAGATTTGGAAGATGGCGTTGCAGTCATCATGAAATCGACAGATTTAGAAAATTTTGAAAATAATATTAAAGCCAATATTTCAAAAAATATTTCTTTATTTTTAGATAAATTCAATAATGTGAGCTCAATTGACGTAACGGAAGTGGTCTTCGATAGTGAGGAACCCTCGATTAACGAAAGACATTTTGAAGAACCTAATTACACACCAGCTGAAAGCGATACAACCTCTACTGCAGCCCCTCCGCTAATTATTGAATCAGATAACGAAGTAGCCGAGGTAGCTTCCGACAATCTACCTAATACCACCTCATCCGTTTTTTCTTCAAAAGCAGAAACTAATGCCAGTGCAGAAATTAACCCTTATCTTGAAAGCCTGCAATCTGAATGGACTCCAGCAGAGGATGGTTACTATCAAGTGAGTAAGCCTTTTTACATCACTGGGGGTGTTGCTACAACCAGTATGCTTGCACAGGCGTATCTTATTCCGGCCGCTAAGGAATTAGAATTTGCTGAAGAGACGAAGGTTCAGAATAGGGGAAATGAGGGTAGTGTTATTCAAGGCAATCATATTCTTCACAAGCACCTAAATACAGATACAGAACGGCCTACACGCCCATATCTAAAACTACCCATAAAAAGTCCAAACACTACGCTTTTCGGACCTAAAAAAATTAGGGGAAATAACGTGCAAAAAGAGAGAGTTGAAACAGAATTTAGAAAACAATTATTTTCCACTTACATTGAAAGCATAGAAAAATTATATAGAGAATACAAAAATTTAAATAATGGCCGTGAATTGGAGTCATTGGTAATTGTTCCTATCGCCGTATTGGTTAATAATCCATCGTCAATAGAAATTGATATTTTGACATCTGCAGTAGTCAAAGCTCAGTCAAACTATCCAAATTTAAAAATTCATATTTCTGCACCAACAGCTATGTATGAACAAG
>Ga0315909_10001983_pt1 | contig 26880 bp, 22 predicted proteins | sample LakEriMetagenome_11_FD_203527 | JGI IMG/M metagenome (GOLD analysis project Ga0315909, IMG submission 203527) | Freshwater fungal communities from buoy surface, Lake Erie, Ohio, United States - Buoy 2 MA125 | ecosystem: Environmental > Aquatic > Freshwater > Lake | place: USA: Lake Erie, Ohio...
CACAAAAATCGGGGCTATAGCGCAGCTGGTAGCGCACCTGCATGGCATGCAGGGGGTCAGGGGTTCAAATCCCCTTAGCTCCACGTATGAATAACAACGTGAATGACGAGCGCGAGCACGCGGCATATGACTTTGCCTACGTGCAGGAAAAGTGGCTGCCAGTTTGGGATCAACTACAACCATTTAAATCTGGTCGCGCCGATGACACACGTGAAAAGAAATATGTCTTGGATATGTTCCCTTATCCATCTGGTGATCTTCACATGGGCCATGCCGAGGCTTACGCGCTCGGAGATGTAATCGCTCGTTATTGGGCGCAAAAAGGTTTCAACGTCATGCACCCAATTGGTTGGGATGCCTTTGGTTTGCCGGCAGAAAACGCGGCAATCAAGCGCAACTCAGATCCGCGTATTTGGACCTATGAAAACATCGCAGTGCAAAAAGCATCGATGCGACGTTATGCATGTTCATTTGATTGGGATCGTGTTTTCAACACCTGCGATCCTGAATACTACAAATGGAATCAATGGTTGTTTCTAAAGTTTTACGAGCGCGGCTTGGCCTATCGCAAAGATTCAGCGGTTAATTGGTGCCCAGGTTGCCAAACAGTTCTTGCAAACGAACAGGTAGTTGCCGGTTTATGCGAGCGGTGTGATTCAACTGTCACTAAGAAGAAACTGAACCAGTGGTATTTCAAGATTACTGATTATGCCGATCGCTTGCTTGATGACATGGCACAGCTTGAAGGTAAGTGGCCAGACAAAGTTCTTACGATGCAGCGCAACTGGATCGGGCGTTCAACTGGTGCAAATGTTAACTTTGAAATCGAAGGTCGTTCAGAACCCGTAACGATTTATACAACACGTCCAGATACATTATTTGGTGCAACTTTTATGGTTGTTGCAGTCGATAGCGAACTAGCCGCAGAGCTTGTTCAAGGAACAGGCGTCGAAGCCGAATTTGCTAAGTATTTGGAAACAATCAAAGCTGCAAGTGATATCGATCGTCTTGCTACAGATCGCCCTAAGAGCGGAGTTTTCCTTAATCGTTTCGCAATCAACCCAGTAAATGGTGAGAAACTACCTATCTGGGCAAGTGATTACGTTTTGTCTGATTACGGAACTGGCGCAATCATGGCGGTTCCAGCTCATGATCAGCGCGACTTAGATTTTGCCCGTGCCATGAAGCTTCCTGTACGTGTGGTTGTTGAAACCGGCGAAGAAGACCCAAGTGCAACAGGTATCGCAACAGTAGGAGACGGAAAGTTAGTTAACTCAGATCTTTTGAACGGCCTTAACAAGGCTGAGGCAATCGCTGCGATTAACAAGAAGCTTGAAGCCGATGGCAAGGGAAAATCTGCGCGCAACTATCGTTTGCGAGATTGGCTAGTTTCACGCCAGCGCTACTGGGGAACTCCAATTCCGATCATTCATTGCCCATCATGCGGTGAAGTTCCTGTACCAACAGATCAGCTTCCGTTGACTTTGCCTGATGCAGAAGGTCTTGATTTAAAGCCAAAGGGAACATCACCTCTTGGTGCTGCAACTGATTGGGTAAACGTAAAGTGCCCTCAGTGTTCAGCAGATGCCAAGCGCGATACCGACACCATGGATACCTTCGTTGATTCTTCTTGGTACTACCTGCGCTATGCCGATCCAACAAATGCGACGGAGCCATTTTCTAAAAAAGATGTAGACACCTGGTTACCGGTAGATCAATATGTAGGTGGAGTAACGCACGCAATTTTGCACCTTCTATACAGTCGATTCTTCACAAAAGTTTTGAACGATATGGGCATGATTGATTTCAATGAACCATTTACGCGTTTGCTAAACCAAGGAATGGTTGTCATGGATGGCTCTGCGATGTCTAAGAGCCGCGGAAATCTGGTGCGTTTGTCAGATGAGTTAGAAAACCACGGAGTCGATGCGATTCGTCTTTCAATGGTTTTTGCTGGCCCACCAGAAGATGATGTGGATTGGTCAGATGTTTCACCATCTGGATCAGTTAAATTCTTAACCCGTGCATGGAGATTATCGGGGGATGTAACAAGTCCTGTTGGCGCAGATTTGAGCACCGGAGATCTTGCACTACGTAAAGCAACTCATAAGGCCTTACATGATGCAGGTTTTGCAGTTGAATCCTTCCGATTTAACGTGGCAGTTGCCCGCGTTATGGAGCTTGTAAACGCAACACGTAAAGCTGTCGATTCTGGCTGTGGTCCAGCAGATCCGGCAGTACGCGAAGCGGTAGAAGCAATTGCCATCATGCTCTCACTTGTTGCACCATTTACTGCAGAAGAAATGTGGGAGCGCTTAGGCCATAAGCCATGCGTGGCACTTGCTGGTTGGCCAGTCGTTGATGAGAAATTACTTGTTGCCGATGCAGTCACCGTAGTTGTTCAAATTAATGGAAAAATTAAAGATCGCCTAGATGTAGCACCATCAATTACCGATGCCGAACTAGAAGCTGCCGCCCTTGCTCTACCAAGCATTGTCGAAGCCCTTGCTGGAGCAACTATCAACAAGATCATTACCCGTGCTCCAAAGCTTGTAAATATCGTTATCAACAACTAAAGCTTTGGTTTCACCTTGGCCGATCTGCCAAGTTCACACTTTCTCAATGGAACAACTTCGAACTGCATTTGAATCGCTGAGCCAATGGTGGTTTGACCTTCATTTTTCACGTCATCAAAAAACAGCACTAGCAATAATTGCTGCAATCGTGCTGCCACTTTCACTTTTTGTTGTCTTTCGTGGAAACACACAAATCAATACCGCCCCAGAAATCATTCCTATAACCATTTCTGAACCAGAGATATTCGTAGATGTCACAGGTGCGGTCAACAGACCAGGGGTTTATTCATTGACCGGAAGGTCGCGGGTCATAGATGCAATCAAGGCCGCAGGTGACAGTGCACCTGGTGCAGATCTGAGCACTATCAATTTGGCGCGTGTTCTAAACGATGGGGAACAGATTTATGTTGATTCAACAGTTGTAAACAGTGCGGGCAAACGAACCAGCAAGAAGGTTGCATCAGGTCCGATCAACATCAACCGTGCAACCCTTAGACAGCTTGATGCATTAGATGGAATTGGGCCTGTCATTGCTGCTCGAATTATCGACTATCGAAAGAAGAATGGCTCCTTTTTGACAGTAGATGATCTTCAAAAAGTGAGCGGAATTGGTGCTGCGAAATTCGCACAGATCAAATCAAAAATCCGAATTTAACTGATTACCGAGCCCTTGCTCTAGGAGGTGCGGTTTGGGCAGGAGCACTTTTACAGAGCGCAGTTTCACCTTGGCGAGTATTTGCTTGTGCTTTGCTCTTTGCTGCAATTGCAGTCGCCAGAAGCAAAAAGAGATTAACTTTAATTGTACTTACCGTGATGGTTGGTGCTGCGGCTATGTCCATGCGACAGGTTTCCCTTGACAATGCCGCAATCACTGAATATTTCAATCAAGAGGTTACTTTCTCGGCTCAGGTAAAAACAGATCCGAGCAAAACCGCTACTGGAAATTACTCGTTTACTGTCCGACTCTTACATTTTGATGTGCAAGGCAAGACATATTCCTTAAGAACTCCAATACGAATTCTGACAAAGAAGCAGATACAACTTCTTCCAGGGCAAAAGATTTCTGGAACTGCTGCGGTTCTAAAGAGCAAAGAAGCAAGGGTTGCTGCACTATTTATCGTAAATGGCTCAATCACTATACAAACCGAACCTTCAGCTTGGGCAGCGGGACTAGGTGCAATTCGCCAGGGACTGCGTGAGAATTCTGGAGATGGTGATGCCGGTGCATTGATTCCCGGAATGGTCTTGGGAGACACCTCTAAACAATCCCCCGAATTCAAAGATGCGATGAAACGATCCGGATTAACCCACTTAGTTGCAGTTAGTGGAGCGAACTTTGCAATTGTTTCAACCTTTGTTTTGTGGTGCATGCAATTTCTAATTCGTCGAAAGAATGCACGGATCATTGCAACCGCGATCGCACTTACCTGTTTTATTGCGTTGGTGAGGCCATCGCCTTCTGTGCTGCGTGCTGCGGCAATGGCCGCGGTTCTTTTGTCAGCCCAACTTGGTAAACGCGGTTCGGACTCTTTACCAGCGCTAGGTTTTGCGATCTGCGCAGTTGTTCTTGGAGATCCATGGCAGTCACGTGATGCAGGTTTTGCCTTATCTGTTTTAGCAACCGCAGGATTACTGTTGCTCGCCCCTCAAATTGTGGAAAGGTTGCCTGGTCATAAGAAGTTAGCTGGTGCGCTTGCACCACCAATTGCCGCAATAGTCTTTTGCTCACCCATTCTTGTATCTCTGTCAGGGTATTTATCGCCTATGAGCATTATTGCCAATTTATTGGCAGCACCAGCTGTAGCGCCAATTACCGTGCTCGGATTTGTTGCAGCCCTAGTTTCACCATTTGCCCCTTGGTTGACTCAATTCATTCTCTTTTTGATTAGGTTTCCCGCCGGATTTATAACTGGAGTAGCTCACTGGGTTGCAGCATTTCCTGTTCTAACTATTCATAACGGTTTACTTGGGTTTGGCCTGGTGGCTTTGATTCTGGCGGCACTTTTTCTCTTCAAACAAAGTTGGAAACAAATCACTGCAGTACTTTTGATCCTGATTTTAACTTTAGGGTGGTTACAACGATGGCCTGCTGGTAATTGGCAGGTTGCACAATGCGATGTTGGTCAAGGAGATTCCCTTATTGTAAATCTAGGAGACCATAGAGCAATTGTTATTGATGTTGGCCCTGAACCTGTTGCCGAAGATAAGTGTTTGAAGAACTTAGGCATCAAGGAAATTCCATTGCTAATTCTTTCCCACTTTCATGCAGATCATGTTGGTGGTTTATCGGGTCTACTAAAGGGAAGAAAAGTGCAGCAAGTTTGGATTAGTAATAACTTAGAGCCAGCGTTGCACAGCAGACTTACTTTGAATTCACTTAAGAACGCCCAGATAGTAAGCGTACAAAAAGGAATGACGGCCCAAGTTGGCGATGTCAGCTTGAAAGTACTGTGGCCAGAGGCAGTAACTAGAACCTTTGAAGAACTACCGGGTGAAGGTTCTGCAATTAATAATTCAAGTATTGCCGTGATTGCACAAACATCTAATTGGAGTCTTTTTTCAGCTGGTGATCTTGAACCACCCGCACAGCATGAGCTCATAAATTTAGTTGGGCCAGTCGATATTTATAAGCTCTGTCACCACGGCTCTAGATATCAAGATGAGGGATTGATCAAGGCCTTGTCTGCACAAATTGCGCTGATCAGCGTGGGAGCCAAAAATCCATATGGTCATCCCGCCAAAGAAAGCATCGACGCTCTGACTAGACTTGGGACACAGGTTTTTCGGACCGACACAGATGGCGCGATAGCAGTTACTGCAAGTGCTCACCATCTAAGGGTCCGAAAAAGCAAAGGTAGGATTAAATTGTTTTATTGGAGCTAGGGAGGCATGGGATGAACGCTTTTTATTTAATCCTTGGCTCCGAATCCGCACTTGCTGACCGCGCACTAACCAAGCTCAATGCCCAGCTAAAAGAAGAGAAGTGTGAAATCACCACTTTGTTTGCCGCAGACACAATTGTTGGCGATATTGCTGATGCTTTAGCACCGTCACTGTTTTCTGAAAGACGCGCACTTATTATTCGCGACCTGCAAGATTTGCCAGAAGATAATCGAGATGAAATAACTCGATACCTAGATCAACCCGATCCATCTACTACCGTAATTTTTGTTCATAAAGGTGGCGTCAAAGGTAAAGCGCTTTTAGATGTAATCAAAAAAGCTAAGCCAGAATTGATTGCGTGTGATCCACTAAAGAAAGAGGCAGAAAAAGAAGAGTTCGTTAAATCCCTTTTTCTTGATCTTGGTCGCAAAGCTTCGGCAGGGGCGGTTGCAGCATTGGTGGGTGCGCTCGGCAATGATTTGCGTGAACTACAAGGCGCAGTTGGTCAGATTGCAGCGGATGCACCTTCAGGATTAATTGACGAAGCAATGGTTGATAAGTATCACCAAGGTCGAGTCGAAACAACTGGTTTTGATGTTGCCGATGCAACTCTTGATGGAAATCTTTCTGCAGCGCTGATCTCACTTCGAAGCGCATTAGAAACCGGAACTGACCCAGTAATGATTACCAGCGCGATTGCTTCATCATTGCGCTCTTTGGCAAAGGTGTCAGGTGCTAATCGCAATCAGAAATCATTTGAATTAGCTGGCCAGTTAGGAATGGCCCCTTGGCAGATTGATAAGGCCCGCAGGCAGCTAAATCGTTGGAGTCCGGCCCAAATTGCAGATGCCGTTGGGGCAATCGCCCAGGCCGATGCTGAAGTCAAGGGCGCGGCCAGTGACCCCATATATGCGCTCGAAAAGGCTGTGACCAGGATCGTCTCTTCGCAATTTGACCGCTAAGCACACGCTTGCGTACGCTTACCCTCTGCCCACGAGCCTCAATTAGGCCATGGCTTAGAAACTGAACTGGAGTAACACGTGTACGCAATCGTTAAAGCTGGCGGACGCCAGGAGAAAGTCGCAGTTGGCGACACAGTAATCGTTGATCGTATCGACGCTGCTACTGGTGCAACTGTTTCATTCCCTGCTTTGCTCCTAGTAGATGGTGCCGCTGTTACAACAGATCCAAAGGTTTTGTCAGGCGTAAAGGTAACTGGCGAAGTTCTTGAAGAACTTAAGGGTCCAAAGATCGATATTTTGCGTTACAAGAACAAGACAGGTCACCGTCGTCGCCAGGGATTCCGTGCGCAACTGACTCGTGTAAAAATTACCGCAATCAACGGCGCGAAGTAAGGGAGACGAAGTAAATGGCAAGTAAGAAGGGTGTCTCCTCGACACGAAACGGTCGCGATTCCAATCCACAGTACCTTGGTATCAAGCGTTTCGGCGGACAAGAAGTTAATGCAGGCGAAATTCTAGTTCGCCAGCGCGGAACACATTTTCACCCAGGCAAGAACGTAGGTCGCGGTAAGGATGACACTCTGTTTGCACTAGCTGCAGGCGTTGTTGAATTCGGTCGCGCTCGCGGACGCCGTGTAGTGAATGTGGCCCCGGTAGCTTAATTTTAGGTTTCTTGTAAAAGAGCGAGCCGTAATCATGCGGCTCGCTTTTTTATTGCACATGATGTTTAACGGATTGAATTAGGAAAGAAGGGGGTTAACGGTGACAACTTTTGTTGATCGCGTAACTCTCTATGCCATTGCTGGAAAAGGTGGCGATGGGTGTGTTTCTGTTAAGCGCGAAAAATTTAAGCCTCTTGGTGGACCAGATGGCGGCAATGGTGGACGTGGTGGAGATGTAATTTTAGTTGTTGATCCAAGCGTTACTACTTTGTTGGACTTTCATCATTCGCCCCACCGTAGAGCAACTTCTGGACATCAAGGCTATGGCGATCGCAAAGATGGTCACCAAGGTGAAGATTTAATTCTTGGAGTTCCAAACGGAACAGTTGTTTACGATGCCAATGGTGAACAAATTGCAGATTTAATTGGCACCGGAACAACCTTTAGTGCCGCAGCTGGTGGGTTTGGTGGCCTAGGAAACTTAGCGTTGTCATCATCAAAACGTCGTGCACCAGGTTTTGCATTGCTGGGCGAACCAGGTGAAGAGCGCACATTAATTCTTGAGCTAAAGAGTGTTGCAGACATCGCATTGGTTGGCTTCCCAAGTGCCGGAAAATCATCATTAATTGCGGCAGTTTCTGCGGCTCGACCAAAGATTGCTGATTATCCATTTACAACTTTGGTTCCAAACTTAGGAGTTGTTCAAGCGGGAGAAACTCGATTTACCGTTGCAGATGTTCCAGGACTTATTCCAGGTGCATCACAAGGCAAGGGATTAGGCCTTGAATTCCTTCGCCACGTAGAACGTTGCGTAGCTCTTGTGCATGTTCTGGATTGCGGAACTCTAGAAACTGATCGAAATCCTGTTGCAGATCTTGAAGCAATTGAAAATGAATTGGCGTTATACGGCGGACTCGAAGATCGAGTTCGTATTGTTGCGCTGAATAAAATTGATTTACCTGACGGACAAGCGATGGCAGATATGGTCGAACAAGAGCTCCGCGATAAGGGCTATGACGTATATCCAGTGTCGGCGGCTTCACGCGCAGGATTGCAAGATCTGATTTACGCAATGGGTCGCTTAGTGCAGAAAAATCGTGCCGATGCTGGGGTGCAAGAGCGCACTCGTATTATTTTGCGTCCAGTTGCCGTTGATGATTCAGGTTTCTTAGTCAATGCAAACGCAGATGGTTCATTCACTATTCGCGGCAAGAAAGTTGAACGTTGGGTCCGCCAAACTAACTTTAAGAACGCCGAAGCTATTGGTTACCTGGCAGATCGACTTGCACAACTTGGAGTCGAAAAAGAGTTGTACAAGAAGGGCGCAGTTGCCGGAAGTGAAGTACGTATTGGCGATGGCGACACGGAAGTTATCTTTGACTGGGAGCCAACAATCGAAGCTGGCGCGGAACAACTTGCGGGCCACTTGCATCGTCGCGGTGAGGATTCACGTCTTGAATCAACGTGGAACATGCCTGAGCGCGTTGAAGATGTCTTAAGTGAGGATGAAATCGCCAAGCAGTGGGAATACAACGTTGTTGACCCGCACACGCCTAAACTTTCAGCACCGATAATTACTGATGAAGATCTAAAGGATGGAGATGACAAGTGAGCCGAGCGCAGATCACCTCTGCAAAACGCATCGTCATCAAGATTGGTTCATCCTCTCTTACCGGTAAAGCCGGATCGGCGCTTGATGCCGCAGCCGTAAACAAACTTGTAGATGTTGTTGCTGCATGTAAAAAGCGTGGAGCCGAAGTCGTCGTAGTTTCTTCAGGTGCTATTGCCGCAGGCTTAGCTCCACTGGGTTTAACAACTCGCCCAAAGGATTTAGCTACTCAGCAAGCGGCAGCATCTGTTGGGCAAGGATTATTGGTTGCCCAGTACACGCAAAGCTTTGCTCGTCATTCGATTACTGCATCGCAGGTTTTGCTCACAACAGAAGATGTTGTGCGTCGCTCGCATTATCAAAACGCACAGCGCACCTTGTACAAACTTCTTCAATTGGGTGTTGTGCCAATTATTAATGAAAATGACTCAGTTGGAACTCAAGAGATTCGTTTTGGTGACAATGATCGCTTAGCAGCCTTAGTTGCCTTGTTGATTGGTGCAGATCTATTGGTTTTGGTTTCTGATATTGATGCGCTGTACGACAATCCGCCAACTCAGGCAGGAGCACAAAGAATTCATGAAGTTTCAACTGTTGCAGATATCGAAAGCATCACTCTTGGCGGTGCAGGTTCTGCCGGTGTTGGTAGCGGTGGAATGGTTACTAAAGTTGAAGCAGCACGTATTGCGACATCTGCAGGGATTCCAATGCTTCTCACTTCGCTAGAAGATTCTGATAAGTCACTTGCTGGAGAAAAACTCGGAACACATTTTCATGCACACGCAAGCAAAACTAATTCACGTCTTTTGTGGCTGGCACATGCAACCAAATCACAAGGTAAGTTGATTCTTGATGCAGGCGCAGTTACTGCAATTTTAGAGCGCGGAGTTTCTTTACTGCCGGCTGGAGTAACTGCTGTTGAGGGAGATTTCATTGCAGGAGATGCTGTCGAACTTGTTGGCCCAGATGGTGCCGTAATAGCACGCGGACTTGTTGCATTTGATTCCGAAGATCTGCCACAGATGCTTGGACGTTCAACAAAAGAGCTTGCCGCAGCATTAGGTGCAGAATACGAACGCGAACTTGTACATAGAGATGATTTGGTGTTGATCTAAATGAGCGCACAACAATTGATTTCACAGCTGGCAGATGCTGCGCGTATAGCCGGAAGAACCCTTAGTGTTTCAACTGGCGCTCAACGCAAAGAGGCGTTGACAGTAATTGCCGCCGCAATCGAAGCGCGCAGTGCCGAAATTCTTGCTGCTAATGAAAAAGACATGCAGGCAGGCCGCGCATCAGGTTTGAACTCATCACTACTAGATCGACTTTTGCTAACCCCAGAACGCATCAAAGGAATTGCAGGGGGAGCACGCCAAGTAAGTGAGCTTGAAGATCCGCTCGGCAAAACTCTGCGCAAGTCCACTTTGCCTAACGGAATTGAATTAGAACAAATGACCGTTCCATTTGGAGTAATTGGAATGGTGTACGAAGCTCGCCCAAATGTGACAGTAGATGCGGCAGTTATTCTGTTGATGTCTGGAAATGCCGCTTTGCTTCGGGGATCATCAAGTGCGGCACATAGCAATGAAATTTTGGTTCGCGTTATGAGAGGTGCACTTGCAACAACTGCAATTTCTCCGGATGTAATTCAACTTGTTCCATCTGAAGATCGTGAAACCGTTAAGGCATTGTTAAATGCCCGTGGAAAAGTTGATCTAGTCATTCCTCGCGGTAGCGCAGCTTTGATTCGTATGGTGGTTGATGAATCATCAGTGCCAACAATCGAAACAGGAGCTGGCGTCTGCCACGTTTACATTGATGAGTTTGCAGATTTAAGCAAAGCGGTTCCAATCATTATCAACTCAAAAGTCCAGCGTCCAAGTGTGTGTAATGCTGCCGAAACCCTGTTAGTTCACTCAGCGGTTGCGCAAGAATTTATGCCGACTGCTCTGAAAGCGCTGCACGAAGCGGGCGTGATTGTGCATTGCGACGCGGCTTCTTTAGTAATTGCCAAGAGTTCAAATATTCCAGCAACTTTGGCAACAGATGAGAACTTCTGTACCGAATACGGCACGCTAGAGATGAATGTTGCAATCGTTGATTCTGTCGATGCCGCAAGTGCGCACATTGCCAAATACGGTACTCAGCACACCGAAGCCATACTTTCTGAGAACAAAGAAAATGTGAAGAGATTCATTGCTCTTGCCGATTGCGCAGCGGTCATGGTCAATACATCCACGCGTTTTACCGATGGTGAACAAATGGGCTTTGGCGCTGAAATTGGTATCTCAAATCAAAAATTGCATGCCCGAGGTCCAATGGGGCTAGAAGCGATGACGACAACGACTTGGATTGTCACCGGAAATGGGCAAATTCGCAGTTAGGCTGCAATTTAATTAGACTGAGGCCCATGAGTAGCCTTTCACGCGATGATGTCGCCAAGCTTGCTGGCCTAGCCCGCATCGAAATGAGCGAAGAAGAGTTAGTCAATCTCTCTCAGGAATTCACCGTAATTTTGGATGCCGTTGCTCGCGTGCAAGAAGTCGCCGGAGCAGATGTTGAACCAACTTCACACCCATTGCCACTACGTAATGTTTTCCGTGCAGATGTAGTTGTTCCAAGTCTTACTCCTGAAGAAGCACTCTCTGGCGCACCTGCCCAAGAGGAACAACGTTTCCGCGTTCCGCAGATTTTGGGTGAAGAATGATTCGTAACTCAGCAGCCGAAATGGCAGCAAAACTTGTCGCTGGTGAAACAACATCTGTTGCTTTAACTCAAGCGCATTTAGATCGCATTACTGCAGTTGATACCGATGTGCATGCATTTTTATATGTAGATACCGAAGGTGCTTTGGCTCAAGCCGCTGCAGTTGATGCAAAGCGCGCAAAGGGTGAAAAGTTGTCGCCACTTGCAGGCGTTCCACTTGCACTTAAGGATGTCATGGCACAAAAGGGTGTTCCAACTACTTGTGGTTCAAAGATTCTCGAAGGTTGGCGTCCGCCGTATGACTCAACAGTTGTAGCTAATTTAAAAAAGAATGACATTGTTATTTTGGGTAAGACCAATATGGATGAGTTTGCAATGGGTTCTTCAACTGAAAACTCTGCATACGGCCCAACCCATAATCCATGGGATTTAACTCGTATTCCGGGCGGTTCAGGCGGCGGTTCATCTGCAGCTCTTGCTGCCTTTGAAGCACCTCTTGCAATAGGCACAGATACTGGAGGATCTATTCGCCAGCCTGCCGCTGTTACCGGAACTGTTGGAGTTAAACCAACCTATGGTGGAGTTTCTCGTTTTGGTTTAGTCGCTTTCTCATCTTCACTTGATCAAGCAGGCCCATGTGCGCGCACCGTTTTAGACACCGCGTTACTTCACGAAGCTATTGCTGGGCATGATCCAAAGGATGCAACAAGCATCAACGCACCAGTTCCTCAAGTAGTTGCGGCTGCAAAATCTGGTGATGTAAAGGGAATGAAAATTGGTGTTGTTAAGGAACTTAATGGTGATGGATATCAGCCAGGAGTTCGTGCCCGCTTTGAAGAATCACTTGAACTTCTAGCAAAAGCCGGGGCTGAAATTGTCGAAGTTTCTGCACCAAACTTTGAATACGCCCTTGCTGCGTACTATTTAATCGCACCCTCTGAATGTTCATCTAACTTGGCTCGCTTTGATGCGATGCGTTATGGCTTGCGTGTGGGCGATGTAGATGGAGCATCAGCAGAATCAGTAATGAATCTGACCCGCGAAGTTGGTTTTGGTAAAGAGGTTAAGCGTCGCATCATTTTGGGAACTTATGCCCTTTCATCTGGTTATTACGATGCTTACTACGGTAGCGCGCAAAAAGTTCGCACATTAATTACTCAAGATTTCACAAAAGCTTTTGAAAAGGCCGATGTCTTGGTTTCTCCAACATGTCCAACCACGGCCTTTAAAATCGGTGAAAAAGCTAATGATCCGTTGGCTATGTACTTAAATGACATTGCAACTATCCCGGTAAACATGGCTGGTATCGGAGGAATGTCTCTTCCTTCAGGTTTAGCCGATGAGGATGGCTTGCCAGTTGGTTTCCAGATCATGTCACCTGTGATGAAGGATGATCGGATGTATTCGGTGGGTGCAGCTCTTGAAGCAGCACTACTTTCTAAATGGGGTGCTCCATTACTGGATAAGGCACCAATCATGGGAGGTGCACGATGACACTTTCATATGATGATGTAGTTGCAAAGTACGAACCTGTGTTAGGTCTTGAAGTTCACGTTGAACTCAATACACATTCAAAGATGTTTTGTGGATGCAGCACCGTTTTTGGAGCTGAACCCAATACTCAGACATGTCCGGTGTGCTTGGCTTTGCCAGGTGCTTTGCCAGTAGTTAATGAAAAGGCAATCGAGTCAACAATCAAAATCGGTTTGGCGCTTAATTGTTCCATCGCGCCATTTTCACGTTTTGCTCGTAAAAACTATTTCTATCCAGATATGCCAAAGAACTTCCAGATTTCTCAATATGACGAGCCAATCTGCGTTGATGGATATGTAGATGTGGAAATCGAGACTGATGAAGGTCCCAAGAAGTTCCGTGTAGAGGTCGAGCGCGTTCACATGGAAGAAGACACCGGAAAGTCTTTGCACGTAGGTGGTGCAACTGGGCGTATTCATGGCGCCGAATACTCATTGCTTGATTACAACCGTGCCGGAATTCCTTTAGTTGAAATCGTTACAAAGATTGTTCCTGGCACGGGAAAGTACGCACCAGAGGTGGCAAAGGCCTATGTCGCCGAACTCCGTGACATTTTGCGTGCATTGGGCGTAAGCGATGTAAAAATGGAGCAAGGCTCATTGCGTTGTGATGCAAATGTATCTTTGCGTTTAATTGGTGCTGAAAAACTTGGCACACGAAGTGAAACCAAAAACGTTAACTCTTTGCGTTCAGTAGAGCGCGCAGTTCGTGGCGAAATGATTCGCCATGCAGAGCTGCTAAATGCTGGTGGGCGAGTAGTTCAAGAGACTCGTCACTTCCAAGAGGACACAGGACTTACTCGTTCTGGGCGTTCAAAGGAACAGGCCGAGGATTACCGATATTTCCCTGAACCAGATCTAGTGCCAGTTGCACCTGATGCTGCATGGATCGAAGAGCTACGTGCAACGTTGCCAGAGCGTCCATCAATTCGTCGCAAGCGTTTGCAAGAAGCATGGGCAGTTCCTGAAAAGGAAATGGCTGCAATGATCAACGCTGATGTTCTAGATATCGTCGAAGCTACAGTTTTGCTTGGTGCAGATCCAACTAAGGCTCGCAGTTGGTGGCTCGGTGAGATCTCACGCATTGCCAACGATAAAGATATTGCGATCGCAGATTTAGCGATCACTCCGCAAGATGTTGCAGAGATCGTGGCGCTGGTAAATGCCGGTGAATTAACTGACAAACTGGCTCGTCAAGTTGTTGAAGGTGTTATTGCTGGAGAAGGAAAGCCTGCCGAAGTTGTTACAAAGCGTGGAATCAAAGTCGTTAACGATGATGGCGCATTAATGGCAGCAATTGAAAAGGTTTGCGGCGAACAAGCAGAAACTGCTGACAAGGTTCGTAACGGACACTTGCCTGCGGCGGGTGCTTTAATTGGTGCGGTCATGAAAGAGACAAAGGGCCAAGCAGATGCTGCCAAAGTTCGCTCGCTCCTCTTAGCCCACCTTGGACAATCAGAAGGCTAGACTTAGCAAATGCCTAACATGAAGCCGCGTTCACATGTCGTAACTGATGGAATGGAAAGAGCTCCGCAACGAGGAATGTTGCGTGCCGTTGGAATGGGTGATGAAGATTGGGTGAAGCCACAAATTGGTATTGCATCGTCATGGAATGAAATCACACCATGCAATATGTCACTCGATCGTTTAGCAAAGGCATCCAAAGAAGGCGTCTTTGCAGCTGGTGGTTTCCCAATGCAGTTCGGGACAATCTCAGTTTCTGATGGAATTTCAATGGGACATGAAGGAATGCACTTCTCATTAGTTTCTCGAGAGATCATTGCTGATTCAGTTGAAACTGTTATGAATGCTGAGCGTTTTGATGGAATGGTTACTTTTGCAGGGTGCGACAAATCACTTCCCGGAATGATGATGGCTGCAGCACGTTTAGATGTGGCAAGCGTTTTTGTTTATGCAGGTTCGACATTGCCAGGTCAGGTTGATGGAAAAGATGTCACCATTATTGATGCATTCGAAGCCGTCGGTGCTTGCGCCCGAGGATTGATTACAAAAGAGCGAGTAGATCAGATTGAAAGAGCAATTTGTCCAGGCGAAGGTGCTTGTGGTGGCATGTACACAGCAAACACAATGGCTGCAATTGGTGAAGCACTAGGACTTTCATTGCCTGGCTCTGCCGCACCTCCCGCAGTTGATCGCAGGCGCGATACTTATGCGATCAAATCAGGCGAAGCTGTCGTTAACTTGATTCGCCTTGGAATTACAACAAGAATGATTTTGACAAAGAAGGCTTTTGAAAACGCAATCACAATTTTGATGGCGTTAGGTGGATCCACAAATGCAGTTCTTCATCTATTGGCAATTGCGCATGAGGCGGAAGTTGATTTAACGCTAGAAGACTTCAATCGAATTGGTGCCAAGGTTCCGCTACTTGGTGATTTAAAGCCTTTTGGAAAATTTGTAATGTCTGATCTAGATCGAGTAGGTGGAATCCCTGTGGTTCTAAAGATTCTGCTAGATGCGGGTTATTTACATGGTGACACCTTGACCGTTACTGGAAAGACAATGGCTGAAAACTTGGCTGACATTAATCCTCCTTTCCCAGATGGTGTTGTTGTTCATCCAGCAGATCGTCCACTATCTAAAGATGTTGGAATCACAATTCTTAGTGGCTCACTTGCACCAGAAGGTGCGGTGTCTAAAACTGCTGGTATTGGAATTGATTCCTTCGAAGGCCCTGCACGAGTATTTGATCGCGAACAGTTAGCGATGGATGCGGTTGAAAACGGAACTATTAAAGCCGGCGATGTTGTTGTGATTCGCTATGAAGGGCCAAAGGGTGGACCAGGAATGCGCGAGATGCTGATGGTTACCGGTGCAATTAAAGGTGCTGGTCTTGGTAAATCAACATTGCTATTAACAGATGGACGTTTTTCTGGCGGTTCAACCGGATTATGTGTTGGACATATTTCTCCAGAAGCCGTTGATGGGGGACCTATTGCCTTCATTAAAGATGGCGACATTGTTCGAATCGATACAGTGAAGCGAACCCTTGATTTGTTGGTGGACCCAGCTGAGTTAGAGGCCCGCAAAATCGGTTGGGAACCTTTGAAACATAAGTACACCCGTGGTGTTCTTGCGAAGTTCTCAAAGCTGGTCGGATCAGCATCTAAGGGTGCGGTCTGCGAGTAGTTTTCATACATCTGGTCCTATATTCCAAAATGTGAGATCTACATCTCAATCCTTGACCTTGAGCCTGCTTCATTGGAGAATATGCCCATGAGCACAACATTTGTGGTGGTGATTTAAAGGCGCGTGATCGGTAATTGATCATGCGCCACCCTCAGTTATCTGGGGGTTTTTTCATTTAGAGATGTGAAAGGAGATGGATATGAGCAAGAAGATGAGTGGAGCTAGTTCACTCGTGCAATCTTTGGAGTCTGCCGGCGTCGATGTGATGTTTGGAATTCCAGGCGGTGCAATTCTTCCTGCCTACGATCCAATCTTTGATAGCAGCATCCGCCACATTTTGGTTCGCCACGAACAAGGCGCAGGTCATGCTGCAACTGGTTATGCCCAAGTGACCGGACGTGTTGGAGTTTGTATTGCCACATCAGGTCCAGGTGCTACAAATCTTGTTACACCACTTGCAGATGCAGCAATGGATTCAGTTCCCATGGTTGCAATAACGGGTCAAGTACCTTCAGCTGCAATTGGAACCGATGCTTTTCAAGAGGCAGATATTCGCGGCATAACGATGCCATTTACAAAGCACAATTACTTAATCACTGATCCACAAGATATTCCAAGAGCAATCGCTGAAGCTTTTTACATCGCCTCTTCAGGTCGCCCGGGCCCGGTCCTTGTTGACATCGCAAAAGATGCGCTGCAAAAGGAAACGGATTTTGTATATCCAAGTCAACTTTCTCTTCCTGGTTACCATCCACAAATCGAGCCAACTAGCCAGGCGATCAAAGATGCTGCAGCCCTAATTGCCCAGTCATCAAAGCCTGTCTTCTATGTTGGTGGCGGTGTTATTAAATCCAATGCTTCAAAGGAGTTAATGCGACTAGCAGAATTAGTTGGAGCACCAGTGGTTACAACTTTGATGGCGTTGGGATCTTTCCCAGACAGTCATCCTCAGCACTACGGAATGCCTGGAATGCACGGAACTGTCGGCGCAGTAACAGCGCTACAAAAGGCTGATCTATTAATTACTTTAGGTGCGCGATTTGATGACCGTGTAACTGGAAAACTTTCAACTTTTGCGGTCAACGCAAAGGTAATCCACGCAGATATTGACCCGGCTGAAATCGGTAAGAATCGTTTTGCAGATGTTCCAGTCGTTGGCGATCTCAAGCACACAATTGCCGCATTAGTACCTGCAGTAAAGGCTGAATTTGCAAAGGGACGCGCAGATCTTGCGCCTTGGCTTGCTTCGATGAACAAGTTGCGAGCTACTTATCCGCTTGGCTATGACACACCTAAAGATGGTTCTTTATCGCCTCAATATGTAATCGAGCGCATCAGTGCATTAACTGGTCCCGAAGCAATTTATGTTGCAGGTGTTGGGCAGCACCAAATGTGGGCTGCGCAATTTGTTAAGTATGAAAATCCTCGCACTTGGTTGAATTCTGGCGGTCTTGGAACTATGGGTTATGCAGTTCCAGCTGCAATGGGTGCCAAAGTTGGTGCACCTGACAAAATCGTCTGGGCAATTGATGGTGATGGATGTTTCCAGATGACAAATCAAGAGCTAGTAACTTGTGCGCTCAACAATATTCCTATCAAGGTTGCGATTATCAATAATGAATCTCTCGGAATGGTTCGTCAATGGCAAACTCTGTTCTACGAGGGTCGTTACTCAAATACTAATTTGGAATCAAAGCGAATCCCAGATTTTGTGAAACTTGCTGATGCAATGGGTTGCGTGGGATTAACCTGTGATCGTCCAGAAGATGTTGATGCAATCATCAAACAAGCTAACTCAATTAATGATCAACCAGTTGTTGTTGATTTCCGAGTCTTCCGCGATGCAATGGTGTGGCCAATGGTTGCAGCTGGTACCTCAAATGATGACATCAAAATTGCGCGTGAAATGGCGCCCGACTGGGATTCACAGGAGCTCTAATGAGTACTCATACACTTTCAGTTCTAGTTGAAAACTCACCAGGTGTGCTTGCACGTGTAGCTGGTCTTTTCTCACGTCGCGCCTATAACATCGATTCGCTTGCAGTGGGCCCAACTGAAAACCCAGATATTTCTCGAATGACAATTGTCATTAACGTCGAGAGCCATTCATTGGAGCAAGTAATTCGACAACTGGATAAGTTGGTCAATGTCATTCATATCGCCGAACTAAAGTTGGATGATTCAGTTCAGGCCGAACTTCTCTTGGTAAAGATTTCAGCAACTTCAAAGAACCGTTTTGATGTTGATGCGGTATTAGAAACCTACGGAGCGGTAATTGTCGATGAGGATGCAGAATCCTTGACAATTGAAGCAACGGGGGATGCCGCAAAAATCAGTGACCTACTTAACGCTTTAGAGCGTTTTGGCATTCGCGAGCTGGCTCAATCAGGCTTAGTAGCGATCGAACGTGGCAGCGGCTCGTTGGCAGACCGTACCCTTAGCACTCAAAGTATTCCTACCGCTGATAGCGGTCAGGCTGATTACCAAAACTAAAAACCAACCAAGGCACATACTAAAAGGACGATGAGGAGTAATACCGTGGCAGCAACGATGTATCACGAAGAGGATGCTGATCTATCAATCATCCAGGGTCGCAAAGTTGCGATTATCGGTTACGGCTCACAAGGCCATGCGCACGCGCTGAATTTGCGCGATAGCGGAGTCGATGTTCGAGTTGGTCTTAAGGATGGTTCACCATCTCGCGCAAAGGCAGAGGCCGAAGGTCTTCGTGTTACTAGCGTTGCCGAGGCTGTTAAGGAATCAACGGTCATTATGATCTTGGCGCCAGATCACTTGCAGCGCCATATCTACACTGACTCAATTTTGCCTAACCTAAAAGATGGCGATGCATTGTTCTTCGGACATGGATTTAACATTCGCTTTGGTTACATCAAGCCAACAGCATCAGTAGATGTCTGCATGGTTGCACCAAAGGGTCCAGGACACCTTGTGCGTCGCGAGTACGCAGCAGGTCGTGGAGTTCCAGTAATTGTTGCAGTTGAACAGGATTCAACTGGAAGTGCATGGCCGTTGACATTGTCGTATGCCAAGGCAATCGGTGGACTGCGTGCAGGTGGAATCCTTACAACATTTACCGAAGAGACAGAAACTGATCTATTTGGTGAGCAATCAGTTCTCTGTGGTGGAGCTTCACAACTAGTCATGTATGGCTTTGAAGTTCTCACAGAAGCGGGATACCAGCCAGAAGTTGCATACTTCGAGTGCTTGCATGAACTTAAGTTGATCGTTGACCTTATGTACGAAGGTGGAATCGCAAAGCAGCGTTGGTCAGTCTCTGACACTGCTGAATTCGGTGACTATGTATCAGGTCCACGCGTTATAGATCCACGCGTTAAGGAAAACATGAAGGCTGTTCTAGCTGATGTTCAAAGCGGAGCGTTTGCAAAGCGCTTTATTGATGATCAAGAGGCTGGCGGAGTTGAGTTTAAGGCGCTACGCACAAAGGGCGAGACGCACCCAATCGAGGCGGTTGGCCGCGAACTTCGTAAGATGTTCTCTTGGATGAAGCAATCAAAGGGCGACGATTACAAAGAAGGCAGCGCAGCGCGTGGCTAAACCCATTGTTTTAATCGCTGAAGAACTCAGCCCTGCGACACTTGAAGCTCTTGGTCCTGACTTTGAAGTTGTGAACTGTGATGGTGCAAACCGCGCGGAACTTCTTGCAGCACTGGCTAAAGGTGTAGACGCGGTCTTGATTCGATCTGCAACAAAAATGGATGCAGAAGCGATTGCAGCAGCAAAGGGATTAAAGGTAATTGCACGTGCTGGTGTTGGTCTTGACAACGTAGATATCCCTGCAGCAACTGCAGCGGGTGTAATGGTTGTTAATGCTCCAACATCAAACATTGTGTCAGCTGCCGAATTAGCAATTGCACTACTCATGGCTTCAGCTCGTTTTGTGTCACCGGCACATGCAGCATTGCGCAACGGTAAGTGGGCACGTTCAAAGTACACGGGAGCTGAGATCTTTGAGAAAACTCTTGGAATCGTTGGCTTCGGACGTATTGGTCAATTAGTCGCACACCGTATGCAGGCATTTGGCATGGATGTAGTTGCCTACGATCCATACCTGCAGCCAGCACGTGCGGCTCAGCTTGGTGTTCGCTTAGTTGAATTAGATGAACTGCTAAAAGTTTCAGATTTCATCACAATTCATCTTCCTAAGACTAAGGAAACTGCAAACCTAATTGGCGTAGAAGCTTTGAAAAAAGTAAAGCCAACTGTTCGAATCATTAACGCAGCTCGTGGTGGCGTTCTTGATGAGGCTGCGCTTTTTGATGCAATCACCGAAGGTCGGGTTGCTGGTGCGGGCCTTGATGTCTTCTCAACTGAACCTTGCACAGATTCACCACTATTTACTTTGGATCAAGTTGTGGCTACACCTCACCTGGGCGCATCAACTGATGAAGCGCAAGAGCGTGCGGGAATTGCTGTGGCGGTTTCAGTGCGTAAAGCACTTGCCGGTGAGCTTGTTCCTGATGCAGTCAACGTTAAGGGTGGAGCTATCCACGAAGAAATTCGTCCGAGCCTGCCTTTGGTTGAAAAAATGGCGCAGATTGCAACAGCTATCGCGGGTGAAGCACCGGTCAGCATGGATCTAAGTGTTAAAGGTGAAATCTCTGAACATGATTCTTCAATTCTTGCAACCAGTGCACTAAAGGGTGCATTACTTGGTTGCGGATTATTAGATGTCACTTACGTTAATGCACCAGCACTAGCTGCAGAACGTGGCGTTACATCATCGGTAACAACAGATCCTGAAAGTCCTGAATACCGAAGCATGATTTCACTTCGTGCCGCACTTGCCGATGGAAAGATTGTCACAGTTGATGGAACGTTGATGGGAATTCGTAAAGTTGAAAAGATTATTGCGATCGATACCTTTGATCTAGATCTTCCACCAACTGAAAATCTCTTGTTCCTTCGTTACTCTGATAAGCCAGGAGTAGTTGGCGCAGTTGGTAATGCACTAGGAAAAGCAGGCATCAATATTGCTGGCATGCAGGTTGCACGAAGTGCAGCCGGTGGTCAGGCTTTGATGGCACTAACCGTTGATTCACAAATCAGTGATGAGCTGATTACTTCTGTGAAAAAGGAAACTGGAGCAGAACTAGTTCGCTCTGTAACTTTGGTGGGGTAATGAGAACAATTAATTTAGCGGTCATTGCAGGCGATGGAATCGGCCCTGAGGTAGTCAATGAAGGCCTCAAGGTTTTAGATGTTGTCGCAAAGAAGTATTCCGTCGAGTTCAATAAAACTTCATATGATCTTGGCGCAGCCTTTTGGCATCGCACAGGTGAAGTATTGCCTGACGCAACATTGGCAGAGTTAGCAAAAGCAGATGTAATTTTGTTGGGCGCAGTGGGAGATCCAACGGTTCCAAGTGGAGTTCTAGAGCGTGGACTTTTGCTCAAGATTCGTTTTGCATTTGATCACTACGTCAATCTGCGTCCAGCGCGATTAATGCCCGGAGTTACAGGACCTCTTGCAACCAAAGCTCCTATTGATTTTGTCGTTGTTCGTGAAGGAACAGAGGGCCCGTATGTTGGCGCAGGCGGAGTCCTTGCCCAAGGTACGGATGCTGAGATTGCAACGGAAGAGAGCCTAAATACTCGTCGCGGCGCAGAGCGCGTAATCCGTGATGCATTTGAGCGTGCCTCAAAGCGCGAACGCAAGAAGTTAACTCTTGTGCATAAGAACAACGTTCTAACTCGTGCTGGAAGTTTATGGACGCGAACATTTAATGAGGTTGCAAAGGATTACCCAGCGATCACAACTGACTATCTGCATGTAGATGCGGCGTCAATGTTCTTTGTGACTAATCCAGATCGCTTTGATGTTGTTGTTACAGATAATTTATTTGGCGATATTTTGACTGATATCGCAGCGGCAATCTGTGGTGGAATCGGTTTGGCCGCCTCTGGCAATATCAATCCAACAGGAAGATTCCCATCAATGTTTGAACCAGTTCATGGTTCAGCACCAGATATCGCTGGTAAAAATTTAGCTGACCCAACAGCCACGGTTATGTCAGTTGCGATGATGCTTGATCACTTAGGTCTTGCAGATGCTGCCCGCGATGTTGAACGAGCAGTTGCGGCAGATCTTTTGGCACGTGGTGATAAAAAGCGAAGCACTACTGAAATTGGAGATGCGCTAGCAAGCGCACTGTAATCATGAAGATCACTCTTAATCCCAACGCTAAAGATGCAGCAACGCGCGATGCGTTAGTTGCTGAAGGTGGTTTTGGTAAGTACTACACCGATCACATGGTGATGTGCGAATGGAGTGAAAAGGATGGATGGGGAGAACCTCATCTCATGCCATATGGTCCAATCTCCTTAGATCCTGCGACCGCAGTTTTTCATTATGGACAAGAGATCTTCGAAGGCATGAAGGCCTATCGCCAACCTGATGGTTCGATTGCTTTGTTTCGCCCAACCTCAAATGCGCAACGCTTTATAAATTCTGCACGACGTTTAGCGCTTCCTGAAATGCCAGTAGAACTTTTCATGGAAACAGTCGAAGCACTTGTTAAACAAGATGGCGGTTGGGTTCCAAGCAAGGTCGGAGAATCGCTCTATATCCGTCCATTTATGATCGCTACCGAAGTTGGTTTGGGCGTGCGTCCAACCAATAAAGCCACATACCTTCTTATTGCAACGCCAGCGGGTGCTTACTTTGATCCGTCTAAGGCTGTTTCTGTTTGGATTTCAACTGAATATGTCCGTGCTGCCCAAGGTGGAACAGGTGAAGCCAAGTGCGGCGGAAACTACGCAGCATCGCTAGTTGCTCAAAAAGCTGCGGCTAAAGAAGGTTGCGATCAAGTTGTATGGATCGATGCGAAAGAGCGCAAATGGGTTGAAGAAATGGGCGGCATGAACCTTTACTTTGTGAAGGGTAAAGGTGCTGATGCAACCGTTATTACTCCAAAGCTAACTGGAACATTGTTGCCAGGAATCACACGCGATTCAATTTTGTCAGTTGCCTCAGATCTTGGTTACAAAGTCGATGAGGTAATGCTTTCTGTCGATGATTGGCGCGACGGAGTTACATCAGGTGAGATCACTGAAATTTTTGCTTGCGGAACCGCGGCGGTTGTTTCACCAGTTGGCCAGGCAAAGAGTGCGATGGGCACATGGGCAACAGGAGATGGCCAACCCGGAACAATCACAATGCAGATTCGTAATCACTTGTTAGGTATTCAGCACGGCACGGTTGCAGATAAGCACAACTGGATGAGTGCGGTTAAGTAATGCCAGTTAATGATTCCTTTCATATCTATGACACAACTCTTCGCGATGGAGCACAGCAAGAAGGTTTAAATCTTTCGGTTCATGACAAGATGAACATCGCTCGCCATCTTGATGATTTAGGTGTTGGCTTTATTGAAGGTGGTTGGCCTGGCGCAAATCCAAAGGACACAGAATTCTTCGCACTTGCCAAGAAAGAGCTAAAGCTTAAAAACGCGACCTTTGTAGCCTTCGGTGCAACCCGTCGCCCCAATGCAAAAGCTGCCGATGATGTTTTACTTGGGGCGCTGCGTGACAGTGGGGCTCCTGCAGTAACTCTTGTTGCCAAGGCCTTTGATCGCCACGTTGATCTTGCGTTAAAGACCACACTTGATGAAAACCTTGCGATGATTCGTGACTCTGTCACCCACTTAATCCAAGAGGGACAACGTGTTTTTCTAGATGCAGAGCACTTCTTTGATGGATATCGCAGCAATCGCGCATACGCCCTTGAGGTAGTCCGAGTGGCTGCCGAAGCCGGCGCAGATGTGATTGCACTGTGTGATACCAACGGCGGAATGTTGCCAGATGAGCTTTCACAAGTTGTGCATGATGTTCTAACAGCAAGTTCTGCTCGCTTAGGTATTCACTGCCACAATGACACTGGGTGCGCAGTTGCAAATTCAATGGCAGCAGTTGCCGCAGGTGCTACCCATGTTCAAGGAACACTTAATGGCTACGGAGAGCGCACCGGTAACGCGGATTTAGTAACAATTATTGCTAACTTAGAGTTAAAGAAGAAGCAGTTAGTTCTTCCACCAAATGCCCTTCAAGAAGCTTTCAGAATTTCACACGCAGTTGCAGAAGTTACAAATGTGACTCCAAGTTCTCGCCAACCGTACGTTGGTGTTTCAGCATTTGCTCACAAGGCGGGCTTGCACGCTAGTGCGATTAAAGTCGATCCATCCCTGTACCAACATGAAGACCCGTCATCTGTTGGAAACGATATGCGCATGCTGGTTTCAGACATGGCTGGACGTGCATCAATTGAATTGAAGTCCCAAGAGCTTGGCGTTGATCTAGGTGGGGATAAAGAACTAATTGGTCGCATCGTAGATCGCGTTAAAGAAATGGAGTCTCGAGGATTTACTTTTGAGGCAGCCGATGCTTCATTTGAGCTGCTAGTTCATGAGGAAATGTCAGGCAAGCGTCCATCATTTTTTACAATCAATCATTGGGTTACATCTGTTGAACGCGCTGCTGATCAATCAATCACTACTAAAGCTGAAGTAACAGTAACTGCAAAGGGTCAGGAAATAACTTGCAGTGGTGAAGGAAATGGTCCAGTTAACGCTTTTGATAATGCACTTCGCACTGGTCTTACAGCGTTGTATCCAGAGCTTTCAACCTTAGAACTTACCGATTACAAGGTCCGTATTCTTGAGGGCCGGCTCGGAACTGGCGCTATTACTCGTGTTTTGGTGGAAACAAGTGACGGTAAGGGCGAATGGAACACGGTGGGTGTTCATGAAAATGTTATTGCCGCATCGGCCATGGCTTTAGAAGATGCCGTTACCTTCGGCCTTATGCGTCAGGGACGTAAGCCCGAGTAAACTGCTTACGTGAGCGAAAATTACGAAAAGCTAATTGCAGCTTTCACTCGCCACTTAGAAATTGAACGCGCCTTATCTGTTCACACGATTCGCGCTTACCTTGGAGATCTTGAATCATTGCTAACTCATCTTGAAGCAATTGGCGTGGCCGATATTTCTCAATTAGAGCTGGTTCATTTGCGATCTTGGCTTGCCAACCAGCAAGTAAAAGGTGGAGCGCGCACAACCCTTTCTCGCAGAGCAGTATCTGTTCGATTATTTACAAAGTGGGCGGTTAAGAACAAGTTTTTAGCTAAAGATGTCGCAGCAACTCTTGCAACTCCTAAGGGACATCGCACACTGCCCGAAGTTTTAGATATTGCCGATGCAAAGACCGCGATGGATTCACTTGCTACTAGAGCCGCCGAGGAAGAAACCCCTATTTCATTACGGGATGTCGCGATGGTTGAACTTTTGTATGCAACTGGTGCACGTGTAGCCGAACTCTGCGGATTAGATTTAAGTGATATCGATTATGATCGTCAAACGATTCGTGTTTTGGGTAAGGGAAATAAAGAGCGAACGATTCCAATGGGAAACCCAGCGATGAAGGCATTGAATGTTTGGTTAAAGGTTGGAAGAGAGTCCCTGCAGAATTCATTGTCAGGCAACGCTGTTTTTCTTGGAGCACGCGGCAAGCGAATTGATCAACGTACGGTGCGCACCGTTGTTTACAATGCTTTGCAGGCGATTGAAGGAATCGAGCGAATGGGTCCACACGCTCTGCGACATTCAGCAGCAACGCACTTATTAGAAGGTGGTGCAGATTTGCGCACTGTTCAAGAAATCTTGGGCCATGCATCACTTGCAACAACTCAGATCTACACCCACGTATCAACTGAACGTTTACAAAAAGCGTTCAAGCAGGCGCATCCGCGAGCATGAGATCGTCACTTGTAGTTATACCTACTTATAACGAGGCGGAAAGTATTGGCGAGATTCTGACCGCGCTCAAGCACATTGATTGCGATGTTCTTGTTATTGATGATGGATCTCCTGATGGCACCGCACACATAGTGCGTGGGCTTGGTATCGAGGTCATAGAACGTCAAGGCAAGCAAGGATTAGGTAGCGCATACCGTGCAGGTTTTTCCATAGCAATTGATCGTGGCTATACCTACATCATTCAAATGGATGCCGATGGTTCTCATCAGGTTACTGATCTGGAAAAAATGATGGAGTGGATTGGAAATGCAGATTTACTGATTGGCTCCAGATGGGTCAAAGACGGCCAAATCGCTAATTGGAGCAAGTTCCGTGAGTATCTTTCAAAATCTGCCAACGCTTATGCAAACCTTCTTCTTTCATTAGGAATCAAAGACACAACATCAGGCTTTCGAATCTACACATCTGCCCTTGTGAAAAAGATGGAGATTTCAACAATTCGAAGCGAGGGATACTGCTTCCAGATTGAGATGACCCGGCGCGCAATTTCGCGTGGGGGATCGGTGGCTGAAATTCCTATTACCTTTATCGAAAGAGCCCATGGGGTCAGCAAAATGTCCTTAGGGATTGCGCTAGAAGCGGTACTTCGCATCACCACATGGGGAGCTTTGCGCCTGATCGGGCGGTAATTTCCACGCTCACGCTCAGGTAGGATTTGCCCTGCATATTGATCTTTTTGGGAGTTCCGAAAAATCGGTATGACATCTCAGCACTCACTGACTTCGGTCGGCATAACCACCTCGGTCCATAAGAAATTGTGGTCGGTGATTTTGAGTGCGACGGGCCTAACAAATTGTTTGGCCATAAACCGAGCGGGTTTTAATCTGCATGTGCAGATAAAACCTAAGAAGGAGTATGCCGTCATGGCAGTTGTAACAATGCGAGAGCTCCTCGACAGCGGAGTCCACTTCGGACACCAGACTCGTCGATGGAACCCAAAGATGAAGCGC
>Ga0315909_10001984_pt1 | contig 26876 bp, 41 predicted proteins | sample LakEriMetagenome_11_FD_203527 | JGI IMG/M metagenome (GOLD analysis project Ga0315909, IMG submission 203527) | Freshwater fungal communities from buoy surface, Lake Erie, Ohio, United States - Buoy 2 MA125 | ecosystem: Environmental > Aquatic > Freshwater > Lake | place: USA: Lake Erie, Ohio...
CCGCCATAGTGTGAACGACTTTAAGCGCGGTTCTTGCGTCCTGTAGACGGAGCGAAGAGTTCGCCGTATGTCGAACGGTATACGCCTCGCCGTCTTCTCGAAGTGCCGCGTCTCGCGTGTTATCGCATACGACGATAGTTACCGTTCGCTTATACGTCGTCGCGATACTCCCGTTAAACGAGGTAGTCGCGAGGAGGTTAGGACGGAACTCTACGCCGCCTGCTCCTTTAACGTTCTCTGGCATTTCGACCTGAACGAACGCGATAGCGCCGCCTTTCAGGACGCCTGCGGAGCCAATAGAAAGGTCGTCGTCGAGGATATTCGACACGGCACTTAGAAGAACGTCGTCGTATTGGTGCGGCGTATATCGGCTCGACGGAACTCCTAGAACTTCGTAGGAGTCGTCGCGGATAATCGCCTTACGGTTCGGAACTTCGACGTATCCGTTCGGAGACTTTACGTACATTGTCTCCTCTACTGCTTTCCACGAGAAGAGGCGTCGTCGGACGTCTTCGAGGGGAATCGCGCCGTCGTAGTGATTCGGTTCTTCGCTCTGAAGGTCAGCGCGATAGTGCCAAGCGTTACCGCGCTTCTCCGTAAAGCCGATAAGCATATTTTTATTCAGGTAATCGAGAGTTTCTCGACTCATTAGTTTCTCCTTCTATCGTTTTGGATTAAGTTATAAGTTAAAGCGGCAGTAATCGACGCGAAGAAAATAAAGCCTTCTACCGAAGGTATCGGCTCCGTTCCTTCTGCTTCTAAGCCGCCAGCGCAGGCGAGCGCTCCGAAGAACGCGATAGCGGTTACGACGATTTTCGTACGTGTCCACTTCTGCCAGTTCGTTACTCGAATCACGGAAGAACTACCTCCTTCTCCTCGTAAGAGAGAAGAACGGCTTCGTCGTCGAGCGTGACGTAATCGAGTGGCGTAGCCATTGGAAAGTTTTTATGTTCTTCGCAAGGGTCGCCGTAATCGGGTACGACGAACCGAACCGTAAGTTCGTAAATTCGCATTACCCGTACGTTTGGCTCGTCTTCGTCGAGCGGTTTAATAATCGGTTCCTTCATTAGTGCTCCTTCTTTCGTTTAGTTAGGTTTACGGTATTTCGGGGGTGTAGTGGGGTATTTACTGCTCCTTTCGTTAATCGTTTCTTTAAGAGGTTTTCTAGGAGGCTCTAGAAGCGCCGTAGGCAGGGGAAAGCCTTCTACGGCTCCTACGGCGCTCCTAGCGGCTCTAGGACGCGTCTCCGCGCCTCCTACGCCTTCCTAGCCCACGCGATAACGGCGGCTTTCTCCTGCTCCGTCGCGGCTCGAAAGGTAATCCCTAGAGCCTTCTCTACTTGCCCTAAGTTCGCCTTCTTCGTGCCGCGCTTCTTAGAACGTGCCATTACCGCTCCTCGTACATTTTTTCGTAAAGTTCTTCGACGGAATACTGCGTTCCGAACTCTTCTTTCGCGTCGTTCAGCATTTCGTACTTGTCCCAGAACTCCTCGCGGATTTCGAGCCACGACATTTCGGACGAGTCGTAAAGCCCTCCGCAGAGTTCGATAAGTTCCCAGACTTCCTTTCCTTCTTCGTCGGTAATCCCTTCGAACTCCGAACCGTCGTATGGCTCGCGGAGCACTATCGCTACGGAATCCTCTAAACGGATTCCTTTCGTCTTCGTCCCTACGCGCTCCTCGTAATCGGAATCCGCGTAAGCGTCGGCGTCTCGTTCGTATCGCATTAGGCGCTCACCTCCTCGTTATTCGCTTCGCGGACGATAAGAGTAAGCGCTTCGATTACGTCGAGCGGAAAGTGACGAAGAGGCGTATCGGGGTGGATATGCGAAGCCTTCTCCGTGACCTGAACGGCGAGCGTATTAAGCGCGGACGTAAGAGAGTTAAGAGCAGGCTTAACGACGTCTTCGTAGTGCTTCTCCTGACGCGCTTTCTCTTCGCGGCGAGCCTTACGAATCGTTTCTTCTCTCTCTAAACGCTCTGTTACTTCCTGCTTCGCCTGCTCGTATGGAGCACGAATAAGACGAGCAGGAACGACGCGGAACTTACGAGTCGCAACGCCGCGATAAACGTCGTCGTAACTTACGAGGATTCCCTGACCGCCAGACATCTTACGGAAATCCGCGAGGTCAGTCGAATTGCTGACGTAATAGCCGTTTCGCCAACGTCCTTCGTACGAGTGCTCGACGTCTTCGACGCGAACCTTCGCCTGAGTGCTGTTATTCCAATACGAAACTTCGTCGAGCGGCGTAGCGCTCGTGAAGTATTCCTTTCCTACTTCGAGTTCTTTCCTTTTCATTTCCTTCTCCCTCTTAGTTAAGTTTCTAACGAGCCTCGTCAGTAGCGGCATTTACCGCTAGACGCCTTTCGGCGTTTCGGCTTAGTTACCGTCTACTACTGCCCAGACCAAAATGGTCTTACTATCGAGCACGTGGTGGCGGCAACCGCGAGCGCGAAAGTTAAAACGGAGAGCGACGTATTCGGCTATGCCGTGATACGGGAGAGTAATAGCGGCGCTTTCAGTACCGCGTGACGGCTTATACCACGAAAGCGTCGGCGCAGTTTCTACGCGAAATTCTTCACGTAGAAATTTCGCGATTCCTTTACGGACGCTTTCCGCTTCCTTCTTCGTTGGCTTCCTGCTCACTTCGTTTCCTCCTCTTAGGTAATCGGCTTATTCCGATACCTCAAATCTAAGGTGGCGAGGAGCACCTGTCCAGAACTCGTTTTTCTCTTTAAAAACAGGTGTTTTCGATTAGGAGCAGGAGACGAGCCACGGCTTCCAGCCGCACCCGTTTACCTCTTCGGAATAGCGAAAAATCGTTAGCGCGGCGAGGAGATTCGTACGCGGTTGGAAGAGTTCGTTTCGATTCTTCAGCACGTCGAGCGTCTGGAGATATCCGCGAGGGTAGTAACGCGTCTTCGACGTCCAGAAGTAATTTATTTGAGTTAAGCCTGCGCTTCCGCCGTTCGGGTCTTTCGCATTAAACGCTTCAGGCAGACAACGCGACTCACGGTAAATCACGTAGTCGAGTTTCGGAAGATTCTCTTCGCTCCAGCCAACCTCGCGAGCGAGATTCCACCAGCCGCCGCAATAGGCGTCAGCAGGAACGGGAAGAGTCGTCGTAGTGCTCGTCGTAGTGCTCGTCGTCTCCGTAGGACGGCGGCGTTCAGGCTCGACGAGCGGAGCGCTCGCGGCTTCCGTAACGGCGAAGAGCGCTATCGCTATGGCTATTCCTAATCCGAAAAGTTTCATTTCGTGCCTCGTTTCGAGTGCTCGACTCGTTCGCGGAAATACCTCAACGCGGTTTCGAGTTCTTCAGTAGGTCTGTGCGAGAATAAGGCTACTACGTCGTCTTCCGTTTTTCCTGTGAGGAAGAGTGCCGCGACAGTCGAAAGAGTCGAATCGTATTTCACGTAAAGCGGATTAACGACAGGCTTTAATTCTTTCTCTTCTATCTCGTCGAGGTATCTCCCCTGATTAAGCCACGTAGCAGGGTGGCAGAAGTATTTAGCGTCGGTTACGGAGCGCTTATAGCGCTCGACTGCCGCTAGGAACTCGTCGAAGTTCGGAGCGTCGTCCTTTTCAAAGATTCGTTTAAAGGAGCGGAAGGCGGCAGACTTTCCGACGCGTCGCGGATATGCCTTCCAGAAGGTGTCGAAATTGGTAGTCAATATTGACGGTTCTTGACGGTTCTTTATATAGGAGTCGTTTACGTCGGAGTTACGCCTTTCTGTCGTCGTAGTTTCGCCTTTCTCTAAAACGCGATTCTCTAAAGGCTCCTTCGTAGTTACGCCTTTAAGCACGTATTCAGAACGGTGTCCTCTCCCGTTACCACGCTCGACGACCTCTAATAAGCCGCTCTTAACGAGTTCTTTAATAACGAGACGAACGTACGTATCCGTACAACGTGCCTTGCGCGCCAGCGTCTTCTGCGAAGGGAAACAGTACCCTTCGTCGTTCGCGAAATCCGCGAGCGCGAGGTGTATTAGTAACTTCTCGCCGCGAAACGGAGAGCGCTCCCAAACGTGCGTTATCCACCTAATCGACATACTTCCTCCTTCTCCTCTTCTAGTTATTTCAGTAAGTCGAGAGCACCTAAAAGCGTTCGGAACTCCGATAGACGAATTAAAACGATTCCGTCCGTCGTCTCGTCAGGCATAGCGACCATTACGAAAGGTCGAGTATCGCCTACCGCCTTCGACTGCTTCGACTGATTCTCCGCCGCGTAAAAGCGCGTAGCGATAGGAGATACCTGCGCTCCAGCCTTCACTTCGAGCCGTAGGACGCCTGCCCAATGCTCCTCGTGCCGGCTATTAGCGCCTGCGATACCTAGCGCCTTACGTGCTCTACGAGCCTTCGAGTCGCCTTTACTTCGATTCCGCTTACCTCGCGCCGCAGGGTCGTTACAGCCGCGAATTCGCCGCTTACCGTCTCTCGCAGGACGTCCTAACGTTCCGAAGAGCGGACAGTTCGGTTCCTTACACTTCTCGCGATTACCTTCACAGTAATCCTTCTCTTTTAGGAGCGTCATTTAGTTCCTTTCGCTCTCCGTAGTTTTCTTTCTTGGATACGTTCGGCAGGAGTTAAGCCGCCGAATACACCCCACCTATCTTCGAACGGTTCTAGTCGTATAACGAGACTAAGACACGGCTCTTTTTCCGTACACGTCGCGCATATGGCTTTCGCCGCGTCGAATCTCTTTTCACTAATGCCGCGTGGAAAGAAGATTTCAGCCTTCAGGCTCCTACAGGCGGCGCGTTCCTGCCAACTAAGACTCATAGCGAATGTTCTCACCGAGAGGAAATAACGCTTCTATCTGCTTATTTACTTCGTTCCGTTTATAGACATACTCGCGAAGCGTTTCGAGAGAAAGTCGTTCCGTACCGTCGAAACGAACTACCTCCTCTGCGGCACGAAAAAGACGAGCCTCTACTTCTGCTCGCTCGTAAAGAAGATTAGAAAGGCTGTTCATCGGATACGTCCTCTACTTTCTCAGCCATAAGCGCGGTTATTACTTTCGAGGCTTCGACTTTAGTAATCGCCGTAGCCGTCTTCGTTGTATCTTCGAGAAGCACCTGAACGAACTGGTCGATATTCGCTACGTTCTTTTCCTTAGCGAGTTTCTTAATCAGCCCTAGTTGCGCGGACGAAGCCGACGAGGAGAGAGCGGTTACGGACGCTCCTTCGCTCTTCGCCTGCGTACGAGGCTTATACGGCGTCTTAGGTGCTTCCTTTACGACGTCCTCCGCCTGTCGATTACGAACCTCTTCGAGCGACGCGACACGTTGCGTATCGGCTACGAGAAGCGCGACTATCGCTCTTCCCCACGCGCTCGTCTCCGCGTTCATAACCTCTGACTCACGGGTGAAGTTCGTTTTACCTACGGCGAGTTCTGCCGCTACTGCTACTGCTGGAAGCGTGTCCTCTGGCGAACGAAAAGCCGCCGCCGTGTAAACGATAAATTCGCGTCCGCCGATTTCCATAACACGGAAAGGTTCAGCAGGATTAAACGGACGAAGACACCCGTTCGGGTACTTCGCTCGAAACTCGCGAATACGCTCCGCTACGTCTACGTAGCCTTCCATTGAGTAACTCATTTCCTTCTCTCCTTATCGGTAAGTCCGCATAACGCGGAACGGTTTACTTTCTTTCTGGTATTTCTCGAAGACGTCAGGACACTCCTCTTGGAGTCTCTTCGCGTCTAGCGACTTTCTTCCCTGCTGTTCTTTCCACGAGATAACGCGAACGCCGTTAATCGTTCCTTCGTCGTTATCTAAGAGAAGACGAGCGAGTTCGTCCTTTACCTGCTTCTCTATCTGCTCCGCCTCTTTCGCCATAGTACGAGCGTGGTCGAGTTCTTCGAGAAGCGTCGCCGCGTTCGACGGAAGTTCGATAGTCGTTCCCTTCGACGGGAAGAGCCGCGCTATCTGCTCCGCGTCGAACTCTTCGACGGAGCCGTTATACGGTTCGCCGTTATCGACGAGCGCTCCTAGACGCTCCGCCTCGCTAAGAAGCGTTTCTAGGAGAGCGTCGTTCTTCGGAAGTTCGAAGAGTCCGATATTGTCTCGCGAGTCGTGAACGATAAAGAAGACGGGAGCGCCTGTAAGGAAGCGTTCGATTTCTCCCTGTGCGAGCCAGTCTGAAGGGAAGTCTTCGACGCCGCGAATCGAATAGCGGCTTGTGTGCTTCGCCTCGACTACGACGGACGGATTCTCTACGTTGTCTACCGCGTCGAGCGAACCGCTCCAGCGCTGACGACGATAAACGACGTCGGGTGTTACGAGCGAGTGCGAGAGCAGGCGAGACGCTTCGCTAACTAGGACAGGCTCGACGAGCGTTCCCCACCTCATAGCGCCGTTCGGTTCGACGACGATAGGAGCCGTCGCCTTTTCGTAGTAGAGGTCTGCGCGTGTCTTGTATTTCGAAAGTCCGATTAGTGCTCCAGCGTCAGACGCGCCGAAGGTACAACGAGAGAACTCGTCGCGCCAACGGTTAAGAAGCCACTCCGTACTTCCGTGTTCGCTCTTCGGACTAATCCGTAGTTCGTGCTGTTTCATTACTGCTCCTTCTCTAGGTTCCTTCGAGTATTACGTGAGGGTGTTACAGAGTGCCAGAATCCTGTACCACGAATAACTAAGAGTCAGTTAGTCGTTTACTTAATAGGACGTTGGCGTGTTTCGGGTATCGGGAACTTAACGACGGCGAGCCGTAGTAACTGGCTAAGAATCACGTCGTCTACGTGATATCCCCACCGATTACCCGTAAGACTCGCGAACGAGATAAAGCACTTCCAGCGCTTCTCCGTCGTCGTTTTCATCGCGTAGTAAAACTCGCGGTGATGAGAGTCGCCCTGTTTCGGAGGACAAGCCGCGTGGCATAGTTCGTGAAGAAGCACTTTCCACGAACGCGCCTCGTGGAAGTTTCCCGTACCGAACGGAACGAGCCGTAACGTAATTTCGCCTGAAGAGAAGAATCCTCCTCCGCGCCAATATCCGCTCGCACCTCGCGTCTGTCTCGTATCGGTAATAACGATTCGAGGAATCGGCTTACCCTTGTGGTACGGCGTAAGAAGTTTCCAGAGTCGTTCTGCTTCTTCTAGAACTAACTTCTCGCGCTTCTTAACGAGTCGTTCGTTCGCGGTGACTCGTCCACGTCGAGCCGCTTCCTTCTGCCGCTTCTTCTTAGAGCGCTCCTGCGTCTTCGCAGTCTGCGCTTCTCTCTTCTTCTCTAGCGACGGTGCGACCTTCTCTACGAGTCTTCCCGTCTTAGCGGAGCACGAGAGGCAGTATCGCCGTACGTCGTCGCGACGCGGCTTCGTCGGCGCTAGTCCTCCTTCTCCGCAAGTTAGGCACGTCCACCGCGCCTGTCGTTTAGTAGTCACCTTGTCCTCCTTCTCAGAACGGTGATATAGATATCTGGCTGTTATCGAATTCGTTTCTAGTTAGGCGCTCTTGCGAATCGCGTCCATACGGACGAGTTTCGAAGAGTGCGTATTTGGATTACGACAGTAGGCGTCTCGTAGGCGAACGTCGGACTCGACGATTCGACCACAATGAGAGCACCTGAAAGCGCTTCCGCGATTCCTTCTCTTCTTCATAGGTTCCTCCTTCCTACGTCAATTCTAGCGTGTCGTGTTTTTTCGATTTCTGAAAAACACCTGTTTCAGACACGTTCGGAAAAAATCAGCCGCGTAAACACTCGTCCAAAAAATTTACAAAAAATTTTGCCCACTGTTTTTCGAGTTTGCGTCGGGTGCGCCCGTCGCGCCAGAAAATTGGACGCGACGGACGACTTACCCGACACTCTGCGGAGAAGGAGGACGCAGAGCGCTTTCTGAGATTACAGCCAAGCGCGTCACCATAGCAACGGGAATACAAAGAACGGAGTCATAGCACTCCGCCGCGTTAGAAGACTGAGCGATAACGACGTGGTGCGGTTTGGCGTCTTCGAGCAGGAAGCCGACGCTTACCGTTCGCATAGGTTCCGCGTCGATATCTTCCGTACTTATCCAAGACGTCGATTCTGAGTACGCGTCATTCCATTCGACGAGAACTAACACGACTACCAGCCCTCGCGTTTCCTGTCCTGTACGAATACGGGAGCCTGAAAGGTAATTCCCTTATCAGGAGCGACGAGCGCAAGCGCCTGCTGAGGCACTTCGTAGGCGAACGAATTCAGATAGGCGTATTCGTCATAGCCTTTAAGAGAACCGTTAATAATAAGAGAAGGCGTCGATATGTATTGGTGCCAATGTCCTAGCCAAAGCGTTTGGAAACTTCCGTATGTCGCTAGATACCGTTGCGCTTTACGTGCTCGAAGTCGCATAATCGGCGGATAGATACCACCGATTCCTCCGCCTCCGCTCGCTTGGTCGCCGTGAGTTAAAAGGTGTCCTTGTCCGTAGATAGTTATAAGCGCGTCCGCGCTCTCAGGAATCTGGAAAGTGAACCGCTTGTCTTTAACGAACTCGCGAAGAAGGAGTTGCGATAGGAGCCAGTCGAAGTTCGTACGAACTCGTAACTTCGCTCGTGGCTTCCTGCTCGTTCGTCCGTGATTACCGACGACGGATACGACGTGAACCTTCTTAAATTCGGTAGCGAGAAGGTCGAAAGCGGCGGCGAGACGTTCAGCCCAGTAGAGAAGGCTCGACATAATCGGCTCTTCGTTCGTCTCCGAAAGTTCTTCGTGGATATCTCCCGAAAACATATCGCCACCTAGAAGCACTACTACGCCGTCATAGGAAACGCCTGAGAGGTAATGCCGCGAAAGTTTTACGACGTTCTCTGTCCACTTCTTTAAACGAAGTTCCGCGATAGTGCGGTTGTACGCGTTTAATCCGTCTACCTCATCTGGATTAACTACCTCGTCTAGGTGAAGGTCTGAAAGCATTACTACAAGAGTCGCCGCGCTCCTCTTCGGCTTTTCGGGAGCAAGCCATTTAGGACGAGTAAGTTCTAGCGCTTCTACTTTCTCGATTACTTCTAACGAACGGCGAAGCGTCTCGTTCTCTTCGGTAAGACGAACCGATTTATCTATAGCGGCGTCTCGTTCTCTTCGAAGCCGTGTCGTCTCTATCGCGTTCGTTTCGGCTAGTTCCTGCTCTAATCCTTCTTTAAACGACGTCATCTAAAATCTCTCCGTTTCTCGCACGAGCCAAAGAATTACGAGAGATACGAATTCCGTATGTTTCGAGGACTCGTCGAATCGCCTCTAGCGAAACGCTTTTATCGCGAACTGCGGTAACGAACTCGTCTCTTTCAGACTCAGGAAGTGCTTCGTATGCTTTCCGAAAGTGGCTCTTATGCTTTAGTTTCGGCGGTTCGTTTCGAACCTTATTCAGGAACTCTCCCATAGTCGTTCGCGTGACTCTCTAGGTGTCTGTCTATTTTCTCGTCTACCCGAATAATCGACTTATGGATAAAACGAAGATTCTCGACAACCGTTGCGTGGTCTTCGCGGTTCTCCTTCCTGAACTGTTGGATTACGACTCCTAAGAGTCCTCCTACTGTCGTAATAACAGCCACAATGATAGCCGCCTGCTCCGCGCTCATAGCGGATTACTCCATATCCGCGTCATTCGGAAACATCTTCTTAAATGCTTCCCTAATAGCCTGCGGACTATCCGCGACGGCTGGAGAAAGTTCTACGTGAATCCAGTCGCCGTTAGGCGCTCCCGTAATCGTCGGCTTCTTATAGTTCTCCCACGTGCCTCTATCGCAACGCCAGCCGCGTCCGAAAGGAGCCACCCAGTAATCCAAAATCATTTCGATTCCGAGCGCCTCCGCATTAGACGGAATAGTTAAGAGGTCGAGCCACTCGCTCGCTACCTTACGTCCGTTCGGAACACCTTTCGTAGAAGTCTTTCGATACGAGAGGTCTACCGCTCTTCCTGTTGCGTGGACACTCATAGTGTCTTTACCGCGCTTCGTACGATTCGCGAACGTACCGTTATTCCAGAAAGCACCGTTAGAGCGTCGTTCCATTTGGCGAACGAACGCGAGAAGTCCTGTACGAGCCGCGTTCGTCGGACTAATACCGTCCGCAATACCCGTATATTTACGAGCCATTACGACTTCTTTCGCGCCTTCGAAGGAGCAGTATCGCGAAGCGCAAACGCGTTGTCGATTTCGTCCTTCGTAAGTTTTCCGTCAATAGAAGCCTTAGCCAATTTCTCTACGACGCCAGCGACGGCGACGAAGCCAGCGAGAGCGGCAGACTTCCATACTTCGAGTTCAGGCGCGATAATCGCGCTACCCGTGATAATTCCGAGAGCACTCGAAACGAAGAGTGCGGCGATTCGGCTAAAAATATCTTTCCACTTATTCATCTGAGCCTCCGTCGAGGTAAGTCATTACTACGTGAAATGATATCGCAAGCGCCGTAATCCAGATACCTAAAGTCCGCGTAGAACCTGAAAGGGTAATAAGGACAAGCCCTGTTCCAGCCCACACCCAGACGTTCTCAGTTAAATAGTTAAGCCATTTCATTAGTTACGCCTTCGAGGAGCAGGAAGAGGTGTTACAAAGAATACAGCAGATACCGCAACGACGGTACGCCGTTCTCCTACTGAGATAGTCGAGCCTGACGGAACGTAATCGTCATAACCGCCGTCGAAAACATTTACGTCCTCTTCGAACTTCTGCTTCTCTTCTATAGGCGCGTCTAGCGCTGGCGCGAAGAGAGTTGTCGTCGTTTCGAGTACGAGAGAAGTAGAAGGCGACTCGCCTACGGCTACGTCTTGGCTAATCGGATTCGTCGTAAACGAAGTAGTCGTTTCGCTAACCGTTGTCGTAGTAGTTCGAGGAGGAACCGTCGTAGGAGCGCTCGTAGACGTCTCTAGGAGGCTCGTAGAGGTCGTAGAAGCAGGTTCGGTAGTCGTAGTAGTAGGCGGCTCCGTAGTCGTCGTAAGAGCCTCCGTAGTAGGCGGAGGAGGCGCTTCCGTAGTCGTAGTAGCAGGCGGCGGAGCCTGAGTCGTCGTAGTGCTCGACGTCGTAGACGCAACCTCCGTAGTAGTAGAGGCAGGAGCCTGAGTCGTCGTAGGAGCCTCCGTCGTCGTCGTAGACGTTTCCTCCGTCGTAGTAGACGCCTCAACCGTCGTAGTCGTTTCGCTAATAGTCGTCGTAGTAACAGGAACCGTAGTCGTCGTCGTAGTTACAGACGCGCCGTAACTCCACGTATACGGCTCGCTAGGAGCACCATTACGCCACGCCTCGCAGTCGCTCCACGTCGGCATAAGCCCAGAGTCGTAATCGGCTCGCGGTTGTAACATCTGCCAATTCGTCGAAGAACTTACGTAACACGTCCACGTCATATACGACTGCTCCGCGTTCGCAGGAGCCGCTAACGCTAAAACGGCGGCAGGAAGAAAAACTATCGAACCGCTCCGCCATTTCATAGCGGAAAGATTACAACTAATTATTCGGCGTCGATATCAGGCAACGTAACCGAAGCAGGCTCTACGAATACGTCGTTCTCTTCGTCATACGAGAAACCGACGCCAGCGTACTGACCTCGAAAGTTTCCGTTATAAGAAGTCTGAAGCCACGTACCTGTTACACCAATAGAGGCGAGGAACTCCTGACCGATAGGTTCGCTATCAGGAAAATCTCCGCCGCCACAATTCTCGTTAGCGACGACAATTACCTGTTCGACAATTCCGTTTTTAAGATTCGCAAAGTGTGCCATAAAAGTTCTCAGTTCACCTTAAATCTAATCAGGACTACGCCTGAGCCACCTGCCGCACTTGGTCCGCTCGCTGTATTCTGATTACCTGCGCCGCCGCCACCTCCGCCGCGATTAGCCGCACCAGCAGTAGCAACCGTCGAGCCGATAGAGCCACTACCGCCACCGAAAGAGGAGGTTCGAGCGCTTCCAGTTGTAGCAGAAGAACCGCCACCACCACCGCCTGCGTATCCAACAGAAGAACCTGTAAAGGAGGAGTTCACGCCGTCACCAGCCGTTCCACCCGTACTGCTATTCGCGGCTTGCGTAGCGTTTCCACCGTTACCACCCATACCGCCGCCACCGCCAGTAGCGCCATAGTTAGAGTCGTTAAATCCTTGTCCTCCGTCGCCGTAAGCGGTAAGAGATGTACCACCGCTTGTAAAACTCCACTGGTTACCGCCACCGCCGCCGCCAGTAGCGCCGTTACGCGCATTGTTAGAAGTATTAAACGTCAGACCGCCGCCGCCGCCAATAGCGCGAATATTCGGATAGACCAACGGAGTTGCGGTCAAATAAATACCTGAGTAACCGCCGATAGTTCCGTTCGAGTTCGAGACAGCGCCACCTGCTCCGACGATAACCGTATAAGAACCTGCGGAAAGGTAATACTGATAAAACTCGTGGAGTTGTCCGCCGCCGCCTGCGCCACCGTTCTGCGTACTCGACGAGCCGCCGCCGCCGCCACCGCCAAGAATGAAGAGGTCAAACTGACCAGCAGTAGTAACCGTAAAACTTCCTGTTGCGTTATACGTAAAAAGCGTGTACGCCAAACCGCCAGAAGTAATAGAAGACGACGTTCCAGTTCCTACGGTTGCGACACCGTAGCCAGAAACAGCAGGAATTCTTTGCGCGGTCTGCCCTGAGACGTATCCACCAAGTCTGTCGATTCCCATATTTACCTAATCTCGTTTACGTATCCGTGAACCGTAATTTTATTTACAACTGACGCGAAACAGCGAACGACAAGCGGCGACGCGTTTCCTTTAAGAATCAGCCCTGGAATTACGAGGACGAGTCCGCTAGCAGGAAGCACCGAAAGAGCGACGATATCGTTCGGTGCGGTAGTCGAACCCCACTCAACGCTGACGTCTACCGAAGAGGTGTGATTATTCTGAACATACACCCACACCTCGTCGAGGTAACTCGTATTCGTTGGACCAGTATGGATTAACTGACCAGCCGTAGAGTTCGTAGCGACCAGAATTCCTCTACCGCTAGAACTCGAACTGAGGATATTTTTACTAAACGTAGCCATATTTCTCCTTAACCGAAAATTTGGACACCGAGAACGATTTGGTCGCTATCTCCAGAGCCGCCGCCAAACGGCTTCCACGCTGAACCGTCATAATAAAACACGCTGTCGCTTGCGTCGATATAACAGAACATACCTTCAGCCAGCGTCGGTTCTCCTGCTCCTCCAAATGCGTTATCACGCGCCGTCGTCGTCGCGAAGCGCATAATTACTTGGTCTTGGAGGTACGTATTGACCTGCGCGGCGGTCAGCACGTCGCCAGATACGAAGAGTTTTACACCTGCTCCTGCCATAGGCGTTTATGTTAGCGCATTATCGGTATCGAGCACACCGTAGATGATATCGTCCAAAATAAACGGGTAAAGAATTTCAGCAGGCGTTAGGCGTACGGTTACGACGTGCTGATTCGGATTCATTTTATGTTGGATTCCTTCTATCGCGTAGAACGCGGTTACGGAGGCAGGAGTTCCCGTCTCATAGGTTCTAGTTATTTCGATTACGTTCCCGATTTCGAGCGCGAGGACGTCTAGGCGCTGTCCAGACGTAAGACGGTTCATAGATACTTGGAGTTCGTCGAACCGATATACAGGATTCTTATACCTATCCAGCAGGGTGTTCGCGAGCGTTAGCGCGGCGGCGTCGTCGGTAAGAAGAAGGTCAGATAGAGCCAACGTCGAAATACCAAATTCCGTCTGAGAGGCTACGTCGTCTACGTTCTGAAGCGTTCCGCCTTCGGTCTGAGCAGAAATACGGTTATAGAGGAATTCCTGTCCGTAAAGAACTTGGAGAGACGAGTACGGGATTTCCGTTCCGTCGTCGGAAAACGCCGCCGCCGTAGGAATAAACGAAGCGGCGAGACGGTCAGTAAACGTCAGTAAACCGTCCTTCGAAATAAACATATTGCCCTGCTCCGCGTCGGCACAGCGTTGGAGATAGGTAAGCGCGTTCGTATTATCTGCGATTTGATACGCTCCAAGACTCGCTAGACCAGTCGAGATATTTCGCGTCGTAAGCGGATAGTCGATAGCAGGTAAATTGAGGATTCGCTCTACACGTGCTCCTGAGAGTTCCTCTGGCGGAGTAAAGGCTGTTCCTGTAGTCGCATTAGCCAGAAGAACGAAATCGTCCGACGTCGTAATAGCGACTTCTGAAAGATTAAAGTCGTAAAGAACGTCGATATCCGTAATACGCCCAACGTAGACAGCCTCGTTATCGAGAAGAACCGTTACCTTACGGCGCGGAGTAACTCCAGAACGTCCTGTTGTAATATCCCAATACGGCGAATCTTCGTTAATCGGGTCAAACCTTCTGTCGTTATTAAGAAGACGGAATTGAGCAGTACCAGCGCTGAAGTTTGCGAGTTGGTCAGTACGTCCGCGACTAACGGAGATTTCGCGACAATACGACGAAACGTCGTCACCTAAAAGGCTTCCGTCGAGAGCGTTACTATCGAGGACGCCTAGAGAAGCCGAATCGAGCGTAAATGGATTCGTCGGAAATCCGAGTTCCATTAGAACGGTAACGGACTCACCCCAAGGGAACGTTGTAGCCATTACGCCACCGCGAGCGGAAGAGCACCATTACGACGCTGATAACGCTTTAACGCGTCTACGATTTGGTCACCTATCTCCGCTCCGTCCGCTCCCATACCAGCGTTTACGACGATAGAGATATTCGTTCCGCCGAAGTCGCCAGCGCGAGAAAGAGGAATAATCGCCTCCGCTCCTGCTTCACCGACGAGTCCAAGAGTAGGACGCGTAACGATTCCGCCGTCAGCGAAAGGAACCGCGAAGTAAGGATTACCTCCGAAAAAATCGGATTCCCTAAACGACGGCATAGCGACGGGAGGAGCCAACCGCGAAGAAACCTCCGCTTCGGTCTGCGTCATTTCCTTCTGTGCTTTACGGACGATAGCGGCAGGTGTTTCAGAGCGAACTTTACGAAGTTCTTTCTCCGCCTCAATAAGGCGTTCGATAGCCTCACGCTCCGAATCGAGAGCGTCCTTATACGCCTTCGACGCCTCTACTTCGTCGTCTTTCGCCTTCGTAAGTTCGAGGAGTGCCGCCGTATATTCTTCAGAGCCTTCCTTAGCGCCTTCTACGATTACGTCATAGAGGTAGTTCTGACGGTTAAGTTCCAGAGTTGCGTCAGACTGCGCAACCGTCGCCTCTTGCGCGGAAAGTTTCGCGTCAGCCAAATCGCGTTCAGCCTGCTCGATTTCTTCCGTAGTTGGAACCTGAGTACGAAGCCTCTGAAGTTCCTTCTCGCTATCCGTAATCGCGTACGTAGCGTCACGAACGGCGTACTTCGCCTCCTCTAGAGCGATTTCGGCTCGACGAATCTCCTCTGGAGTAGCACCTTCGCGAGTACGAATCTCCTGAAGTTCTCGCTCCGCTTCACCGAGGTCAAACGTGGCTTCTTCGAGGTCGAACTTTCGTTTCTGAAGGTTAATCTCCGCGTCTTCGACGTTACGAGCGCTTGGACCTTCGCGGAGAAGACGTAGTTTCTCCTCAGCCTTCTGAACGTTCTTAATCGAGTCTTCTACGTTCCAGTTAGCGCGGACGAGTGCTCTCTGCGCGTCCTCTACCGCTCGCGCCTGCTTCGCGGCTTCCTTCGAGTCGCGACCATAGCCCTGTGTAACGCGATTAAAGTTCTCCTGAGCCTTACGTACGCTCTCCGTCGCAGTCTGAAGTTTCTTAAACGAATCAGATACGCGGTCACGTACGTCGAGAAGAGAGCGTTCAGCACTAGAAACGCCTTTCAGCGCGTCGGTGTACGTCTTTAACTGTTTCTGAGCCTTCTCTAAAGGCGACTCGCCTCCGCCGCCGCCGCCTCCTCCGCCGCCGCCGCCGCCGCCGCCAGTGGGCTCTCCTGCCATACGTTCCGCGTTCTTAATCTTCGTAAGTTCACCTAGAACGTCAGCGACTTTTACCTTCGTCTTCGTGGCTTGGTCTCCAATGCGCTTTAGGGAGACGTATCCGATTTCACCGATTTCGTCGAACTTAATTCCAATTTTCGAAAGGAACGGACGCATAAAGTTAATCGCCTGAACGAACTTATTTATCGCCCAAATCCAATTATTTATAAACTGTTCGATAGCCGTAATAACGAAGTTAATAACGCTATTAACGACTTTACGGAAACCTTCGAAACGTAGATATGCGGCGGCTACGGCGACGCTAAGAGCAATTACGCCTGCGACAACGATTCCTATTGGATTCGAAAATAGCGCGACGTTAAAAAGGTTCTGAGAGATAGTCGCCGCGATAGTAATTCCGCGCAGAATCGTAAACGCTGTACCGATAGCCAGCAGTAGGTCTACGAAGTTATTTCCGCTCGACGTAACTTTAAGAAGTTCGCCGCCTAGATACTTAAGACCAGCGCCAATACCCTTCTCACCGACGATATCGGAGAACTTCTGGAGGCGCGGAAGAAGTTGGTCGTTAATAAATCCAAGTAACTGTTTAAATACGGGAAGGAGCGCCGTTCCTAGTTCCGCCTTAATATCTTCGAACGTCGCCTTCATAATTCGCGTCTGATTCGCTACGCCGTCGCTCGTACGCGCAAAGTCTCCTTGCGCTAGAGCGGAGTCCTTCATAATAAGCGCGTAAGCCGCTTGCGCTTTCGCCGCTACAGGTAGCGTTCCTGACGTAGTAGTAATCAGTCCTTGTCGAAGTGCCTCTTCCTTTAGGCGAACGTCGTTAAGAGCAATACCGAAACGCTTTAGCGGTTCCGTTTCACCTGAAAGTCCTGAACGGAGCGCTAGAAGAACGTCGTCAATGTTGGCGTTATTAAACGAGGCGAGGTCTGCGGCGAGAGTAACGAGCGTCGTACTCATCTCCTGTGCTGGCTTCTGCCCAACGCCGAAGGCTTGGAAGAGATTCCCGTAAGTACCTGTGGCTTCTAGTGCCGCCTGCTTAGAGATACCTAGATTCTTCGCCGCGTCGTCCGCGAACTTAACTACCGCTTGCGAAGACTGACCGAAAACGACGTTTACCTTCGACATCGACTCTTCGAGAGCGGAGCCAGCGTCTACTAACTGTTTACCGATAACCGCGCTCGCGACACCTACTACTGCTCCGAACTTCGCAATATTCTTCAGCGCCGTAGTCGCGGCTTTATCGACAGTACGGAACGCATACGTCGCCTTATTTCCAGCGCCGTCAAGTTTCTTAAAGTCGTTAATCGCCTTATTTATGCCACGCGAATCGAACTGCGAAATAATAGGTACAACGACTGCCATTTACGATTCCGTTTCTCGTTCGCTACCGAATTGACCGCTACTACGTCGCGCTTGGAGAGACGCGCGTTCAGACTGTAGTTGTCTCTGCGAAATAGTTCCACCAGCCAGCCGTTTAGACACCATTTCTTCGGTGCTCTTTAGGCTCGCCTTAATCGAGCCAAGAACCGCTTCTAAACCGTTATTAACGGTACGCCACATAATGCGAGAAGGCTTCTCGAAGCCAGCCGTCTCTAAACCTTTCACGAGAGGAATCGAAGGCTTACGAGAGCCAGCCATATCTAAGACGACGCCGCCAGCGTCCTTCTGCCGCAGACGAAGAATAGGAACCTCACCCGTCATACGGTTGGCTCGTCCGCCGAATACCGCCGTAACGCGACTCCTTACCTTTCCTCCGTCCCAGTACGGAAAACGAGACTCACCTTTACGTTCAGGCGTCGTATGCCAGTAAGAGACGGGAGGCTTCGTCGGGAATTGAGTTCTAGCCTGACGAACGAGTTCGTCCGCAGGCGCTTTAATCTGCTTACGAATACCGTTATAAAGCGTTCTATCGAGGTAATACAGTTCTTTAAGCGTTTCGCCTAAACCGTATACCTGAACTTTCGCGACCATAGCGCATATGTTACTCGACTCGACGCGTTCTCCATTTACGAGCGTTATACGCGTTTACGCTTCCATAGATTCCTGCTCCTAAAAGGAATCCGTACTGACGCGTTGTAATCGCGAAAAGCACCCAGAGGCACTCGTTAAAAAACGCGAGAAGCCAGCCGTACCATTTACCTCTCCCAATAACGAAAAGAGCAGTAACGCCTATAACGGAAAGAACGTATGGCACTAGCGGAACCGTTTCTTTCTCGCCTGCTCGTTCGCCTTTTCTTCGGCTCGCCGCTTATCTTTTAAGTAGTTCGCTATGGCTTGGAGCATTTCTGGTGACTCAGCCAACAGAACGGACGGCGCTATTCCCGTCTCGACTGCGAGAACCGCTATTTCGTAGTGGGCTGAGTCTCGACTAAAGGGCTGTCTTTCCCTTCGATAGGTTCGACAGATTCGACGGAGTTAATCCAGTCAGGGTCGAACGCGAGCGTCGTCTTACCGCGACGCTTCATACTGTGCCACGAAAGCCACGCGAGGTCAGTAAGGCGAAGTTCGCTATCGAACTTAGTCACGCTCTTATTCCACGTACGTTCGAAAGAAACGAAGTCGCCAAAGACTGCTTCGAGTTCTTCCGTCGAGCCGTCCGTAAACTTTACTCGTAGAGGAATTTTCATTAGTGCTCCTTCTTCTTAGACGTTAATTTCAGGAAGTCGCCTTTGCGAGCGTTCCACCCGTAAATGTGAGTTCGGTCATAGCCAATTCACCAACCGCGCCCATAACAGGTGTGTGCGCGCCGAGGAATGTATTCGAAATCGTGTATGACGGGTTGGTAGCGGAGACAGCGCCGCTAGTCGGCTTAACGACGACGGTTGTGGTCGTTCCGACGAGCGAGTAAATCGTGGCTTCGACTTCGCTTGCGGCGAAATCCTGCTGGAACGAGACTTCGCACGAGATGTTCTGGAGACCACCAGCGAACTTGTGTCCGCTATCTCCGAACGCCGTGACCTCAACTGAATCGACTTCGTAGGTCAGGGTGACGCTGTTAGCGCGGTCACTCAGGTCTACCGAGTTAATCGTGATACTTGCGTTAGTAAGAACGAGTTGCGCCATAGTCGGTCACTTTTCCTTTACTGCTTCGTCTGATTTCTTAAATTCCTTCAGAGGTTCGATATGTCCGCTCTGAAGAAGTGCCTCAATGTTAGCACCTTCGAGAGCGCTCTCGTCAATAACGTCGCCAGCCTTCTTATCTGCGATTCGATTAGAAAGAACTTTAAATTTCTTCATCTGCGGTACTCCTAAGCGTGAACCGTTACTGTCGTTTGGATTTCTAGAAACTCCGCGCCGTCTACTGCGAGGCTCGAAATATCCGCACTTGATGATACCACTAGAGAAGCGGCTACGCCGCCAAGAGTCGTATCGGCTTCTAGTGCCGCTCTAATGCTTTTCGCTCCAGAGTAGGAAAGGTATTCGTCGAGAAGAGCGTGAGCCGTTCGGTCTAGATATCGTCCGACGATAACGCGAATAATCCAGACCATTTGGACATTTCCGCCAGAGAAAGCGCGGTGATATTGGATACTCGAAAGAGAAGGAAAGGCGATAGGCGGATTTAACTGTTCGGGCTGATATGAGAACGTACGAAGTCCGTTAATCGTTGCGAGACGAGCCTTTAAGCCGTCGGCAACCTGCGAAACAGTAGCCGCCATTAGATAACTCCGAAGACGCGGTAAGGAGAGAGCAGGTCGCGCACGTCGGGGTCTACAGCACGTACCTGAATAGCCATATCTCCGAAACCGACGACTCCTAGAGCCGCGTTGTAGCGATTAAAGCCACGAATAGAAAGAAGAACGCAAGCCTCGCGAACGTCGTTCGGAATAGACGGCCAGCCAAAGGTTCCCGTAATTTCGATAGTTGGACGAGGCGGCTGATAAAGGAACGGAAACGATTTATCACCCTGAGCGGTTAGACGCGTATATGGTCTGCTCTGAAGAGAAACGTCGGTTGGCTCTAGGTAATAGTCAGAAGCGCTCCACGTAGTCGCAAACGTACCGTCACCTGCGGTATCCGTCTTAACTACAAGCCCTGTCGCCGTAGCGAGGTCAGGAAGACCAACAGAGAAATCGTCTACAGGAAATAACTTAATCGTCTTCGTTGTCTGATAGAAGAAGCGTCCGCAATAGCCGTCGATACGACGCGAAGCGCCTTCTATCGACTTCTCTAGAAGCGTGTCGTCAGTCGAATCGGTAAGCCGAAGTGCGGCTTTAACCTCTGCGAGGGTACAGTAGCCGTTCGTGATAGCCACTTACTCGCCTCGTTTCTTCGCTCGTTTCTTTACTGCTCGTTCTACTACAGGAGAAGCCGTAGCCGTTTCTTCGACTTCGATTCCATAAGCGCGAAGAGCCGCGTCTACTTGTGCGACTCGTGCCGCTAGACCACGCTGAACGTAGCCTTCTCGCTCGATTAGGAGCGCCTCGATTTCTTTCTTCATTTTCATACGTTCCTCTTCCGTAGTTAGAGCCTGACGGCGGAATTAACCGCCGCCAGACTCTACAACTACTCGACGTTAGAACGTCGGGGTGACCAGACCAGTACCCGTGATTTTTGCGAAAGCGTTCGGGTAACGATTTGCGGTAAAGGCGCTGTAGCCATACACCACCATAGTCACGTCGAGTTCCGCAACCTTCGGCTGTTCGAAGCGCAACATCATTGGAGAACCGTCGCCCTGCTCCCACAGGTGCGCCTCTTGCGAGTTACCGATAATGATGACGTCCTCGTTCGTTCCTGCGCCGTTAGCAGTCGTAACGTTCGCGTCGGTGATAACGGGGAATCCTGCGATTTGGTAACCGCTATTTCCGTACACGACACCTGCGCTACCCGTAGCGACGGCGTTCATTGGACCTTGCGGCGTCGGAACCGCCAACGGACGGTTGGTGGTATCGAGTGCCGCCAAAATCCAAGCCAAGCGGCGCGGGTGCATAAGGATAAAGTTTGGACCTCCGAAGAACGTGGTCTGAACCTTCTGAACCGCGTCGAGAAGTTTCGGATAGAGTTCCGCGACGGTTGGAGAAGCGTCGGTGTAGGTGACGCTCTGACCAGCCTGCGAGACGGTAGCCGCAACGATAGTGCTGTCCAACAGCGTGTGGTAAGCGGAAACGAGGTCAGCCATAACGAGGCTGTCCACGTTCGTACCGCGCTCCAACGCCTGACGGCTCACGTTCTGCTGACCTGCGATAGTCACTACCGAGACGTCCAACTTCGTGTCGTCCATATTCGTCTCTTGGACGGCGGCTCCTTCGGTCTGCTCTGCGACGGCGGTTCCAGTCGTGACCTTCGAAATCGAAATGGTCAGACCTTCCGCAGGGAGTTCGTGCTTGCGAGCGATATCCGCGAACGGACGACCTGCGCGAGCGAACGGAGCGGCGAGTTCCGTGAGGAACTGCGGAACGATAAGACCAGCGAAGTTTGCGCTAGTCACGTCACGGCGCTCTACGCGCTCCTCGTTCATATGGCGAGCGAGACGCTCCTTAGCGGCGAAGTCGTTGTGGAACTGCGCGGCGAACGCGTCTGCGACGAACGAGTTCTTCGACTGCTTCGAGTAGGTGCGCTCTTCGCGGACGACGCGAGCAGGAGCGGTGACTTCCGCAATTCCGTTCGCCTTGCGAAGTTCTGCGGCTTCTGCCGAGCGCTTCTCCAGTTCGACGTGCTTCGAAATCTGCTCGTCAAGTGCGCGAACCTCGTCGAGAACGGCGGAAACGTCCGCGTCCTCTTCGGTGCTCAGGTCGCGAGCCTCGTCCTTCGCCTTCGCGATAACGGCGTCAGCCTTCGCGAGAGCGGCGTTGCGCTTTTCGGTAAGTGTCTCTGAATACTTCATTTGAGGAATCCTCCGTAGTGAGTTGTGGAATTTTCTTCAGTGAAGTATTCGAGTGCGAGTATCGCGGCTCTACTTCGGCTGACTGATTCGTGCTCTCGCAACCTCTTTCGAGCGAAGACGAGTAAAAGCACTTGGCTCAATGTTAGTAGTTTCGTTAGTGCTTCGCAACTCCGCTACGGTGCTCTCGTAGGCAGGGTAGGTCACTACCGAAACGTCGTATAACTGAACTTCTTTAAGTTCGCGAATACTCCTATCGGTGCTCCACGAATCCTTAATAGTCCTAAACGCGAAACTCATCTGTGAGAGGTCGCCGCGACTAAGAGCACTCATAACGCGAGCGGCGTCAGGGTTGGAAGGGTCTAGTTTCGCCTCGACGCGAAGCCCACGTTCGTCCTCGACGAGTTCGAGAGTACCTGACTTAGTACGAGCGAGCGGAACGCCTTCGTGGTCGATAAGCAGGCGGACGTCAGCGCCGTCCTTAATCGTCTTCGTAAACGCGCCGCGCTTAACGTACTCCGTCCACGGCAACGGCTCTGAAGGCGAATCGAAGACGGCGGCATAGCCAACGAGCGTCGAGCCTTCGCCTTCCGCACGAAGTTCGAGATTCGTATATGCGACGGAACGCTTCTCGTCAAACGCCTTCGTTACCCAACGAACTTCGACGTCGCTCTGAATCTGTTCTTTATCTCGTTCCATAATCGCCTCGTCTATCCACTTTAGATTCCTTTTATCTAATTGCGCTACTACTCGCTCTGCGTATGCCTGAGCACGACGAGCGCTCTCCTTCGAAGAGCCGCCTCCCCAGAGAAGCATTGCGACTAGACCAGCCGTAATCTCGTCGTCTTCTACCGCGTCTAAATCGACGATATGCCGCGCTATCCAAGGTGCGATTTTCCGCCACTTGCGTTCAGTAATACGACCAGCCGCCATTTCGCGAGCGTCTTCTACCGTCTGCGGCTTTAATCCGTCTCCTGAATATCCTTCCTCGTGTAAACGAATTCCGCGACGAGCAGACTCGCGCATAAACTCAGGAGCGGAGATATCTACGGCGCGAGATTCGTACTCCATAGGAGTCTCTTCTGGCTCCTCTGGCTCCTCTTCGTCGTCTTCTTCCTCCTGAATCGGTGCTAATTCGGGAACGTTTTCGAGTCCTTTAATCAGCCTTTCAGAGATAATCCAGAACTTACAAATAGCCTCTGGCGCTATCTCTCCTTCGACGATTTCGCAGGCGCGACCACCCTCGTAGAAGACACAATTCGCGCAAATTAAACCGTCCTCGCTAAAAGGCGATTCCTCGACGTAATGCGAGCCGTGTTCTCCTGCTCCTTTATCGAACTTTCCGTATTCCTCCGCGATTCCTTCGAGAAGGTCATAAAGCACGTTCTGAACAGGCGATAAACCTTCTTCGCCGTTCCTCTCTTCCTCTTCGTAAGCGGACGTAACCGCAACGAAGTGCGCCTGAGCCTCTTCTTTCGTCGCGTGGCAACCGCCGTCAATAGGCATTTTTTCACCTTCCTTAACTACAGCGAAACCGCTACAGCCTTCGGCGTCGGAAATAATTTCGTACGGCATAGTTAGTCCGTATCAGGCGTCAAAATGCGTAGGTCTGCGGTTCCTACTTGGGCTGTAACGATTCCGTACATCTTCTGTTTAAGTGGAAGGAAGAACTCGTGTGGCGCACTGTGCTTCTCTAGCGGCATACCGTTACTCGTAGTAACCGTCGAGTCTCCGACGTAGACAGTCGCGCTATTTACAATTTGTAGATAGATATACCTATTCTGGTCGTCTTGTTCGACGATAAGAGTTGGCGTAGTTCCAACGTTTACTTGAGTCGTCTTCATTGTGGCGGCTCCGCGTCAGTTCCGATATCAGCAGTAGCGGCGACGTCCGAAACGGGAAGCGCCATAACGAACTTATCTCCGCCTTCGAACGGCTCCTTATTCTCAACAGCGCGAGCCTCGTTCGGCGTAAGAGTTCCCGAACTAATCTGAATCTGTTGAGCACGAACACGCGTAAGAAGGTCAGCGCGTTGGAATTCGTCCGTATTAAATCGAACCTTCTGACCTAGCGGAAGCATTTCGCTAAGTGCGTCCTCGATACGGCGGAGCCACGGAAGCAGGGTGTAGCGCACGAAGTTAATACCCATACTTTCGACGTTCTGATAAGTCTGTGAGTCTCCTCCGCTTCCGTTAATCATATGGAGCGGAATTCGATAAGCGCGAGCGATATCGCGAACTACTGCTTCGCGGTGTTCGAGCATTTGCATATCTGCGGCGCTCGTAAGAATCGGACGCCACTTTAAGCCGCTAGTAAGAACGGCTGGACGACGGTGTTTATAGTGCGAGTCTTCCCACTGCTGACGAATAAGTTCCGCCTGTTCTTTCGTTAGCGACGTATCCGTTTCGAGAACGCTCGACGGAGTAGCGCCTTCGCCGTAGAACTGCGAAAGGAATCTATCCATAGCGATACTCATACCGATAGTGTTTCGAAGTGCTTCGAGCGGCGAAATAGAACGACGCTGATTAGGAAGACGAAGCCAATGGATAGCGCGAATTTCGCCGTCCGTATATTCACGCTTGTCGATTTTAAAGTATTCGTTTCCTTCGTCGTCTAGAACTACTGCCACTTTAAACGGGTGGATATTTCGCATTTCTACGGGAAGTTCTCCAGCGCGACGCGGCGCGTAAATGTAATCGGTTCCGTGAAGCGCGAGCGTTACCGTCATCTGGTGGATAAATTCGAACATCGTCTGCTCGCTATTCGGGCGAACGAGAAGAGACGGAGTAGGGAGGCGTTCGATTCTGCCTCCTCTATCGCGAGTAAGTTCGAGCGGCATAGAGGCGACTGAATCCGCGATAAGCGTTACAGACGCGAGCACAGCGGAGACGGCGAACGCCGAAGTCTCCGTAACGATTTCCCCTGAGTAGTTCGGGTAGTACGGACGCGCAGAAATCTGATACGGGTCGATACTTGTAGGGAGAGCACGAGCCTCACGTTTACGCCACAGACTCACGCTGATATTCCTCCGAGAACGATTAGAAGTACGCCGCTAGTAATAATCGCCACAGGAACGCTAAACGCTCCTACGCCGATTACTACAAGTATGCCACCTAGAAGTTCTGCTGTCGTGGTAAGTAATTTTCTCATTTCCAGATATCCATAATCGTCGGTGCGTCTATGATACGCGTTTTCGTTGTCGCTCTATCTACTGCCATAACGAGCGCTATGGCGGCGTCGATTTTCCTTCTGCTTTTACCTTTCGAGAGTCGCCAGCCGTTATCCGTCATACGTTGAGCGGCTGATAATACTTGGTCTGTAAACGTAGGAGAGCCGTCGTGGGCTATTTTCCCGTTTACGATTAACTCGTAAGCGTTACCGCAGGCAGGAACGAGACGCGAAGACGTCTGCGGATACTCGACCATAGGAAGTCCGTCGTCGGCTAGTGCTTCTGCTGAACGCTGGAAGTACGCAGGGTCGTAAACGAATTCCCGTACTTCGTAGGTGTTATGGATTTCCCGTAGGTAGTGCTCGACTGCGGCGATATCTACGCCTTCGTCTTTCGGTTGCCAGATTTTCGCTCGTACGACTAGCCGTGTCTCCTGCTGTTGCGCGATAACTACGGCTATCGAGTCGTGTTTAAGAGCCATATCTATTCCGACGTAAACGGGTAGTTCTTCGTCTATTTCGTCTTCGGAAACGCAACGTTCCCACGAGCCAGCAGGAAGCCAAGACTCCTGCGCTCGCACCCACTGATTTAAACGCCAGCGACGGAACGCGCTTTCAGAAGTCTGCTTTACCGCCGTCTCGAAATCCTCTAACGAAAGGAGTCGTTCCGCGATATTCGGATTAGCGGTACGCCACGCGGCTTTATCGTTTAGGTCGCAGTCTGGCGGAGCCTCCCACCACCAGAAGCCGTAAGACTCGTCTACGACTTCCTTCGCCGCGCACCTCTTCCCGTAGTCGTAAAGTTCGCCACAGAGCGAGGAAAGGTCATAGCCAGCCGTCGTAATCGAGACTACGAGCGGCTCGATACGTGCTCCGCTACCTAGCGTCATCTGGTCGTAGAGGTCACTCGTTCCCTGATTCCATAACTCGTCGAAGAGCACGAGAGACGGATTAAGTCCAGCCTGCGAACGGAACTCCGACGAAAGTACGCGGAAGATAGAACCGAAACGCGGCATTTCGAGCGCGTCGCGATACACGCGGCACTCCTTCGAGAGAATCGGACTCGCCTGAATCTGCTGTTTAGCCTCGTTAAAAATAATCCGCGCCTGTTGCCTATCTCCTGCGACGGCGTAGATTTCCGCTCCTGCCTCTCCTGCGACTAAGCCATAAACGGCGATAGCGGAACCTAGAAGACTCTTACCCTGTTTACGAGGAAGCCCAATAAGCGCTCGACGATAACGAAGACGTCCGTTCGGCGTCCGCTCGTAGAGAGCACGAAGTAGCCACTTCTGCCACGAAGTAAAGTCGAGAGGTTCGCCTGCGCGATTACCTTTTAGAACCGTAAAATGGTCGAGAGCGAACTGAATGATTTCGTCGCCGTCAGACGGCTTATAGATACGCGGCGTGTAGTACGTCGGTTTCCACTTATTCGACGGCTCTAGCGCGTTTCGCCGCGATACGTTTATGGAGGTCTGCGAACTCACTCGTCTTCACTTCTCCTACTCCCAGATTCGCTCTATCTGTCGGACTAAATCCTATCTGACCTAGAAGTTTCGCTATCTGATTATCTAACTCGCGCAAGCCGCGACGTTCGCGCCACGCGTCAGGCTGAGAGAGAACGCGAGCACGTAACTGAACTCGCTCGTCGAGTAACTCGCAAGCCATAAGGACAAGTTCGCCGTCGATAGACGGCTTCAGCCACGGCGCTCCTCCCGTCCAGACGGCTTCCCAGAGACGCATACCGTACGGCGAGAGTTTCCTATGCGGTTCAGGGATATCGCTATGGGCAGTAGGGAGCGCGATTACCTCCGCCTTCGGAAGTTTCCGCTTCCCTAGATTCCCTAAACGAATCTTCTGTTCGACAGGCTTCGGACGCCTGCCGCTACCTTTCCCACCCACTAGGAGCACCTCCTACGAGCAGGATTCGTGGTGACGTCTACCCTTCCGTGAAAAACAGGGTGAAACAGAGATTTCCCTTTATTCATAAGTGTTTCGAGAATACTTCTTTTTACGCGGCTACGCATAAAGAGA
>Ga0315909_10001986_pt1 | contig 26871 bp, 16 predicted proteins | sample LakEriMetagenome_11_FD_203527 | JGI IMG/M metagenome (GOLD analysis project Ga0315909, IMG submission 203527) | Freshwater fungal communities from buoy surface, Lake Erie, Ohio, United States - Buoy 2 MA125 | ecosystem: Environmental > Aquatic > Freshwater > Lake | place: USA: Lake Erie, Ohio...
ATTTTTTGAGTGGAAACTATGTTGTTACTGGAATAGACGTGAATTTTTCAGCAACATCAGCTGGTATGAAACAGACAATTAGATTATCTAAGAGAACGTGGTATGCTAATTCTTCCGGATCTTTACCAAAGGCTTTCCCAGTATCACTTTAGGGTTAAAATTTTTAAAAATATTAGATAAAATATGTCTCTAGGAGCAATTGATAAGCAAAGGAGTTTATTCCTCAAGGGTTTTAAATTATCAAAGCAAGGAAATTACGAGGATCCCACATATCTGGGATTTAAGGTCATTGTTGATTTTGGTTCCCTCCCAATAAATGGTGAGGATGGTTTACCGCCAAGCCCATTATTTAAAAGGGATCCGTATTTTGTGGGCGAAGAAAATAGTTTCTTTGGTAAAAATCCATTTGGGCAACCACAGTATGATTTCAGAACGAAACCAAACGGGAATATAGCTTATCATAGTGCTCAGTCTTACCTGAGAGAAAGGGAATCAGAATTTCTCTATGGTGGAAAAAGATCCGATATGCTTCAGCAATTTTCTATTCTATTCAGTGATTTACTCACAAATTCCCCTTGGTTTTTACAATCGATAAAGGGTCTCGATGAGCTGATGAAATTAGATAGGCCAGGATTTCCTAGTCAATCATCAGAAACTACATTTAATCCGCAGAGAACCTCTGGAAAAACTCTTGAATTCTCATGTTTGGAATCATTGAATTTAAGAATGACCGCATTAGCGGATCTTTATAATCAAGCAACATTTGATTATGATAATATGCGTGAACTCCTGCCAAGGAATCTAAGAAGATTTACAATGTACATATTTGTTTCGGAGGTTAGAAACTTTTTTAAGACATCCAGACTAATGGGATCTTCTGCAGCTTTGACCACATTGGATAATTTAAGTACATTGTTGGGATCCGGAAATAATCCTGGTACCAGTCTCGGGGTTTCCGATGTTTCTAGTGAACAGAATAGAAATTTTTCATCTGGACCTTCTGATATCAATCCAGCTAGTTCATTTAATTCTTTTGTTGGAAATATATTCAACCAATCAGGACTTGATAACGATTTTTCACTTCTGAAGAATCAGCAAGATCAATCCGGTATAAAGCCTATGCTTGTTTTCGAATGCAAGAATTGTGAGTTTGATTTTGGAGGTTCGACACCGATTCCCACTGATCTTTCAACGGGTAGTTCAACCGCACAATCCGAAACCCAATCTTTCAAAATCCATGTGGGTAGGGTAAGAATGAGAAATCAATATCCAAATATTAGATTAGATGGAAAACCTTTGGTTCTTGGTGATAGTTGGGATTCGGCTAGATCATCAGTTCAGAAAAATCCGGTTAATCAAAACGATATACTTGGAATAGGTGCTGAACTTCTAACTAATTTCGTAAGTAATTCACTTAACGATCTTATAAATGAGGGGGTTGCAAATTTAACAAAAAATATTGCTGGATTGGATAAAGCCCTTTTAGGAAATATCTATAGTTTTAATCCAAGTCAAATACTTAGCAATCTTTCTTTTAATTCTGCTCAGAACCTATTGGATCAATTAGGAAATGCAAATATCGGTTTCAGAAACACCACACTTCCAAATCCACAGACTATGGGACAGGGAGGACCACCACAAAGGGTGTATCCTAATCCAGGCGGTGACGAATACCCAACATCACCAGGACCGGATCTCGGAGTTCCTGATAGAGTTTATCCAGCTCCTGGTGGGGATGTTTATCCAACAAATCCAGGACCGGATCTAGGGGTTCCTGGTAGAGTTTATCCAGCTCCAGGAGGTGATGAATACCCAACATCTCCAGGACCAGATTTGGGGGTTCCTCAAAGAGTTTATCCAGCTCCAGTAGGGGATGAATACCCAACATCACCAGGTCCAGATTTAGGTGTTCCTCAAAGGGTTTATCCAGCTCCAGGAGGTGATGAATATCCAACATCGCCAGGACCAGATTTGGGTGTTCCGCAGAGAGTTTATCCACCAACTACTGGTGATGAATATCCAACATCACCAGGTTCAGATTTGGGAGTTCCTGATAGAGTTTATCCTCCAACTACTGGTGATGAATATCTAACATCACCAGGTCCAGATTTGGGTGTTCCACAGAGGATTTATCCATCACCAGGTGGCGACGAATACCCAACATCACCAGGACCGGATCTAGGGGTTCCTGATAGAGTTTATCCAACAACTAATGAGGATTTCTATCCAACAAATCCCGGTATAGATCTTGGGGTTCCTCAAAGAGTTTATCCACAAATCAATGAGGATGTTTATCCAACTTCTCCTGGAACTTTGGGTGAAAATAATTCATTCCAGTCCCCTCCCATAAGGGTTTATCCTGAAGTACCCGCGAGTTCGTCTCGCCCGAGAGGAACCCTTGGGAAAGAGTATCCAGTAACTAATGGAGACTTTACCCCCGGTCCTCCCATGGATTTAGGAAACTTAAAACCTCCTACTAAATATAATATAAGTACGGATGGATACAACCCGGAATCAAAAGATTATGAATAAACATGCCAAGTGAAAAAACATACCTAGGAAAAATAGTAGATATAAACGATCCACTTAAACTCGGTAGAGCGAAAGTGAATGTTTTTGGAATATTTGATGATCTTCCGGTAGAGGATATTCCGTGGGCTGAACAAAATCCTGGAATTTCTTTTGGTAAAGGTTTTGGAGGTGGAAATATAACAATCCCGAGGAATGGTGCAGTTGTTTATGTTAGGTTTGAGGAGGAAAATTATTACAAAATAACTTACGATTACCTTAAGGAAACCTCACCAGATTTAATAGAGGAAATAAGTCAAGAGAACTCATATGAGGGAACTCAATGTTTAGTTTATGATGGCGATGCTCTACCAGGAACACTTAAAGTTATATACACAAGGAGGAACGGAATGGTTATTTCCTTGGGTGATGCAAAAGTTCAACTTGATACACAAAATGGAGGTGAACTCAGAGTCGTTGTAAAGATGGGAGAGGATGAAATAAGGATGGAGCAGAGCAAGGTTATAGTAAAATGTAACAACATAGAACTCGGGGAGGGTGCAGTGGAAAAACTTGTTAAAGGTAGCACATTTTTAACTTATTTCAATTCTCATACACATCCAACTGGGGTTGGTCCTTCAGGAACTCCGATAATACCAATGACAGATCCCCAGCATTTGAGTCAGGTATCTAAAACTAAATAACGATGGCAGCAAGTTGGGATAGTTTCATAAGTAATGTTTCTAGTAAATTGGAATCTCAGACTATAGGATCATATGATGAGATGGCTGATTTTTTAAGGAAAGAATACATAAAAGCTACAGTTGGAAAAGCTGCATCTCCCTATGGACAGAAACATAGGAAGGGCAAAGATAATATTATTTTCAATGGATTCAAAAAAGGATTCAAAATACTTTATGAAGGTGGGGATTTGACATTCGAAGAGAAGAAAACTAATCCTGAATATGCTGATCTCGATGTACAGCCACCAACAATAGATGTTTCAGATTCTGCTGATCAGGTTGATCTTGATTTTAGAGATTGGGTAGAAGAAAATAAATCAACCATACCTCCCTTTACATATTCCCAATTTTTTTCACAGTTTCCCAATTTTCCTCCTACAAAGAAAGAAGCGGTGACTGAAATTGCTAAAAAGATTCTTCATGAATTTGACGGGAAGGGGCTTTATATCCAATGGATGTATTCGTTAAGAACTGGCAGCTATTCTGACTGGGGAAATGCAATAATGAATGAGATTGTAAAAATAATAAAAAAAGAGGCGGATAAGCCATTACAATTGGGTGATCTCGTTAGAGGTTATGCTATGTATCTTCCTCTAGTTAATTTAAAAAAAATTAAAATCAATTATTTCGATAAAATCGGTGGCGATATAAATTTGGATGATTTGAATATTAGAGCTGGTTCTAGGGAATATAATAGAATACTATCCGAAAGAGTTTTAAAAGGTGGTGATGAAGAGGCTCGGGAGACTCTTTATGGGAAAATAGTTTCCATAGGGCAGAAAGGGGGTAAACAAACAGTAAAAATTTCTACTTTCGATAAAAGATTAAATAGAAATTTCATTAGGGAGCTGATACCTTCCTCCATAAATAGAAAAATTTTCATTTCTGATTTAACAAGTAATATTCCTGGAATTAGTATATCTGATAGGATTTTTCAGGAACAACATAGAAGTAATCCTGGAAAAATCCCTAAATATTTAACTCAAGGATTTATAACCAATTTCACATATTCTAGGTCAGCTGAAAAAACATATTTCAGAACTGTTGCCAGCGATATTGCTGGTTTTTCATCAGAGGATGTAAAAGAATTCGAAAATAAATTTAACGATCGATTCGATGGGGATTTCGTTTATAGTGATGAGATTGAGGATTATTTTTCGGGGAGATCAGGGAGAAAAAATAGTTTTGCTAATCAAATTGATGGGATTCTTCAACAAATTCAGGGTAGAAATTACAATAGTGGTTATGGTTCATTTTATGGTCGGGAATATCAATTAGCAGTAGCAAAAAGTCGAAAAATTAACAGTAAAAATTTATCATATGCTTCTGAGGAAGAAAGATACAGGAAACTTCGAATAAGATGGATTGAGGAGATAGCAGAAAAGGCAAAAAAAGTTGAAGATCCAGATAAGCCAGAAAACCCATATAACGTTATGGCAAAGGGAATTATAGATTATTGGAAATCCCTTGGGCCTCAGCCACTGGCAAATATGCCGGCAGCTCCACCTTGTATATTTTCTCCACCTCAGGGTGGTACCTATATACCTATATATTATGGAAGTCAAACGATGCTTGGGAATAATTTGAAAAGAGCATTTAATAGTGGAAAAAGATTTACGAAGCCACCCGAGAAAAAAATAGCATCTTTAACAGTTGCATCCGCTCTTGCTTATTCATTCTCTATGCATCTTTTAGAGCTAAAATTTATATATATGGGGGGTATACCTGGACCGAATGGACCTATACCTATGATTGGATTTGTTCCTCTTGTTTATTGAAAACTCATTCATAAGAAACTAATCTATAGATATATAGTATAATATTAATAAATTTACTAACTTTTAAAAACTAAAAAAAATGAATTTCGATTCTATTGAAAATTTCGATTGGGATCAGCCCAATGGATTAAAAATAAACAAAAAAATTAAATCCCCAAAGGGATGTAAGGTTTATTGTCATGATGATTATTCCCAGGAATTAATGGATTTGTTAATGCTGGACGGTGCTGATTTTTCCGGTGGTTCCAAGGATCTTTCTGAGGGTGATGTCTACACATGTAAGATTATAAGTGTAAAGGCTGATGAAGCTTTAGCACAAACCTCATCAGGTCAAACAATTTATATTGATCTTAAAAGGGAAAGAAGAGATGCGGATAAACTAAATATTGAATCACTTAGTTTTATTCCTGGTGAGGAGATAAAAGCAAGGGTTAGAAAGATTAATGGAAGTTATCTTGGATCAGTTATAGAGTATTTCATACAAAGCTTAAGAATAGAATTATTTGAGCAAATCAAAAAGGAAAGCAGTGCTTATTTAGTTAAAGTTTTGAGTGTTAATAAAGGAGGATACATTGTTGATCTTTCGGGAATTAAATGTTTCATGCCTGGTTCTTTAGCTGCAGCAAATAAGATTACTGATTTTGAATCTTATGTTGGCAAAAGCATGCACGTCATGGTTGAGGGATATGTTGAGGCAAAAGATATATTTATAGTTTCTTATAAGAAATATATAAACAGAATAATGGAAACTAAAATACAGGAGCTTGATCTGACTAAAAAATATAGGGGATATATTACTGGAACTAGTGACTTTGGCGTATTTGTTGAATGGGATGAAATTTACACTGGGTTAATTCATAAAACTGAATTTTCTGGAGATAATATGCTGACATCATTGCAACCTGGGTTGGAAATAGAATTCTATGTAAAGGAAATAAAAGACAACAATAGATTAACTCTAACTCTAGATCAGCCTCTTGAGAGAAATATTATTATACAGGATCTTGAAAATTCAATAAAAGACGGAACTGTTGATTCTTATGAGGCAAAGGTAAAACATAAAAGAAAAAATGGAGCCCTTGTTGAAATACAGGGACTAGGATTGCTTGCTCTTATCCCACAGGATAAACTTGGCAAGATTGGAAATAACATAAAAATCGGTGACGATGTAAATGTTATTCCTTATGAGGTTGATACAATCTCGGGAAAAATATTTGTTAGAATAATAGATGTCGGATAACAGAACACACTTTGATAAGTTAAATGCACTTAGCTCCTCAGTAATAGGATTTGAATTTGAATTTTTTACCGATCTAATGAAAGGTAAGGCTGCTAGTGCCATATCTAAGCTTATCAACAAAAAAGTTATAGTTTCCGATAAATACCACTCAAAAATACCAGTAGACTCAAACAATTTTAAATTGGAGCCAGATTACTCAGGCGGAAATAAAATGGTTGAGCTTATAACGGGACCTCTTCCTTACATGGAGGCAATTCCTATCCTCATTAAGATCCTAAAGTGGATTGATGAAAATGGATGGACTAACGATAGATGTGCTTTTCAATTCTCTGTTAGTTTTGACAAAATGAGAAAGGACGTCAGAACAAGAATAGAGGATTTGGATCAACTTAAATTTATATTGGGCCTCGATGAAGGCCTAATATATTCTAAGTTTGGAAACAGAGAAAAGAACGTTTACGCCAAATCTGTCAAGAAGGTAATACCAAGAAATAGATTTTCAATTTTGGAAAATATCACTTCGATAGATCCAAAAATGTACAAGATTCCTAATGACAAATATTATGGGGTCAACTTCACAAAAATTCCAAAAGGGTATATAGAATTCAGATATCTTGGAAACAGAGACTATCAGAAAAAAATAAAGGAAATAAGGGAAATAATCGATTACATCATTCTCTATCTCTATGATATTCTTAGTGGAAGAATGGGTGGATATTCCCAACAGGATTTAAAAACCCTCCAAAATTTACTTTCAAAATACACAAAAATAGTTAGATCTTTCAACGATCCAAATTTTTTCTACAGAAATTATCCGGACTTTCACATATTTGTTGATCTCAAGGGATGGGACGAGAATATTAAAACTTATTTTCCAATGATAAGGGATAAGATTTTCGATCTTATAGTGGAGGGAAATATCACTTCATGTTACTTTAATTATGACACAACAAATGGAAGATATCAAATCAAGGAGGCTAGAAGTAGAAATGGTTTTGAGATAGATGGGGTTGATATGGTTCTTTGTGATATTAAAAATGCAACAATAAGAAATTGTAATCTTTATAATTGTGAGATAAGAAAATCCTCAATTGAGGACTCTTATTTGTATGGTGGATCCAAGGTGATATCTTCCAAGGTTAAATCAACCGTTATTGATTTTGGTAATGAGCTCAATGATTGTTTTATAGATTGTGAGAATAAGAATGTTAATGGTAAAATAATAGGAGGTGTTTTTAGAGCTGGAAATCTTGGGGAAAATTCAGAATTAAGCAAGGAAACAATAAAAATCAAAGCTCCAGAGGATATAAGAAAAGTTAGATTTGTTACTGACGGTAGATTAAAGGATATCAATGATAAATTCCCAAATCAAAGATTTGGTAACATGAACTATTAAAAAAAAGCCATACCATGACACTTGATGAATTAGTACAGGAAATAGAAGATGCATTAAGCTTTAGCTGTGCCCTCCCATATAATCTTAATAGAGCGGAGATAGAAAGAATAATCAAGAGAGCAAAGGCTTGGTTTTATGATAACTATCAATATGCAGCGGAGGACAGAGTATTTGTTATAGCTAATAGTATTTTTAATCACCAGGAGTTTAAAAGAACTAGACAGCTCAGACTTCCACCATCCATAGTTAGTGTTTATGAGGTTAGAGAACTTGGTGGTTATGGAATATCAGGAAATCCGGATAGGGATTTCAGTGATTCAAAACTTCTTGGATCTGAACTTCTTCTTTCTCCATTTTTAGGGGATAACCTCGTTTATAGAACTGTTATGTATTCTTATTTTGATTTAGCTAAGGCATATCTATTAAACACATTTGCTTTTAAATTCAATAAAAATACAAAGCAATTAACAATACTTGGAAGGGATCCAAATAGATCCGGAAAAGGCCAGTTAGCACAGGGATTTGGTGTGGGTGGTGTTGATGTTAGTGTTAGATGCTATGTTGCTATTCCTGATGAGGATTTATTTAATGACGAGTTATTTGTCAGATATTGTATAGCAAAATGTAAAATAGCTCTTTCTCAAATGCTTGGGGTCTTTACCTATAATTTGCCTGGTGGTGTTCAAATAAATGCTAATGAAATTGGAACACAAGGATCGACTGAACTTCAGGAGGTAATGGATATGATAAATGGGGAGAATACTCCATCTTATTTCCTTCAGTGGAATTGAAAAATTATTGGGTTAATTAGATATAAATTTGCAAGCATGATATTTCTAAAATCTACCTAAGGGTAGATTTTTTTTTTGATCCATATTTAGTTTTATAATATTTATTAACGTTTATTTTAATCGATATATAATGTGAAATAAGTTCAATAGATGAGAGAGATTTACAATAGAGATCCCGACGATCCAAGTTATAACCCATATCAGCTAGAAACAACAGATCCTGTTGAAATATGCATAGGACAGTTGAAAATGCTTCTTTTGACAAATAAGGGAGAAGTTATGGGGGATCCTCAATTTGGGTTGAATTTGGAGGATCTTATTTTTAGTCTTAATATTTCAGAATATAGTCTTAAAAAAGAACTTGATTTAAATTTAAAAACATACGTTCCCTTATTTAGTAGATTAGGAGGTTCATATGATCTGAAATTTTTTCAGGGAACTCTGAGGGATATTGCCACACTCGACTTTAGAATATCTGAATCTGGTGGGGATAGTCCCGTTGTTTCTTTAAAAATAACATAAATTATAGATGAATATTTATAAAAAGAATAATATATTAATCAATGGTTTATTGAGTGACACATTCAATTTCCTACAAACGACATATAATCAGGCATCATCTGTATTTACTGTTGCTTCTGCATGGGGTCAGATCTTATTTGTTCTGCAGAATCTCTCCCAGCTAATATTATATTTCATAGAAGACTCCATCACGGAATTAAACATACAGGAGGCAACAAGGGATTATTCTGTTAGAAGCTTAGCAAGAATATCTGGATATGATTCAGGAAGAGCCACAGCAGCTCAGGGTGAGATTTCAATAACCTGGAACACGAGGGAAGGCGACGTTGGTGGAGGTGCAGTTATAATTAGAAATAACACACAAATAAGATGTGTACAGACTGGAAAAATATATTCTCTTAGATTTGGTAGCGACGAGATAACAATTCCGCTAGTGAGAGGAAATGTTGTTAGATCTAAGATTGTTCAGGGAAATTTTGAAACTGGAACAGTAACGGGAGCGGGTATAGCATTACAGAGTTTTAATCTTCCGTCAACATCAGGAGCTTATATAGATCAATTCTATATAGATGTTTATGTTAATAATGAGAAATGGAAAAGATATGATTCACTTTATGATATTCCATTAAACGGAAAGGGTTATCTTGTTAGAAGTGGTATATCTGAGGGAATCGATATTTATTTTGGAAATTCAAATTTTGGAATGATCCCTCAAAGAGGATCCGTAATAAAGATTGAATATTTACAAACATCAGGATTAAGCGGGAATTCGGAATCAACAAATGAAAATCCTCTTACATATAAATTTGTTTCAACTGGAACCGATCTATTTGGGACTGAGGCTGATTTAAACCTTTATCTTGACATAGGTAATCTTATAGATCCAACATTTGGAACAAATCCAGATCCCATATCCCTTATAAGATTGGTTGCTCCTAAAACCAGCAGATCATATGTTTTCGCAAACACCGAAAACTACGAGATATTCCTTCAGAAATTAGGTATTTTCTCACAAATACATGCTTTCACAACATTTGATGACGATTTTCTGGATGATGATAATGTTATTTATATCTATTTAGTTCCAGATGTCACAATAAATCTTTCAACTAATGAGGATTATTTTAGTATTCCCGTTTCGGAATTTTTACTTACATCTCAGCAAAAAACCAAGGTCCTAAATTTAATTGAGGATTCTGGACAAATGATAGCTACAACGGTTGTTAAGATAGTTGAGCCAGTTATATCAAGATATGTTGCTAATATAGTTATTTCCGTTTTTGAAGGTAACGATCCGGAGACAATAAGACAAAATATAAGAAGAAGGATTTCTGAATATATGCTTAATAATAAGAGAAGGGATAAGATCCCAAAATCTGATATTATAGCAATAGTGGAAGGTGTCGAAGGTGTAGATTCGGTTTCTATGTTTTTCGTAGGACAAAAAAATGAGGAAAATCAAATAACATTAAGCGGACTAACAAATGTTTCACAGGCTCAACTCGATGAACAAATAGGTCTTGACACATTTGGCGATATACTTATAGGAAGAAATCAGCTTGTAATTTTGAGGGGGGGATGGACCGATAGAAATGGTATAACATACACGGAGGGAATAGTTCAGGGTCAACCTGGACCTTTAAATATAAGTGTTTCCTCATTTGTTCCTAGAAATTTTAGAAGTTCTTTGAATAATGAACTTAAAGCACAAATAATAAGTCAAAGCAAATAATATGCAAAATTATTCTCCTTTTTTTGGCGGAGCCGATAAAGATGTAAGTTACACGGTAAATGGAATAAAACCAAAAACAACCAATACAACATTCTATAAAAGCGACGAGTTGTATGCTACGGAGGAACTTGCAAACACTAGGGCATACAATATAGGGTGTTCTGGAAGCAGAGCAATATTGGCAAATGCTAATGGAACATATAAGTTTGGACCTTGTTCAAATGCATCTGATTACAAAAGAATAATGAAAGAAATGCAGAAGGAGAATATTGATAGGAGATATTATGATTTTGATCCAAATCAAAACATTTACGATATCAGGGACACCCAGAATGATGATTTATACGAGGGATTTAATTATAGATTCAGTCTACTTAGAAAATCCCTTTCCAATGTTATTTATAGAGATCCTATAAAGGAGGCTATCCTTGGATATTATGAAAGAGTTGTTTATGGTCTTGTTGAATCAACAAAGAATATAAAAAATTATTTTAACTACACAGTTAAAAAAAATAATAGAAGGGTTTTCTAAAAATGGCTAATATAAACTTAAATTTTTATAACAAGAGTGGAAATCCTCTAAATTTCAATTATATAGGTCCAACTGGTCCAACTCCGTTGGATCTAAAATTTGTTTATTTTAGAAGTGCCAACACGAATAATAACGGGGATCTTTTAATAACTGAGAGTACCAATGATTATACTTTCACTTTCAATATAGAAGATGTTTCAAAAAATAATTTAACCTCTTGGAATACCGAGTGTGCTGATTTCATTGATAAGGGTGCATTTGTATATCTGAATGGTAATGTTGCAGGTGGAGGGGGATTTAAAGCACTCATAGAGTCATCCACTATAGTAGGCGGTGATCTAGTTTTAGTTCTACCCAAATCAGGATATTCTGGCCAGAGCATAATAAGTTTAGAAAGCCGTATTTTTTTCAATGCCTCTTACGAAAACAGACCAGGAGGATATTTCAAGGGAAATATTTATTTTGATCCTGTTTCTATTGACCTCTATGAGAATGAACAAATTTTTATAGTTCAAAAATTCTATGACGGGACTGATTACGTTTATGGCCTACCACACACAGAATTTTTCTCCGCAACAGGTCCGGGTAAATGGAGAACAAGATGGTATAATGACAACTATGGAAATATTGATATAAGTGATATAATATTCACCTACAAGATCGAGGAATCTCTTGCTGGGGGTGATGGTCAGCCTTTAATCGTTAATTATCCAAATATCGCTATCCCTGTTGATCTTGACCCTGCTGATACATATTACACTGGCGGGGTAATACAAACAACAAACATAACATCAAGTGCTTTAGGATTAAATGTTGCATTGAATTCAACGGAGGGATATGACGAGGTTTATGAAAGAAGACTTATAGTTGAGGACGTAACAACAGAAACCCCCTCAACCGTTTTAATAATTGATTTTTATGGTGAAATAGTAGGCGAGGATGAAAGATTCAAGGTGCTTCTTGAGAATCTTGGTCGTGCTTTTTATAATAGCGACTCAATTATATTAAGAGATCATGATCCAAAGGAACCCCTGCCTAACTTTGAGGAAATAAATGAAAAGAGAAAAGAACTCCTTATCACGGGTGAGGAAATTTTTCCATACATAGGAAGTTATAAGGGACTTATTAACGCCTTGAAATTTTTTGGTTATCAGGATCTTAGAATTAAAGAATATTGGCTCAATTTAAACTTTAGAAGTCTAAAACTCGAATCTGCCTTACAACAAAACCAAAACTTTCTTAATGCAATAAAAGCACAACAGAAACAGGGATATTCTCAAAGCTATGTTATTGGTGACGTTCTTGATAATCCAAACTCAGGAAAGTACCGAATGACCCAAACTTATGGCCCGGATAAAGATGGAAATTATGTGCTGGATGTGTCTTCCGAGGAAACCCTTATACCAAGCAGATCCTATAAAAAAACATCACTATTCGGTCTATATTATGATCTAAATAAGGTCACTGATGAGGTTGATGAATATGGATATCCTATTGTAGTTGATGCTTTTAAATTCACTCAGGAGGAGGTTCTTATCAAGATATTTGGTCTAAAGGAAAGATTGAAAAGGGATTACCTTCCTCTGAATGCAAGAATTATAGATATTACGGGGGAGGGGGTTTATTTTGCTGTTTATAACACAAGATCTTGGACGGACTTCATGGGAAGATGTGACGTTGAGCTTGGTTTTGAATATGATTTCTACCCAAATCCGGATTTTGGATTCATAGAGGATCTAAGAAATTTTACAACCAGACCAAGTCAAATTGCTCCACAGGTACCAAGTTCATATTTTGATATCTACTCGACAACAGTTACTGTACAAGGTGGAACTGGTAGCGCTTTATTTTTCAGTGGAGGTTTACCCTACGGATCAACTGGGTCTAATCCAACAATAACACTCAAAGCGGGATCAACCTATTATTTCAATATGATTGATTCTTCCGGGTATAATTATGACCTAACATTTACAACGGATCCCTTACTAACTAAGGTAGATCCGGTTGGAATCATCAATAATGGTGCAACTGGGGACAGGACAATTACTTGGTATATAAATCCACAGCAAACAACCCCGGTTTATTATTATTCATCAGTTAATAAAACTCTACTTAATGGGGTTGTAAATATTATCTCTGATACTATTTCCGATCTAGGAAATTCGGTGGATCCATTAATAAATGCACAACAGTACACATCCGGACAAAATGAACAATTCATTCAGTCAATAGAAAATTTCTACAATTTAAAACAAAATGGGGAAATAATAGAACTTGGCGATGGAATATATGATCCACCAGCTTATATTGATCCTATTACTGGTCAGTTATACGAGGTTCCTATTGGGATGCCGGTTATACTTGAAATGTTTCCTGATAGATGGGAATGGGACGAACTGAATATAAACTGGGATGGTTTGTTGATCCCCGTATTTAGTATGGGTGATAGAGTTTTTGTTAAAATATTGGAAATATTTGGAACTGTTGTTGCGGTTAATTATTCTGGTGGAACATATGATGTTTTGCTTGATGGTTTTGCTGTTGTTGTTACTTATGGGGAGAATGATCTCTTTAGTTCAAAACAAAACTTTAGTATACTCAATTGGAAAAACATTGATTTTTCGAATATTTTTGAAATAGAATGGATAATCGACAAAATAACAACTGAGTCTGGATCCCCTTACCATTTCGAATTTAGAGGATCTATAGTTGATTTTTATAAGCTTGCCCATTTTATCCCTTATACTGGAAAATATCGTGTAACATGCAACACCTATGACGGTTTTAATTATAAAACTAGTGTTATAAAAAACGGAATAATTGTTGTCGAGCCAAAAACTGTTGATATCGATTCTTGGACAAGATTCAGGGAGGTTGAGTACTATCTGTATGATAATGTGACAAGAAGTTGGGATGACTATGATTCCATTTGGGAATATCCTGCTGAAGGGAAAGATCTTGTTACCTTACAGAAGGAAATACCTAGCGAAATTTTAGATTTTGCAATTTATGGTAATAAATCTGAGGAGGGACAAAGTGTTTTTGTCAAAACAACACTCAATCCAATTGCAGCTTCTGGAGAGATTGTAATAACCCAAGATTTTATTGATATAGTTCAACTATATTCCCCCGAATTAGTCCCGGGTCAATATGGATATGTAATCATAGAAACAACAACTCCCCATAATCTTGAAGCTGGCGACAATGTAACAATTGTGGGAAGTATACCTGAGATGAATGGTAGATTTAATGTTTTAAGTGTTTTATCTTCAACTGAATTTAAAATACCAATTGCACTTCAATCTCTCTGGAGCGGAGTTTTAATAGGAACGTCACCAAATAGACTGTATGTGGATACTTCGGTTTATTTGAACCAGAGAATAACCGGTGCGGGTGGCATAGATATTTATGTAGGAGGAAGACTTATAGGTACAGCCGAAGCAGGAGACAGCCTTTACAACACGGCAAATCAAATAACCGGATCCATAAATTCATTAAGAACATATCCGGACTATTTTGCTTCATGTGTAGATCCGGAAAATGATCCTGCTATTATAACTATTTTTGCTCCATCCGAACTTGGAGCTGAACAAAATGGTGTTACTCTTTCAGTGGAAACTACCGGAATATTAACTATCCAATCCATAGATTCACAATTGAGCGGTGGTGTGTCTCCAACGGAGACATATGAATTTTGGTCAGAAAACAATCCGGATTACCCGAACGACAATCTTAAATTTTGGGGAACAAAAAATATAGATTGGCAGATATTTAATGATAACACATGGGAAGATGGCTATGCCCACACTTGGTTTGATTTTGAATACAATAACGATTGGCTCGGTGGGTTTGAATTGCACAGCATTGGAAGTGGTGATAACGTGAAGATATCAACAGCAAATGAATCCTTCCCATTCCCAGTAGGTGTGACTTTCGGATCCTCCGATGTACTAACCCTACAGAACGTTGCAGATGCCCTTAATAATTCATCAGATCCAAATATAACAAATTTCTATTATAGGGTTATCCCAACAGATAGTGGTTCTTTATCCCCAATTAATGGTCCAATTAATCTTGAGTTTCTTGACAATCCTTTAACGACAAGCTCATTTCCACCTCCGCCTTCACTGATAGGGGGAAGTCCTTTATTAACGGTTAATTTTGGATACACTGGAGGAACTCCTATAACGACAACAACCAGTACTACAACAACCAGTACTACAACAACTAGTACTACAACAACTAGTACTACAACAACTAGTACTACAACAACTAGTACATCATCCACGACTACCACCACAACTATACCAGTTTTATGTGGTTTACCAAGTGGTACAGCTGTTTATGTTCCTCCACCAACTACAACTACAACCACAACAACTACAACAAGTACAACCACGACTACAACAACAGCGCCTCCAACTAATTCACAAATATCGAATAATTGGACATCTAATATTTCTGGAATTTTTAATGTCGAGGTTCAAATAGGGTCAGGATCATGGGTTACTGTTTATACTTCATCCTTCCAGACAATTACACCAGGAAGCAATTTGAATTTCTTCCAGGGTTATTACCCTGGATCTAACCCACAGACTGGGAATTCTTTCAGAATTACAATATCTTCAGCTTCTGGTATATCAGTATTCCGTAAGATTCAAATGTTCCAGGGAAGCACAAGTACCCAAGGATTCTTTTCAAATATTAGTTCCGGCACATGGAGAGCAACAACATTCTCCTCAGGCACACAATACAATTTAATTATAAGTATTACATAATATTATTGAGGAAATTATGAAATTTAAAAACAATAAAAAATGACGGTAACTATAACAATAACATCACCTGGAGCAGATACTGGACCATTTGATTTATACCACAATTTAAACGGATTTTCTACAGCATTTGAAACATCGGTTCCCAAATCATCTTTAACTTCCGGATATCTTTCAAATCTTGTTCCTGATGGAGCCACTATCATTAGGGTTCAATCAACAGGAACATGTACAAATTATATAGATCTGGCAATATCAGGAGTACCAGCCACAACGACAACGACAACGACAACAACCACAACTGCAGCTCCAGTCATTATACCGGTTGAATGGAACCTCTCGAATGCCACAGGTTCAACCGTGACTTCCAGAGAACTTAAATTTTATAAAAATGGTTCACTAATACAATTAATAACCTCAGATGGAACCGGAACAATAAATTATGCGTTAAATGACACCATAAGGGTAACAATCGAAATCAATCTCTCACCTTTGGGAAATCAGAATTTATCAATCTATGACCAGTCTTTTAATACTGTTTTTGTAGACAGCTCCGGATCGAATTCTCTATTGGATAGTGGGAATATACTTTTAGATTCATTAAGTGGAATAACTGATCTTTATGTTTATGGAGATTACTAAAATCAATAAAAAAATAATATTTTTATCCGTTCAGCCGGATAATCAATATTTTAATTGGCAGGTTGAAGTCCTTATTAATAATGCAATTCAGAAGGGAATAAACCCGAACTGGATAGAGATACTTTTTGTATATAAGGATTGTCCATCCAATGATTCCTTGGATCTTGCATCAAGGTACCCACTAGTAAGGTTTTTTTTCTATAAGGAAAAGAACGAGGATAACTTCGGATATATTCCAATATTAAGACCGGACGCTCTTATTCAACATTTTGATAGATTTCCTAGTTTGTCTAAGGAAATAATCTTTTACCATGATTCCGATATTATTTTTAAGGAACTTCCTGATTTTAATCTTTTGATAAATGATGATGTTTGGTATTTAAGCGATACTGTCTCCTATATTGGAGCTGATTATATAAAATCAAAATCAGATTCATTACTGACTGAAATGTGTGAAATAGCTGGTATATCCAGGGAACTTGTTGAAAAAAATAATATGAATTCAGGGGGAGCGCAATATCTTATGAAAAATATAGATTCTTCATATTGGAAGGATGTGAAGAAAGTCACTCTGGATCTCTATAAATTCATGTTAAAGAGGGAAATGGATGAAAGAAATTCAATGGGCGAAAATATACCGGTAGATTATAATCCCATCCAAAAATGGTGTGCTGATATGTGGGGGGTTTTGTGGTGTGCATTGAAGAGAGGTAATGAAATTAGTATATCTAGCGAACTTGGATTCAGCTGGGGATGCTCTGAAGGAATGGATGAGTGGAACAGATATAAAATCATGCATAATGCTGGTGTTGTAGATAGTAGGGATGGAACAATTTTTTATAAGGGTGATTATATAAATAAGTCACCCTGGGATGAAAATTTTGAAAAAATGAATAAGAACCATAATAGCTACAATTACGTGGAAGCTATATTATACGCAAAAAAAATGAGGGAAATTTACATTATTCCACAGCATATTTAGTTAGATATATAGAAAAAAAGAATCATAGATGGCTGATGTTATTCTTGGTATTAATCAGGGTGATTATATTTACTATTTAGACGAAAGCACGGGGAATGACTCCAGGGATTGGTGGTTCCAGGGTGGAACACCAACCGGTGGGACCGCATTTGCTCCATCTGTGAGATATCTTGGTGTAAACGTGGATGGATATGACACGAAGCTGATAGCTTCTTTAGGTGTTGTAAGTAGAACAGCGTATAAGGAGGGAATTATTGTTGTTTATCCTGAAACATTCGATATAGATTTTACTGTAACCCCATCATCACAAAATATGAGTCAGTTAGCTCTTTATTCCGCTACCGGTCAAACAGGTAGCGGAATCAATAACTATCTTTGGACTTCAATACCTGGAATAGGAAGTACATCTGGTCCGCTATTACAAACTTTTTCATACACTGCGAATGATTGGTTCCAGATTACTGGAACATATACTGGCTTACCAAATTCATCCTTCGTTGGTAGTCCCACATTTTCTGCATATAGTGATGCCGGGAACTTTGATACAGTAAATAAATCTATAACTTACTTTAAATTAGGACCAGAGGAAAGTGTAAATTATGCTGATTCTGGAACATATGCAACCTCAGGAATATATTATGATCCCCAGATAATGAGCATAGACACCTCCGCTATACCTTCAATAGGTGGAAGTAACATAATTTTGAGGTTTGATCAATCATCTTACTCACCTAAATGGGATAATTCAGCATTTCATTCAACATCAGAAATCGTGTTCTTTTTCCCTAATAATCAGGATTTGAACGTTTCATCAAATAAATTCCAAATAATTTTGAACGGATCGGCATTAGATCAATTAGCAGTAGCTGAGGGGTATCCAATGAAAACAGCTAATAATGAGATGGATCAGGGAAATTATATAAGTCCAGGTTTCGTAAGTTCTAACATGTATGACTCTTTTGTTGTTACTGATTATGTTACATCCGGAAGTGGGAGCAGTATTTCGGGTATTTCTTCATTTATAGGATCAAATAGAGACTGGAGTAATGATGCAATTTTAGGATATCTACAAAATGAACATTATTTTTCAGGATCATCTAAATTTATTGAAAATGGAGGATATGGAGGTAAAAAAGCACCATTGCAGGATTTAGTGTCGGTTCAGGCATACAATTCATCAATAGCAGGATATAATTGGAGTGGAACGGGAGGTTCCCCTCCTGCTAATTTACATGGGGTTTGCGTTCCATCAAGTTATTTTTTTGATGTTGTGTATGGAGATAGTTTTCCAGATGTTGATATCAATGTAGTTTTAAGGAACACATCAAATACAATAATTAGTTCATTCACTGTGATACTATCAAGTGGAGGATCTTTAGGAAATAGTTATGATGGATATTTAATATTAGCACAGGATACAGGATTTAACACATTCGACGGAATAGCAACATTAATTAATAACGAAATAACTTCGCAGGGATTGAATACAAATATTGTTGTGGAATCTCAGGACTATTGGGCTCCCTATGAAAATGGTGGAAATGAATTAAGTCCAAGATATGATAAAAACTCATTTCACGGGCTGAGAGTTAATATTTTAGAACCTAATATAGGAGGAAACATTTTGAATAGCGTATCGATGGAATGGGGAAGTGGATATAACTCAATAATGTCATCCATAGCAATATTGGGTAATGATTATAAAACGCTATCTAGACCCTTTGCTTCAGCTACAACATCAACAACAAGATCTTGGACGGGATTAAGAAATCCAATAGTTAGACCAGGAACAGGAACATATTTCAAAGGATTTAAAATAGGAGGACAATTATAATATAAAATGGCAAGTTATACAGTTACAGTTAATCAAATAGCCCTAGATTCTGATTTTTTTGCATGGGGTTCAGGACAGGATTTAAGAAGATTTAATGGGGATAGTTGGGAATATTACAATTATCAAAATTCTGCTGTTCCAAGTGGTTCCCCTTATTTTCTGGATACTAGATGCATTTCTATTGATAATGAGGATAAAGCTTGGGTTGGTTGTGCTCAAGGACCAACTTCAGGATTAAACGAAGTTGCAATTTTTTATATAGAAACAAATAATTTGCAGGAGGGAAAAAGCTGGAATTTTTCGGATCTTGGTACATTTAATATACCGCAAGAAATATCGGAAATTTATGCTTGTCCTTTTGGTGATGATATTCTTGCATTTTGTACACCCCTCAATGGTGTTGGTGGCACTGGAAATTTCCAATATACAGAGATTGAAGGTGCTACTGGTGGAAGACTTTTTTATTATCTGAAGGAGACTGATGAATGGAAGGAAAAAGTTCCTGGATACATCTGGCCACATGTTTATGATATCAAAACAAAAGGAGTAGACGGTAAAAATTATTTATACTATATAGGAACATCCGAGGGGCTTTTTGTTCTGCCGAGTGGAAGTAATAATTATGTCGATCTTCAGGATGGAGTTGGTGAGATTATAGAGGAGTCCGAGGTTTTCAATAAAAAAACAAGTTTGATCTACGGGGATAAAGTTTATTCGATAGATTTTGATGAGGATGGAAATTTGTGGATAGGAACTGATAATGGAATTTCTTTCTATGATGGTATAAGTTTTTATAATCCGTCAATTTCTGGAATAATCGGTAAAATAACAAAAGTTAAGTGTAGGCCAAATGGCTATGTTTTTTATTCTAAAGGTGATGGTGAAATAAACGGAGGAAGTGGGCTATGGTGTTTTAATGGTTCTAGTACGAGACAATTCACAACATCAAACTCGGATATACCCAATAACAATGTTCTTGATATAGATATTGTTTCACATAATACAAAACTTGGTAACACTTTAATTTATAGGGATTCCCTATATGTTTTGTGTCTTAATGATTTTGCTGTATTCAACTACGATATGCCTCATGTTTATGGGAGTTCTAACTATGCTGGAGCTACTGGTTGGAATTTTACATACTACCAAACTGCTGGATATCCACTTCCTAAGGTAAACAAATACACTTGGGAATATCCAGATTGGAGGACATACCAAGAAAAATATGTGGTGGATAAATTTCCGGGAACTGACCCTAGAAATTTATTTTTAACAACCAAACTTTCCGATATAACATCAGGAAAGGCAGGAAAACAAGCATATTGGAACAATTGGCCAATAGAAAAATACGAGGAAAATGTAGTAGTTTGGAGTATACCACAGCCTGAATGGTCAAGTGGTATAACTTATACTTATACAAATGGATATGGTTCAAATGGATTCCTACAAATAAATGATTCTGCAACTTTAGAAACCACATCCGGAACAAAATACTATATATGTGGATATATGACTGGTGCCATAACAGTTAACTTTGGAAAGTCAACATACAACACAAATGCCTATTTAATAAATGTTAATCCATCTATATCCGGACCCCCGATATTATTGCCAAATACAAATAGTTGCGATAGCGGAACCATGGGATTTATAGTTTGTTATAATTCAGATGGGTACGTGGAAGCTATGCTTCCTTTCAGAGGATATGAAACTTATGTTGATTCCATAGTTCCTTCGGAGGATGAAAATTACATATATGCATCCGGAAAATTTAGTAGATACATGGAGAGCGGAAATTTTGTTTATGATTCTTATGAAAATATGACTCCAATATTTTCAAATGGACCGACCGGTGCACCTTGTGGAATAACTAATCCTAATTTTTCAGGAACAACTTCGGATTACCCATGGATTTTTGGATCAACCGGGAATTGGCTTTCATCCTCGTGGGATTTTGAATTTAACGAGGGCTCAGTTTCTGGAAACTTTGATATAGGATATTATGACGATTACTATTTTGATCAGGTAACTTCCCTCTATATAAACTATACAGATGGCTCATCAGTCAATAATTCCTCCTTGATGAATTCAGTTTTGAGTGGAAATTCCATCCTATTTTATCTGAATTCCACGTTGTATTCCTATTATAGAATCGATTCAATAACCACATTATCCGGAGCTAATGGTTTGCAATATAATTTAACATGGATGAGCGGACCAACTGGCTACTTTGGCTCTTCATTTAGTTCAGGCACGAATTTCCAGATAACATTCCTTGAATCTTATGAAAACTCCTTTCCCATAGTAAAAAATCTTAATAGTAGATTTCTTAGTTCAATAGATGCGGGTACACTTGGTGTTTTTGTTTCCAAAATAGGTAAGGATCTGGGTAACATAAATTCATTATCTCCTGTTTCGGAATTTGTAACATTTAATGGACAACAATCTATAACTTTTGAAGAATCAGATAGAAAAAGATTCAGAGGGATATCTTTTAGACATTTTCCTCAAGGAACTGAATCTGGTGGATCCGAAAAGAAAACTTTGATAGATGTAACAAAATATTCTCTGAATTTAGCTGTCACATCAGGCGAATCCCTTGCTCCTGCATTTAATTGGGGTAATAAAGTTGCTACACTTAAAAATGCTTGGAATAGAAACGATGATTATGTAACAGCTGACGATTATATATTGGGAAGTAGCGATTTTATTTTAAATAACTGGGGTTGGGATAGTAATATTTCATACGTAAGACTTTCCACCGACAATTTACAGCTTTTATCCACACAGACTAGTTCAAATTATTCCGAAGATTTTAATATTTTTGTTAAAGACATAAATTCAGTTAAATCTTTAAAAAATGATTTGACAACAATTATAACGGGAAAATCAGAAACTGGATTTGACTTCGGTGGGATTGGAATAACTGGTCCTTCGGGCACATTCGAATATTTCATAATAATGGGAAGTGGGGGTACCGGATTAACCGGTTCCTACCTAAGATCAACAACAATAACAGGAAAATCATCCTCGATAGCAACAAAGGATTCATCGACATATTTTATTTCTTCGGTTCTTGGAGGAACTGGGGATTATTATGGATATTCTTTCAAACCCGGAAAATCTGGTGTATTTGTAGTAACTGGACAAATAACTGAGCAAGGAATCCCTAAAAGATTTTTTTATAGTGATATAACTGGAAAATCAATTCTAAATAACACAAATCTATTAAAATCTTTTGTTTATGAGGATAAATTCATAGTTATATTTAAATATTTTACAATAGGAAGAAATAGTATTAATAGAGGATATTTTTATAAATCTAGAATTTCCGACGGTTCGATTACAGATATTGAAAACTTCGGTAATGCTTACCTCCAATCCTTGACAGGATCTATCGACCTTTCTGGTAATCTAATTATTTCTGGATATAATTCAATTACGAATCCTGGAAGTTCATATTACACAATTGGTCCATTGAGAGGATTCTACCTTTTAGCACCTCAATACAAACCTGATTTGGGTATAAATTTAGGAAATATAATATCTAGACCCGGTTCGGGAGCTTGGACATGGTGTGATGTTCATAATACGGATAAGGGAATGGAAATACCTCTTTTATCAACCGTAGTATTTAACAACTATGCATCCAATCTATATGGAAAGAAAAATAACAAGTGGATTCTTTCCGAATCTAATACTGGAGAGGAAATATTAAACATAAAAAATTCACCCTATTTTATTTACACTTTCACAAAACCTGGTAATTACACAATTTACAATAGTGTTGAGGATTCAGCAGGGAATGTTTATATAGCAACAAAACCTGGTTATATAAGGGTTATTAATCACAAAGATAAAAAACCAGAAGATAAAAATCCAGATTATGTGGATTCTTTCGATTATGGAGTTCCTGTTCCTTTCCCTGGAAGGGATTATCAGGTTGATAAATTAACAGCAGATCTCGAAAAGCAGCAACAGGAGTATTTTATTCAGCAACAAGACCCATTTGGAGTTGAAATTTCATTCCCTTTTAATCCTGATGCTACTTTTAGAGAGAATGATGTAGAATCACTCTAAATCATTCTCAGTCTTGTATTTTTCATAATTATCCGTTAATTGAATAAGAATAGGATTTCTAACTATATCCTCCCTCTTAAACTCAAAATTTGAACATTCGTTTACACCTTGTGATATTTTTTCCTTAAATGTTAGAAGATCTTTTTTTCTTTTTTCAAGGTCCCATTGGGTTATATCCCCACATATTATAATTTTGGAGTTTTGACCCATTCTTGTCACAACTAGCATTATTTGTCTGAGATCAGAATTCTGGGCCTCGTCCAGTATCAATATTGTGTCATCAAATGTTCTACTTCTCATGAATGCAATGGGTTGCATATCTATGACTTTTTTTTCTATAAGTTGCTTTAATTTATCGTGATTTCTAATTATTTTTTCCATATTACCGATATAACCCTCCATGTATGGGTCCAGCTTCTCCTTAATCGATCCCGGTAGGAATCCTAAATTTTCTCCTGATTCGACTGCCGGTCTTGCTAGAATTATTTTTTTATAACCAAGCTCCTCCTTTCTAAGATGATCCAGAGCAGAATAGCATGCTATGAATGTTTTTGCCGTACCTGCTGGACCAGTACAAACTGTTAGAAAATTAGAAGAACATGTTTTGAAAAATTTGAGTTGGGAATCCGTTAGTTTTATTGGATTAAAGTCCGATTTTTCAAGTTTAAGAGGTTCTTGTACTTTTTCTTTTCTTTCTAGTTTTGATTGAGTCTCAGTTTTTTCAACCCTTGATTTTGCTCTGGCCATAAATTAATTTTTTTGTTTGTAATTAAATTTGATATTCAATTGTATCATTGATATATATTTCAGAAAAAAAACATCAAAATAAAATGTCAACAGTAAATATCAATGAAATTTTAGGAACGGATTCAATATCGGGATCAAGAATAACTTTAAATTCGAACTTCCTAATACTACAGAATTGGATAAACGGATATGTTAATGTTTTTGGAGTGGACACCACTAATGGAATTATAAATCTTTCAGCGGCTCCAACGGGAAGCGTCCTTGCTAAGATTGGTAGATTTGATAGTTTCTCAACACCATCCAGTGGAACTGCACTTTCATCCGTTAATCAACTTGGCCAGGCTTCTTTTGTGAGCGTGTCTACAACTACATTTACAGCAAGTGGTTCTTTAACTCTCCAAGGTACTGTAACAATACAGAGCTCAGGATCATTAGTTTCTGCTGGAACCGCAACTTTTAACAATACAACCAATCTCAATTCAGAAATAAAACTAGGTCCTAGTGGACACGTAGTTTCACAAAACACAACATACCAAAGTGGAACAGCAGGTACGGCATTTCCAGCATCTTCGTCGGGAGGTGGAGGTAAATCAACTAGTGTCAATTCTCCTTATGCAATTACTGGGTTAGAGGATGTTATTTATGCAGAATGCGGTCCTACTGGATTTTTTATGAAGGTAGTAGATGGAGATTCACCAGTTGGTGGTACACTGCCACCAATATCACAAGGAACAAGAATTACAATTGTTAATACAGCAAGTTCAGCAGGAACCATAGTTACTGGTGTAACCGGTACTACAAGTACATATTATACTGGTTTCAACACTAGTTCCACTTATGGAGGATATGGTGCTACTGGAATTTTTGTTCCAGCGAGCAAGGCTTACAGATCATCAGTTACACTTCAATGGGAGCCTAGGGTTGGTCAGGGTCAAGCTTCACAAAATGGATCTTGGATAGTTATAGGTTCTTCTAATATTAATCCATAATAAAAAAAATAAAAAATGGCTAAAACACCCTTTATAAGGCCCCTTCAAATTCAGGGAGGAACATTTTATACATTCTCTTCCTCATCTGAGGACCTGGCTTTTACATTTAATAACACGACTAATAAATTTAGATTTTCTAAATTTGCTCTTCTCAATATTCCTGATATTAACAATTCAGCATCCGGTGAAATAAATGAGATAAGATTGAATGCTCCAGATAGTGCCTTCATAGACTATGCTACCGCATCTGGAAAAATCATAACGGGTGATGGTAATATTGATTTTTCCCAAAGTTTTCAAAGTTATTGCTTGAATCTTGAATCAACAATAACTGGAAGTGATGAATACAACTCAACATTAAAACAAAATATATCGGAAAGAATATTTTTTAAATGGTTAAAAGAAATAGGGGCTATTAGATGGAGACAAGCTAGTTCATCCGAAGTTTCTTCCTCGCTTAACCAAAACACGGTCACGATCGTAAATGATTTACCCGTAACACAAAGAAGATATGTTGAGGGTGATGCAACTCCGGGTACTACCGGTTCTTTCGGTATGACTGGGGGATATTATAACAGGGTAGTTCAATATGTTGGAAACTTGGATATAGTTAATTCAGTTAAGAATTCAACCAACACATATTCTGAGGTTTATGTCTACATCCCAACAAAGGACGGTAGCACCCCAACAGTTCTTTTCAAAAACGTTGTTGATGCTAATTATTATCCGGATTATCAATGGACAAATAATCCACCTGATCCATTAGATGATGAATACCTATTTGGTAGATCTTACGATGAAACCAATCCAAGTGGATTGACAAATCTTGCTATATTTGATGATGATGTTTTAGGTGCACCTTCTGCTAGTTATATAAATACAGGGGTAACATCAGGATCTGTAGCTGGAAATTGGTATTCACCTAGAGATACTGCTAACACGTATTTTACCGATGCTGTTTTTACAAATCCCTATAATTATTTTATAACAAAAACATTTAATTCCGTATCCGTTAATTATTTGAGATCTCAAATAGATTCAATTGGGATTGATTTCGATCCTAATTCTTATAAGGAGATAATAACTAATCCAAATATTTCAACTTTGGAGGAGTTCAATTCAACTGCAGACGCGGAGGATTTTGAATTTAATGCTGTTTTGATCTATTATGATGTTTATGATCCAGCAAATCCAAATGATGTGGCAACGAATCTTTATGGTGTTCTTTTCTTGGATGATGTAAATACAGACAGCGGGATCTATATACCAAGGTCTAAAAAATATAGACCAAATCCAGTTACAAAATTGAATGGTAATTCATACGGATTTAAAATAAATTTAAAATTTGATACTGATATAGATCAAACTGGGGTTGAACAAGCAATAAATGATTATTCTCCCTTTTCCTTGTCTATGTTTATGGACTCGATGAATGTTCTGCAAGATGCCAGTGCAACTCTAAATAATTCTGCTGATGAGTTTATATCTCTGAGTGACAGAGTTACAAATCTTGAAAATGTCACACTATCATCTTCCACGTCGGCCAATCTTGATAGAAGAATCACAGCTATGGAACAATC
>Ga0315909_10001989_pt1 | contig 26864 bp, 23 predicted proteins | sample LakEriMetagenome_11_FD_203527 | JGI IMG/M metagenome (GOLD analysis project Ga0315909, IMG submission 203527) | Freshwater fungal communities from buoy surface, Lake Erie, Ohio, United States - Buoy 2 MA125 | ecosystem: Environmental > Aquatic > Freshwater > Lake | place: USA: Lake Erie, Ohio...
GATTCAGAAGATTTCATCAAAAAATGCGAAGAGAAGAACGAATTCTTAACCCATTACTCAACCGCAGAATCCGCGCGCGACATGGACATTCTGCGCGCAGCACTTGGCGATAAAAAGATCAACTTCTTCGGCAAGTCCTACGGCACATACCTCGGCACGCTCTACGCACAATTCTTTCCAGAAAAAGTCGGGCGCATGATTCTTGATGGCGCACTCGATCCAAATATTTCAATCCTCGAACAAAACATTTCTCAAGCAGTTGGCTTCGACATTGCTCTCGATGCATTTCTTGCCGACTGTGCGAAACAAGATGATTGCCCACTCCCAGCAAACCGCCAAGAAGCAACCGCTGCAATCATCTCGCTCTTCACAACGGCTGCCACCAATCCGCTTCCACGCAAAACAAAAGTTGAAAACGACGACCGCGTCGCCACCGAATCACTAATAGTTCTCGGCACTGCATCAGCTCTTTACGATGATGTGGATGGTTGGCCAAAACTCCGCACTGCATTTCTCGAAGGCCAACGTGGTTTTGGTGACACATTCCTCGACCTCGCCGATCAATACACCGGTCGCTCTTCCGATGGCATGTATATGTCTAACGAACTCGATTCCGGCGCCGTCATCGACTGCCTTGATTGGCCCGACACTCGCAGTATTGAAAAAACCAAAGCCGAGGCCCAACGTTTCACCGACCGAGCACCAGTCTTTGGCCCATACCTTGCTTACACAAATATCGCATGCAAGTTTTTAACTCCTGCACCAAAGGACAAACTAACTCGCACTACAAACAAAATCACATCAATTAAAACCGCACCGATCCTTGTCATCGGCACCACCCGCGACCCTGCTACCCCTTACGACTGGGCAGTTGGTCTCCACAATATCTTCACCACATCAAAACTAATCTCCCTTGATGCCGATGGACACACCGGCCAAGGTCGCGGTAGCGCCTGCGTCGATAACGCCGTTGACAGCTATTTGTTAAAGGGAATTTCACCCAAGAAGAATTTAACGTGCCAACTGTAAGCATCTCTTAACCAGAGCCAAAAAATATTTTAAACGCATAGATATTGTTTGCTTCAACCTACCTTGCGAATCCGGAATAAGCGGAGAAATGATTTCACTGGCAGACGGGATTTGATTAGAAAGGTATAAAGCATCTCCCATTACACCCTCTTCTAATAAATCGTGATAGGCAAGCTTAAAGTTAAAACCAGTCAGCAGTGCATCAATTTCAGAGAATGTATGTTGGTTCTTATACAGTTTCTTTAAGCTAACCTCAATAACTATCAAATCTGTAATTTCTAGAATTTTCTTAGCACCGTTAAGAACTTCAAACTCAACTCCTTGAAGGTCAAGAACTAAAAGCGAGATTCTCCTGTTGTTGCTCACACCGATTAACTTAATCAAGTCATCAAGAGTGGTAGTTACTGTTTCGATGGGTGGCAGCTGCTCTATTTTTGGGTGGATTTTCCGGTGGTCGCCAAAGCGAAGGAGAGAAGACGAATGCCCCTCATTGTTTGACGGGTAAAATTTTTTTAACTCACCAGAAACACTCCAAAGCGTTCTACAAAGGACTTCTTGATTTGGGTACACCTTTAAAGTTTTTTCAGCTTCTTCGGCGACCCAAGGCAAAGCCTCAATCCAAACAACTGGTTCAAAACCAGTCGCCTTATAGATATCCCTTTCCTGACAGCTCGACGCCCCCGCATGCAAGACCAGCCCAGGGGTTACCCCGTACCTATTAGCAAGTTCTTCTAGTTGAGCGAGCATGAAATAAGACTATCTATGGATACGGAGAAATCCATTTTTTGGTAAAGACCACCCCATTTCATGGTGCAAAATTGCCCCATGCGCTTAGACCATGTCTCATATGTAACTTCCCATGATCAATTAGCCGACACCGTGCAACGCCTAGGTTCGCGCCTAGGAACAACATTTGTTGATGGCGGTATCCACCCACGCTTTGGAACACGTAACTTCACAGCACCACTTCTTGACGGAAAGTACATCGAAGTAGTTTGTCCGCTAGATCACCCAGCAACAGAACAAACTCCATGGGGCAAGGCTGTCTCAAAGAAAGCACAAGAAGGTGGCGGATGGCTTACTTGGGTCTTTAGCACCGAAGATATTTCACCGATTGAAGAGAAGTTTGGCCGCAAGGCAGTAGATGGACACCGCACACGCCCAGATGGAATAGACCTTAAGTGGAAGCAAATCGGCGTTAAGGAAATTACCGATTCAAGAGAACTGCCATTCTTTATCGAATGGTTGACCGAAGATCATCCTTCAAAAGATGGATCAACAGTTTCCAAAATCGAAAAGATTGTTATTTCAGATAAAGATCAGCTTGCTGATTCATGGTTTAAATCTGAAATCCTGGGAGCCCTTGAGAATGTCACTATCGATTGGGTTGATCCTTCAAGCCAAGATGGCGAAACCGGAATCGTTTCCGTTCATTTGAGCACACCAAACGGTTCAGTTGTCCTGGATTAAGCACTAATAATTAACTGTTATAATTAATTCATCGATGCACCCCGCATCGATGAACTTCCCCCAAAGTGAGCCAAATGGCCACTTACTTGCGAGTCTTATCACCGCCCTGGCCCATTCGAGGCCATACCCGAGACGCGCTTGTCGTCTCGATTGGTATGCATTTCTATGTCTCTACAGCCACGTACTACCGCGCCCGGAAAAGCCCGCAGAGCAGCATCTGCCAAAGCTGGAAAGCCCCGCGCCAAGAAGTCTTCAGCTGGAACTCCAGTTTCAAAGCCACGCCATACAAGTGCAGAAAAAGCAGCACGTAAAGGCACAGCCGCTAAGCCATTTAAAGCAGCATCTTCAAAGCCAGCAAGCAAGCCAACAACAAAACGGTATTCAGATATCGATACTTCAACTCTTTCAAAGAAGGATGCCCGTTTAACAGAGCGTTCAAAGATGCGTGCAAAGCGTTACCAAGAAAAGACAGCATCAAAGCCACGCGAAGTTCGTGAAGAAATCGTTAAACCAGAATCACGTGCCAAGAAATTTGTTTCAGATCGCAATGAACGCACAACTCGCCCAGAATTCAAAAAGCCAGATACTCGCCCAACAACTCGTCGTGACGCAGCTAAAGAACGAGTGGCTCGAACTGATGACGGCCGCCCAAACTTTATTCCTGGCAAGCGCGAGAAATACAAACCGGGTTCACCTTCAAAGCAAACTTTTGCAAAACATAAATCTGCACCAGATGTTTCAGCATCAAATTATCGTACCGAGCGCCCTGCCAAGCCAGTTCGTGATGGCCGCAATGATTCACCTGCATATGCTCGCGATGATCGCAAAGCGTTCAAGACTCACAACAACGCCGCAGTAGATTTCGGTGCAGATGACAATTACATCTCTGCAAACCTAGCTGATGCTAATTTGATCGATGCAACTCCTTTATCTGAAGTAACAACTACTTTCCGTGATTTGGGTATCGCTCCAGCCTTAGCTAATACACTTAACGCTCAAGGCATCACACACCCATTCCCAATTCAGATTGCAACATTGCCAGATGCTCTCGCAGGACATGACATTCTTGGTCGCGGACAAACTGGATCAGGTAAAACTCTTGCTTTCGGCCTTGCATTACTCACAAATATCAGCGGGAAAGCCGCTAAACCACACAAGCCGCTGGCTTTAGTTTTAACACCAACTCGCGAACTTGCACAGCAAATTGACGAAGTTTTAACACCTCTTGCTCACGCAATTGGTCATGATTCTGTAGTCATCGCTGGCGGAATGCCTTATGCAAAACAGATAACCGCGATGCGCAAAGCAACAGCAATTCTTGTTGCTACTCCTGGCCGCCTAATTGATTTACTAAACAAGGGCGAAGTACAACTAGATGATCTTGAGATAACTGTTCTTGATGAAGCCGATCAAATGGCTGACATGGGCTTCTTGCCCGTTGTTAAGGAAATTCTTGATCAGGCAAAGCCAAATGGCCAACGCCTTCTCTTCTCTGCAACCCTAGATCGCGGTGTCGATGCTTTGGTACGCCAATATCTGAACAACCCAAAGACTCACTCTCTACAAAATGACCGTGCATCCGTTTCGACAATGGAGCACTACGTGCTCGTCATGCATCCTGGAGACAAAGATGACATCACAAATCAAATAGCTGCACGCAACGGAAAGACAATTCTTTTTGTAAAAACTCAACGTGGCGCGGATCGCCTCGCCGACAAACTTGCGCACGCCGGAGTTCCCGTAGGTGCCCTACATGGTGGAAAGTCACAAGCGGTTCGAACTCGCACCCTTGCACTTTTCAAGCAATTGCCTAATGCGGCACTTGTAGCGACAGATGTAGCAGCTCGAGGAATCCACGTCGATGGTATTTCTCTAGTTGTACATGTTGATGCTCCGACCGATCACAAAGATTACTTACACCGTTCCGGTCGTACTGCTCGTGCAGGTGAGACTGGCGCTGTAGTAACTCTTGCAACTACAAAACAGCAGAAATCTGTTGGTGGTTTAACGTCCCGTGCCGGTGTTGCACCTAAATTCGTTGGAGTTAAACCACTTGACCAGGATTTGATGAGAATAACTGGCGCTCAAGAACCTTCAGGAATTCCTTACGTGACACCGGTAGTTGAAATTAGGGGATCAAATCGCGGAACTAGAAAACCGCGCCCAAATTCCGACCAAAGACGTCGCAGGCCAAGGTAGCAGATACTAAACTAAATTTAGAGTTCAGTCAGGAGTTATAGCAATGAAATTACTAGTAACTGGCGCTGCAGGATTTTTAGGGTCGCACCTGACGGATCGACTGTTAAAGGATGGACATGTTGTATACGGAATAGATAATCTCTACACAGGAAATCTAAACAACTTATCCTTAGCATTTAAAAATTCTAATTTTACATTCATAAACCACGATGTAACACAGCCGATAGACTTAAAAGTCGACGGAATTTTTAATTTAGCATGTCCCGCCTCGCCAGTTCACTACCAAAATAATCCAGTTGAAACAATACGAACAAGCTTTTTAGGCGCTCTACATTGTTTAGATTTAGGGAAGAAAAATCAGGCAATAGTTCTCCAAGCATCTACGAGTGAAGTTTATGGCGATCCGACAATCAGCCCGCAACCTGAAGAGTACTGGGGTAACGTTAATCCAATTGGTATTCGGTCCTGTTACGACGAGGGGAAAAGAGCTGCAGAGTCACTTTTTTTTGATTTTTATCGTGAATATGGAACCAGAATTAAAGTAGCACGAATATTCAATACATATGGACCAAGAATGGACATTAATGATGGTCGGGTTGTCAGCAATTTTTTAAGCCAAGCATTGCTAAATTCTCCAATTACAATTTATGGTGATGGATTACAGACTCGATCTTTTTGCTATGTGACTGATTTGATTGATGGACTGGTTAAGCTTTTCTTTTCAGCAGACTTAATCAAAGGTCCGATAAATCTAGGAAATCCGAAAGAGTTTACTATGCTGGACCTGGCAGAAATCATTTGCAAATTGACCAATTCGGGTAGTGAGTTAATTTATAAAGATCTTCCACTAGATGATCCCCAACAACGAAAGCCTTCCATTTCAAAAGCTGAAGAACTTCTGGGGTGGAAACCAAATGTTGATCTCAAAGAAGGACTATTGAAAATGATGTCAGATTTCGAAATAAGAATGGGATCCAATGATTAAGAAAAGAGTTAAACAAACAATCGACGAACAAGTCGAAAATGTCTTCAGTGACGATTATTTGAAGAAAGTTTCTATACGAACGGTCACAACTGCTGAAAATGTATGGCGGCATTGTAATCCGAACACATTTGCAGAGCCGCAGGCACTGGAAATTGGAGGTGCTGGAGGGATTACTAAGCGATTAAGACCAGGCTGGTTGATATCAGATGTAAGGCAATCCATTGGGGTCGATTTAGTTGTTGATGCTAAACAATTACCTTTCGCTGAAGGCCAATTCGATTTGATCTATGCGATAGACGTGATTCACCATATTGAAAACTTGAAAGATATGTTTGATGAAATTCATCGGGTATTGAAGCCAGGCGGTATTTTTTTTATAAGAGAGCCATATTGGGGTCCATTTGCTCAAATAGTCTGGAGAATGTTTCATCCAGAAGATTTTTCTGTCAATCGATTATTTAAAGGCAACTTAGACCAAGATCCCATGGCCGGAAATCAAGCTCTTGCGCAGGCACTGATTAAGAAAAAATCCAGGGTTCCATCAAACCTATTTCATGAGGAACTGATGCTGCATAGAATTGGTGAGATGACGGGGCTAGCATTTCTTCTAAGTGGCGGAGCTACGTTCCGAACCAAGTTCCCTAGAAATTTACTAATAAAATTAGACAATTGGGAGTTAAACCATAGGATTTGGCTCAAAGTGTTTGGCTTTTCAACCGCATTCTACTTCGTTAAAGTAAAAAAATGAATTAAAAATCATTTGGATATAAGTATGAACAAATCCTGCAACACTCTAAGAGAAGATTTGCATGAGATATTACTGCCAGCGACATCTTTCCAGTTAGTAACTGGAAATTCCACCAACCACCGGCTACTCTTATCTTGTTCTCGACTTAAGAACTTCAAAATTTCCGCATCTACGAACCACTTGGTCTTAATGTTGAATTTCGATATGACCGCTAAGCATGAAGCCCGATAAACCTTACAAGGTGACTGGGGATCGTAAATTTGCAAACCCATAATTAGTGAAACTAAAGTGGCAATAATTCTGCCCATCCATCTACGGTGATTCAGACGCGAAACATTATTTCCGGCTAAAAGTATCCTGGCGCCAGAAACCACGTTGATATCCGTCGAGCCGCCAATGATCTGAAAAGCATTACCCATATCTTGTGGGTGTATTGCCCCGTCGGCGTCGTATAAACCAATAAATTCGTACCCCTTTATCAGGGCATGGTTCAACCCAACTCGAATGGCATTTGCTTTTCCTCTATTTTTATCCAACCGAATAATTTCGAACGACGCTTGCGCTAGCGGCAAACTTGAAATAACGTTATAAGTATTATCTGTAGATCCATCATCTACAAATATCAGTTCGCAGGCATGCGTATTCACTAGATCAACGAAAAAAACTGGGTTTAATCTTCTCTCCTCATTAAAACAAGGAATGACTACGACTCGACTTGTTTTCTGGATGGTCATGATTTACTCACCTTCATTCCTTCAAAAAAATTGAGAAGGGCATCACTACGCCCCGAACCGAGGGAAGACAGCACCCATAGGAAGTCTAGAATTACTTTTCGAATTGATCCTCTAATAACTCCCAAATTCTTATTGACTAAAATGCTATGTTCACAGTAAATGGCATGTCGCGAAGACAATGACTCTTTGGCTAATCTTCCAATGAGAACATCTAACTCTTCTGGACCTGTTTGGATAACGTTCGCGTTGGTCAATAAAAATTTTAGACCTAACATCGATAAGCATTTCTCAATTATTTTGATTTTTTCAGAGAAACTGTTTTCAATTCCCGTGACTAGGCCAAGTTTAACTACGGCCCCGCCGAAGTTTAAAACTTCTTTTTCAAGCCTGATTTTCTCCCTAGAGTAATTACTCCTATTGCTGTCATGAGCACTCAGGGACGACAAAAAGATAAATTCGTAACCATGATCAATTGAATCACGAATTAACTCATATGTTGATCTCATGTAACGTTTGCGTTCTAGGATACTTCGGGGAGCACTCGGCTGACCGGAATGAATTACCAAGATTCGTTTATAGGCATTCACTTCCATTTTGCTTGGCAAAGAATATTTAGCGTATGTGCCATCATGCTTCAAAGCAGCAACATTAAAATCGTATTCCAAAAACCCTTTTTTCAAATAAGAACCGACTCGACCATTACTCCCGGATAAAATAACTAAATTGTTCATGATGTTCCTATTAAGTTTGAATTAATAACTCGAGTCACGATTACTCGTGCTTTGACCATAGTGTTGAAAGTATTCGGCTTAGCATTTTTTGAGGTCAGAATTGAGGAGTCAATTAGAGAAATCTTTGACATCCCATTTGGCCTTCCAAAGAAATCCGATGTATTCGCCATGCTTGACCTATCGAAGGGGAAACTTCCTCCGAAATGGTATCCATCTCCAACTTTATAGAATTTACTGATGAAAAATAGTGGTATGAAAGAAAACTTGAGTAATTTAAGTGCAGCAAAAAACTTCAAGTATGCTCGGCTGGTTGGGTTATTGACTCGTTTCACTTCAGTTTTACCGTTTATACTGCTAACTTGAAGCACTCCGCTACTTGCCGAGTCCAAGAACTGCATGGCTATCCCTATACGTGAGAGAAATACACCAGCTAACCACTTTGGGATGAATCTTAAAATAGGCGTCGAATCATAGATCATTTTAGTAAGGGCATCTGAAGCTCCGTAAAGTTGTGAAAAAATCTTAAACCGTGCAATTGGCGCTTGTGAAAAAATAAATAACTCTGATAATCCAATCCTACTTCGCTTAGTACCAGTTTTCCGGAGTAATGGATCGACAAATGGAGTTACCACTAGTTGTGAATCTTGGATTGAAACTAAATCGGAAACTTTAGAACGAGTCATGAGTGCCGCAGTCTGAATCGCACCCAATCCACAGAAAACATAATCAAAGTTCAAAGAAGTACTCTTGCGAGAAAGATCGGTTAGGGAGACTTCTACCCCTAATTCATTTTCACGAATTGTGTTGACCCAAACTTGTTTTATTTCCTCTATGTTCAAGCTTTTTTTAACAAAATTCCAATTTGAGGAAGGTTTAAAAATGTGTTCACCAGGACAACCGAGTAAACACATGCCACATTGATTACATCCTTGGGTAATATCATTACTCAGACCACGAATAGCCAAGTCCGACAATTCCACCTTATGTTCTGGTCCCAGTTCAAGAAATAGTTTGCGGCGAAAAACTCCAGAAACTACACGATTCTCGCTAAGTCTGAAGTCTGGGTTTCTGCCTTTAAGTAGAATGCGAATTGCTTTTTCATTTGATGAAAATTCATCTATAGTCAAACCATTTTCATTCATCTCCTCTTCTGACAAGGGTACGATCGTCCCCCCCCAAGCTTCTGCCCACCCACCAAATGCAGAACTACCCAGAACAACATCAGTTTCTGAAAAAGTCGCGAAAACTGAAGGGAGGGAGAACAAATATTTCTTTGCAGAAGTTTTGATCGCACTGCCTGATGCAACCGATACTGTTTGCGCTGATTCGGATGCAGCAAAATCGATTAAAGTAATCTTGAAGTCGTTTTGATGCTCGATTAGTTTCATCGCAGCGGCCAAAGCACTAGATCCAGAGCCGAGAATTGCAATATTCTTCATCAAATTTACCTTAAGATTGATAGAGAAAGAATGTGATTACCGTATATTAATCTACAACTTTATCCACGGTAGGAAAAATGAGGAGCATGTTCACAAAAATTAAATTCAATTTGCCCCTACATTTTACATCGATTTATCTCGCCTTTCTGGGGTGCGCAATTTTTGTGCAACAATTTTTGCCTAGCTATCTTCGTTACGCGTCAATAGAAGCGGTTAGCTATGCAATGGATGACGGCTGGTGTGATCCAAAAAAAGATGGTATTGGTACTCACTGTTTTGGCGACTTCTACTATCCTCTAACATTTGTAAGCTTGGATGATCCGTGGAGGGGAGTTGTTAATCCCTATCCACCGATTTCCCTTTTGCTTTATAAACCGTTCAGTCTGATAGCCGAGCTAAGCGTTCCACGAGTTGCCCTAAGTCTTTTTCTTTTAGCTCTTTTAATTTGTTTGGTATTTCCGGTCCTTCACCTTCGATTCGTTGCCAAAGAGATATCGGCTTCGGTTTTTGCTATTTTACTATTAGTCACACTCTTGTGCGCTCCTGCATTAATGAGTTTAGACAGAGGTAACAACCAGTTACTTTTGACACCATTTCTTTATCTATTCATTCGTAACTGCCTCCTACAAAATCCTAAAAACGTACTGCTCTATGGGTTTTTTTGTGTTCTTTTGAAGCCACAGATGGTTATATTGGCAATCCTTATTTATCAGATAGTCGGTCTCAAAAAGACTTTTAAGTGGCTTATTGTCGTAACAATTATTTATGCACTGTCATTCTTGATTTATTTCCGAAGTTTCCCTCTAAATATTTTTTATTGGTTATACAGAGTTTTAACGTTTCAAGATTATGCAGGCCGAGGAGTTTTAATGCCTGTAAATGTTTCGATTAGCAGTGATATTGACGTTCTGCTAAATATAGCGAACTTAGAGATTTCTAGAAATTATGTTAAGTTGTTTGTATACCTGCTTATGGCTGGATTTAGTTATTTACTTCTTAAACACTTAAAAAAACGTTCATACATGCACAACTTCATACTGATACTTTTTTATCCACTATTATTTACGGGAACGGCGTTCCATTATTATCTATGCTTATTGTATGCACCCTTCATTTATCACTTCGCAGCGCAAATTCAATCGCGACGGATTGGTACTGTTAAATTGGTCGCAGACCAAGAAGTTAAATCGCCCACATTATCCAGCCCACTGCCCAGCTTCACTTTTCTAGTTTTTGCAGTAACGGCCTTTATTCCTTGGGGAATTCCATGGTCAGCACTTTTCCCCAGCCTGCGTGACCGAGGTTGGGATGTAATTGGAATAAATTGGATTTTTGCCCAATATGCCTTATTAATATTTGCGGCCGTGATGATCTTTCACTCTCCGAAAAGTAAAATTGGGCTAATTAAAGGTAAAGCGAAATCATGAAGGCAGTGTCACTAAAGGGTTGGTGTAGCAGATGAAAAAATATATTTTTATTCTGAAATAGCATTCTAAAAATGCGAAACGGTTAGAAATACAAGAAATGCACTGAGAGGAGTTAAGGTCGCGGAGGAATCCTAAACGAATCAAGAATCCCTTAGGTCATCATCATTTATATAGTAGAGACGGAAGGTTCACGTGAAAACTCTTAACCAAGTTTGGGAAAAACGTGTCTGCCCAAAATGTGCAAGTGGATCAGTCGGCGCGCCTGAAATTTCTTCCAAAAAACGAGCAGAAAACTTGAGCCTGAGTGACGTTCGAGAGCACTTTATCGGTATCAGAAAAGAACAAGTTTTCTTCTCTTACTACAGGTGTTTAAACTGCGGACTTTTATTTTGCCCCTACTATCTCAACGAAGCACAATTAGATGCCCTGTACGCTGATATGCCAGACAACTTATTGGGTGCCGAAAAGTCAACGGCCGCACGTACCCAGAAGGGGTATTTTGGTTGGTTCAGACAATTTGTAAATGAAGTTGACACTTACTTGGAGCTTGGTCCAGATTTGGGACTAATAAGTAAGGAAATAATTCTTCACTATAAGCCAACCAAATCAGAATTGGTAGAGCCTAATGTCGCTATGCATGGAATGCTGAAAGAACTTTCATCGTCAGGCACTAAGGTGGAAGTTTTTAGAAATCTTGAGGAATGCAAAGCAACACAGATCGACCTCATAGTCGGCATACATGTATTTGATCATCTATTAAATCCACTTGACCAACTGACAAGGTTAAACAACCAGACCCAAGCCGGAGGCTACATCGGGATCGTTGTTCATAATGAATCCTCACTATTAAGGAAATTACTAGGAACGAAGTGGCCACCTTTTTGTTTGCAGCATCCGCAGCTTTTTAATCGCGAATCGCTCACAGCGATGCTTCAGAGAGCTGGATTTGAATATGTCAGTATCGCTAGATCTACTAACCATTTTAGAATTAATCACATTGGAGCATTAGCTATTGATGTTATTGGCCTGCCTAAATTCCTAAAGAGAGTTCTCCCTAATTGGGAGATCCCAATATCTCTGGGGAATCAGATTAGCATTTTCAGAAAACCAGTTTCTAAATGATTAATTCTGAAATTCTAAGAGTTGCTCAGAATCACAGCACAAAGGCGTCATTCTCATTGCAGGCGGTAATTCTCTTTTTAGTTGCTCCACTTCAGGTAGATCCTCACCACGATGGGATCATTTTAGGTGCGGCAATCGCTTCGGCTAACAGCCAATTTGGTCCGGGAAGCGCATTCAGTCAGTACGGACCACTAAGCCCTTTGGTTCATGGGTTTTTCTTGGATTTGACTGGGTCAAGTATGTTGAACTTAAGGTACTTCGCAGCGCTCAATACCTTACTTATTTCATATTTACTTTTTAAAGTAATGTCTAAAATTTCTTCGAAGCAGATTTCCATTCTTACAGCGACAACGTGGGTTCTAACATCTGCAATATGGGCAACGACCTTTCCTGGAGCACTTTTGGCTTGGCCGTCATTAATTTCCACAGCACTAATTCTGATGAGCCTCAATTTACTTCTACCAATATTTATGAATAGAAAAGATGAGTATAAATCAGGCCATTTATACATTTATTTGGCTGGAGTTTTACTTGGCTTAAGTGGATTTGCTAGGCAGCAAACCTGGTTGGCAGCCGCACTGACGCTTCTTTTATTCATTTTCTTTCAAAAGAGTTATCTAAAGTACTCAGTCATTTTAATTTCTGGAGTTGTAACATCTCTGGTGGGAATGTTTGGGTGGTTGGGTTTTATTGGAGCTTGGGACTCTTACATAAATCAAGTAATAATTTGGCCGCTTAGTGCATACTCAACGCTAGGTGCTAACAATAATTACAATCGTTACCAGTTCGGATCCTATGTTATCCAGGGTGTCGTATTTGTGTTGGCACTTTACTTTGTATCTACGCTGAGAATATTGCGAATATCACAACAGTATGTCTATTTAATCTTCACATCTATATCAGGCTTGGTAGTTGCAAGCGGATTTTGGATTGCGGGCCAATCTAGTTGGCAAGCAGCGGTTCGAGTAACTCTAGGTGAGCCACAAGAAAAGCTCATCCTTTCGTTTATGTACTTTGGTTGTGTCGCAGCAATAGCTTTAAGCGGATATCTAATTCCAAAAACTAAAATGCTCGCACGGCAAGGTGGTTACGAAAAACTAGTCTTAGCCATCTTCGGTTTAGTTGGCGTGATTCAGTTGTACCCACAACCTGATGTGTTGCATTTATGGTGGATTGCTCCACTTGTTCTGCCTTCAGCAGTCATAGGTTTTGAGAGCATTGTCCGAAAATCAAAAAGATTGATTACTAATGATTTAGTTTATGTACAGACAAGCTTCGCCTTGGTGGGCATAGTGCTTGCAATTAAATTTGTATTGCAACCTTGGGTGCCGTATGAAGTTCCTGTTTTGAATGGTACCTATTCTTTTTCTGCCAAAGCGGAAGCCATAAATGAATTCAATCAAGTCCAAAAGTACATAAAACGTGGAGAAACGTCTTTTGACTGCCCTGATGGCGTATTCGCAGTTAGTGATGGTAATTACAATTCAGCCGACGAATGGTTTGTAAACTGGGGAATGTTAGATTCTGAAGCTCCTGAAGTGGGCAAAGTTCGAATAATTTGCTATCGGGACATCGGATATGCCGAATCTGAGGCGACACGACTTGGAATGGAACTAAAAGCATTTGTCGGATCCCCTAATCCAAATACAACCTTCGCAGTGTTGCTGCGAGAACTATCTAGATGAGAACCTAGTATTCTATTATGACCACTAAACCCTCAAAGGCCAAAATTCGATCGATAGACGTACTTATTGATACTAAATTTGAAGAACAAATCGGCGTTTACGGTGAAGCTTTTTGGAATGGAATTACTGTTGGTGATTATGAGTCTGACACTTTTGATTTCATAGAACTAAGAGCCAAAGCTGGTTCCAAGGTTTTTATTGATGTTGGCTCAGCCACCGGCTGTATGGTTTTCTATGCAGCAGCTATGGGTATGAAAGTTATTGGCACAGAACCTCAGAATCTGATCTTTGAAGCCCTGAAAAGAAACCTAGAACTAAATCCTCATCTTTCCGACAAGGTAACAATCCTTCATTCGCTAGTGGCGATTAATTCCCAGGACGAATTGAATCACTCTAAATTCTTCACTCCCGGAGCCAGTGGTCCACTTCAGAAGGCGATTGACGCTACGAATGTGAGTTTAAAAACCCTGCTTTCTGGACTATCAACCGAAGAGAAAGTCTCAATAAAAGTTGATATCGAAGGTGCTGAGTATCCACTATTGAGTGATATCGAAACATTGAAAGAATTAAAAGAAAAACGAGTTACGATGTTTTTAAGTTTTCATCCGGGTTTTAACAGATACTTGGGTGCAAGTCCGAGCTTTTTGAAGTTAACCATTTGGAGAGTATTCACTCTAATCGAAACAGTTAAGTTTGTTCGGATAGTCCAGCGTTTTGCCAAAATATCGTCGTTGAAATCAGATCAAGAACTAAGTCTTTTAAACGTCTTAAAAAAGTTGGCTCAAGATCAGAAAGATTATGTGATTAGTTTCTAACAGAAGGTTTTTTCAGAAGTACCGCATATGGGAGAACTAAGTAAACCTGATAACCAAATTCTGTTAAAAATTCTAAAGAGGGAGTGCGTAAGGCATTTTCAAGCGGCGAGTTGGCTTCGACCATCACCCATTTTGGCCACAAATTGAAGTCAAGTTCCTGGAATTGTGCACTCTTGAGCGCATCTAGATCGGCACCTTCTATATCAATGTTTAGAAAATCCAAGGTGCCCGCCGCAAAATATTTTTCAATGAGAGTTCTTAAGGAGACTCCAGGAACAGATCTTTTCTCAAGAAGTTCATTTTTTTCTAGCTTGAATCGTGATTCCCACTCAGCATTGACCGTAGAAATCGCCGTTTCTTTAAAAATTGCGATATCGTATCTCGCTAGAGACCCTACACAGTAGTTGATGCTGATATCTAGAGGTCGATGTTTCCGAAACGCATTAATCAAATCAATATTTGCATCAACATTTACACCGCTCCAGCCACTTTGGAAGAGGTGACGTGTAACTGAAAATCGACTGGGATGATGCGCGCCGACGTCAAGGTATCTTCCATTAGGTATTTTTCCTAAAATTGGCATAATTGATAAGTCTTCACCGGCCTGGCTCCATGAAATCGAAAATGCATGATCGAATTTGGTGGCCTCATAAGCTTCCGTGAATGGTCCCCAAGATCGTTTATTCAATAAAGATGAGATGGCCACCAAGAAACGCAAAGGTTTAGATTTCATTCGAAACCCTTCCAAGGAACATAGAATTTAACTCAAGCGGGGTCATGTTTCTGATTCCCAGGTATTTCCCGATGGAATCGGGAAGTTCTTCCCAATCTTGCAAGACTAAAGCAGGTAAGGAATAGCCGTTAAATGGCCAAAATTTCGATTTCACAATAGGAACAGCGCCAAGGTATATAGCCTCCCAAGTGCGATGGCAGTCAGCACCATTTCCTGGAGGAGATAAAACGAAACTCGATCTTTTGACGAGACCGCGATACTGCTTCGGTGAAGTCCCGTTAGGAACTATATATGCCCCCGGTATTTTTTTTGCAACTTCCCTCGCTAAAGTACGTTCGTCCGGATTTGTACAGTCATTAAAACTAACAAGTAGTTCTATATCTTTTACTTTGCTGTTCTGATTCAAAAAGTCCTTGGGCACCCCGTTTCTCATATAACTCCAATTCTCAAGGCCGATGGGAATTGGCCTGACACGATCAAGCTGGGAGAGCCAGTTTACGGTGGATATCTCTTTAAACCTGAGATTCCAACGATTGAAAACTTCGATCCCCGGAATCAAGTCGCCATTGTGAATTACAAGTTTAACTTCAGAAAATTCCATACTATGGCTTTTTTCCAAAGCCATGAAAAAATCTGATGCAATCCCAGCTGAAACAAATACGTTTCCAGAGAAGCCATCTAACGATTTAATATTCACCAGGTCGTTCAAGCTTTCGAACTTTAAACCACATAAAGATCTGTAGGTATCACCGCTGATCAAAGGCCATGAAGACTTCCCTTTGTAAAGGCTGCTGCGTCTTAAAACTGAGCGACGTAACGTCTCGATATCTCGCACTTGACCTCCAAACCGATGCGCATAGCCTAAAGTAGCACTTGTAAATCAGGGCAGTTTAAGGGGTATGAATATGATTATTGCTCTGGTTTACCTAGGTCCGAAAACGCCCAAATACGTCTACAAAAATCTATTGCACATTAAGAATAATTTCCCTAAACAGGAACTGGTCTTTATTTCGGATTGCATAAAAAGTATTAAAAAATGTGAAAGCTTGGGAATTAAGGCTTGGTGTTTTCAGGATAACTTTGAAGAGAGCCATAAGCTTAAAAATCATTCTAGTTTACCGATGGATTTTCGCGATGGCTTTTGGTATTCAACAACCGCACGCTTTTTTGCCTTAGAAGCCTTCATGTCGGAAAATCCAAACTCACAAATAATCCAATTCGAGTCTGATGTATGGATTGCACCAAATTTCCCATTCTCAAAATTTGAAAATTTAGAAAAAAACATTGACATCGCATTCCCTCTGGAAACTGAGTTCACGGGAGCCGCAAGCGTTTTATACATTCGAGACGCAAACGCTGCGAAGGCTTTTTGTTCAGAAACTCGTAAGATTATGTATAGCGAAGCAAATGCAACAGATATGACGATCCTAGGTAAGTTATACAAAGAGAACGACATTAAATGCCTCATCTTGCCTTCATTGCCGCCAGGATCACCAGGAATCAACCCAGTAGCCAAACGAGAGCATGAACAATTGATAACAGCTAGAGCAGATTACTTTGGTGGCATTTTTGACGCAGTTACTTATGGTCTGTATCTAATGGGTGAGGACCCAAGAAATCACCGTGGAAAACTTGTTCGATTCCGCAGACAAGAAGGCCATTTGGTGCATTGTGACAAAATGATATTTGAGAGCGATCAACATTCCCTCAATATCGTAAATCAGCAACGAACACCTTTGTATAACGTTCACATACACTCGAAGTCGTACGTGGCGTGGCGGGAAAGTTTCATGAATGGAGTCTTACAAAAAATTATCAAAGAGTCACATCTAGGTGTGAGCGCTAGACGGAATTATTCACTAACGATGATTCTTGCTATCAAGTCTCTTAAACGAAGAATTGGTTTACAAGGATGAAAACCAATTGGATATTACTAACTGCAGGTTTTTTCCCACAGGATATGGTCGCTGCTGCGGAGAGAGTTGAAAACCAAGCAAAGAAAATCTATCCATTTATTCGTGTGATCCGCTTATCCAGAGAAAACGTTGAGGAATACTGCCCAAAATTGACTTCTAAATACCCAGACAAGCTTTCCATAACAACTCCCGGCTTCGGATATGCGGCCTGGAAGGCGGAAGCTGTCTATTCTGCTCTAAACGGTGACTATGGTCCTTGTGATGGAGTTGTATGGGTTGATGCGGGTTGCGAAATAAACTCATCAAGCATCAATAACTTGAAATTCAAGAAAATGTTGAAAAGAACTATTTCTCAAGGTCACCTTGCATTTGCATTAAATACACCAGAAGCTATGTATACAAAGAAAAAAGTTTGGGATCTATTTCCTGGAGCAGTTGGCGTCGATCCAGGAATTCAGTATCAAGCAACATATTTCATGCTTTATGGAAGGAAAGGAAAAAACTTATCTGAGAGTATTTTCCTTCCAATTTACGAAAATTTTGAAATCGTTGATCCCACAATTTTGGGTGCTAATGAGTCAGAAGAGTTAGAATTGGCGAAGTGTGAACAATCGCTACTATCTCTTGCAATAAAATCTCAACGGTGGGTACCCGCTATGAAAGTACCTCCTGCTGGAAATAGAGGTCTTAAATCCCAATTACGAGGAATTTTTCAGCCTGTTTGGATCGCTCGAAATCGCAAAGGTGAAAGCATCATCCCAAAATGGATCCAGCACATCCCATGAAAATTCTCTTCAGTAGATTTGGAGCAGTTGGTGACACCCGCGATGAATCAAGCATTATTATTTGAATATGCGCGTACTTCATCTGGCGACCAGTTCTGAAGGCGGTGCAGGGATTGCGGCGAAGCGAATTGTTTCAGCCCAAAATGAAAATGGCCTAGAAGCAAAACTCATCAGTAGGGATAACCAATCCAAATCTTCCCAAAATAGAATATCGGTGGTATTCGGGAAAATCGTAACTTTTTCAACAAAGTTCGTGACCAATAAAAAATACGGGTTTGTATCACCCTACTCCGTTTCCACAATTAACCTACAAGAAATTCAATCGTTCAAGCCTGACATCATTAACATTCATAATTGGTATAACTTTCTATCACTTTCAGATATTTTGAATCTTTCAAATGACTATCCAATTGTGTTTACACTTCACGATAGTCGATTAGCAACAGGCGGATGCCATGTGACTCTTGGCTGCAGATCCTTCGAAACTGAATGCAAGAAATGTCCTGCAGTTAAGTCAAGTTTTATTGTGAATTTAAGTAAGTTACATTCAGATAGAGTTTTTTTAAAAATGGGTCCATATGCAGTTGTTTCCCCATCTAACTGGCTCGTTAACGAGTTAAGAGAGTCAACTGCGATAAGAGCGAGCGAATACTCATGTGTAATCCATAACCCAATTAAGCGCACTGACTATTTGGCACGCGAGCACCAATCAACAGAAACAACTAAGGTGCTGTTCGTATCCGCTTCGCTTGACTCGGAATTCAAAGGTTTAAGAATGCTAATGAATGCCCTAGAAATCTATTCCAGAGCCTATCCAGATTCCAAACTACAAGTAAAGCTTGTTGGTGATACAACTCAGAATTATAGTTGGAATCATTTGAATGTTGATGTGATCAATGCCGGAGTGCTCGATCAGGAGTCACTCCAAATTCTGATGAGTAATTCAGATTTACTTGTTGTCCCAAGTCAATCGGATAACCTTCCAAGTGTAATTTCAGAAGCTCAACTCGCTGGATTACTTGTCGTTGGAACAAAAGTTGGTGGAATTCCGGAAATGATTGAAGATGGCATAACTGGCGTAGTTTCCGAGAATAATGCCTCGGATTTTGCAGACGCAATCTATAGAGCAATTAAGCTAATTGATAAGGATGGGGTAGTAAGTGCGGCGAGAATAAAAGCTACTGAACGCATTGATGAATCTGAGATTGCAAAGCAGTATTCTCAAGTTTACAAGAGAATGCTTCAGATATGAACACTTCAAATCTTGCTGTGTTAATTGTCGGTTATTCGCGTTGCGATTCAATGATAAATCTAATTGAAATAGTTCTAGCAGGCAATCCGAGTAAACTTTTTATAGCGCTCGATGGCGCAAAAGATGAAAGTGCAAAAATGGCACAAATAGAAATTCTTGAGTCTGTCGAGAAATTCAAAGCATCCACTTCCGTGCCCATTCAGGTTCTACAACGCACAGAAAACTTAGGATCAGGGGCAGGCGTGATTAGTGCAGTTAACTGGTTCTTTGAAAATGAAACGCAAGGAATCGTCCTTGAAGACGATTTAGTCGTTGATGAAAACTTCTTCATTTACATGAACAAATCAATAAGTATTCTAAAAACGCAGCCACGTGCCCTACTTGTGTCAGGGACGAGATTAAACTCGAAATACTCCAATGAGGTAACACTCTGCTCGTATCCAATTGTCTGGGGCTGGGCAACAACGAGAGATAAATGGAAGTTAATGAATGATCAAATTTTTTCGAAGAATAGTTTTCGTAATATTGAGGGCAGCCTCAGCGAGAAAACCTTTTGGATTACTGGCAAAAAACGCGCTCTAAAAAGTCGAATTGATGCATGGGATATTCCCCTTGCAACTGGAATGCGTGCAAATGGATTTGAAACCTTGGTCCCGCCAGTTAATTTAGTGACAAATATTGGCTTCGATCGAAACGCGAGCCATACCAGTAAAATGCAATGGCCACTAAATCTAGATCGAGCGCAATCTTTACCTGTCCTGATCCAATTAAATAATTCAAAATTTAAGAAAAAAGAAAATGATGAATTAATGCGACGTGCAGTGTTCAGAATTAGTTTTACAAACATCCTTTCCGGGGTGGCAGCAATACTCTGGGATCCGATCCGATTTAGAAATCGCAGTGGAATCCCCGACCTTAAAGCTAGATCTGGCAACTTGGGAATTGAAAAATGAGTCAACTACTAAGTATCGTTGTCCCAGTCCGTAACATGACAGGCAAGTTACAACATCTAGAATCTTGGATCACCGATGCCATTGAATTTAACGTCGAAGTTATTATTGTCGAGGATATTGACGATCCATCCACCACAATAGAGCTAGAAAAATTGGTTTCTAGATTCGGATCAGATAAAATTAAAAAAGTTTCAGGAAAATACGGAAGTCCTGGTGGAGCACGTAACGCAGGGAAAATTCTTTCAAAAGGAAAGTGGATAACTTTTTGGGATTCTGACGATATCGGTATACCTAAAGTGGTCATTTCTTATCTACTGGATAACGAGAAGAATGAAACTGCACAAGTTCTAGTTTTCTCATTCAGGACTCATGATTGGATTGTCGATTCACAAGTTACCGAGAATCTAGTTAACCCAGATCTTCACACCTTTGATCAAATTGCAAAGAATCCTGGAATCTGGAGAATAGTTTTTTCAACTGAATTTCTAAAAGATCTAGAATTTCCTGATTACAAGATGGCCGAAGATCAGGTGTTTTTAGCAAGAGTCGGTCTAAGGAAGCCAGAAATTTCCTACGTTAGCGAAGTGGGGTATTTGTATTACAGAAATGTTCCAAACCAGCTCACATCTTCGCGAGAAGCAATTACGGACTTGAAGCGCTCTACTCAGGAAATGTCAGAGATCTGTGACGCATCGGGTCAAAACACCTTTAATTTTGAGTTGTATATCAGGCAGTCAATTACTGGAATGCTTCATGGCAAGTTTATAGAAAAGCCTGCTTTTTTCATAGGCATCGTAAAGTTCTTACTTCACAAATTCACCCTAACAAAAATAGCCGTCATCGTCAGAATTACACGATCATGAGAAAAAGAAAATTTCTACATTTAACTGGAGGACTTGGCAATCAATTATTTCAGCTTGCTGCGGGACTTTATTTTACTCAAAACAATGACTTGATTGTTTTGAGTAAAAACGGAAAACCCCGGACGAACGAAATGGGGAGGGCAGAAATCTTCTCATATATTCTTCCTGATCAGATAAATACGGCAAATACTGATCGTTATTCTTCGTTTATTTCGCGAGTCCGTGGTTTCATAATTCGTATAAGCGCAAATCCCCGAATCTTTGAAAAAAACCTAATTTCGAATTTTGGTATTCGATTTATTGCTTCACTATTAAACATCTTTTACCTCAGGTATCCAGTGAGAATTATGAAAGTGGATGGAATTGGATATATCGGATCGAAAACTAAAGCAAATTTTTTGATTGGCTATTACCAAACCTTTAGATATGCGACGGAAATAAACGTATCTAAAAAACTTAATTCATTAAGACTTGCGAACCCCAGCAAGCGGGTATCGGACTTAATAAGTCAATCCAAACTTGAGTGTCCGCTGATTGTGCATATTCGAAGAGGTGATTATGCAATGGAGTCAGGGTTTGGAATACTGGGAGATAGATATTATGAGGAAGCGATTAAGGAGCTTATTTCTACCGCACAATTCAAGTCCATCTGGGTATTCTCCGATGAAATATCTAAGGTGGTTGGTATGTTTGATGACAGATTCGATTTACCAATACGCTACATAGGAGATGTTGATAATTCTGCTTCGGCTCTATTAGAAGTCATGCGACATGGAAAAGGTTACATAATTGGGAACTCGAGCTTTAGCTGGTGGGCGGCTTTTCTGCGTTATGACAAGCAAGCCAAGGTAATTGCACCAACACCTTGGTTTGCAGAACAAAGCGAACCAAAAGATCTAATTCCACCGGATTGGCTGCGTCTACCAGGGCACCATTTCTTTATCAGCCCTCTAGAGTTGGAACGTGAAAAAGGAAGACCTCAATGATCTCTAGCATGCGAGAGAAGTACAAAACCACAAACCTCTGGAGATCTACCAGGGTGCTTTCTCGAAACGATCAAAGAAAGATAATTGCGGTGATAGTTCTGCAGATCGTATTCAGCTTGTTGGATCTAATTGGAGTTGCACTTATAGGAATCATTGGTGCACTAGCTATACGAGGTGTTAGTTCACAACAACCCGGCGATAGGGTAGCCGCCGCTTTACGAATCCTGAATTTAGATAATCAGGAATTTCAAGTTCAGGTTTTTTGGCTAGCCCTTGCAGCAACAATGTTACTAGTTTCACGAACGGTTCTTTCAATTATATTTACTCGGAGAACATTGAGATTTTTGGCCCGACGCGGTGCGATGATTACAGAGAGTTTATTCTCAAAGATGCTTTCACAATCATTGATGGGTATCCAAAAAAGATCTTCACAAGAATCCCTTTATGCCTTGACTAGCGGGGTTTCAGTTATTGTTATTGGAATCCTCGGAACTATTGTTGCAGTAATTGCAGACGCATCGCTGCTTATCGTTCTATCAATTGGGGTATTCGCAGTCGATCCAACTACTGCCTTGCTAGCAACCGTCTTTTTTGGTCTCATGGGTGTAGTCATGTACAAATCACTTCATGGACGTGTACAAATCTTAGGCGCCGATGATTATAAATATACAATTCAAAGCAATGAAAGAATATTGGAAGTCCTTGGCTCTTATCGTGAAAATGTAGTAAAGAATCGACGGGATTATTACGTCAAAGAAATTGGATTATTGCGCCAAAAACTGGCGAATGTCCAGGCAGAATTATCATTCATTCCTTACATCAGCAAATACGTGATTGAAACTGCGGTGATAATCGGGGCAGTACTTATTGGGGGAATTCAATTTCTTTTGAACGATGCCTCAAGGGCAGTGGCAACTCTTGCGATATTTCTAGCAGCAGGAACTCGAATTGCACCAGCAGTACTTCGTGTGCAACAAGGAGCAATTTTAATTAAAGGAAATTTAGCGGTTGCGACACCGACGCTTGACTTAATTGAAGAACTATCTAACTTGCAATCTACTTCAATAGAAGACTCTAATTTCGAAAGCGTTCATGAAGGCTTTGAGCCTAGAGTTGAATTGAAAGAAGTAAACTTCAAATATCCAGGTGCTAATTCACGCGCACTTAATTCAGTTGATTTGAAGATTAGTCAAGGTGAGTTAGTTGTATTAGTCGGCTCGTCCGGCGCAGGGAAAACGACGTTGGTTGATGTAATTCTTGGAATTATCGATTCTGATTCTGGAGTCGTTTCAATTTCTGGTGCAAAACCACTAGATGCAATTCTGCGCTGGCCTGGTGCAATTGCTTATGTTCCCCAAGATGTTGTGATCGTTAATTCAACCATTCTTGAAAATGTAACTATGGGTTATGAAGCAGGTGAGGTACCTGAAGAAGCAATTTGGGAAGCCTTGCAACTAGCTCAACTAGATGACTTAGTTAAATCCCTTCCAGAGGGGATTAATTCTCACGTTGGTGATCGTGGTACGAAGTTAAGTGGCGGACAGCGACAGAGATTAGGAATCGCACGAGCGCTGCTTACTAAGCCTAAGTTACTAGTTTTGGACGAAGCTACCAGCTCATTAGATGGTGAGACTGAGGCGAATATTTCGCAGGCTTTGAGTACATTGCAGGGCGAGGTAACCATAATCTTGATTGCACACCGACTGAGTTCAGTTCGCACGGCTGAGAAAGTAGTCTATTTAAGCGAAGGTAAAGTCATTTGTGAGGGAAGCTTTGAATTTGTTCGCAATACTGTTCCAAACTTCGACAAACAGGCCAAGTTAATGGGGCTTTAATTCACGAGCTTTTCGTTTCAAAATCCTAACTGGAGTCACAGAGAAAAGCACAAGGTTTAAAGCAATGGATTTGATTCCTAATTTCTCCGCAGTGAGTTGTCCAGCCTTTAAGAATTGCATACTTCGAAATGCATAGGTTCTTAGTGATAGAAGTGTTGCGTGATCCCAAAGAGTCTTAAACATAGCTGAATAAAGCCATGTTTCATCGTGGCTACATCTGTGTTCATTAATGCCTCGCAGATATAAAATGGTGGCTTCTGGAAGCAATTCAACCTGTCGTAGATAAGAATTCCATCTCTCTTTTCCATTGTATTCCGGGAGGCAATAGTTATAGACAGAAGTTTTTGACGGAGCCTGCAACACAGAGAGATTCAATGATGCTAGATGAAGCATCCAGAAGACGTCGTCTAATACAAATTTTTTCCCTACCATCCTAGAAAATACAAGATTTAAACGATTTTCTCTCTGAGTTACAAAATCTCTTCTGTATATAAAACGCCACCAGCCTTTGATTTCAAAAATTCTATCTCGGAACTGATTTGAGAATAGTAATTCGAATTCATGACTATTCGTTATAGTTTCTCCTAAGTGACCATTTTCCGTAAAGTAGAAATTGCCCAGCGCAAGATCAGCGTCTGATTTCACAAATTCAGAGAAAAGTTCGATTAAGCCCTGACAATCACAGGTGTCATCAATGTCGAGATAAAAAATATAATCAGTTTTTGCTAAATCAAGAGCTCTACTTCTAGCACCTGCAGCGCCTTGATTTTGAGTACGTTCTAGGTATAAATCCAACTTCTTCTCTTGGCACAAACGCACTAATTCTTCGCTTGAACCGTCAGTCGATCCATCATCAATGACGATTACAGACGCACCCAAATCTTCAAGCTCTTCAAAAAGATCAAAAACAGGCCTTATAAATTCGAGTTTGTTATAGCAAGAGACCAGAATGCTTAGATTTTCTAAAGGACGAATAGAGATCTTTTTTGCCCCCATCGCCATCCCTAGATTTTATCATTTTTTCCTTTAGCATCGACCTATGAGGAAGAAAAATGCTGATGTGGTTTCAGTAGAACTTCGTGGAGGCCTTGGAAATCAGCTTTTTGGATTATCGGCAGGATGGCTTATTGCGTCGAGATTACAATGGGGATTAAATCTTGATGGAAGGTATCTAAGGTGGCAAGGCTCAAATTCAAATCGATCACTTGAGCTAGATAAGTTTAATTTTAGTGTTAATCAATATATAAGTTTTAATAAATCACTTCCCGGGTTAACTAGATTAAACCTCTTAAGAAAATGGATTCTTAGATTAGATCATGCTTGGCGTAAAGTCCGAGACGTAAGCAGTGTAAATTGTGATTGGCATAATCTGTTGGAGATTGAAAAAGTAGCAAGAAAAACTGGAAAGATTCAAGGAAGTTTTATGGATTTTCGTTGGGCTAGCGAAGCCCAGAAATACGGATTTCCTAAACGCCTCGAATTGAAAAAAACTTCAGCCCGCGTTTACAATTTATTGGATCAAGTGTCCGAAACCTGTGCAGTACACATCAGGCTTACAGATTTTCTAGATTACCCTGGAGTTTTCCCAAAGTTGTCTAATTTGTATTTCGAGTCGGCGATACTAGAAATGAGTAAGTCTGGAATTTCTAAATTCACAGTTTTCACAGATGATCTGAAACTAGCGAGAGATCTGTATCCTTCAGTTTTTCAAGGAAAAGATATTTTCATCATTCCTAATTCGCTCAGTACCACCGAGACTTTTTTTCTTATGCAATCCTGCGCTGGCATAATCTCCGCAAGTAGTTCATTTTCTAGTTGGGCAGCTTTTTTCATTGCCAATCAAGGAGGGCCGGTTATTTGCCCAAGTAAGTTGCTTCTGGATAGCTCACCAGACTCTAGGCCGACGGCGTGGCTCAGGTTGGACTACACCTCAGGAAGCAAAGTCATTGAGTGAAATGTCCGTTTTGTCCCTTCCCCGCTACATCTGGGACTAGGATTCGTAGAAGGTTATAGAGGCATCGACGGGTGTCGCTGAAGCACAAAACCGGTTAAGAAGGAAGTCCCAAAGTGGCATTTAAGAAGTCTGCAGCCTCTGCAGGTCCTCGCGTGTGGACCGTTGCAGAGCTCGGTGCTTTCTACACAGAGCACCGTTCAGAGCTTCTCGCCCACGCTAATCGCGTCCTGAAGGATTCCGCTAAGGCTGAAGAAATCACCCAAGATGCCTTGATTAAGTTCATGCTTGCAGCTCCAGAACTTGAATCAAATGATCATGCACTTTCTTATCTGCACCGCACGATCGAAAATCTCTGCATCGACTTGTTCCGCCTAGAAGGCCGTCGTCCTAACCTTGTGGTTATCGACGATGCCCAGGCTGAAGTTGAGGCTGCATGGCAAGTAGACGGCGATCACTCTCAGGCTATTTCTGCTGCTGAAGATGCAGCAATCATTCGCCAAGCTTTGGCACTTCTTTCTCCTGCAGAGCGCGCAGCGCTTGTTATGTGGGAAATGGAAGGCCGTTCAACCGAAGAGATCGCAGCAGAACTTGGAATCAAAGAATCTGCAGTGCGCCACACCGTTTCTCGCGCTCGCACATCACTTCGCCGCGTTCTTTCAGAACTCGTTATCGACGAAGAGCGTGGCCTAACAGCCCTCGACATGCTTTCTACTACTTATAAGAAGGCAGCAGAGCTTGCTCAGAAATCTTCCAAGGTTGCACTTTCACTCCTATTAGTTTTGACAGCTTTCCTTGGCTTTAACTCAATGACCGGTCGCGAAGGCGTGACAATCACACCTTCTGCCCCATCAGAGATCGCATCCGGCCCAGTTGCTGGATCATCTGATGCTGTTGCACCAGTTGAGGCAAGCACCCCAACACCATCTATTTCAATGCCAGCCAAGAAGTCCAGCACCATGGTCTCTGGCGTGGCAATCAAGTCAGCCAAGTTGGTCTTCCCAGGCTTGGATGAAAAGGGCATCCCAACAGGTTTCACTGTTGCGACCCAGGACGGCACCCCAGGCACCATCCGCGTGAATAAAAATACGCCGGTAGCCACTGAAGCCGGAACAGAGTTGACCACCCAGGCCATAACAGCGGTCGGTGGCCCAAATGTGATGATCTCTCAGAGCATCACAGTGGATGGCAACGGCACCACTTACC
>Ga0315909_10001991_pt1 | contig 26846 bp, 25 predicted proteins | sample LakEriMetagenome_11_FD_203527 | JGI IMG/M metagenome (GOLD analysis project Ga0315909, IMG submission 203527) | Freshwater fungal communities from buoy surface, Lake Erie, Ohio, United States - Buoy 2 MA125 | ecosystem: Environmental > Aquatic > Freshwater > Lake | place: USA: Lake Erie, Ohio...
AGGTCGCCTACTTTGACGCTCTCGGGCGCAATACCAAATTTTTCCAGCGCTTTTGTAAAAGCATCGACGATCATGCGCAACCAGTTCTGCACAGCCGAGCCGCTCTTAACTCCGGCAGGGGTTACACCTGCTTTAACAGCTTCTTCAACGGCGTAGGCAATCAGCTCGTCGTCTACTTGGTTAGCAGGGGTGCCCGCTTCTCTTACACGCTTTTCTGCCGCACGCCCAATTTTTCCTTCCATCGTGTTGGCTGGCGCTTTGCTCCAGCTACGAACTGCGTTTGCCAACGCTTTGAATTGCCCAGCATTGAAGAAGTTGCGGAAGCCAATGTGCACACCAACTTCGTGCAGCAAGATTGCAAGCCCTTCGCCTTTAGCAATATTGTCGGCAAACATGTAGGCGCGTGCTGTGTTTGGGTCAACAAACGCTTTTGCATCCGAAGGAATCTGCCCCGCATACTTTGGATTTGCTTGCAGGAAATCGGCAACAGAGTTGTACACGGAAACTTTCTTAGCGTACGTATCTTCATCCCCGACAGCCCGGCGAAGTTCGTTGCGCAGCTCCGTTGTCGTCAAACCCTGCACAGGAACGCCACGAGAAAATTCAAAGTCCTCAATAGCGTCAGACACACCCATGTCGAACCCGCTGACGCCGGTGCTACCTTCAACATTAGGCGCACGTAGGGAGGCGTACTCCATCATTTCGGTTTGCAGCTTCGTACCTTCCGCTTTGGCCAACAAGCGTTGTTTGATGCCCAACTCTTCCCGAATAGTGGCAAGACGGTCACGGGTAACCACCGGTATTCTCAACGGGTCTTTTGCCAAGTCAACAGACGCTTGCAACGCGTCGCGCTCGTTCTCCAGCGTTGCTATTTGATTACGGTACATCGACACGTTGGAATCCACTGCTGCCAAAATAGCTGCGCGTGTCTTCAAGTCCTGATCTGCAAAATCGTCGGCCAAATCGGTGGGTGTTTTTGCTGCCAACAAACGCTCAGCAAAAGCATTGGCGTCAGCAACAGCCTGCTCCGCTGTGGGCTGCGCAACAGTACGCTTCTCGACGATCGGCTGCTTGGTTACACCAGCATCGGCCTTGGTCTCGGCAGTACCTGCGCGTAACTTGCCCGGAGCAGCGGACTGCACACGGGTAGCCTGCGACACAGCGCCCACGGTTTTGGGAGCCAAACGATCGACTTCGGCTTGCTGCTTGTTGACCTTCTCTTGCAAGTCACGAATTTTCTCCGCACGCTCTTCTTTCTTGGCTTTACCGCGTGGCTCCTTTGCCGCCTGCATGGCAGCAAGCTGACCTTCCATAGCGCTCAGGCGGTCCTTTGCCGTACCGTACGCTTGTACGCGTTCCAGTTCGGCATCCATCTGCTCTTGTTGTTCACGCGACACACGCTTGCCTTTGACGGTAGTCTGGCCAGTCTTCTTGTCTGTGCGGAGGTCTTTTGTGGCTGCGCCTGTGGTGACATCAATACGCTTGATGCCCAGTCGGTTTGAGCGCACGCCCGTCAGGACTTGCAGTTCACGCTTGTACCGCGCCAGTGTTTTAGCCCGATCTTTTTTGGTCTCTTCTGGAATAGGCTTGCCCGTCTTTGGGCTGACTGTTTGTTTCTCCAGCTCCTCTTGGTTCTTGATGTTCGTAGTCAGTTTGTCAATTCGCTTGTCGAGGTCTTGTGTGACTTCGGGGTCGCCAGACAGCAGCACACGGGCGCGGTTCTCTTGCACCAGCTTACGTGCTTTGGCTTTTTCGTAGTTGCCCAACGATTTTTGCAGTGCCGCAACGCGCTCGTTGCCATCCGCAACTTTTTTGTTCAGCGCGGCAATGCGGTCTGGCGTTTTCTCATCGACCAACTGTTCTTCGGCTACAGCGACCTGAATCTGCATCTCCTCGATGCCTGCTTCAATTTCTTTGATGCTGGCGTCAATCCGGTCAGAGTCTTTGTCCGACACACGCAGCAGCTCCAGCATCTGCTGGCGCTGACTGAAGTCAATTCGTTCGCCGGGTAGAGCCGCAAGTGCAGCCGTGCTTGCCTGAAACTCTTCCAGTTTTTTCTTGTCGGCCGCAGTTTGCGCATCGCGCTCGGCTTTGGACAGCGGCTCAATCTTAATGGCCGCAAGCGCCGTGGCGAATGTGTCTTCTTGTTTGGGCTGCTTGGGCTGCAGGGCTTGGCCAGCTTGGGCCAATTGTTTTTCGGCAGCAGCAATGTCGCGCTCTACGGCAGCAATCTGTGCGTCTGTGCTTGCCATTTCAGTGGCCACAGAACCTTTCAGCTCAAGGGCAGCGGCCAGCTCTTGTTGTGCTTGCTCGAGTTCTTTCTTGTTCTTGCGACTGCGCTTTTGTGCGGCTGATGCGTATTCCAACGCCATGCCTGCGTCAAACAAAGCCTGTGCGTCTTGGTCCAGTGTTTTTTCTTCGGCCAGCAACTGCAACTGAAGGTTCAGATCAGCGTTCAAAAACGCCAGAAGTGTTTCATCCGCTCCTGCCTTACGACTTGCGGTGATCTGCTGTTCGATGGCGGTGATAACTTCGCGTCGTGCTTTACGCAGAGCCGAGAACGTGCGCTTGCTTACGGGCTGCTCAATCGCCGTTGCATATGCTGTCTTGGCTTCGGCTGTCTTTTGAGCAGCCTCAACAGCGGCTGTGTCCACGCTTTGAAACGCGGCAAGGTTGTCGGCAATTTTTTGACCGATGTCTTCAACGGTTTGTGCAGTGAAGTCAAACTGCTGACGCGCTTGCATGTAGTCAGCTTGCAGGTCTGCCAACTCCGCATCAAGGCGCTCGTAAATTTTCTTCAGGTTGGCTTCAGCGGTAGCAAGCAAGTCCTTGGCGATGTTGGCGTCAGCGCCGCGCTTAGTCTGCAGGTCTTTTTTGCGTTCTTCAAACGCCGCCAACTGCTTGGAGATGTTCTCGACTTTTTTGCGAAACAGTTGAATGCGGGCGTGTGTGCGGCTGGCTGTGTCTTTGCCGATGCCCATGGCTTGGCGCATGATCTTGAGCGCATCACTGGCCAAGTATTTCTGGAACTCAGAAGCAGTGGCAAACGCCGTTGATTTCTTGGCGGGGGCATATCGCTCGGCGGGGGAGCCTTGCAGGGGACCTACATCTTCTGGAGAGACGAACTGCGCCTTGCCCTTGCCGACACGCGTCTCGGACTGTGGGGCCACGGCTTTTGGCATGAACCGCCCGGGCAGCTCTTGCTGCCCACTCTCTTGCAGCTTGCCTTCCTCCAGCCGCGCCAGCTCGTTTTGCAAGTCGCGGGTCATCTCGGGGCTGGAACGGCCCGTCGTGGTCAAGCGGTTAAGCCACTCGCCTGCCATATTCAAGCGATCTGGGTTGGCAGCAAACACGTTAAAGTTGTTTGCAATCTGGTTGAGCACCGCCATGTCTTCTGGCGCATAGCGTTCGCGACGCTCTGTGCGTGTGCTCTGGTCGTTTTGTGCAAATGCCCGGTCCATCTGCTCGCGCAGCATGTCGGCACTGGTTGTTTTGGGCGTCGCAACTTTTGTCGCGGTCTCACCGCGCTCTGTGCCGCCGCGCCACTTCTGGCTGATGGCGTCAAGCCGAGCGTTGGTGTATGTCAGAACTTCGGGGGTTGCCCCGTACCGTGCAAGGGTGCCGAGCTCGTTCCGTACATCCTGCTCAATTTCAGTCAGGGTTTCGGGACGCAGGTCTGGGCGGGCAGAACGAATCTCGTCAACTATGCTGGCAGCCACAGCTTCTTGAGAGCCTTCTTCTTTGTTGGCCACCTTTGTGAGCGCGGCTTGCCGTGCGGCTTCTGCCTCACGCTTGGCTTCCAGCGATGCTGGGAACTGGCCAAGCTGGCTTTGGATACCTGCTGTTTCTTGGCCAAGCTCCCCGATAGTGGACTCCGATGCGCGGTCTTGCAGGTCCCGAATCTGCTCTGTCAGACTGCGAATGGTCTCCCGGTACTGCGCACCACCGCGCACGTTCCGTTGCGCATACGCGATCTCGAGCTGGCGCTGCAAGTCGGCCAACTGCTGCCCCACATTACGGCGATCCGTTACGCCTGCGGCCTGCCCCACACGCTGCTCACCAAAGAGGTCCCCCTGCTGAATGACTTCGCGGGGCATGGCGGCTTGCCGTTCTGTGAACGCAATATCAGAGTCGGTGACGCCTTGGCGGCGATCGGTATCAAGCGCTTCGGATTGCTCCATGAACGCGGCCATTGGGTCGGCCGGGGCCTTGCCGATTTTCTGTTCTTTAAGCTCTGCTTGCCGAGTTGCCAGCTCTTCCTTACCCATGTCTTTGAGACGCTTGGCCACAGCGTTGCGGATAAGTGTGCTTTCACTGGACGACAAGCCGGGCAGCGGCGTACGGGTCTCGACAACCAGCCCCGCTTTGTACGGGTCTTGCAGAAGGTACTCGACAAAGTCTTGCCCTGTAGGATCGTATGTCTGCGTACGAGCCAGCTCCATACGCTCGGCGGCGTACGACATCGGGATGTTTGCTACGCGGGCACGCTCAGCTTCTTGCGCTTTGCGGCGCTCGACAGACGGCACCAGTGGGTCAGCGAACGCGAGGCCAGACTCTTCGTAGGCGGTGTCCTCCACGGGCGTGACGGCGCGGTCTTGCACTGTCTTTGTCCGCTCGAGCAGGTAATCCATCGGGGACAAGCCTGCCACACGCTGCTGCTCCAGCGCTTGGTCGTAAATGCCTGCTTGCTTCAGGCGGTTGACTTCAGGGGCAAGCTCGCTCCGAGCAGCCTCATTTATACGAAGCTGGTTGTTGATGACCTTGTTGAACGCTTTGTCCTCCGCCTCGGTGCTGGAGTCTTTGGAGATTTTGCGAATCTGTTGCTGCAAGCTGAGCTTCTCTTGCTCCAGCGTCTTGAGTTGGTTGGCAACTTTCAGAGCGTAATCCGGCGTCTGCTTTTCAGCGGCTTCTTTCTCAGCAGCAATACGCTCTTGCTCGGCGGCTGCGGCTTGAGCAATATTGCGCTCTTCGCGCTCGGCTTTGGCTGCTTGAGTTTTGGCACTGCTGCGCTCAAACGCACGTCCAACAGGTGCAAGTGTGCCACCAAGCACAGCGCCGCCGATGAAGCTCTCGATGTACTCCTTGCGGGCTTCGGGATCAGCGATTTCCAAGCCAGCTTGCAAGCGCTCGAGCGTTTGTTGGGCCACCTCAGTGAGACCCTCACGGCCCATGGCAGCGCCTGTTTTGGCGGTGTAGTCCATAGCCGCCTTGCCCAATGTCTGGGTAGCGATTGCTTTGGCTTGCTCAGTTGTTAGCTTGGAGCCTACGGAGCCGAACAGCTTGCCCACACCGGGCAGCAACGCCATGGCAGCCGTATCAATCAAGGCTTGAGGGACGGCCGCAGCAGCGGCAGCGCCCAGACTGGTCTCTTCCAGTGACTTGCCGGTGTCCATCTGACGGGCCAAGTTGGAGCCAGTGAACTGGCCAGTAGAGACAGCGCCAGCGCCGAGCAAGCCGAGACCTGCGGCGACGGGTGCGGATACTGGAGCGGCCAAAGCCGCAAGACCTGCGGCGGCTGGAGCGACCATATATGGCAGGGAACCGCCAAGGGTCTCTTTGAACTTCTGGAAGGGGGCTTCGGTCCAGCCTTCTTCGGTGGGGGTGAAGCGTGCAGCCGCTTTAGCTTGGGCGGCTTCGTATTCTTTCTGAGCTTCGGCTTCGTCTTTGAATCCCAGCTTACCCTTGAGCAGCTCAAACTCACCGCCCAATCGGGTTGCGCTAGCAGACGCAGCGGCTTTTAAACCTGTGGTGTCTTGCTTGGGTTTTTCCGGCTCTTTGCGAACGCCAAAAGAATCCGGATACATGCTTTGCGCACGTTCGTAGGCTTGCTCGGGGGTCTCCCCCTCACGAACTTTTACAGAATTGCCGTCGGGAAGGGGGACGTATTGAGCCATGGTGTTAAATTGTGTCGGTCAATGGAAAGGCTCGGGACCGAATCCGAGCCGTTAAACTATTTTACGGGCTAATCAAACGCTTTGCCAGTAGGTTTATTGCTGACGTTGGCGGGTCCCGCACGCATCGCCTTTTGATAATCGCGCTGGAATGCAGTGAGATCGGCCAAAGTAAGCGGTTTGAAGCTAGGATCGTTCGCGTTCTTGGCATTGATTTCGCCCAGAATCTTAAACGCAGCCATGCCTGTCTTATCAGCCGTAAGTTCTTGAACGCGCTTCAGACCCGACTCGTACTTCTCCTTGTCCGTTGTGCCGGTGCCCAACAGCATTGCTGTGCGGGCCTCACTGGGCAGCATATTGGCACGGGCATTTGCGGCGTCTCTGTCCAAAGTTGCAATTTTTTCGGTTGATTTGATTCGCTTATCAGTTTGAGTTGCTTCAGCCGCCAATGTCTTGTCGGTTTTAAGGTTGTCCGCCGCAGCGGCAAACAACGTGGCAATCCCCTGATTAGTCATTTTCAGGTCTTCTCTTGCACCTGTGTAGAACAGTCCTTCGGCCTGTCGTTCGAGCGAACGCGCTTCGGCTTTAGCGGCTTTTATGTCGCGGGCGTTCATGTCGGCACGGTTCAAGCGCAGGTCGTCCAGACGATCACGGGCTTCGGCAAACTTGTCCTTGGCTGCGTTGATCTTTTCCATGCCCTGAATGTAGCGCTCGCTTCCGACCTGCACGCCTTTACCCAAAGCCACTCCAATACTGCCCGGCGTTGTCATCATTGCAGCGCCTGCTTGCAGCAGAGCCAAGCCGAGATACTTGTCGCCCATACCCTCAAGCCCTTTTTCTTGTTTAAGCAAGCGGGCCTCACGGTCTTTGTACGGATCAACTTGGTCCTTGATTCGTTTTTCCTCATCCGTTACCAGCTTCCTAGCTTCTTCCCGCAGTTTACTTGCGTATTGGACGTCAGCGTTTCTGGCCGCACCTAGTGCAAGTTCTTGATTGCGTTTGAACTCCGCCATCAGCGTGTCGAGACCACCTGTCTCTGGTTTTGCAGAAGGATCGGTTACGGCAGCGGGGGTAGTAGCAGGGGCACCGACAACGGGCTTGCGCGTAGTATCGGGACGTGGCGCGGCATCGCGGTTACCTGTGGGTGCAGGTTTTTTTGTAGGCGCGGGTGCTGTTGCGGGAGCCTCTGCTGCTGTGGAGGGCGTTTCGAAGTCCGCGCGTCGTGTGGGCGGCGCACTGGCGTCTGCCTTGCGCTGCTCGTCAGCCAAAATGGCATAATCAGAGGCAGTCCCCACACCCTGTGTAATTCTGGCTTGTGCTTGGCTGAGTTGATATTTCCTACCCTGTTCGCGGGCTGCAGCCAACTGGCGTTGGAAAAATGGCAACTCTTCGGGAGCACCTTCTTGTGGCATAAATGGCGTAGCGCCGGGCACATACCCCGGAATATCTCCCATAACACCCGCAGTGGGAGCAGCATAAGGCCCGCGCACCAGACTACCGTCCCGAGGGTTACCTTGGTAACGTGGTACGTGTCCACCTTCAGCCATCATCATGACTGGCTCTTGGCCAAATGTGCTTGGGCCTTCGTCGTAGCCTTCGTAGCCCATGATGCCGCCTTCGGCCGCAAACTGCATGTTGCCAGCAGGCAACGCACCGATACCCACATCTTCAGGCAACTGCTGAGGAGCCATCTGGGCCAACGCTTGGTCAGCCACTTTGGGCTGGGGCTGCATACCCTGAGCGCCTTGCTGGCTCATGCGCAGTTTCTGGCGGTTCTGGCTCTCTTGGAAAGCCAGCGGGAAGATGTAGGGGTCGTTCTTGTGCATCGCAGCGTATTGCTGCAAAGCGCGGTCATCCATGAACCGCAGAGTGGAGCTGACGTCGCGTTGGTCGATTGCCATGATTTTTCCTTACGCCATCCGAGAAAGAGCCAAGTCGGCCAGACCTGCTGGTCGAGAGTTTACAGCGCCGCCTTCTGCGTAGCTGCTCACCATGCCACCTTCTTTGCGGCCACCCATCAAGTACGCGCCACCCAAAGACGTAGCTGCACCGAGGAGTTGGTTAGTCGTAGAAGGACCGGGCTGGTAAATTGTTGAAGACTGCTGTGTCAGAGGCAAACCACGCAGCATGTCGGACATGAAGCCCAACTGCTTGTACGGGTAGTTCTGTGCGTTCAGGTAGTCCTGATACTGATTGTTCAAGATGTTCTGAACTTGCTGTTGCTGCTGTGCACCGAACTGGTTTTGCAACTGCGTTGCGCCCATGTTCTGGGTGTACTGCGTATTGCCCAAGGTTCCCAGTGTGTTAGCGCCGGTAAGCGCTGTCTGCAAGCCCTGAATACCCAGACCCGCACCGAACTGGCCTTGCTGGGCGTTGAGGTTAGCCGCTGCTTGGTTGGCACCTTGCTCGGCGTTGAACTGCTGCATGCCTTGCTGGAACGCGTTCTGTGAACCCGTGGCTTGGATGCCAGCCAGTGTGCGCTGCAAATCCGCATTGCCTTGAGAACGCATGATGGCGTCGCGCCCCCCACCGAACGCGCCCGAACGGGCGGCTTGGGCTTGCTGTGTCTGGGCTGCAATGTCAGCTTGCCGCTTGGCCTGCTGTGACTGCACGTCCACCACATTCTGCATGTACGGAGACATGTACTGCTGCGCTTGCCCGGGGGAGGTAAACGATTTTGCTTGGTATGGGTTGTACGTGAAGCTGGTGTTGAGAGCGCCAAGCCCCGCCATACCGGCCAAAGCCGTTGCGTCTTTCAACTGCGGAGCAGTCTGCATCAAAGCTGCGTTCTCGTACGACTGCTGCTGCAATGGGGAGAACTGCGCTTGGCGGTCGCCCATGTACTGCATGTACGGGTTGTACTCAAGATCAGTCAGTGCGGCGGACTTACCCAGCAGGTCCTCAACGTACGGCTTAGCGTAGTCGGGGATGGAGGTTTGTGACAGGGATTGCGAAACTTGGGTGGCCATGTATTGGCTCCTTATGCTGGAAGGTATTTGTCAGCGCGGGTGTTAGCTGCCACGCGGCTCTTGCCAGTAGTCTTGCCACGGGCTTTCTGGACACGGTCCATCATGGCGTACAGCTTGCGTGCGCCAGCTTCGGTTGAGCCGTTGCCCAACTCAGACACAATACGGGCCGGAACCACGAACTCACCATCGGCAAGGCGTGCAGGTTGCTTGTCGCCAATCGTTGCAGGGATGCTGTCAGACACGCCATCACCGGGGCCGCGCAGCAACCGACCACCATCCGAGTAGCCGCCGAGGTTGTACTGGGAAGCTGAGCCGCCACCGGCCAAAGCGCCAAGCCCACCGAGGGCCATGCGGCGAACGATGCCGCCCCGTGCCTTGTTGTGGGACACCAGACCATCCGCAATATACGTATGCGCGTCTGTGACGGTCATCTTGACTACGGGGCCTTCACCCAATGTAGTAACGCCTGTCAGTGTCTTCGTATCGCCCCCTGCTGCACGTACTACGTCGCCAACCGCAAGATCACGCATTTGTTTCCAAACGCCATCCGCAGTCAAAAACTTGTGCGTTGTAGATACGATGATTTTCTGGTTATCAAACACCGCTTCCACTTTTGGCTGCTGGATGATCTCAACAAACTCGACAGGGAAGTCGCCATAAACGAATGTGTCTTCGTGCAGCGTGTGCAGCATATCGCCAACGCGGAGGTCTCCCGCGCGAACTTGCCCGCCACCGGCCAAAAGAACCATTACGTTGGGGTCAACGCAGCCGCCCGCAGTTCCGTCTGCACTTCCGCTTGCTCCGGGAGTACCGCTTGTATCTCCGGGACCGGGACCATCGTCACCACCCCCGTAGCCACTATTGTCAGTTTGCACATTTGCATTTGTAGCCGCTGTGCTTTTTTTCCTAGCTGCAGCCAAACGTGCCCGGGCTTCGGCAATCGAGATACCCAGTGCAGCGGCAAGCTGTGCTTCGGAGATGTTGTTCTGTGTCACAAAATCAAACAAGCCAGCGTCGTTTTTGCCGTCTTTGAACGGCGTGATGCCTTTGATGACTTCGCTCGGTGTTAGGCCCACCACACGCTCGCCCGCGCTGTTGTAAGACAGTGGGCGGTAGTTGGGGTTCTCGACATACCTTCCGTTTTGGAAGATGTACTTTTGCGTTGGACGGCCTTCGGCTGCGGGGATGCCAGTAACAACTTCGTTGTACGGGCGCATGATCTGCTCAGCGCCAGACTTGATGGGGTTTGCCCCCTTACCCATAAGGTGCTCGTACGCTGCCAAAGAGTCGCCGGTTTGGCGGTTGAAGCGTTGCTCAAACTCTTCCATGGTCTTGGGCGCAGGGTTGACGTAACCCAAGCTGCCGCCCCGTTGCTCGTAAATGTCCCGGAGCTGGCCCATGCCCGTGAAGCCGCCTTCTGGGATGCCGGGAATGTTGGGGCGAGTTGTGATCGTGCCGTTGGGGTTGACGTACGTGTTGCCGCCACCGCCGACGCCGTCTGGCAGTTTGGTCACGGTCGTAATTGGCCCCGGAACAACAACTTTTTTCTGCTCTTTGAACAGCTCGTCCAGCGTCTTGCCGGTGGCGCGGATAACGTCCTGTTCTTTGTACCCCCACGTATCCATAGCCCGCTCGGCTTCTGCGCGTTTTGCAGTGGGGTACTTGCTTAGCCAGTCGTTGATGTTGGACGACAAACCGGCCAAGCCACCCATCGGGGTGTCAGGAACGCCAACATCTGGGTGGAACGCAGAGTACAGGGCAGCGTTGGACAAGCCTGAAGCACGCATCGCATTCACAACATCTGCGGAGTTAAGGCCGTACGTGCTGATTGCGCTGCTAATATCGGCAGCGGTTGCGTTGGGGTTTTGGTTGAACCAATTACCCACCATGGTGTTATACGCATCGGAGCCCGCTGCAGGACCTGCCGAGGCTGCTTGGGCTACCGGGCTCAAAAACTGCTGGTAGCCCTGCGTGATTATGTCGTCGCCAATTCCGCGACTCTGCAGGAAAGCCACAGCCTCGCGCTGATTGGCTGCGGTGTCGCCCCCTGCACCACCGGCAAACTGCGAATAGGCCGCAGCGACATCTGCTGCCGAACTGCCTTTGTCTAGGCCAAGGTACAAGGGTTGATCCGACGTGCCGCCTGCGGCCAACGCCACGATCCCGCCTTGGGCCATGCCCTTGTACTCGCTGGCTGGGTAGTTTCCGGCGCTGGTGTATGTCTGTCCGTACGGATCGAACGTGTAGTTGCGGATGGTGCCCGTGTCTTGGCGTGGGGTGGCGGTTTGCACGCCTTCGTCGGCGTTGATGGCAGAGATGGCCGCAAGGCCCGCCCCGATGTTGTTCTTTGCAAAGTTTCCAAACGCAGCGGGTGAGTCCGTAACCGCTTTAAAGCCTGTGGCCAGCTTGTCGTAAGGCGTGGCAGAAGCCAGACGCTCTCCGATAGCCCTTTGCGCAATATCATCAGCAGCAGGAGAAAGCGCGGCCTCACCAGTAAGCCCTTCAGCCGCGAGGGCTGCGTTGCCTGCTTCAGCAGACATTGCGCCTGTGCCTGCGTTTGCCAACCCACCGGCCAAACTTGCGCCGCCGTACGCGCCCAGACCGGCCATAAGGCCGCGAGACAGGCTGCCAGTGGCCAGAGCAGACAGGCCACCAACGGCAATACCAGTACCCGCCGCCGCACCAAGGCCAAACATACCGCCAACCGCAGTACCAACGCCGGGAGCAAAGAAGTTAAGCGCTGCGCCAGCAATCATGGGCAGCATCTTCTTCAGGAAGTTGGCTTCCGGTAGGCCAGTCTCGGGGTTGATGGTCAGCGATCCGCCGCCTTTCAGAGCCATAGCTTGCAAGCTCTGGACCTCTTCCGGAGTCATGTGGACGAGCATCGAGTCGCCGCCGCGACCTTTAGTGGCCATATGGCCAGCAAGCGCATGAAGGCTCATATTTGCCTCTTAAAAATAGGGTTGGTGGATGTTATCATGTTGCGGTCTTTATGCGAAGCACTTGGCTGGTTGAACCCGTGGTGGTGTCCCGGAACACGTCGCCAAGGCGCAGATTTGCTTCATCCGCATCCGTTGGCAGGGTTTCCAAGTTCAGATTCAGCGTGGCTGCGCCCACGTTACCCGGGTTGCTGAGCTGGTTGAAGTACAGACGCAAGATGTTGTTCAGTTGGTCCTGATACCGGCGCTCATACTCTTCCGGGGCCAGTGGCAGGCTTGGAGGGGATACGTTAAGTTCAGCCATCAGCGTCTCCCGTCAGGGCGGATGTCAATTCGAGGTGCGCCGATCTGCCATGCCGTATTGATCTGGTTGGATTCGATCTTGAAGATCAACTGGCGACCGCGCATGCGGGTGTAAATCTGCCCGGCAAACTCTTCCGTGATGACATAGGTCGAGCCCTTGGCCACCGGTGCCCCAGCCGAGCTGGTCACCCCAGAACCCGAGTTGGACAGACCGTACAGCGTCATGGTAACGGCTGGCGCTTGCATAGTGGGCGAGTTGCTTGAGTTTTCAAAGGTCAGGTCGGGCAGCACGCGCCAGACAAAACCAAACTGATGCCCGTCTTGAATATCAAACTCAGACGACGAAATGTTGGCCGCAATAGGCAGCGTGGTGCCGGTTTCGTTGTCGTTGATGCCGCTCTCGTGATACACGATGTTGTTGGTGTATGTAGCTGCCATAGGGAAATCCCTAATACCAGAGTCAAGCCAAGCCGTACGGCCCAAGTTGCCGTAGTACCAGATTTTCTCAAGGTAGTTATACACAACGTAGCGGTTAACCGTGTTGTTGAGCGTTACGCCATCCTCTTCATACTGCGAGCAATAGAACCACCAGACCTCATTGAAGCCCTCGTTTGTGCCTGCAAACACCTGCGCCGATTGGGCTTGGTTGAAGTCGCTGAACACGTACCGGCGCACGTCGCAGTTGAGCGTTTGCACGCGGCCATCGTAGGCGTAGAACTTGTCCACACCCATCCAGTAAACAACGCCCGATGCCAGAGCAACCGCGTTGGGGCCTTCAATCGAAATGTTGCTGCCAAGCAACTGCGTTTGCCACACGTTAGGTGGGCCAAGGTACTGAAGCGAATAAACCGCAGAGTTTGTGAACACCACAATTTCTTGCCGGGTCTGGATGGCCGTGACGATCTCGGAGCCGTCAGACAGGCGGATGCTGCCCGCTTGGTTGGTAGCGTCTGGCGTCCAGTTGTAGGGGTCGTCTTGGTTGGACCAGCGGATCAGCATCGGGTCCTGCTCGGTGCTGCCGTAATCGTTTGCGCCGAAGGTAATGATAAATCGGAAGGTGTCTGACACCAAGATACGATTTTGCACTGCGGGAACATCAACGATTTTTGACACGTACGCGCCGGACAGGCTACCTGTAATGAGCACGGTCCCCGTATTTCCAACGCTGGTAACCCCCGACAAAGCAACGCCGCTGTGATCCGCCGAAGCAAAAACCCCGGTCGTACCTGAAGCAGACACCCCAGAAAGCGCAACGCCCAAAAGGTTTGTTGCCCCTACAGCGCCTTCCGCAGACACGCCGCTCAGGTACACACCCGTTTGAGCAGAAACCGCCGCAACTGTACCCGTGCCACCATTTGCGCTGACCCCCGATAAAGTCAGTAAAGGGGTAACACTTGCAACAACAGTACCGACGCCACCTAAACCGGTAACACCAAGCACGTTTGGTGGCAGAGAAGCGCCGACAAAATCCCCATTTGCGTCCAGCAACCGGTAGCTTAGCCCGTCTGGATCAAAAACATAATAGGTCGTGTCCGGCTGCATGCTTGGTGGTAAGTTGCCCTGAAACTGCAACGCTGCGCCAGAAGTAAACAGTGTTGAACCTGTAATAACGGTTGGGGTTGTTAACGAAACCTCGACAGGACCGCCTAAAGAATTGAGCAAAACACCCCGAGAAGTAACCCCGCCTGTGGCGTTCCAGTAGTAAATCCCGCCACCGCGTGGCCCGAAGACCAAATCTTCCCCGTAGTTCTGTTGGCTCCACAGACGTAGGGCTGAAGTTGACGTGCCTCCCGTGCCCCAAGTTCCAGAACCCCACGGGCCAGCGCCCCAACCAGTAAGCGGAATCGCAAACGTAGGACCTGTGTTGATCTGGTAGGCAGCGGTAACCGTGCCGCCCCCGGGCGAGCCTGACACATCTGTAGCGTTGGCAACTGCGCCAACAGTGATGGTGTACACATTGGCGTTAACCAATGTAATTTGGTGTTCTTTGTTAAGCAGTGCGGCAGTGATGTTGCCGCCAAGGCCCGTTGCCCCGCTGAACGTAACAAAGTCGCCGTTGGAGCAGCCATGCGCCGTGTCCGCCACCGTGATGACCGCAGAGCCAAGGGTTGCCGTGAAAGGGTTGGTCAGCGTGACGGTAGTGCGAATCGGCGTGATGTCGTTGTATGCCCCGCCCTTTTCAATGTAGAACTTCAAGTTTGTGCCAACACCTACTAGGTTCAGGTTGGCAAGCGTTGTCCAGTTCCACAATGAGCGGCACACACCAAGGAATGTGTTTGGTGAAATGCGCTGCCAGCCGCCGATCTTCTCTGGCGTGCCTTGGCGAAAGCGAACCTTGTCGCCGTCGTACCACCCGCCTTCGGTGGTGTAGCGTGTGTTTTCCCGGTTAATCCCGGGTTTGAACAGTATCTTGGATAAGGGCATGGACTACCTCAGTGTTGCTACATTTTCGCACTTAACTCAGGAAGAGCGCAATCTCGGCCTCGCGGCGCTTGACCAGCCCCGGCAAGACTTTTCCACCCCCCTTGGTCCAGACTCTAAACGCATCGGCTGCGCCTTCCCAATCACTCCGGTTTGCCCGCATGCGGATGGTGCTGCGTTGCAGGTTGCCTAGCCCGAAGTTATAGGAAATAGAGACCAGAGCGTCAAAGCTGCCTTGACGCCCAACCACACCGGGAACAAGACGAAGAACACCCCGTTCAAAAGTTCCGACATCAGCTCGGAATAGTTCGTCGATCTCCGTTTTCGTCCAGACACGGTTGTCCTCCGGTTTCAATGGCATCTCTTTGCGGATCATGGGGATGTCGGCTGTGGTCTTGCCGGGGGGCCGCACCACGGGGAGCCTGATCTGCTCTTGGTACAGGACGTGGCCGTAGCCGATCGTCCAGATGTGCGCTGGGCAAAGGTAAGGCCGAGAGCGAAAGCCCTCGTACTTATGCATCAGGTCTTCACCTGCCTTGCTCAGTTTCACTTCTTGCTCCAGCCGCGAGAGCCAAACCAAAAACCAATGATACCGCCGAGCATGGCCATCTCATCGCTGGAGAAGATCAGGTCGGCATACTTGATGACATCGTCGATGTTCTGGATCAAGCCGGGGTGGTTCCACAAGTACCAAGCCATGAAGGCGTTAATCGCCACCAGCTCTAGCACAAAGATGTATGTCACTGTTGGGCGCACTGTGCCCACGTAGCTGGACACCCATGTGGAAGCCTTTTCCAACACCTTGGCATCATGGGCCAGAGCAGCCTCGGTCATCCGGGCATCGGTTTCCATTGCCACCTGCTCGGTGCGGATTTCTTCAACCTTGGCTTGGGCGGCAAAACCAGCAGCAGCCAGTTGGAGTTCACGCTCAGTTTGGACTTGAGCCAGACGCAGCTCGTGCGCTTGGTCGGCCTTGTTCTGGAAGTACTCCAGCAGCTTTGGAAGGCCGGAGATCAGCAGACCCCCGAGAGTTGAGAACAATGAAAGCATCAGTTACCCCTTTTGGTTAGCATTGCGCTGGCAATTTCCAGCATGAATTTTACTTGCTCAAGGTTTTCGGGCTCTTGCGCCCAGCCCACAGTGATCTGCCCAACAAAGCGGTGGTTATCCGGTGGGACGCTGATCCGGCAGGTAAACCCCACCCCCTTCTCGATGTACCAGAGACCCACCTCTGACTGTGCGTAACGGTACTCCGAACATGGAATCTGGTTGGTCATCAGCTTGATGACGTCAGAATTGTTGGCCTGATTCTGGCTGAAGAGTCCGACGTCGATGTCCTCGATGGTCTTGTCCCGCCCATCCTTGGTGTATGCCTTGTACAGCACCCGGCTTCCGAAGAGCGGATTGACCTTGAAAACGGCCACCACGTTGGCACCCGTCTTTTTGAACAGCATGGCGCTGGCCTCGTCGGCTCTTGCAGTATTGATCTCCGGCAGCTTCTTGGACTCCTTGTAGGCGTCCAACATGAAGGTTTGGTTCTGCCAAAGGAAGTACCCAGCGAAGGCAATCACGCCCATCAAAATGATGGCGAACAGCTTGAACGGCGAGTCCACATACCCGAGCACCTTGTCGAGTGTGGAGTTGGGGCTTAGCTTTTCGTCGCTCATCGCAAGTGCTTCATGTAAATTACAAAACCGCCGATCATCAAGCCAGCAAGTACGATAGTAGCCATACCAATGGCGATGTACTCAGCCATCTGCTCAAGCTGCTGTTTGCGCCTGAGTGCCTCACGGGCTGCGGCTTCTTTGGCTTCCCTGCGCTTACGAGCTGCTTGCGCTTGGAACTGCTGCCAGTCGCCCCACATTCCCGGACGGCCAGCGTAGACCATGCGCTCACGCAGCTCTTCTTCTTGTTGGCGCATTTGCTCAAGCGCCATAAACTCTGCAAGGTCGGAACCTCCACCTTTCTTGGTGGCCTGCTCCTGAATTTTTGCCTTGTTATCGAAGTAATCAAAAACCCGTGTCCCGAGCTGGTGAAGCTCCTTGCCGTTTGCCAGAGCACCTTTTATTACTGCAAAGGCCGCATTGGCGGCGGCAATTTCTGCCAACATACTTCATCCCAACATAAGAAGGACGGCCCGCGCCGTCCATACCGTCAAGCCGACCAGACTGGCCGCTGCGATAAATGCAACGAGCCAGTCTCTCATGGTCAGGGAGCCACAGGCCAGTCGATGGTCCAAGGAAAGCCTGCTTGTGCGGTGATGTCACGCAGTGCTTGGCGGTATGTAAGCCAGACCACGGGTATTTGAATACCAAGGCTGTCTTGGGCATTTTGCTCTACGGCCTTGGAAACAACCCAGTCGGATGCTGACAGCTTGGCGTTGCGGTCTGAGCGAACAGCAGCGGCTTGTGCTGAGTCTGTGGCTGCAATGCCTTCTGCGTCCATGTCAGACACGCTGAACTTGCTGTACCACTTGCCATCAATCTGCTCCACGCCATCTCGGAAGGCGACTTGGTAGCGAGTGGGCTGTGCCTGTGGGCCATTGAAGACCACATCACCACCAAAGCTGTTGATGGTGGCCTCTGTGAGCGGCTGTGGCATTGAAGTATTGGGATGCAAGGCGCGGAACTCTTGCTCCATCACCACTGCGCCTGTTTCTCTGATTCGGATTTCCATGATGATTCCTTATGCGATTGCCAAGAAGATGTATGTTTCGCCACTGGCGTTAACTAGCGAGTTGTTTCTTAAAATAAAACCACTGGAGTCTATGTCGAATACGTTTGATAACGCAAAAGCTGAAGCTCCATTAAGCGTTACATACACATCAGTGCCAGATGAAACGCTATACACATATATCCAATCGCCAGTCCCACTGGTACGTTTTACTAAAACTCTACGAGCGCCGCTTGTAAAGCCGCAATCAATTGTTTGAGTTGCACCATTCCCTGTGTAACTGCCAACCTTGCTCACGCCGGGGCAAGTTGCAAAAAAGTATGAAACAAAATTTACGCCACTACCGTTAACGGTTGCTGCTGTTCCCGTAGTGAATTGCGATGCGGTCGGGTATGTGCTGTTCCATCTGGTTGCACCAGTTGCTTTTGCGGCATTTGTATTAAGAACCAGATACTCTGTGTTAGCGAGAGCAGTTGACCCAACCTCCCATGCGCCAGAAGCCCTAGACTTAACAATCCACAACTCAGGCGCAACACCCAAGTTGTGCGTTCTTGATGTGTTTGATCCAGTGCCTGTGTAGCAGACCAAATCCATAAACGATGGCGCTCTCCTAAGCGCCAAATATGTATAACTGACGTTAGCGCCGTTGGTGTAATTTGAAGCGTCCGTTCCGATACGTGTTCCATCCTGCAAATCGAAAGGGTAGACAAGAAAATTGTTGTCTGTTACCTCTGCTACGGTTGCGTTCAACCTTAAATACGGTCTGCCAATTTGTCGATTGACCACAACGCCCGGGAAGACGGTGGCGCTTCCATCCAAATCATTGACAGATCGGGTTAGGAAAAAGTCAACTGGACCAGCACCAAGACCAGCGCCAATTGTTCTGGACGTAGTATTTCCTGTGTAGCTACCCACAGCCGCTACGCTAGTAGCAGTCTCAGGAACTTTCATCGGGCCACGGCGAATGGCGATGTAGATGAGTGTTGCACCCGCTGCCCACCCCGCTGCTTGAAAGCCAGTTGATGTAGGGTTTGCAACGCCGTATGTACTGCTTTCAGCGGCGCTGGAGTTTGCAAGCAACATCTGTTCCGTGTTTGTTGTTCCATTTAGTGTGGCATTGCCTCGCATTGAATCAACCAAACACCACCCACCGAAGTCGCTGGAGAGCTTGACGATTGCCCACTCAGGCTCATACCCAAGGTTGACCGTAGCGTTGCCACTGCCATCAACCGTAAATGACCCGCACGAAATTACATTATCCGTACCAGACAGGCCAAAGCCACCAGCGTTATGGGCAAAGACATAGGCAACGTAAGTGCCGCCAGAAGCGTTGACCGTTACGTCAGTTCCAAGACTAAATTCAGTGGATGTTGGTGTTGTGCTGTTCCAGCGTGTAGCACCAGTGGCTTTTGCCGCTGTGGTGTTTAAAACCATGTATTCGGTGTTGGCAAGGCTGCGGTGGTAGACCTGCCAAGCGCCAGTGGTGTCGGTACGTTTAACAATAATGCACCCCGGCACAGCGCCAAGGTTGTGGGCAATAGTACGGTTAGCACCTGTGCCTGTCCATGTGACCACATCAAAGAATTTTGCTTGCTCTCGAAATGTCCATGAGGCGTAGGTGTCGTTTAAATTGTTGGCCCGAGTGCCTCCGGCGGGTAGCGTAAAGCCGGCTGAATCAAAAGATGTGAAGCTGGAACCAGCTTGTGCGTTGGCTAACTCAGTAAAAAGAGCATTAGCTGCCCCACGGGCCGTATCTGTTAATTGATGACCTACGGCGGCATTTCTCTTTTTCAACCACACCAAACCACCCTTACCAACCAAATCAATGCCGTTGGTGATCGAAAGGGAAGCGCCTGTGCCTGTGTACAGGTAGGTGCTGAATACGTCTTCGATGTAGTTAATAACATCGCCACTGACTGCTGAAGTATTTGAACTGAACATCAGTACCCCTTAGACGGTGTAGTTCTGACCAGCATTGCTTCCGAGCCAGTTTGTTCCATCAGTGAAGATGAACTTGTCGGCCTTGGATGCTGTGCTGGTGATCGTTGGGGCTGTGCCACCGGGCCACTGAACTGCCGCAGGCCATGTCACTGTGCGTGAGCCTGTGCCGTCTTGCTTCTGGATCAGGATAAAGCTCTTGCCAGCCGTTGCCGTTGGGAAGGTGTATGTGCAGTTGCCTGTCAGGGTCAGGATTTGCACAGTGCCGTTGGCGAGGTCAATCGTGTAGGCAGTGCTGGTGTTAGCCGTTGCAACCTCTTCGGTGTAACCGTTGGTGAACGTGCCAGCTTCGATGGTTTTGTTGGTGAGGGTTTGTGTGCCTGTCAGCGTTGCCAGAGATGTCGGGAACGTGTTAGTCCCCGAGGTCAGGTCTTTGTTTGTGACCGTGTTCGTGCTGGTCGATGTCAGGACGTTGGTCGGGGTGATGATTCCAGATAGTGTTGCCATGCTTTACTCCTGAGTAAGCGGGTATTTTGTCATTAACTCAAACGCCTGCTCGGGCGTAATGTCTTGCGAGGCTACAGCGTCTACATCGCTGCCATCACGAATGGCGTGAATGCAGCAAAATACCGTACCCGGCTCCAATGCAGTGAACTGATGCGTGATGCCCTTGGGCGTGACGATCAGGTGCGGTGCGGTGAACTCCTGCTGCCCGTTGTCGTGCTTCATCAGCACCTTGCCAGTAGCCAGCAGTGTGATGTGGTCAAACACATGGGCATGGCCTTGATGGGTGTCGCCAGCGTTGATAAAGCGGTGCATCTTCACAAAGACGTTATCCACCAGCTTCAGGTCGGTTAAGGGTTCAGACACGGGTCACTCCAATTTGTGCAGCTTCCATTTCAGGATTGCGCCACTGGCAAGTTTCTTCGTCCAGAATCCAGCCACCGCCCGCAGGCATTGGTGCAATGAATGCGTTGCGCTGCGTGTCGTAGGTAAAGCCCATTCCAGCGTAGTTCTTGCGGATGTTGCCGTTGTAGCTGGTCTGCATCCAGATGGTGTCGGCGCCAAACAATGATTGGCAAAACGCGATGCCGATTGCTTCAGACTCCTGTCCTTGCTCATTAAGAATCATGTCGTTACCAACCACGATGACGCGCAGCACAGTGTTGTTTGCGTCCAGTTCTGCAAAGTGAGCCATTACTGGAACCTCCATTTGATGATTACAACGCCAGAGCCGCCTGAGCCTCCTGCCGTGCTACCTTGTTGAGCACCACCACCACCGCCACCTGTGTTTGACGATCCATTGCCGGGGGCGGTAGAGCCAGCCTGACCTCCTCCACCTCCACCAGTGCCGCCATTGGTTCCATTGGCATTAGAGCCACCACCACCGCCACCACCGCCTCGGGTTACTGATGTACCAGTAATTGATGATGCAAGACCATTACCGCCTATGCCCGGTAAATTACTTGGCCCTGCGTTGCTTCCTGCTGCACCAGCACCGCCGCCACCGCCACCAAATGAAAGTGTCTTTGTTCCAAGTCCGTTACCACCAGCATTACCTTGGCCTGATGTTCCTGCTGCCCCTGCTACGTTTTCAGAACCGCCGCCACCAGAGCCGCCTACACTTGGGGCTGGTCCAAAAGCGCGCCCACCACGACCACCGCCAGTGGATGTGATGGAGGAAAAAGAAGAATTTGACCCAGCATTGCTGGTGCTAGAAGAGCCTGCTCCTCCAGCGCCAACGGTTACGGTAAAGCTGCCTACAGTGACAGCAAATCCGGAAGCTGTGCGATAACCACCAGCACCTCCACCACCACCGTTTCCAGTGCCGCCTGAACCACCGCCAGCAATCACAAGGTACTCAACCACCGAACCTTCAGTTGGGCTGGACCCGAGGCTATCAACTGTAAATGTCCCTGTTGCGTTGAACGTGGCGATCTTAAAGTTACCGGACGTAGTAACCGTGGCCCCCGATGTGGTGACATCCATGTAGGGTGAACCACCCAACGCCGCCATTAATTGTTGAATGGCGCTCATGTCAAACCTGTCCCACTGATGATCCACTCGGTTGTTGTCAGCTTGATTGCTGTGGCAACGCCATTGGCTGCGAGTGTTCGACTGCCTGTAGTGCCAGCGCCAGCAAGACGCATGGTGTCTGTGGTGATTGCAATGGTCACAACACCAGCGCCGTTCTGGTTAATGAACGACAAAGCCGTGCCAATAGGGTAGGCGACAGAACTGTTTGCAGGGATCGTAAATGTCCGTGCTGTGGTGTCTGCGCTCGGGTGAAAGATTTGCTTGCCTGAGTCGCTTAAGACTGCCGTATAAGCAGTGCTTTGGCTGTTTTGCGGAATGATCCGAAAGCCAACTTCATTAGTTCCATCAACAGTCAGCGTGTTGTTTGCGCCGCTGATGGTTTTATTGGTCAGCGTCTGAACACCAGCAAGTGTTACAGCAGTGCCGCCATTGCCACCGATCTGAGCGTAGACCTCCCACGTTGTGCCGTCATACACAAACTGAACGCTTGCGCCTGTGATGTCGCAGGTCAGGTCTTCGGCCAAGCCGCCGATGGTCGAGCCGTTACGTGCCACCGTGAGGTTGTTCGTACCCCAAGCATTACCGGCGTCAGCAATCACTACCTGAGCGCCAGTTGAGGGAGTGGCAGGCAACGTCACAGTAAATGCACCGCCCGAGGTGTCAGTGAGTACGCCTTGCTTGTCCGTGGCCGTTACAGGGGTTGTGGTGAAGATGTATGTTAGGCCCCCGGCTGGAAGGGCGGCTGATGTCCAAGTTGTGCCGTTGGAAGACAAGACGTTCCCGGACGATCCGGGAGCCACAAAGCCGACAGCAGAGGTGCCGTTACCCAAGATGACGTTGTTGGCTGTGAGGGTCGATGCGCCTGTGCCGCCGTTGGCAACCGGGAGCGTTCCGGTCAGGTTGGAGATCGCCGTGGAGGCTACCTTCACAAAGTCCGAACCGTTCCAAGCAGCTAAGCATTTCTCACCCGCAACAATTGTCACGCCCGTTGTTGGGCCTGCGCCGCGCAGCACGACAGAGCCTGTGCCTGCGTTGATGACAATGTAGGGCTTGCTCTGGGCGGGGGCTGTGATGTTCCGGGTCGTAGCCCCGTTGGTTGCCGTCCACAGCAGAACTGCCTGACGCGCTTGGTTGGCCGCAAGGACTGTAGTGGTCAGCGTAACGTCAGCGTCTGTGCTCAGCGTAGTGGTGCCCGCAACGGCCGAATCAACCAGCGAAGTGATTGAGTCGTTGACTACATCACCCCATGTGCCGTCAAGTTCGCCTTCGACCGGCAGGGCCAGTCCGAGCAATGATGTATTTCCTGTTGGCATTTACGACTCCTAAGTTGCAACCGTCGTCCAAGCGGCGGATTGCGGATTGTTGATATTTTGCCAGTTTGCGGTCTGGGTATCCACCACATTTTGCCAATTAGCTGTCTGCAAGTCATCCACCGGCTCCCAGAAGTAGCGCCCGGATTGCGTCTCGGTGATGGCCATGGACTCTGCACGACTAAGCCTGTAGCTCGTTGCTGCACTCTGCTGCGCCGCCAGTGTGGCCGACTCCACGATAGATGCAACAAACGCAACGGCTGCCGCCTCTGTGGCCGTCGCCGCCATGGTCTCATCGACCGATAGGGCAAACGTAGCTTCGACCGTCTCGGCAGCAGTCAGCTCCATGGACTCATCGACCGTCTCGTTGAAAGCTGAACCAACCAACTGAGACTCGCCAATTGCAGCCGTCTCGTCAACCGACAAGGCAAACGTGGCCGCTACCGTCTGATCCTCTGCAATCGCTGCGCTCTCTGTGACCGACAGGGCGAATGTCGCTGCGACCGTCTGGGAATCCGTTACTGCCGCAGACTCTGCAACCGATACCCCATAAGCCACCGTGGTGGTTTGCTCTTCAGAGATGCCCGCGCTCTCGGCAACAGACTCGGTGAACGCAACAACAGCGGACTGGTCTTCGGCAATCCCGGCAGACTCGGCAACAGAAAACGCAAAGGTGGCTGCTACCGTCTGGGCTTCCGCAATGGAAATCGACTCGGCTACAGCAAGCAAAAATGTTGTTGCTGCTGTTTGTGCTTCGGAGAGGGCGGCAGATTCCTCAACGCTTACGGGAAAGGTCTCACCCCCGCCCCAAGCGTTAGAACCCCAAGTGCCTATGCCCCATCCGGTTGCCATGTTAGGTCAGAGTGGCGGAGTACGACACGGCGATGGAGTCACCGTCCACGACAGCCTTGGAGCTGGAGAAGTCACCAGCCGAGAACAGCGTACCAGTGGTGTTGTCAATCGTTGCGCTGCCACCAATGTTGATGAAGCAGCCAGCCACTGTGCCGGTCGATGTGATCGAGAAGGTAGAAGCCACCGAGGTAGCCTTCACGCCAGCAGCGGCAGAGCCAAATGTGGGGGTCTTGCGGTTGCCAGAGTATGTGGGGGCGTTAGCCAAACCCACTTCCAGCCAGCCGCCGTGAGAGGCTTGGGTGTCTGCCACGTTGGCGGAGCCTGCGCCTTTCAGGCCCATAACCACTGCGCCAGCGGCAGAGTTGCCCAAAATGGTGTCCAGCGTCAGGTTCTTGCCCACGGTAGTGACCAAGTTTTTGATGTCGTCTTCCCACTTGACGTTACCCTGCGCGTCATAGCAGACGGCGTGGTACGAGCCTTGAATGCTCATAGTGTCAGCGGGTGTGGTGTTGTACTTGCAAGCCGCATCAGCCTTATCGGTTGCGGTGATTCGATCTGTGGTCATGATAGGTCCTTACGAAATGCGCACGATGGCGCTGTTGGCATCGGGGGTTGGGAAGACAATCTGAAATGTTGTGTTGCTCACGGTCTTGTCAGACCCGAAGTCCAGCACAGCCACAGACTTATTACCTTCGGTTGCGTTGTAAATCAAAGCGCCGCGTGCAGTAAATGTAGCGCCAGACCACGTTGTGTTGGCAAACGACCAGTAAGACGTAGGCACCCCAGCGCTGTTGTTAGCCGCTGTGGGAGTCACGCTGATCACCAGCGTGTTCCCGCCCGCCACGTAACCAGCCCCAACAACTTCGCCCGCCGTGGCGTACACCGCCGTAGAAGCATCCAAGTTGGCAGCAGCCGTATACAACGCAACCTTAAATGTGTCTGGCGTTGTCGGCCCAAAGTTATGAATGCCCTGCGGCAGCTCAACCTTGAAGCTGGTGGTGGCGGTTTGCGCGATGGTCATATTAGGTAGTCGCCAAACGCAAGAGCGCGGTAGCTGTACTGTTTGTTGGCATAGTCAGCGTAAAAGTTCCAGCCGTGATCGTTTGATCACCGAACGTGTGCACGCTCACCGCCTTGTTGGTCTTGCTTGTGTTGTACAAAAGCAAGCAGTTAAATGCCGTTGTCAGTGTAACGGACGTGTACACAATCGACGCGGACGGAGTCCAGTAAGCTGTACCCGCAGTGGCAGATGTGTTGCTGCTTAGCGGCGAAGTTCCGTTTGTAACAGCGACGCCCCCGGCGGTATAACCCGAACCGGAAACTTCTCCGGTAGCTGAGTACACGGTTGTTGCGGCGTTAACCGTTGCGGAAGATAGGTACAGCGCTGCCTTAAACGAGTCGCCAGTACCCGTTGTAAAGTTGTGTGTTCCGGTCAGCAACTCGCCCATAAACGAAGTGCACATTGCTTGCGTGTTTGCCATGTCGGGCTCCTTTATTCAAAAACTGCGGTGGATGCGCCTATGACAAGCGCTTTCTTTAAGTGAACGTGTACAGAACGGTGAACCAACTCGCCGTCCAGCCAGTACTCTACCCACTTAACTATCTCGTCATCGTTCTCAGACTGGCCTTCTTTTTTCTCAAGAAGGGCGTCATCCATGTCGCCTTTGGTCGTTGTTACGATCGCCATATATTTTCCTTACGTTACTTTTTGACGGAACTGACCCGAACGGTAGGCATCCTGCCGCTCCAGACCATCCCCCAGACGTTTGGCCAACGCAAGCGCTTCCATGAACTTCTGGTTGTACAAAGTCATCATGTCTGTCTCGCCCTTCATGTAGGTGTACGCCTCAACTAGCGAACCATACAGAAGCACAGAGTCGAAATTGTCACCAAGCCACGAAGTACCTGCATCAACAATTGACGTAGGGTAGTAGAAGTAATGAAGTTCAACTCCGAAAGACGCAGAGGGGGTTGGCCCCAAAATGAAGGTGAGTTCATCTTCGTTGTCCGATCGTGGTCCAAACAAAGCGTAATACTTGGGCAAACCGTTGTTTGCCGGGGCGGGGTTGGGGTACGCCTGCCGGATGAAGTTCACATCCTTGTTGAGCAGGTACTCATAGTTACCCAAGGCGTCAATCACCGCAAGAGAGTAGGAAGCCAAAAAGTCAGTCGGGCACTCCAAGTACTTGTTGCTGGCCGTTGTTACGCCTGTGACGTTCTTGCGCAGGGAGGGGAACTGCACCGAGTTAAAAATGCGCTGCTCAGCCTGCTTCACGAAGACAGGTACTTCCGCCTCAAAAGAAGCGTCCTGATTCTCCGTGTAGGCGATGATCGCCGCTTTAAGCTGGGTGTAGTTCATGCTCTACCTTATGCCATCGGGCCTCGGGCCATCACGCCTTTGGTAGCCGCGCCCGTACCACGGATTTTAATGCCCGAGGTTTTGGTTGGCTTGTACTCGTTGCTGTGGTTGTTGGCCACGGTCACATTGGTGTCCAGCATATGCTTCATGGCGTTGACCTTGGGCAGCACTGCCTGTGTAGGGGCGGCTTTGGTTTTTGAAGATGTTGCCATGATCAGATACCTGTTCCGCGCACGGTACGTGTCGGCGCTTTTTGGTTGGCGACCTTGGACAAGTTACGGCCCATTTTCAGCATATCGCTGTTGGTCTTGCCGCCGGCTCGCATTTTTTTGACCGCAGCATCGGGATGCGCGGTACTCATGCCTTTACCCATGTGGGCTTTGAGTGCTTCTTTAGCGTTCATGTCAAACTCCTATCTGAACTGTGACTGTACCAACTTCTACGCTCAAAGCCAAGTTGTTTGGCGTCAGAGCACTATCAAAGAACCGCGACCCGCCTACCGGATTCCAGCCCCACTGAATATCTCGGCTACCACCTGTGGTGTAGCCTGCTGTGTTCACGCCCGCCGTAACGTACGTGGTGTCCCTACGTGGGTTGCGTACAGCCTGCGGGTCGTCGATCGGGTACATACCCAACTGCAACTGCGGCTGATCCGGGTCCCAACACGAACTGCACACCAAGACGTTGTTGATCTTGGTCTTGACCACCAGCTTGCGCAGGGCTGTCAGCTTGAACTGCTGCCCACACCGATCGCACATGGCGATCGAATTCTTGCCGGAGGAAAAACGGTTTCCCATTTACGTACTGCTTCCAATGAACATCTGGCGCGGAACGAACCGCACTGCCGCCTTCTCGCGGTCTTCCGTGCTGGCCAGCTCCCATGCCTCGTCGTACTGCTGCTTGAGCACACCCAGACGTTCTGTGCCGCCGGGGACCTTCAAGGCCAAGTAATAGGCCAAGCCTGCAACCATGCAGGGCAGGAAACGGAAAGGCATGTCCATCGTGTTGACGCCGTTGCCAGCGTCTTGGATGCGGCGCAGCCGCCAGTACACAAAGGTGTAGGGCTGCGAGTTGTCTGGGATTGGCCAGACGGTGATCCGTGGGGTGTTCAAGCGCTCAATCCAGACCTGAATTGGCCGGGCTTGTTGCAGCTT
>Ga0315909_10001993_pt1 | contig 26831 bp, 48 predicted proteins | sample LakEriMetagenome_11_FD_203527 | JGI IMG/M metagenome (GOLD analysis project Ga0315909, IMG submission 203527) | Freshwater fungal communities from buoy surface, Lake Erie, Ohio, United States - Buoy 2 MA125 | ecosystem: Environmental > Aquatic > Freshwater > Lake | place: USA: Lake Erie, Ohio...
AACTAATCTTCTCTCCTTCAATAACTTGAGATGTTTGGTCAATATGAGTCGGAGCATCTAATCCAACAATCTGTATCGTCACCGCACTCCTCTGAGCTTTATCCTTTTCAAACAAAGACACAGGGAGTAATCTATCCATACAGAGTTTAATCATCGCTCCCTGATGAGGGTGTTCGTCGTTCATAGCAATCTCTAAGGCTTTCTCTACTACGTCCTTACCTTTAGAGCTTATTAAAAGACCTTTTAACTCTTTAAGTTTATCCCCGTCAGTCTTTAAGAGTTCAGGATTGTTCGCAACTCTTTGTAGAGTCAATTTAACAGATCCTTTAGGACGGCCTTTTTTCTTTGGGGCTGTACTACCAATCGTATTGCCAATCGTACTACTAATAGTGCTGTCGGGTAATTCCATAACGCCTCTTTTTTTCTAATCGGAGGAATAATACACGAAAAAGTCAAATTGGCTTTTTTTGTGGATAGGGGGCACCTGCAAATTTCTCGCAAGCAAGCCGACCCACCCCCCCCATATTGCATCGCACCATGAGAATGATTCTCACTCTTACCAGGCGCCGATCTGCCGGTCATCCTGCCGACCGACCATGTGACAATTTTTTGCGTCACAAACTGCCGTAGATTGTCACAATTCATTGGATTGGATTATTGAGAATTCAATAGAATCAATGGTTTAACATTCTGGCATGGTCTGTGCGTATGTTATGGCGCAGGCAAATCAACCAAGAGGAAATTATGAAACAAAAGCTGATTGTAACAATGGACGGAATGAAAAAAGAGTTTCCGTTATCTATTGATGTGAATGCGGTATCTGTTGGCGGTGAAATGGTTGACGGTTTATCGATGGACGATGAATCTTTTTATTTGCTGCTATCTTTTGTGCGCAATGACTATATTTATGCCGAAATGCCAATCTATCTGTACAACGAGGGCGGAATGACATCGGGCAATTTTGAGAATGATGATGATGAGATTGTAGGAAATTGGCAAATAATTGGCATTTAATCACGCGGCCGGACGGAATCCGGCATTTCAGATATGGAGCCGCAAAATGTTATACGCTGTTATTGAAAAAATGTGCCGTTCGCGTCCGGCCTGGTTTGTTTCACGCGGTCAGATTGTGGCGCAATTGGATCACCAAAAATATCGCGCAAGCCGCGTTGATGAAATATACACGGCAACATGGCGTGCAGATCGCGGTGCTATGGGGTGCGCTCACGTTTCCGATAGCGCGTTGATGCAAAGCATGACGCGGTTTTCTAAATGCGATATTTTGCCGTCTGAAACAATTAAACGGTTATTCCCTGCCGATTTTGAATAACCCGACATCCTGCGCCGTGACAGGGCGCAGCGTGGCGGATTATCTGCCGACAACTAATTAAAGGATATCAGACATGGAAAAGTATAACGGCTGGAAAAATTACGAAACTTGGCTAGTCAATCTGTGGATAGACAATGATGGCGGATCAGAATACTGGCGCGAGCGTGCGGAGGAAGTGCGCGACGTTTCAGATCTTGCCGATGAGATGCAACAATATTACACGGAACTGTCCAGCGAAGTGATCCCGTCGCAAGGGATGTTTAATGATCTGTTCAATTCAGCACTGCGCGAGGTGTCGTGGTATGACATCGCAGAGCATTACATTGACGATGCAGAGTATGAGCGCAAGGCATTAGACCAGCGCGAGAAAATGGAAATCCAGGCAAATTGATGCACCGCAACATAGGCGGGTATAAAACCCCGCCTTTTTTGATACTTTGCCCCTTGTGTGCAGTGCAACAAAATGGAGAATTTCAGATATGAGTAGCGAAAAATACGATTTTACAACCCAAGCGCAAGTCCGTAGGGCGTTTTGGCAAGGCTGGCCCGAAGGATTCAAGCGCGGTAAATTGCACAATCAATACAATGCAACAATACGCAGCGAGTTTTGCGAGTTTGTAGACTGTCTACAGAAAAACGGCCACATAAGCGAATCTTTAGCTGAGCGAGTGACCCTATAATGGATAATCTAAAATGGCTGTTCGCAGCGTTCCTGCTATCAACCTGGATACTGTTCGCCCTGTGGGTCAGCCTATGATGGCGGTCATATATGCGATCATCGCGCTGCTGGTGGTAATCCTGAGAGGATAAACAGTAGAAAACAACAAAGGGGCTTCGGCCCCTTTTTTTCGTTCTCAATTCTGGATCGATCATTCTCAATTCGAGAATCACGAATAACCCTACTCGTAGTAAGTCATATATATGACTTGGGCGAGGTGCTCCTCCTCCCTCTTTTCCTTTAACCTTCTATTATCCTTTTATAGCGTTCCTCTGTTGATATCTTTTTGATATCTTTCTATAGGATGCGTTTATATCTATTCTTCCCTTCGGGGCGGGGTCATCCTATGTTCGCACTGTTTCATGCGTTTATAGGCTGTTCTGGCGCATCCTCGTCTGTTTTAAACCATTCCCTCTGTTTATAACCTTTCGTATTTTTGAATTGTTTTCCTAGCTGCCCGAAATCCTCGTTTAATTCAATGTTTACTTCAATGGATTCTCTTGGCATCCAGTATCTATACCCCTTCATGTAGAAATACGCATAAAAGGATAAAACCTCTTGATAACCCCTTATAAGGGAGCCGTTCCCAGCCAATAGTAAAATTTTACGATCGACTGGATTCAGCTTCCTTTTTACCCACTTAGCGGTTGGCTTATGCGGCCTGGGCATCCTGGTTCGCAGCCTCTGTTACTGTTTCAGTCTCTAAAGTTAAAGGTTTATTCAAACTGTAAATATATACAGATCGCGGCCCTTTTATATAGTTTTCTTTGATTTTTTTATATTTAAAAACCCTATTATTTTTACTTAAATGCCAAAGTAAAGGTTTAATGTTATTGATACCAGTAGCCTGTTGGATCTGTAAAGCAGTCATGTCCATCTGTTGTAAAACATCTACTATCTTTTCAACCATTTTCATTTTTTTGCCCTGTATTGTTTAACCTTAGTCCACCCGTAACGGGTTCGCACTTCTATCATGTTTCCTTCGATCTTATTTCCTGCTTCTCTTAGGTCGTGAATCCTACTAGCTAACCTGGTAATCCCGTAAAGTTTAAAAGCTTCGAGACTGGTAATAGGCTTCTTTTTGATATGCTTTAAAACAATATCATTCTGAATCATCGTTTGCCCTTATTTAGTTTTTCGATTGTTTGATAATGAAGCGGCCATTGGTCAGGATCTACATAACCTTCTATTTCATTTTCTGTCATCTTGAACTTAATATAAGGATGGTCGCACCTTCCCTCCTTTTTCATCTGTAATTGAAAGTAGTTCGTGCAGTCTGTGCAAAACCATACCTTATAACTTGGCGGATATTGTTTAGCAGCGTGAACCCATTTGTTAAATTCTTCGTGATCTGTGCAATTAGGGGGCCGTCTTACATGAAACCTTAGAAGATCTTTCATTTAAGTTTATACCGATCCCTACAAGGAGCGCATACTCCGTGAACCAGTCTCATTGAGTGTTCGCCACATAAATCGCAGTCTCCAGGCTCACCCTTCACCAAAACAGCCTTCTTCCTGACTGCTTTGATTTGACCCTCTAACATCTTTTCTGCATGATCGTTCGCAGCGTCAATTTCGTCGCTCAATTTAACACTCTTTCATCTTTGTATTTAAACATTATCCCGTCAGCTTCAACTCTATACATTAGCGTTCCAGGATGCACATCTTCAGGGAACTTTACGAAAAACTCGCCTTTATTTGAAATGCAGGCGTAAATTATTGCAGACTCAATAATTTCAATATCATCTTCGTTCACAAGTTTCCTTTATTTCTACAAAGTTAAATTTATTAAATATTATAGATAATATTAAAAGTTAACTTCGCAGCTCTCAACGCAACCATCATCTAATTCAAGTTGAACTTTTTGTTCTTTGTAAATTACGGCATCATTTTCAGCTCGATCCCATCCACCGGCAATGTGCATTTCTCGTATATCAGATACAGACTTGTTTCCACGGAAAAATGTACGACTATATCCTTCAATATGATTTTTTAAAAACTCCGGCCCTACTGTTCCGTAATCACGCTCCATACGATCAAAAAAATCAAATGCTTCTGGAGTTTCATCCATAATCGTCAATAATTTTCTAAATGATTTTTTCCAGCAAGTTCGGCAGTTTCCCTGATAACCAGCAAGATTAAGACGAAAATCTTGTTTTTGCCAAAATGAATTTACATCTGGTTTTGATAGCGGTTGCCAGTCCATCAATGGATAAATTATTCCATTATTTTTAGAAGCCTGTGAACGGCGCTTGCTTTCGTCTGCACGAATTCCGATGGCAATTTCATAAGATCCACGTTTCCAACCTTTTTCTCGCAAAAGACTTTCCATTGGACGCAACTTTAACTCTCTAGTACATCCTGGAAACTTCTGATTAGGTATCCCGTATTTTTTAATAAATGCCTCAAAAGGCTCCCCATTGCGAGATGCAGTTTCAAATGTTACAAAACGATGCTTTGTGCCGATTCTACCTTCCTGCGGAACCGCCTCGACCCATATTGTATTAAAACCAAAAGCAGCATCACAGTCGCGCACAAATTCCAGTGTAGCCTCATTTTCTTGACCAGTATTTGCAAATATAACTACAACATCAGCGTAACGATCTCGCCATTTTGATAACAGCAAATGAGTCATTAACGCAGACGTTTCCCCTCCGCTAAATGAAATGAATAGGTTTTTTTTGTTGCTCACAAGTTTTCCAGTTTCTCTTTATACACTTCAATCATTTCCTCAAGCTCTGAACGAGTATGTTTAACAGTAGTGTATTTAAGACGCATTAACTCGTCAAACTGAGTTTGACCGTATTTTTTAATAATAAACCTTGCGTAATCGTCCTGTCTTCCGCCCATGAAATGATTGTCACGTCTACATTGTGGATGGACGTTCCTTTCATCCCACCGTACAGACCTATGTTGCCTTTTAATGAAGTGTCCAGCGTCTACATCCCTCCAATACTCCAGCTTTCCGCAGGTACAACATTCTACAGTTCCTCCAAAGTCCGCGTCTTTCCTGCGGATATATTCAGAGAAAATCTTATCTAGTTTCTTCTCTAAGGCTGAGAGAGTAGGGAGCTTCTTTTTTTTCATTGGGTTAAATATTTAATTATTCCGTTGATTTCGTCAATCTTTTTCTTTAACAGTTTCTTGTCTGCTGCCGAATCTTCGACAAATACCAAAACCCTCCCTTTGAGATAATGCTCTAGGTCTTGTTTCATTGATTCCAAATGAGTAATACAAATCTGTTCTGCGATCTCATACGTTACTTCTGTTTTGAGTACATGTTTTTTGTCGCTATTCTTTTGCACTTTCTTAGACACCCGCATGACGGTTCCTTTTTATAGTCAAATTCGCCCCACATTTTAGATAAATGATCCGCTAAAGTCTTTCTGTAAGACTTACACGGTTCTGTAAGTATGAATCTATCCCTACAAATCTTACACTTAAAATCGAAAACATGACCTTTGTGTTCGCAGTCTATTTATTCTCTCCCAAACGATCTATCAAAGCTAAATAACCAATAGCGTCTACTATGTTGTCTTGTTTTGCACTGTTCATCTGCCTGGCCATCTTTAAAAGGTTCATCATCCAGCAAACGTCTTCCGCGTTGACGATAACATTACTTCCGTACTTTTGATGCAAGTAAATAGTCCAGAGTTGAGATATTGCAACTAGGTTCTTACTTGGATGTCCGTAAGTTTCCTCCCTGTCTCCGTAGATAATATCTTTGGCTAAGTCTATTGCGTTCATTTTTTACCCATACAGTTTGCACATTTCCAGCGTCTTGATCGGTTCGCAGTAACGACCCAACCGCCATTGTCTAACCTTTGATACGACCTACAATGAGAGCAGAATTTAGTTCCTGTCGATTTATTAACAGCTTCTGTTATTCTTTTTTTCTCATCGTTGTGTTTCTGACCCATCCACGTTCCTTCGCATTTTGTTTAATAGTTCATTAACCATCTTTTTAGTCTCTGGACTGTAAGATTTATTGGTATTGTCTGGAAGCATCAAAGCCTGTTTCCTAGCAGGTAAAACTCGAAAGAAATCACTAGGTGAAGGCCAAGAATCACACACAGCACAGAGTTCAGTAAAGCCTTTTTTTATTCTCTGAGAGTCTAATTCCTGATCCCATGCAATAGGTCTTGAACTAAATACGTCATGCCAAACAACAGCGGTCGCTTTTAACGTATCACTAGGTGGCGTATTTCTGAGTCTTAAAGCCATCAGTTTTTGGATACCTTCTACGATCTCAGCTTGTAGCCAGTTCATGATCGTTTCCACTGTTCAAGAGCAACAATAGCACCCATCGTTTTACTTAGTGCTTTGGGTGCATCAATCTTTACTTCATCATCCCATCGCTCTTGTCGCAACCAAGTAGCAGGGTAAGGAATGTAAATTCCGTCATTCTCGATCCACTGTTGAGTATTTTTCTGGTTCTCAATCGCTTCCAGGATTAAATCAAGTGACGGTCTGATTTTCTCTGTCTGTGTCCACGCTTTTCTTGCATCACCCTTTGCGACCTTACGAGGATAAGATTTCCAGAACGTATCGAAGTCTTCCATGTTGTCTCCGTTTTTAAGAGTCTTCAGGATAATCGTTCTTTTTTAACAATGTCAATCTTTTTTTTGAATAGACCAACCACGAAACTTGCGTTTCGGTAACTCATCCATACTTCGGATATGCAAGGTGTCGTATCAAGTAACCACTCTCTGAACGCTGGCCTTGACCAGTTGGTTCGGGTATGGCAGGTGTCTTCCCTGGCTCCGCAGCTACTTATCCTGCGGCCTCTACCCCGACTGTTGCCTTCTTGCTTACGCACTGGCTTTTCGTGCGGCCAATGAAAAACCCTTTACGGCGGGGTTCAGGTCGTGGCTAGGAGAAGCGCAAATCAAAGAAAGTCGCTTTCCTGACCAAAACCCCTGCGTAAAGGGTCATTCTTTGATTCACGCTCCGCCACAGAGCGACCTGTATTCACAGGCAAAACGATTCTCTACGTTTCAGTAATTATTTGCAAGTATTTTTCTACTTTTTTATAGTTCGTTGATTATTAAGCGAAAATAGTTGTTGACATACTGTTAAACTACGATCAGAATGTCTCCACGGTCGAAACCTGAAGACCGGATGAAAAACAGGAGACAGAATGAATTGCAAATGCAATGTTTACAAGTTCCCGCACCGTCCTGGTAGCGGAGGCTGCAAGATTCCGAAATGTTCAGAGTGCGAATACGGGCGTGTAGAAAAAGACCCGTTCGGAACTGGCGATAAACGATACACTGAAATCCACTGTTTAGCTCTTAAATGTCCGTGGGGGAAGCAATGACTGACAAACAAGCGACAGCTCTAGGTAGCTTTTGCGGGTTGGCTCAATACATTAAAGACAACCCAAACGCAATCTACTGGACTAGCAATTTCATTCAAGAACGAATGATTCAAATCTTAAACGACTACAAGGAAACGTCATGCAAGCAATCGCCGCAGCACTCGTAAAAGCTCAAAAAGAGTTCGGGCCAGCTCTTAAGACCGCTACCAATCCGCACTTCCGGTCAAAGTATGCCTCTCTTGATGCCTGTGTCGAAGCAGTAATTGACGCTCTTAATAACAACGGTATCTTCCTGATGCAATACACCCATCCTTGTGAAGACGGAGTTATCGTAGAGACAATGTTTATACATGAGTCGGGAGAGCATATGTCCGGTGGGAGACTTCACGTTCCAGCTTCCAAACAAGACCCGCAGGGATACGGTAGTGCTCTGACGTATGCTCGTCGTTACTCACTTCAAGCTGCCTGTGGTATCGCTCCAGAGGACGATGATGGTAACGCAGCTTCTAAGTCAAAACCGGAACCAAAGAAACTTGCTGCCGGTACGCGAGACAAAGAGACTTTGACGTTCATCCTGGAGGCTTGCGAAGACCTGAGTTCAATGCAAGCAGAGTGGACAAAAATGACCCCCGATGAACGTCTTTTGGTGAATGACGTTAAAGACAAACTCAAAGGTACTTTGAAATGAGAGAAAGAAACGAGTTCCAGGGAACTGGACAATGGCATTCAGAACGCACAGGAAAGCTCACAGCGTCACGGATGAACGATGCCATGTCATTCCTTAAGGGAAAAGCAGGTAAGGCTCCAGAGGAGTCTTCTAAGCGGTATGAACTCAAGAAAGAAATCCTCTTAGAAAGGCTTACAAATAACATCGTTTCAAAGTATGTAAATGATGCGATGCAACATGGAATTGAGACAGAACCGTTAGCGAAGGAGACATTTGAACAAAAGACGGGTATTCTTATTGAAGATATAGGCTTTGTGAATCACCAGACGATTGATAACTTTGGTTGTTCACCAGATGGTTTTACGTCAGACGGTGGGTTGATTGAAGTTAAATGCCCTACTGAAAAAACGATGCTGGAATATATTTTAAAAGATGAGATTCCAGAGAATCACAAGAAACAAATGTGCGTACAGGCTATTTGTACCAAACGAGACTTTATTCACTTTGTTGCGTTTGACAACAGACTACCTGAAGACATGCAGTTGTTTCACAAGATCTACACTCCGACAAAGGAGGAATTGAAAGAAGTAGAGTTAGCTGCGATCCAGTTCTTAGACGAAGTAGACGAGATGTTTTTCAAATTAACTCATAAATAGGAGTTTTTCACATGGCATATGAAATGAAACCAGGCGAAGGATCTGCCTTTATCAACGAGAAAAAAGAAGACTGGCACGCAGACTTCCGAGGAAAGGTAGTTCTTCCAGACGGAAAGGTTTGTTACCTAGATGTTTATAAAAAGACAGATAGGAACGGAAACCCGTTCGTGCGTATGAAGATCGGGAAAGAGATTCAAGGCCGTGGTGAAGCTCCAGTCCAGAAAACAACCGTAAATACTATGAAGGATGACATCCCGTGGTAAAACCTGAAATGAGAACCGACAGGCTGAGAGACTATCTCAAACTTCTCTGCGAAGAACTAGATACCGCAGCGTCTATGATCCATGACAAAACGGTTTCTGATTATCTTAAAAAACTTTCCGAAACTTATAAGGGAAAACTTTATGAATGAGAAACTTCAAAAGTCTATGTCTTATCTAAAGGAAAGGAATCTCTACATTTTAGATAATTCATTTAAACCGACAAACTCATCTTGTACGGATGTTTCTATTACATTTGCAAGGTATCGTAGAGAAGTCCTTGATCAACCGTTTCCCTCGGTAATCAGGAAGCGTAAATAAAGATTGGGCGATATGATTAAACGGGCGTATTCCAATCGGCAGAGAAAGAGAACTTAAAATTCTCAAAGTGTGAGTTCGAATCTCACCGCCCGTACCAATTATATAGGTGAAAAAATGATTACAGACACCGCGCTGGCGCTGCTGGCGAAGATAACAAGGAGGTAGTGGAATGAAAACGCAGCGATTTATAGGCGCTATTATGTTCATCGGCGGAACGGTGCCAATTACTTACGGGAACATTTGGGTTTTACCTTTTTGTGCTTGCGGGCTTTTGCTGTTCATTGAGGCCGTTGCAAGGATTGAAATTACTGAGGCCACCAAATGACCTTCCACGATAAGCTGAAAGTGGAATGATGAAAATAGTAATCAAACGATGGGCAGAAAAATTCAAATTTAATCGTAGGACATTGATCGAACGTTTATTGCGGAGAAAAACGCCATGACCCCTGACGAACTGTGGGAGAAGTATGCGAACGATGAGGCAAGCCGTGGCGGATTGGTTATGTGCATTGGCGACTTCCTCGCCGCCCTCGCAGAATACGGCGAGGCTGTCAGGGCAGAGGCGGTTAAGGTGTGTAAGGACAAGCGGCATCCAGACGACTTTACGCCAGAATCAGGGCAATGGTTTATGGCGTGTGAGGACTGCGCCACCGCAATTGAGAAGATGAAACTACCATGAAAACATCAGAGATTATTGCTGTTTTTATATTAATGATCGCATGTCTTTTTACTGGTTATCAGACTGGAAAACTAGAGTGCAAAAAGATTGAAATCATAAAATGAATAACATTTGTGGATAAAAAAAGCCCCTCACATAGAGGGGCAAAACGGGAGGGCAACGAAGCAATGAAGACTGTACCAAAAAAAACGGTTCAAGACATCATAAAAGAACACTACACAAGGCAGGATCAACGAAACTATAAAGGTAAACCATGCTTACTTATGGAAGTCTGGACTACTTATGAAGTGGGAACTGAGATACCTGGAGATGGCGAAGCTAGTATCGACTTGGAGCAAAGACCCATCAACTAAAGTAGGAGCTGTAATTGTTGATTCAGACAATACTGTTATATCAGTAGGTTTTAACGGTCTACCAAGACGAATACAGGATACAGATCAAAGGCTAAACAACAGAGACATTAAGTTAAAGATGATCATACACGCGGAGATTAACGCAATAATCACCGCGAAAAGACCGTTAAATGGAACAACGATTTATACCTATCCGTTTATGTCTTGCTCTCAGTGTACGGGAATGATTATTCAATCCGGTATTTGTAGGCATATTTCCTACAAAACAAACAATGAGAGATGGAAGGATTCTTTTGATCTAGCTTTGGAGATGTTTGACGAGGCGAGAGTGATAGTTAATCTATTGGAGGAACAATGAAACTTACTTACGAAGACATTGAAATAATCCGAGATACTTTGGTTTTATCTAAATTCCTAGACCCTGAAGAAGCCAATACCTTGTGTGATATGGCTTCTAGGTGCTTAGATTTAGAGTATGAATTTACACCTGGATCACCTCACCACGGAACTCAAAAGAGTCCTCACCAAACTTGAGAGCTAACTCTGGTTGTAAAAGGACTCCATTCTTATAAGTTAAAACAGCGAGTCCTGACTGCCAGTTCGTCTTTTTACCTTCTAGGTAATTAACGAACTGCGGATCTCTGGATGAGTCTGCGGTCATTCCATGCCGTACCGCATACCTTCTCCCCCTTCTATCGTCGTAGGCCACAACATCAGCCCTGTGGTCGTGTCCTGTGACTATATTTACGCCAGACTTTAATGTGTTGTTATATCCGGCGTGAATTCCACCGTTTTCCCTGTGTCTGATTTCAGTGTGACTTTGCTGGCCTTCGTTTACAGTAACAAACCAAGCTGGTGTCCATTCAGGAATATGGTCTTTAAGGTGTACACCTTTTAAGTTTCTCAACTCAGGTAAGTTCGCAGCAATACGACTTTCCATCCTTAAATCGTGATTACCTGCCGTCCAGATTCTTTTTGAATTTGGAGAGGATTCAAGAATCTCTTTAGACCTATCTTGGACTGCTTCAATTTCCTCTGCGACTGAAGGTTTAGACTCCCACCCAATAGACGGAAAACGGCTAATAGAAGATCCGTCAAAAGCATCGCCATTCCAAATCAAAGCAAACGGTTTTAACTTTTTGGCTAAGTAAACATAAGCCCTGTGCATAACAGGAATGTTATCGGGCCAGTAGTGTTGATCACCTGCTACTAAAATAACCCCGTCTTTTACTTTTAACTTAACCTCAACGCGGTCAGCAGTAATTAACATCGACTGATCGTATTTTTTGCGATGGTATTCATCAAATGTCGGGAGAATAATTTGATGCCGTTTTTCTATTCGCCTACGCCTTGATCGTACATTTTGCTCATGTAAATCAAGATACTTTGCAACTTTAGACGTTGATTTAAACTTATTCCATGCCTCAATAAACTTTTCGTCAGAATGTTTTGATTTCATATTCCGCCCTTCCATCCCATTTCTTTGCAAACTATCTCAGCAAGAGCCTCAAAGTTCGCATCGTGTAAGTGATGATCACAATCCGCGTTTTGCTCTAACGCAGCATGGATCATTTCATGTGCAACAATCTTCAATACTTCCTCGATTGTTTTTGCTTTTTTATTGACTACTAGAACTTGGTCGGGCCAGTAATAAAGCCCCCAAAACTTATCCATGTTAAGAGCTTTAAAACTTACTTTAACAGGAAGTCGTATGTCTTTGAAAGCAGTCTTTTTTAAAAGATTGTAAGACGCTTTGATAGACTGTTCAGTAACAAGCATGTCACCCCATTAGATATATGCTTCTCTCGTCTTTGCGTCTTTTGACTAACCCAGGTAATTCTCGACCACCGGCTTTAGTCCACATCATAAACGAGTCTGCTGCGCCATCAAAATCGCCTCGATTATGTTTCATCCTGATCGTAGACCTTTGAAGGTTCCCTAGTCCTACATTGAAACTAAATGACACAAGCGCATCAAAGCGAGACTGAGTAAGATAATTAGGGCACAGTCTAAGAACACCCCTCTCAAAACGCTGTAAATCGTCTTTAAGCAGCTTATCCACTTCATCTGGTGTCAACACCCTATCCCAACCTTCCGGTATCGCCAGAGCCTTCCTATCCTCGAATTTGACGGATATATGAGACTGATCTATTACATGCCCAACTCCAACAGTCCAAATCAAGGCGGGACAACGGTAAGGTTTTAACTTAATACCCTCATGGTGCTTAATAACCCTAATGGCTTCAGGGCTTACGTTCATTTCTTACTAAACGCTTGGGTTCCAAACCAAAACGCCACGACAGAAGACCAGATTATCTGTGTCTCGTCATCCCAAAGCTGATCTAACATTACGGTGAATTCTGCGTTCATCTTCCAGGCATAGACAAAACCAGCGACTTCTACGAAGCAGAATAGGATAAATAAACCGTAAGTAATCGCGGGGCGAACCATAGCCCTAGCATTGATTACCCATTGACTTGCATCTTTACCAATCTCAATGTCGTGCTTGTAAAGAGACTCACGCTCTTGAACCGCAGTCTGTAGGGCGATCTGATCAGTCCTTATTTCCTCTACTTTCTGTTGAGATAGAAATCCTAATTTCATGGCTTCTAACTCTTTCTCCCTTTGAATCTGAGCGAGAGCTAATTCATGTTTCTTATCAGACTTATCTTGGAAGAAATCTAACAGTTTAGGTAAACCACCTGCGAGAAAAGATACAAGAGTAGAGAGTAGGGTAATCATTTTTTTACTTTCCTGCGAACAGGTTTAACAGTTGATTTATTCATACTCGCTTTAATTCCGAGATATAAATAACAATAAGCGATTATTGCGATACCTAAGTCCTTAAGAATCCACAAAGGAGCGTCAGCGTCACTAGGAGACACACCTGTATAAATAAATTGGACATTCCTAAAAGCCTGACAAACAAGACCTACAACAGCAACAATTAAACCTACCTTATGCCAAGCAGGATATAACCTCATCCTCTCAGACAACGCACCACAAAATATAATTACTGCTGCTGTAAGATCAATAAACGTGACTAAGTAAAATAAAGCGGTAGAACTCATTTGCGCGGCCTTTTAACTTTAGCCTTACCGCGAAGTTCGTTAGCTACTTGTAATATGTCTTGGTTTTCTCTTTTGTCGAAGAAGTTTGCGACGAGTGATATAACACCGACAGACAGAACACCGATGCAATAACCAATACCCAAAGCAGTATCCGCTTCATTTATATCTACCCCTAGTTGCTTGGCTACCACACCACCTAAAGCAAACGCAGCAGCCACAGCAATGCCACCGATAATTGCTCCAGCAGCAAGTTTGCCATGTTGATGAAGTTTCTTAGGTTGCCAAAAGAACGAGATAGATAAACCACCAAAGAATCCTGCGATTCCGGTGAGTGCTTTACCTGCGGATAAACTACTGCCAATTGTAGATATTGGTTCGCCCATGATTATTCCTCTACAGATGAAATTGCAGCTGCTGGCAATGTCCTTTGAACAGCAGGATTCCATGTCTCACTGGTGCTAAGAATGTTTAATACTTTGCTTCTTTCGGAAGTCGGCAAAATGGCAAGCAATTCATTAGCAGACCTACCGGATTGCATGGCATTTTCTAAAGCCTTATAAGTCGCTTTATTTACTTTTCCTTCAAACTCTTTCATTCCTTCACGCAATATTGTTACTGGACGACTTAATAACGGAGGAACAGGAATCCCCAACAATTTAGATTGATTTTCAGCAAAAATATCTGCCAATGGTTTTCCACCCATCTTAGCCAAAACCGAAACCCTAAGATCTTTTTCAACACCTTCGGCAAGTTTTAAAAATTCCAACGCAGAACTTTTTGGTCGTTGACCACCCATTTCTTTAATAAAATCATATCGTCCTGGGCCAAAAATATCCTCAACAGCACTAGGATTATTTCCTTTTACTAAATCAACAAATCCTTTTTTATCTCCATTTACATATAAATTACGCGCATAGTCTGCCATTTGTTTTTGTTCAATAGCTTTCATGCCATTCTCAAAAGTCTTGAGATAATTTCCCCAATTAGAACCACCTGCATCAATTATGGCGTTATCAATCAATGGTTTTATATCTTTCAAAACCTTTGCTGCAAGGTCTTTTCTGACGTTATCTGCCATACCAGGATTTAATTCTGCTATTGCTCCAGAAACACCATTTTTACGAATTGCATAAAGTGCTTCTGGCGTTATGTTTCCAAAACGATCTGTCCAAGCAGAAAGCATTTCATTAACTCGTTTAATTGCGCCAGCAGCATCTCTATTAGTTGCAATATCTGGATCAGCTAATTTAGAGCTTAATTTTGATATTAAATCATCGGTTTTTAATGGATTAAAACCAGAGTCTGATAAGTTTTTAATCCTTTCTTGAACATCACGCGCCATTTCACCAAAGCGCAAAGATTCCTCTGCTGATTTAACGGCTTTTTGTTCTGCAAGATTTACTAGGTTTTCAGGGTATCCATACCTAGATGGCGTTCTAGGCAATCCCAAAGCAGTTGAGGTTCCACCAATTTCACCCCTGCCCCAATTTTTTGCCCAAAACTCAGCCCTTTGAGATAAATCAGAGAGCCTTCTAACATCGTCTACATTAGCGGCTGCTGCGCCTGCATATGCAGCATATTCACCTTCAAGACCAGGCAATACTTTCCCTGCAATACCAGCTTTTGCTAATTCTTCTTCTCGCATTGGAGTGGTAATCGCATTTAGTGCTTTTTTTGATGATTCTTGAACTGCGCGTGATTCTGTAATACTTGCACCTCCAGCTAAACGGTTTAATGCGCTAGTAACTTCAGCATCTTGAACGGCAAGCCTTCTAGTCCACCAACTACCGGTATTTGAGGTTTTTGCAAGATTATCTAATGCTTGCCATGCAGAATTATCAATTCCAGCAGCAGCTTGACCAGCGGTTTCACCTTGCGATGCGGCAAGGTTGGCCGCTTTGATAGCGTTAATATCTCCAGCAGCAACATCCCTTGCAATCTTTGCTGCTGATACTTCGCCAAGTTTTCCTGAAATTGCATCGTATAACCAGCCAGTGCTTTTTGCTAATCCCTTGACAACAGGAACCGCGACACCAGGAATGGCCGCACCTATTGCTGCGCCAGTAGTTGTCGCTTCCGTAAAGTCTTTTTCTTCAGGACTAATAACTTCTCCAGCAGCAGCGCCTACAGCACCGGTAACACCGCCACCTAATAATCGTTGAGCAGCGGTAGTAGTAGCCGCGCCTCGTCCAGCAAAACCCGCACTAGAAAGAATTGGAGCAAATGCTCTAGTAGCACCAAAAAGTCCAGCAGCCGCTCCTAAAGCTGGGGCGGCAGCAATGCCAAGACCAGTTTGAAACAATGGTATTGTTACATTTTGTCTAATTGCTAAGTTTTCTGCGGAACGTTCTTCTGGAGTGATTTGCCTACGACGCGCCAAAATACGACCAGTTACCGCTGAAGTATCTTCAGGCAACGACGGTTCTCTCAAAGCAACATTTACATTAGAAGGCTCTTGTTCACTTTTTTGTGAAGAAGTTCCCATAAAATCTTCTGCTGTAGCTAAACCAGATGAAATTGCTTTAGCCATAACTTCTTCTCTAGAAGTGCCATCTGGAATATTTTTAACCAATACTCCATTAGGAAGTCGAATATCCATTAGCGACCCCCTTCAGATGGCATATCGCTCCAATTAACTTCTCTTGGTTGAGTAGCAGAACTTTGTGGCGGAGTTTTGGGCTGTTGTTTTTTATCAATTTTCCCAAATGCCGCATTGCGCCAGTTGGTGTATGAGGTTTTAATTTGATCTAAATTGGTTTTTAAGGTTTTTTGATCCAGACCCTGATCTAAAGAAGCAAGAGCAGCCTGAAGTGCCTCAAGTTCTTTTACGGCAACCTGACCCAATGCTCCTCCTGTTGGGCTTGCATTACGCATTTGCTGTAACTGATCGAAGCCAAGTCTTGCCTTAATAGTTGATAATGCTGATGCTAATGCTCTAGCATCTGATCCAGGGATAACAGATAGATAACTTCCTACACCAGTAGTTGTTCGTCCTAATAATTTTTCTGCTTCATCAATTTTTGTAAGAACAACTTGCGTACCTGAAGCCACGCCTTCAGCAGAAGCTAATTGCTTTTCAATCTTTTCATCTCGTTTTGCTTGAGCATCGTCTATTTTGCCCTGCAATATCTGTCTTTGTAGGTCTGTTGTTGCGTTTTTTTGTTGTGCAGTTAAAGAAGTAAGCAAAAGTTTAAACTCCCTGTCTTTTGCTCTTTCTTCTTCTCTGCGCTGCGCTCTTTCTTTCTCAAGTTCTGCACGCGCCTCTGCCTGTAATTGCATTTGAGATTTACGCTCTAAAGACTGAAGAACTGTTTTAGAATCGCCATATCTACGCAAAACGTTCTGTAATTGTTGCTCTGACGCATCTGAAGGCAGTTTCGCTAATTCTTGTTGTAATTGATCTTCTCTTTGCTGTTGTTGCTCTAATATTGTCAACTTACCTGCGGCCAAAGATGTTTGTGCTTCAGATGCTCTGCGTTGAGCAACGCTTGACAGCATTGCATTAGACCTTTGTGACAATGCCGCCGCAAGTTGAGCATTACCAGAAGTTGCGGCAACCCTTGCTGCTTGAGCTAAAGACTCAGGATCATTTGGATCAACATTACGCAGAATCTGCTGCTGTTGAGCAATCATCTGCAACTGAGGGTCTTCAGCACCCAACAAAGTGCCAATCCCGCGACCAAGCCCACGACCAGCGGAATAGAATCCAGCAGACGCTTGTTGGAATGGACTAAGTTGAGCAAATTGCATTGCTTCCTGTTGATCTGCGGCCTGTTGAGAACGCTGATACATCTCAGGAGTTAAACCGAATAAACCGCCTACGATTGAGTCTTGTGCCATGATTAACCCCCGTAATATCCACCAGGTTCAAATGCTCCTGCCTCTTGCTCATAAGCGGTAGGCGGAGTCATTGCGCCAGAAAAGTAGTTATAAGCCAAATTACCAAGCTGGCCTAAACTTGGAATTCCACTTGCTTGACCATATCCACTAGCAGTCCTTCCTAAACCTTGAAGGAAACCACCCATCGGGCTTAATTCACCTGCGCGTTGTAAAGTCTGTGCCGCACCAATTCCGCCTTGCAATAAAGCATTAGCAGCAGAAGGACTTGCAATACGACCACCTAACGCAGAACCAATCGTAAGCGGTTCCATACCAAGTGACTCAATAGATCCAGCAGTTCCAAGACCAGTGGTAAACGGAGCATACGCACCAGTAAGACCTTGACCATAACTACCAAGCAGTCCAGCACCGGTTCCAAAAAGACCAGCACCAAATGCTGTTTGTTGCTGACCAGCTTGCATGGCTTGAGCCGCTAACTGAGCATCTTGTTGGGCTAATGCGTTGTAGTACGCTTCCATCTCAGGAGAGGCTGCACCAAGACCAGCAGCACCGCTAGGACGCTCACCAGTGCCACCTACGGCTAATCCACCCCTACCGGTCTGGAATAAACGGTTTTGCAGTTGAGCAAATTGGCGCTCTCTGGAAGGCGCTAAAAGCTCTTGCTGCTGAGAAATATACCGTTCTGCTGCTTGTTGTGGAGACTCCGCAAGATACTGTTGGCCTAATCCAAATAAGCCAGTGGCGGCACCTTGTAACGGGGCATAAAGACCTGGTGCTTGTTCGGCAAAGCCAAGACCCTGGCCTGTAAGAGCCATAATCCTATCTTGGTAGGCTTTAAGCTCTGGAGAGACTTCATATCCAGCAGAGGATACTCGACCAGTAGTGGGATCGTACCCAAATTGGGATTGACCGAACCTAGTCGTAATCCCAATAGGTCGGAATCGCGCTTCTTCAGCGGCGATCCTTGCGGCTTCAGTTTGAGCAGCAGCAGATTGAGCAGCGGCAGATTCCATCGCTGACGCTTGCTTTTTTGCTCCCATAAACCCCAAGACGGGGCCGACAATCTCACCCATAATTTTCTCTCCAGAGATACAGCTTTCTAGTTATTCCATCTAAACATTTGTGATTCTCAACTACCTCAAAACCTGTAATTAAAGACCATTTGTACATTTTTTCATCGTCTATAAACGGCATTGCGTATATATCTTGCTTCTGTTTTCCAGCCCAATCATTCCAATCTTTACTAAACTCTTTCTTTATACTTTTTGTCCATTTAAATACATCCATGTGGACAAATAACAAACCATTTACGTCTTCTGTATATATAATGTAATAATCAGTTGTAATTACAGGTATCTTCACGCAGTCCGTTCATTCTTCATGAAACCCTTTTCCACATATACACCACAATGTACGGTTGCAGATTTGCGTTGGTCGCGCTTGCGCCTTCTGTGCTGTTGGCTACGGTGATTCCGGTAGTGCTAGTTGAAGATGTAATAGTTTGTTGAGAACCTGTATTGGAAAATGCAACGTAGCTACCACCAACTTGCGTAAGTGCGCTAACGGTATGGTTATGCCCAGGATCAGTAACCGTCGCCGTATGCGTGTGGCTGACAAGAGTCGCATTCGCAGAACCACCTGTTTCTTCGGCGGTGTCAAACGCTGCATTACCAGCATCCAAACCAACCATAACGCGGCCAGCACCGAAAGCGACCCATGCTCCAAAACCCAAAAGTGTTGCAGGATTGGTGCTTACTGAAGCATTTGTATATATTGATCCAATAGGATAAATAATTGGATAAACAGCAGCCAAAGCAGCCTGAACGAAAGCAGTTGTAGCTAAAGAAGTATCGTTATCACCATAAGATTGAGTAACTCCAACGGCTCCGGTAGGGAGCGTTACTGTTCCGGTAAACGTGGGAGATGCCGTATCTGCTTTAGTAGAAATAGCAGTAGCAATATTATTGAACTCTGTGTCAATCTCAGTACCTTTGACGATCTTATTGGAATCGCCAGCAGGTAAAGTATCTTTTGTCGCAAAATTAGTGCTTTTTACATAATTACTCATGATTGTTCCTAACTAAGTTTTCCGTTTTTGGCCTGAATTTCAATCTTTTGAATACTTAATGCAGCGCCATTGATATTTGATTCATATCCAGTTTGAACCAGTTTTCCAGTTCCAGTACCAGATACAGTTAAGGTCTGTATAAGTTGTCCATCACTGTAGTAGGCAACTGGAGAGCCATTAGCACCATATTCAGCAACACCGTATTCATAAATGCCTTGAATCGGAATTTGCGAGTTATCTGATAAATAATTATCAGTTAAATCAAATGCCCATTTAAAAGTGACGAATTGATTTGTTCCGCCAATAACAACAATAGATATTCTTTTAAGAACGGAAGTCTGAGCAACATTTCCAAGATCGGCGTAGTTTGTGTAATACTGCATCCTGTAGGCAGAACCATCATCTTGATATCCGGTGTATTTGACTACATAACCGGTTTTACCAAACAACAGATCTCCGTTGGCCCTAGAGTAAAGAGCTTTTGGATCTATAGAATTCCAAACGGTTACTCGTAACGAACCATCTTGTAATTGTCCCCTAGTATCAAAACAGTAAACCTGTTTTACAGAAGGCAAAGTAATTAGATAAATTGCGTTTCTTTCAGAGAATACAGACTTAATCTTTGTTAAATCCTCCCCTGCAACAATATCCATTAAGTCGTTGCGTACATTCTTTGAAAGATCACGGAAAGGTAGTGATTTCTCTTGAATTGTTCTCATTAACGAACGAATACCAGTGTTAGATAAAAATAGTATGTCCGTACCAATAGCCTTAACGCTGTCTCTAGCAATACAACCAGTTCCTATGATTGAATCATCAATAACTAATTCAGCAGGTGAGGTTGCGTTTTTATAGACAAGAATCTGATTCTTGCCAAAGATAAACAAATATCCGTTATGAGATGCAAGTGCTTGGATTTCATCAACACCCTGACCCCAAACTCTAGATACATCAAGACTTCCTGCGGTTCCGGTATTCCAGATATGTCCAGCAAGAAGATCTGAGAACGAAATTGTGACTTTATCGGTAGAGGTATTAGCTACCCATAAGCGGCCATAAGCACTGAGAACAATGTTTGCACTTGGAACAGTACCAGAGTATCCAGTCTTTTCAGATACCCTGCGATAAGTAGTTGTGCTAACTGCTGGATCGTAAATTAACGGATCGTGACCAGTCTGAAAGAAATATGCGATATTGTTTAATGTCGCAATACTCCAGTTATTAGCTGAGATAGTGGGTGCAGATCCACCGCCACCGTAGGTAAGCTCAACAACTACATTGCTGGAATTAAGTTTAAATAACTTGTTATTCGCAGCAAATACAATAGTTGTAGTTCCATCTGTTTCTACAAGCTCATGTATTGCCTGAATGTCGTTTGATCCAACAGCGCCAGAACTTGAATTTACCTTTGTATAACCTTTTCGAGATCCAATGCGTCCATATTGGTCAATAATGCAATTCGTCGCATTTAAGGCAAATCCAGAAGCTAAATCTAAAGGGGAATCTTGGGTGTTTAATCCATAAAACCCTGGGGCTGAAATACTGAATATTTGAAGTTGTTGCGCCATTAGATAGCAATAAACTCTTGAGATTCAGGATAACGAGTTGCTTCTAAAGCAATGTAATCTGAAAGCATTTGACGATAAAGAGCATAAGCCTCAGAACTATTAAGTCCACCATCTTCACCGCGCTCAACCAAAGCCCTAGCGTAGGCATTTTGAATTACTAGATCATCAGCCACTTTAATAACAGTAGAGTCTGAAGACAATTCGGCTTGAGGAATGATCAAAGAGAATTTAAGCGAGTAAGCACTATCAGGGACAGGGAATACGTTTACTTTCGTGTCGTAACTTCCATCAACACCATTAAAAGCATAGTAAGTAGGGATATTCTGAGCAGGGGTACCAAAGCTCAAATACCTATTCATTTCAGCAAATGAAATGTTTTGCAGAGGAATCTCTGATGTTACATTGATAGCATCTGAAACCCTAAACTTATTACCACTACCGGTAACAGAATATGAACTAACTCCAGCAGAGGTAGTTACTGTTACGTTAGTGAATAATGCGTTCCAATTAAACGCATCCTCTACTTGTCGTTTTGCGTCATTTACAAATCGACCAATAAGAGTAGAGTAAGATGTTTGCGTGACGGTTGATACCTGGACTTCACGGAGCCTGACCAGAACATCATTAACCGCTTGTAAGTATGTTTTGCTCATTCTCTTTGATTACCTTTAAGAACAAATGTCATCGCAACGGCGAAAGCACTCCCTGCCTCTGGAGTTACTCTAACTTGATCGCCTTCCTCCAAAACTATATAAGAGCCACCGTCCAATTCAAGATAGTCTTTAGAGGTAAATGTGTATTGGTCTAAAATATTATAAGAAACAGCAGCACTAGAGTCATACCAAGTTAAAGTTATATGCTTGGTTGAGCCACTTGTGTTGTGGATATAAGTAAGGTTCCAGAGCGCACGATAACCTGTCGGCACCGTATAAAGTGTCGAGGTTGAGCCAGCAGTCGGGTTTGCGCCTACAGAAAGTTCCCGCATCAGAATCCTTTATACATCAATAAGGAGGCCCGATGCGGGTTGTCACCTAGAGGTTTTGCAGAGAATACCATAAATCAAAAGCAAATCACCACTTAACCTTGTCTGCCCAAAAAGCAGCAGATAACTTACCTTTTGCAATGTTTTGTGCGTGCCTTGCTTTAAATGATTTACGTCTAGCTTTATCTGCCTCCGACTCTCCCATTTTTGCCGGAGATCCAGATACACCTTGCTGACCAAAACGAATCAATTTAACAGTATCACCAGACTTAGCTAAAACTGCATGGCTTTTAGTCGGATGACTTGGGGTTCTCTTTGGTTTGTTAAAACCTTGAAATTGCTCTTTGCCCCTTTTAATCATTATCGACCTCTTTTAACAGTCTTTTTGGCTGCTTTAAACGCTTTTGCGGTAGGTGCGCCTTTAGTTCCAGGCTTTCTCATTTTCTCACCGCTACCAGCGGCGATCCTAGCGCGTTTGGCATGGATATTTGAGTACAGTCCTTGCTTCATTTTCGCTTCCTCGCCATACCAGCTTCAGAAAGTGCAATAGCTACAGCTTGTTTTTTTGATTTAACAACCGGGCCTTTCTTTCCAGAATGGAGACTTCCGGCTTTATATTCCCGAAGGACTTTAGCTACTTTCTTCTGACCTTTGGTTGCTTTCATTTATTTACCTTTTTGCGTGTTTTATGAGAACTATTTTTCATAACACTTCCATCAGGCATACGATGATAACCTTTAGGAACAGGCTTTAACTTTTTATTTTGTTTCATGATTTACTTGGCCTCCCCATTTTCTTTTTAGGGGCTAAAAAAGGGATATTCACCCTTTCTTGAGAATCTTGTTTTTCTTCTACGTCAACACGCACATAACCAGCGTGTCCCTTCATTGATTCAATATCGTGCGGTAAAACAAACTCAACAGTATTTCCACTTTGCAAACATTTATAAAGTGCCATATTTCCCTCTCAAAAGAAGGAAGGGCTACCTTTCGATAGCCCCTCCAACTAATTACGCCGGAACAGCCAGAGCGTAGGCGGAGCTAGAAGTAGCCACACCAGAGCTGGCAGACGTACGCATCGCCTTAACACCGTACAGGCTATCGGCGGTGTACAGCGTAGCCAGATATTCCTGTTTGTATTGGGTTTGCGAACGAATACCAACTTGCTCAACCAGAACCATCGAGTCACGATGACCCATCAGGCAGATACGATCCGCGCCGCCGTTACCCGCGCCAGCATCGGCGTTGGAGGTAACGAACACGGGCATACCGTACAGATTGCCAATTTCACCATTACGGATGGTGTTGTTGGAACCAGCCTCACCAACGAACGCTTGCTCAGTGTAACGAGCGAGGCCCATCAGCGTGTTGCGGCTCGACGGCGGGATAATGAAGAAACGACCGTCCATCGGAACATCGTTGTCATCCAGACGTTGAATCGTGCGACGAATCGCAGCGTCAGTCAGAGCAGCGGCGTTCGAGCTCGTGCTGTTGTACGCGGTCGTGCCATCCGAACCAATGTACGCTTTGGTCGAAGCAGCAGACGTAGCGTAGTCGTTCGTGCCAATCGTAGCGCCGTTGAAAGCGCGACCCAAGCGAATCAGGTCGGTATCAACTTGACGAGCAAGAGCGTAGCCAGCATCTTCCGTGTAGAACGAACGCAGCGAAGACAGAGCTTGGACTTCAACGATGTCTTCGATCAGGCGGCTGTATTCGTAGTGCTTGTCAATCAGGACTTGCACTTCCGATTCCGTGGCGGCAATCAGAGTAACGGCGGTCGAAGCAGCTTTGGCCGAGGCCGAACCACGGGTGGGCGAAGGAACGTGAACGGTGTCACCTTTCTTGCCTTTGTAGTTCATTTTCTTGACCAGGTTGGCCGCAACAAGGTTTTTCTTGTAAGCGGCCACAATCTCATCACTCCAAATCTCAGGAATGAAGGTTGCTGCGGTGGTGGTAGTTACGGCTGGGGTAGGAAACGGCATGGTTAATTCTCCTTAAATTATTTAACTCTGCCCTCTTGATATGCTTTCATAATCTCATCGCTGAGAGCTTCATATCGTTGAGGGTCAGTCATTTTTAAACGGATCAGGTCAGCCCTACGGTAGACCCTACGTGAAGACTCTCCAGAACCACCAGTATCGACGGATGCGGCTTTAAGACTTTGCTTGCGGACTTCTTTACCATCATTTTCCACTTGCTTTGACTTGATTGACCGCAACGCTTTATATGTCGATAACAATTCATTAGCACTGTCATAATCAAACTCACCGTCTGCTTTAGCATAAAGCCCAAGCCTTACAGGACTTTCTTTAACCCAATTAACAAAGTCATTGTTTTGAACAATGTCAACGTAATCAGGATGGTCTTTGCTGAGTTTTTGTTGAATTTGCATCTTTTTAAACTCTTGCGTGGCCTGCTTTGCAGCTAAAACATCGGGGTGTCGATCTACAGTATTCTGAATAGCTCTTTTCGGATCTTCAAAAAAATCTACTTCAGGCTCTTGTTGCTGGATGTTTTCTTGATTCTTGTTGATATTCTGTTTAATGAGTTCATCAGCAAGTTTACGGACTTCACCGACTTCTTGAGCTTGTTTTCCAATGAGCTTTTCAGCTTCCTGGTGCATTTTAATAATGTCATCCAAAGATTTGCCCTGATACTTCTCAGGGAGTTCATTGGAACTTTGCTCGACGGTTTCTTCCAACTTTACCGGTTCTTTGTCGTTAAACGTATCAATTTCAGTATCAACTAACATTTTTTATACCTTTCCTGCCGCTATGGGTTGTAGGAGATTAACTCGCCAAAATTGGTTAAGAGTTAGCTTTCTGTTCCGACTTTAACTTTTCACGATGAATCCGATCAAATCTGCCATGAGCAGAGGGAAAATGACCAGACCACCCTTCTAACTTAAAGGAAGGAGCAGAGATTAGGCGCGAAGCTGTCGCACCGCAGTCACACAGAACGCTATTCTGTTGATATTCAACGTAGCGATCTAATTTATGCCCGTTTTCACAGGTGAATTCATAAATACGTTTCATTTTTCACTTAAATCTTCGTAGGCTCTTTCACTTATCTGTTTAAGATTCTTTAACCAAGTAAGTATTGAAAGCTCACCTCTTTTAAACTGTAACTGAGAATCAGTCTCAATAAGCGAGATATTGTTCAAAGCATATATCATATTGTCAATATCTTCAACAAGGTCTTTCCACCCTTCAGTTGCTGTCATGGAAAACCTATCTTCGTAGTACTTTTGTAATTCAGGTGTCATTCTTCTTCTTTAACTTGTGGAGCGGCTTGTTGTTGGATCTTCTGTACCAATGAAACTACTTGTACAAATGGCATTTGACCTAAAGCCTGGAGTACTGCATTAACTTCAGAAACTGTAAGTTTAAGATCAATTTCTTTATTTTCCATTACTCCCTCTTAATTTTTGTTTACTTTTGGTTTATAGGCTGTGTGGTAATAATACGCAGTATTGCTACTCCGACAGAAATGACCAGCATCACCAAGCCCGTATTAGCAGGGCCGACTAGCTGAGACACGACTGACTGAGACTGTTCCAGAATCCCACCCACAGCAATAAGGACGGAAAACCAGAGAGTTTTGGATTTAAGGTAATTCATGCGGCCCACGGCAGCGGCAGGATAATAATCGGGGGTGCGATCTGATCTTTAATCTGTTGCTCTACAGCCAGTTGAACAGCATCCTTATCAACACCGCTATTCCAGCACCAGCCCAAGACTTGATCCTGAGTCAGTTGGTCGTAGGGGGTGAAATCACCGCCCGTGTAGGTAAAGTTACAAGCGCCGTAGGATGTGCCGTAGGTGTCACCAAATGCTCCATTGCAACGCCAGCAAGCCACCACGACAACATCCGTTTCGCCATCCTGTTGGGGGGCGCATTGCATCTGTTCGATTAGCCAAGTGAATTGGGTTTCCATGTTTTATCCTGTTACGGGTGAGCAGCTTTGTATGCGTCAAATTCTGCCTTGAGTTCTTGTATTGCCTTCACAAGAATCGGCACAAATACACTGTATTTCACACTCTTTGTCGTAGTTCCAAGATCATCTCCATTTTCATCTCGGTCAACGGTTTCTTGAATCATTGCAGGGAATATGGATTCCAACTCTTGAGCGACTACACCTAATTGTTTTTGAGTATCCCCAATTATGTTGTAGTTACGAACTCTTACTTGCATCAAATCAGAAAGTTTTGGAGAGGCATCAACAATATTTTCTTTCAACCGAACATCAGAAATAGCGCCGTAACTGTTATTGGTGTTCTGAACATCACCGTTACCAAGAACATAAAATCTACCAGTGTTGGTATCAGACGCATATTGAATTGCCCTGAATCCGGTTCCAGATGCCATTGCGGTTCTAATATCCAGCATATTTGCTGTATAACCAGTAGTGGATGCACTAGCCATCAATACTACTGCCGCGTTACTTCCAGAAGCCTCTGTAAACAAAGCAGCAGAAGTTCCAGAGTTGCCAACAGAATTAAACTGTTGCGCGCCAAATCCTAGTGCAGACGGATCGCCATTAACAGTCACGTAACCGGAGGAGTCGATACGCATGCGTTCGGTTGTGCCGCCCGTCGCAATAACCAAGTTGTTCCCGGCAGAAATTCCAAGATCGGTTGATGCGGCACCAGTTACAATCGCATCAGCTTGGCCAATATATTTCCCGCCGGAAGTGCCAGTAAAAGAAAGATAACCGCCGCTTGAGGTAACAGCTAAACTGGTGGAGACAGCCAAACTTCCCGCGCTCGTCCCAATAGTCGGATTCCCACCATTACTACCAGTGAGGGTGATGTAGCGGTTGGCGCTGGCGGTGTTCGCAACCTGAACCTGCGTCCCCCCACTCGTCGCCAATGACAGCGCCGTTGTCGAGCCAGTGGAGATACTAGCCGCCGACACTTCAAGCATTATATTATCGGCTGTATTCAAAAACTGAAATGTCGCGCTATCTCGTTGCAGCCTATAGCTTCCAGAAACGCCAC
>Ga0315909_10001994_pt1 | contig 26829 bp, 28 predicted proteins | sample LakEriMetagenome_11_FD_203527 | JGI IMG/M metagenome (GOLD analysis project Ga0315909, IMG submission 203527) | Freshwater fungal communities from buoy surface, Lake Erie, Ohio, United States - Buoy 2 MA125 | ecosystem: Environmental > Aquatic > Freshwater > Lake | place: USA: Lake Erie, Ohio...
GTTGGGGTGGCCACAGTGGCCACCCCTGACACCTACCTCCCCCGGTAGTGCCGGCGGAGCCTAAGGTTGACCTCATCCCCGATGAGGAGCCCGACCACGATGGCCCCCATCGTGGAGAAGAAGCCGAAGACCCCACCAAGGACGCTGTCCAAGATGAGTACACCGGCCAGTGCCCCCGCGACCGACGCAAGGAGCGACGCTGTGAGCGCCTTGTCCATGTTGCCTCCTGTTTGAGGTGTCTGCCTCGTCAGTGCCGGGAGACTATCCCCGACAGACGGCCCGGAGGCCGTTTCGGCTACCAGACTTCGCTCTTCTTGGTCTGGCTCTTCTCAGCGTAATGGGCGCGCAGTCGCTCGTCAATCCTGATCTTGATCTCTTCGCCGATCACCCACCCGGTGACGATCGCGCCGACCGTACCGAAGAGAACCAGAACCGAAAGACCAAGGTGGCCATACACTGCGTACGCCACCGCTGCTGCCACCGTGGCAGCTAGGTATGTTGCGATGAACTCCTTCACGTTAAACCTCCATCTCTTGCATGCGGGCTGCGTACTCCACGCTGCCCTTCGTGCCTGCCTTGACCTCGTACCGGGACGGCACGTAGTTGCCCCAGTAGTCGGTGTGGCCTGTCTCGCCAAGGATGCAGATCCCTGCCTCAATGGCGTACATGGCCGCGCGTCCGACTGACCCCTGCAAGCGCCATGCGTGCCCGGTGTCAATCAACTCCTGCAGCGCTTCAACCGAGTCAGCGGCCTCGTCGCGCAGGTACTTCAGTGTGTTCTCCGTGAACATGTTCTCCTCCTGTGTGTGCGCCTGCCTCATCAGTCCCGGGCGGCGAGTCCGGGAGACCGGTGCTGAAGGGTTGCCTATGCACCGGTTTCGGCTAGTACTGACTGTTGCGGTAATCCCAGTACTCCATCATCTTGTCGTGGCACTCACCGCATCGTTGCACTGGTACGTGCTTCCTGTCCCCGTAGAGACGCGGATAAACAGACTTGCTGCTCTTCTTGCACATGTCGCACGGGCGTGCCTCTTTGCGTGGCGTATCGGCCATGTTGAACCACTTTGCGTATTCAACACGTTCTCGCTTTGCCATGTCCAACCTCCTGTTTGCGACGCTGACACTTGCAGCGTCTGCGTCAAGCCTAGGCCCCTGTCAATGCCATGTCAAGGGGGTAGTTTGTGCTCAAATGCATAAGTTCTTTTTTATATGGAGCTGTCCTTGGGGGCACCATCACGGGGTCGGTGTGGGCCCTCAGTCCGGCGGTGGATTCAACGGAGGGTATCCCCAGAGGCCTCAGGATCAACGTTTGGTGGGTGTGGGTGTGTGGTACACAGGGTCAGGGATCATCGCCCGGGAAAAGGCCGAAAGTCAGACCTTGTTGCGTCTGCAACTATCTGCCGGGTCGGGGGGTGACGCCCCCACTCCACCCGCCGACAACCCCACTTGTCCCCACTGACAACCCCACCTGTCGGAGGATACTCCCCCCCAGTATCCGGGGCTGACCCCCCCCACCCCCCATGGAGCGTGCTGAATGCCCGAATTTGTTACGGCCTCCCCTCCCCCGCCAGCATTTGTTACAGTTTGCAATCGCGGGGGAGGAATGCCCCACCGCAATGGAGGACCCCAATGAAAAGGCAGCCCTGGGACCCCACTGAAAAGGAGCCATTACCTCCGCAATAAATATTAAGAAAACTTAATCATGCAACTTTCTGCAAAAACCCTCCGATTTTCTGGTTATATGGGGGGGGATAAAGAGGGGGGCAACGAACCCTACCTCCTAGAGACTGGTCTCACACTAAACTTGGGTTCGTTCCTGGCCGCTAGGCCAGGTTAAGAATAGGGATCAAGGAGAAAAAAATGGCAAAGATGAAGAAGCTCTCCGACGACGAGAAGAAGGCGTTTAAGGAAAAGGCCAGGCAGGTCATTGGTCCAGTTACCCCTCGACCAGTCGCAGGGAACAAGGAAGGCCGCGCCTCAGAGTTCTACAAGGGGTCCAGGTCAAACGACTTCCTGATGAAGATGTTCCCGGTTCTCCCGGGGGCAAACATTACGCTACCATCAAAGCGTCAATCGATTACGGGACAGAAGAAGAAGACCGGCGCCCGTTAAAAAGTTACAAAGTTTCCAGAGGGGGTCCAGTGACAACAGCGGTCAGGAACTACATCGACCGCTGCGCCAAGATCCTTGGCCTTGGTCATTGGGAGATTAAGCTCTCGGAGCAGAATCCACCGGAGGATGCGTGGGCAGACATCGAGGTAAGCCAAAACCTGTACCAAGCAACGATCAGGTTCTCCCCCGACCTCTGGAAGGAGAAGGCGACCGACATCCGCAGGGTCGTCGCCCACGAGTTGATTCATTGCCACTACGCCGGGGTCGAGAGGCTGGTGGACACGCTGGAGAAGCCCTTAGGGACTGCGGCGTTTGAGATTGTCTCCACCGTCTGGGACGTGGAGTCGGAACGGGCAGCAGATTCGCTGTCGACTGTGGTAGCAGAACTCCTACCAATGCCAACGTTTGGAGAGAGATCGTGAAGAAGAAGCAGTCCGCTGCCGACAGGGCGCTCGTCATTGGCGAAGGCCGAAAGCGCCTCGCTGGGATTGAGAACTATGCAATCGGCGTAAACCGTGCGATTGGACACCTTGAGGTCGGGAAGAAGTACAACGTTGGCTACAAGGCCACGATGGGAAAGAACGTCCCGTACGAGGTAAGCACCCAGCTTGTGACCTCCAAGAGGTTTGGCGAGAAGCCGACCACCGGACCAAAGGCATACGCCCGTGCAAGGAACAAGTCCAAGGCAATGCCTGGTGACCAGATTGCTCCAACAGGAAAGAAGAAGACCAATCGAGGGAAGGCGTAATGCCGCTCAAGAAGGGTTCCTCACAGAAGACGATCTCCGCCAACATCCGCAAGGAACTGAAGGCTGGAAAGCCGCGTAAGCAGGCCATTGCCATTGCCCTCTCGGCTGCTGGCAAGTCCAAGAAGAAAAAGCTTGACAAGAGGATTAAAGAAAGATGAAAAAGGGCACTAAAAGTCTCAACCCAGACAATGCCAAAGCCAATGCTGGCGTAAAGAGCCGACCAGCCAGGAACCGACGCGCTGGTGCCGGCACTGTTGCATACGCGGGCACCAAGATCACGAGCGCTCCAGGCGCAGAGCAGAAGCGACGACTCAAGGAGGCCGCAAAGCTTGCAGCAATCCCTGCCGCTGTTGGCGGAGTAGCTCTGTACTCTTTGGTCAAGAGCACCAAGCGATAAGGAGAAAGAAATAATGCCGATGATCGAAGGGAAGAAGTTCCCATACACGAAGGCTGGCAAGGCTGCGGCAAAGAAGTACGCCGCCAAGCACGAGAAGACCGAGTCCAAGCGCGAACGCGAGATGGAGTACGGTAAGCCCAAGAAGGGCAAGAAGAAGTGAAGCCAGGTCTCTACGCCAACATCCACGCCAAGCGCAAGCGGATCGCCGCTGGCTCTGGCGAGAAGATGCGCAAGGTAGGCGCCAAGGGCGCCCCGACCGCCAAGGACTTCAAGGAATCCGCCAAGACAGCGAGGGGAAAGAAGAAGAAGTAAGTGGCTACATTTAAGTTCGGACGATACATCGACATCCACTGGAACGGCTACGACATCCAGGGGCCAGCCGATACCGTCTTCTCCATCCCGGACCAGCTCTACGAGGAGTTCGATGCCGACATCGCTCCAGTAGAGCCGACGCTCCAATGGATTGACACGAATGAGTTCCTGACCCTCAGCAACTCGGTCTCCGTATCGCAGTTGCAGGGTACCTTCCCGATCTCGGTCACCACGACCACCTCTGGCAAGAATGTTGCCATCTCTTCGTCCACCAACCCCGCTGGATACACGATGGTGGCGGATGGTTCTGGTGGCGTCATCTTCCAGGCTGCCTCTACTGGCGCCCTAACCTCCATCGTCGGCGTTGCGCCGATGAGTACCATCATCTCTGGGAACACCGCCTCGGTCATCCTTGATGCCAACTACCAGACCGCTGGGACATATGTTACCAGCGTTGTTGGTACGTCGCCAGTCTCGGCGAGCGGCACGACCGCCATTACGGTCAGCGTAGACCAATCACTGCTCAGTGTTGCAGATGCTGTTACGGCAACGACGCTTCGCACGTATGTGAAGAACTCGTCTGGCAGCACGATTACCAAGGGTCAGGCAGTATACGTCACAGGGGCGGATGGAACCAACGCACTGATTGGTCTTGCCTCTGCAAGCGCGGACCCAACGTCGTCAAAGACGCTCGGCATTGCCGCCAGCACGATGACAAACAACGCCTTTGGATATGTTATTGAGAACGGACAACTCTCAAACATTGACACGTCGTCGGCAACTGCTGGGTCATCGATTTGGCTAGGGTCAACACCCGGATCACTCGTCTTCAACAACCCACCAGCAGAACCCGACCACGCGGTCTACCTCGGCGTTGTTACTAAGGCAAACGCATCTACTGGCGAGATCCTCGTCAAGGTACAGAATGGCTACGAACTTGACGAGCTCCACGATGTGTTTGTGGGCGGCGTCAGCACAGCACTCCCGCTCGTCTACAGCAGCGCCTCATCTGGCTGGGTGGCGCAGGCCCTCACGTCGGTTGGAATTGCAGATGCTGCCGTAACCTCGGCAAAGATTGCAGACAATGCCATCGTTGCTGCCAAGATTGCTACTGGTGCCGTTGGCTCATCCGCACTAGCATCAGGATCGGTTAATTCTTCGATTCTAGCAAATAACGCTGTTGTTGCTGCGTCAATTGCGGCCGCCGCAGTCGGAACTGCTGCCTTAACATCAGGGTCTGCAACTAATGGGCAGGTTTTGACGGCTAACGGATCTGGAGGTGCGACGTATCAGTCAATCTCTGCGCGGGAAGCGAAACTTGTGTCTGGTATTACCACCGTGTCCACATCATCAATCTCATCGTTTACTGGACAGTATATGTTGAGAAATCTTCGATCAGGACCTATTGATATTGTTGTATCCTCGGTAACGTCGGGCGTATTAGGAAACGGCTTTGTTAACATTTCTTCTGCAAGCAATTTAACAAAGATCATTAAAAAGGCTCCGTTCATTGATTGGTCAACATATACAAGTTCTTTGCAAAGCACTGGAACCCCATGCGCAACTGATGGAAAAACTATTGTATCGGCTGACACCGCAGTTGCTGGAACCATCATAATTTCAAGTGATGCAAGGACATTCTCTACGGCAAACATTGGCTCAGGTACATATTTGTTCGCGTATTATGGCGGTGGATTGTTTGTCGTTGGCGGAACATCCGGAAATTTATATACTAGCCCAAACGGAGTAACTTGGACTGCAAGGACATCTGGATTTTCCACAACAACCATACGGTGGGGTACGTACGGAAATGGAACCCACGTTATAATTGGCGACTCAGGAAAACTTTCATACTCTACAAACAACGGAGTAACGTGGACCAACACTAGTCCGTTTGCTGTTGGAAATGAAACTGTTAAATTTGGAAACGGACTATTTATAGTAGTTGGCTCACAATACAGTGGGACACCGCTTTACACTAGCACAAATGCAACATCTTGGACCCAGAGGGCAACGGGAACAGGAGGGGCAAGTCTTAAGGATTCTGCATACGGAACTGGCGGATGGATCGCAATAAGCAATAGCACGTGCTCAAAGTCAATTGATGGAGTAAGTTGGACGTCAAGTAACAACGTGACGGGGACGTATATTGATTTTGTAAACACATACTGGATTGCGTATAATGGAGCAACGGCAAAAGTTTCGTCTGATGGGACAAACTGGACTCAATATACAACGACGAACCACAACGGTAAGGGCGTTACGTACTACCAAGCAACTGATGAGATAATTTCTGCTGGCGGTAACGCAAGCGCTCTGTTCTCATTCCTAAGAACTTCTTCTGGTGCTATTGACGTGGAATTCTTGCCAATATCATACCAATCTATTACGGCATAAAGGAGGACCATGAGATACAGATACGAGGTTGACGAGAATAACACCCTAAGAATTTGGGATTTAGAACAACCAAACCATGATGGAAGTCCGATTATTCTTCAACCAGATTTTCCAGACGCAACCCCGTGGACACGTGAGCAGGCGGAAGAGTGGGCAGAAGACTGGATCGAAATGATGACGAATCCAGAATTTCAATTCTATCCAAAAGAGGGTCCGTTATCTGAAAGGATTTCTAGGAGATCTAGTTAATGACTGAGCTTGCCCCCGTCTTGACGGGGTGCCACGTCTGCCGGAGTCCGCTCGTAGAGGCCATCAACAAGAAGATGCGCGACGGCCTTCCCGATACGAAGATCTCTGAGTGGATGTCTGACGCAGGTCAGTATGTCAGCAGGATCACCCTTGGGAAGCACCGACGCGAACACTTAACTGAGCCGCACGAGAGGCTTCGACAACAGGCAGTCAACGTAATGAAGAAGCAGTCCAAGACGATCAAGGCAACGGGTGACCTTGCTGGACTCGTCAGGGACTACGTCCACAGTGCGGTTGAACAAGGGTTGATGACACCGACGCTCGCGGAGGGACTGCGGGCGCAGGAGATGATCGACCGACGACAGGAGAAGGGCGCCGACCGAGAGATCACCTTGCAGCTCGCAGGGATCTTGGGTGGCACAGGCGCCGCGTATCAGGTACTAGAAGCGAGGGAGATCAAAGCAGTCGAATCGGGGGAGTAGGAGTATGCGTGCGACTGGTCCTTCTTGCAATTCTTTTCTCACTCTCTGCGGGTCCAGTACTCGCACTAGACGACACCAATCTCTGGGATCAACAGGTTGACTCCAACGGCACCATTACCCTTGAGGAAGGTGCCATCACGATCCAGGGATCAAATAATGCAGGCGCTGGGTATCCGTGGCAGAACACGATCACAGCAATCACGACGGACTCCTCCCTAGGAGAGACGGTCTCATTCGATTGGTCCTTCTGGACAACGGACAACGCCTACTACGACAGACCACAGGTTCTTTGGAACGATGTGTGGTATGATCTTGTGAACCACGTCCAGCAGGCCAGCGGGACATCGGAGGGATACATCACCGCTGGCGGCGCCTTCGGGTTCCGTATTCTTTCAACAGACTCCTGCTGCGGCGCTGGTTTCCTCCAAATCTCCAACACGACGTGGGTCGTCGGACCAGCTCCAACACCAACCCCAAACCCAACACCGGAGCCTTCTGTTGATCCATCTCCAGAGCCGACACCAACGCCAGAGCCTACGCCCGAACCGACGCCGATTCCAGAAGATCCTCCGTCGTTTGAGGAGCCTGAAGAGCCGTCGCCAGAGCCAACTCCTGATCCAACTCCTGAACCGACTCCAGAACCTGAACCAACGGTAGAGCCAGAGCCTGAGCCAACCGAAGAGCCAGAGCCAGAACCTACCGAGGAGCCGTCGCCTGAGCCTAGTGAGGAGCCAGAGCCGACTGAGGAACCATCACCAGAACCCACTGAAGAGCCAGAGCCAACCAACGAACTACCAAGCGTAGGGGAGGCGGCAGAGGCGGTTGCTGAGGCAATCGGTGAGGTCTTTGAGAGTCTTGCGTCGATCACAGAGATTGGCAGCGACCTCGACGTAGAAGAGAAAGAAGAAGCGCAGCCAGTCGCGGCGGCAATCATTTCAAGTCAGATTGCAAGTTCAGCGGCAGCATCAGCAGTCCGATCAATGGGTGGAACACCCAGCGGCGGCGGAGGCGGTGGTGGCGGGGGTGGCGATGGAATGAGCAAACCCCGTAGCAGCCGAAAGGGAACCCGCCGTGATTAGAAACATCATTACCGACCTCATTGGTGGAGCGTGGACCGTCCTCGGTCTCCTCTTCGCCGTAGTGGTCCTGCCAGAAGGGCAGACGCAGACCACGATGGCAACACTCTTTGTACTACTGACCATTGGATGGCTCGTCACAGGGCCACTACGCTGGAAGGAATAAGATGAAGTTCAAAGTCAAGTCACAACTCGACCACGTAGAGAAGGGCGGCATCCTTGATGACTGCGGTCCTTCCAGCACGGCTGCTGCCGTGGCGTGGGCATCCAAGTACACCGTTGACCCGTCTGCTGGCGATGGCATCAAGGCGAAGGCAAAGGCAACGGGGTTCGTGGAGAAGGAGGGCGTGTCCGACAACGGCTCGTCCCTCGGTGACCTGATCAAGACCGCCAAGGAACTCGGTGCCAAGGCACGCTATGCCAAGTCGTGGGACGACGTCGTCCTCTCGGCGCACCGTGGTGCCGGACTCATCGTCTGGGTCCAGCAGGCTGTGGACTACCCGCCTGTTGAGATCAGCGAGTGGCACAAGAAGTGGCAGAACTACTGGCTCAAGAAGGACAAGAAGCACATCGCGCAGGGGTACGGACACATGACTGCCTGTGGATGGGACGCCGTGGACGGCTGGCAGTGGGCCTGCCCGACCCGCAGCGGCAAGGGCAAGGAGAAGTTCGGGGTCGTCGTGACTGAAGATCAGCTCAAGCAGATTGCCGCAAGCAAGAAGAAGCAGACGGGCGGCGCACCTCACAAGCACGTCGTCATCGTTGAGTGGAAGTAAGGAGACACAATGTATAGCGACATCAAGGCGGGCATCCGCTGGGTTATTGACAACACGGGCGTAGACGAGGCGCTCATCGAGTTCGGTCGGACCTTCATCACGGTCTCCATCTCGGTCGCCCTCGGTCTTGGCATCCCACTCCTAGACATCACGGGCGGAGACTTCCGCACGGTGCTGTCCGCAGGGTTGGCATCAGGACTTCAGGTTCTCATCAAGTTCCTTGACCCAAAGAACAGCGCGTTCGGGATCAAGGAGAAGTCCCCTGAGGACAAGGCTGCCGCAGAGAAGCAGTTCGACATCTAATGTGGGTCTACGTCGGCGGGACGTTTGACCTGTTCCACTACGGACACGCCGCCTTCTTGGAGCAATGCGCCAAGCGCGGCAAGGTAATCGTGGCACTCAACACGGACGAGTTCGCTGCTCGGTACAAGCGGCCTACCGTCCTCACGCTTGGTGAGCGGATGGAGTCGCTGCGAGCCTGCAAGTGGGTAGACGAGGTAATCGTCAACGTTGGAGACGAGGACAGTGGCGTGACCATTGATCTCGTTAAGGACAAGAAGATCTCGTACATTGCCCACGGCGACGACTGGACTGGTCCGGCACTGATGGAGCAGCTCGGCATCAGCAAGGAGTGGCTGGACGAGAGGGGCATTGAGATGCTCTACATCCCATACACCGCTGGTATCTCTACCAGCGAGATCATTAGGAGAGTCAGTGGCAACCTTCACAGCGATTGTGATTGCTCACGCGGACGAAGCGGGAATGCTTCGGACTGTGGGTGCGCTGCTCGCTCAGAGTAGGAAGCCCGATGAGATCATTGTCCTCGCTAGTGACATTGATCTGGAGGCGGCTCGCAAGCGGTACACGGGTGCCACGTTCTACGCAGAGCCAAACCTCAACGACTGGGGTCACGACAAGCGGGCCAAGGGGCTTGACTTGGCGACATCTGATTACATCGGCTGGTTCAACCACGACGACTCCTACGACCCACACTACATCGCGGAAATGATGTGGCAAGCGGAACTCGGCAACGATGTGGTATACTGCGGGTGGTCCAAAGACTCCGCCCCGCAGTTCAAGTCTTCAAGCTCCACCTCTGGCAACTATATCGTCAAGGTTGACGTTGCCCGCAAGGCTGGATACACGGACCGCCACTACGAAGCAGACGGCACCTTCATCGACAGGATCGCTGCCGTTGCCAATTCCATCAAGTTCCTCAAAGGAACCCTGTATTACCATAACGAGGTGAAGTAATGCCAAAGAGCGCCGCGTGGCAACGTAAAGAGGGCAAGAACCCAAAGGGTGGCTTGAACGCCAAGGGACGCGCCTCCTACAAGGCACAGACGGGCGGGACACTTCGTCCGCCAGTCAAGAAGGGCGACAATCCTCGCCGCGCCTCATTCCTTGCCCGTATGGGCAGTATGCCTGGTCCAGAGCGAGACGAGAAGGGACGACCGACTCGACTCCTCCTCAGCCTGCAAGCCTGGGGGGCGAGCAGCAAGGCTGATGCAAAGAGCAAGGCAGCAGCAATCAGCAGTCGCCTCAAGGCGAAGAAGGCTTGAAGCCACTCAGCAACGATGTTGCTCTTGACCTCGCTCGTGGCAGGTCGGACATTGAGTTCTTCGCACTCCGATGGCTCGGCATCCAAGGCAATCCCGGACAGGTAAATTGGTGGAAGGCGTGCAGTGAAAGAGACGAAACGAACTACCGCCCGCGCTACATCACGACGGTCGTCTCAGCTGGGAACCGTGCAGGAAAGACTCTTGCTATGGCTGTTGTGTGTCTCCATCACGCCCTATACAAACTAGGAATACCGAACCCCAATCCAAACGATCCAGAGTCCGCAGTCCGCTGGTCAAACGCTCCATACGAGTGGTACCACGTAGGTATCCAGCAGGAGACCGCAGAACTGGTCTTCCGCGAAGTTGAGGCAATCCTCGGCGGCAACCACCCAGCGCAGAAGGGCAGGGGCTGCCCGATCTCCAAGGAGCTTGGCAAGATCATCGACACCTCCAAGAAGTATCGCGGAGAGTATCCTTGGATCAAGTTCCACCCCGTGGTCGGTGGGGCCAGCATCCACTTCCGCACCACGCAGGATCGCGCCAAGGCACTGCTCGGCAAGGATATGAACGGCATCTCCTTTGACGAGGCAGCCTTTGAGCCGCACCTCGTGATGATCTACCAAGAGGTCCTCAACCTCCGCCGACTCTCCACTGGTGGACCGCTCCACTTCATCGGCACACCAAGCGAGGGCATCAACGACTACTCCGAACTCTGGGAGAAGGGAAACCCAGAGAACCCAGCGAGGGATGACAAGTTCATCTCCTTCCGCCTCTCCACCCGCGACAACATCGGCTACGGGTTGACGCAGGAGAACTTTGACGATGTGGTTCGCCAACAGGCGCCGTACCTCATCCCACAGAACATCGACGGCTACTTCATCGAGGCGCGGGACGCCTTCTTCTGGAGCCAGTCCATCCTCGCGGCGTACAAGTCGCTAGACGCAGAGATCGCACCAGTGCGGAACCACCGCTACGTGCAGGGTGTAGACCCAGGGATCTCGCACGACGCGACGTGGGCGATCACACTAGACATCACCGACCGCAGGAAGATCCGTGGAGTCCGCATTCGCAAGCGCAGCGGCAAGCAGAGTATCTCCGCAGTTGTTAATATGGTGAGAGAGGGACACCTCCTCTACAGCCAAGACGGCGCCTTCTGCACCACCATCGTAGATTCCACGGGACTCGGTGGCAGGCTCTTCCAGCAGGAGTTCTCAATGATCCGCCCGCTCCGAGGCTTTGACTTCGGTGGCACCAAGGCGAAGAAGGTGGAACTCCTCAATGACCTGAAAGCGGTCATCGACAAGGGTCAGATTGAATTCCCCATTGGCGGTGCGTGGGACGAGCTGAAGCGGCAACTCCTCATCTACCGACTTGACGATAAGAAACTTGAGCAAGACGCCGTGATGGCACTAGCAATCGCCGTGCGACACGCGCTGCGTAATCCTGAGAAGGGCGTGGAGAATCCCACCTTCACCTATTTTGGAGTGAGTGATTAATGGCTAAGGTCCGTAAGATTCCAGCAGTATTCCAGGATACGCGAGGCGTACCAGGTCAGTACACGACTGACCCAGAGGTCGCCAAGCCAGAGCAGATTGCTGCCATCGGCAAGGCCATCGACAAGGCGCGACGACTTCAGAAGGGCGCTGTCATCCGCGACCGAATGGACCGCGTCGCTCCTCTCGCAACCGCACCAACGAAGATCAATAGCTCCGGCGGCGGCTCCCTCCGCCTACCCGCCGGAGCTACTAACTCCCCGCTCCCACGAACCGCACCAGTGGCGAACGCCCCTGTTGCAATGAACGCCACCTCCAAGGGCAGCCGACGCGCTCCTGGGGGTTTTTCTGCTGGTCTACGTGGTGGTTCTGGAACCCTCCGCATCCAACCAAACGTAGAGAAGTTGTCGCCAAGCGAAGCCGCATCGCTGAAGATGCTGGAGTCCTCGCTTGTTGCGCAGGAACTTGACCCGAAGCAGTCGGAAGATTTCACCCTGCTTCAGGAGATCCTTGGTCGCAAGCAGTTGGTTGATCCAGAGCAGAACCGCCTCAAGGCGCTGTTCCGCCGTATGGACAACCTCTACCACCCAGAGACGATGACGCTCGGTGGTGCAGACCACTGGTCGGAAGACCCAAGCGCCCGCCTCGCTGGTCGCGCCCACGTCTCCGTCAACATCCACCACGCCTACGTCCAGATCCCTGCGGCGATCCAAGCGGTTCGCCCAGTTGTGAACTATGTTCCAACGGGATCAGAACAATCAGATAGAGAAGCAGCACAACTCAGGGAGCGATTGTATTTTAGGTGGTGGGATGCCAATGACGTTGACCTCGTGCATGAGCAGGCTGCACTACTAAAGGAACTTTACGGGCACACCGCAGCAAAGGTATATTGGGATCCGGTTGAAAGGATTCCAAAGGTTTCAATTATCGAAAGACCCGAGAACCTCTACCTTGGCTTCGGCAACAGCGACTACAACCGCCTAGACTGGGCGCTCTACACCTACGGGATGTCGCCACAGTCCATCCAAGAGGACTACGGCGTCAACGTGATCCCTGTCAAGCAGGGCGAGAAGTGGTTCCCCTACACAAGCCGTGGCAGCCACGACGATCCTATCGGCAACGTCTGGGCGAACGCCTTTGAGCGCAACCCGCTCCGCCGCGAGACCGCCTACGAGCAGATGCAGGTGGAAGTCTACGATTACTGGTACAAGGTGCCGACGTCGCCAGGGAAGGCGCCGTTGGTGTACAATGCGATCTACGTGGGCAACACGCTCGTCAAGAATGACGCGCACCCTGAGTACGCAGGACAGATTCCGTACATCCACCTCCCGAACGGCAAGATCCCAGGCAGCCCATACGGCAAGCCTGCGCTCTACGATCCCGAGCAACTGCTCCGCGAGAAGGACGAGCGGGTCACTGCAATGGCGCAGATGATCCAGTCCATCGTCGGTGGTCAGATGTGGCAGTTGGTCGGAGCCGAAGCTCCTGATGAGGTACCACCGAACGCGCTGCCAAAGCCGGGTCGCGTTGCAACGCCTGGTCCTGGCAACGAACTCCGTGCCATCCAGCCGTTCATCCCTCAGTTCCAGATCGAAGCCTATGTCGCCCGCATTGACCGCGAGTTGACCGTGGCGACGGGTCTCAACGACCTGCTCCTCGGCCTCGCGCCCGCGCAGGTACTCGGTTCGTCCCGCGCCATCGCAGCCCTCATCGCCAACTACGAGTCACGCCTCGCGCCAAAGCGCAAGGTGTTCTACTCGTGGATGAAGAAGGTCTGGGAGATGTGCGCACGAATCTGGGAAGAGAAGGACCCGGCAGTAAGATCAATCATCAATGGTGAATACCGCATTGAGATCGTCGCCCCAGAACTCACGCCACGGGATACGCTGGAGCTTGCAAGCACAGCCATCAACCTCGTCCAGAACCGCATCTGGAGCGCAGAACGCGCAATGGATCGGGTGGGCGTGGAAGATCCTATTGGCGAGAAGGAACTCATCCGCGACGAACAGACGGATGCAACCCTCAACCCTGCCGCAGTTGCCACAATGGCAAATGTCATGGGAACATTTAAGCAGATGCAGATGCAGGACCTTGCCGCACAGCAGCAACAGGTTCAGCAGCAGATGGAGCTTACCCAAGAGCAGGCTAATAATGCCCAAAGGACACTCCAGAGGGGCGTCCCGGGGAATCAGTCATTGAACCAGCCAGAGAATCAAGCCCAGCTACCGGCGGAGGCTCTGCCGTCAAACGCAGCGCAACCTGGGTCGCAGAACTTGGTTCCGGCGCCAACAGGAACAAATGAGGTACCAGCATAATGGCAAGACGAGGTAGGTTTGGAACATCGAGCGCAGGTTCCTCAAATCTTTCCGCCACAATTCAGTCGTTGCTTAAGGAGCAGAAAGCTGCTGAGGAGCGACTTCTGCTGCAAGCATTTTACGACGGGACTGAGCTTTATGGGAAAGTCCCAACAATCGAAGATTTAATTGCGTTTTATAAGAGCCTTGCCTCCGTTGGTGGTTTTGATGAAAACTCAATGGAGTGGCAGGCCTTAACGCAGAAGATTAATGCAGCAAATAACTTTGACATTAAGAGAACCTACAACTCCTTAATCTCGGAGTTCAATAGGACCGGCGGATCTAATTACTCGCAAATCATATCGTTTTTGAACGGTCGCGCAAAGGATTCAACGGACAGCTCAGACATCTCGGATTATGAGGGGGCGTTTGAATCAGTAACTAGCTCATACATAACCATGATTGGTGCCAAGCTATCCCAGAACAGGATCGGCATTGAAGAGTACCGGTCACTTGTTCAGTCTGCACTTAACAACCTTACACCAGGGACTGAGGTATATAATAACGCCCTAAACGAGGCAAAGGTTTCTGAGTGGAACAAAGAAAAAAGCAAGATGGATAACCTCCTTACTGCTAAGAAGATTAGCTATGGAGATTACGTTAAGTGGGCTAGGGAATTTAGGCAGTCGACACTTGCCTCAGGAATCGAAAGAAATAGTGAGCTCGATACAGCCATCCAGGCTGCGATTGCCGTAAACTCTCAACGAGCTGCCTCCGCTGCGGCATCTGCAGCCGTAGCAAAAGCCGAAAAAAAGTCCGGGAAGGCAGAGGCAAGTATCCTCAACCTGTACGCCATTGCGGCAACGCAGTCCGGTGTACCAGTTGATACGGTGACCATGGATAAACTTGCCAAAGGAGAACCGTTTACCATTGAGGATGTCATTGCAAACCCAGAGGTTATTGCAAGCTACATGCGACTGGTAGATTCTGGGGCAATAAACATTGACGAACGACTTGTAAAGATGGGTCTCGACAGTGGATATCTGATTAGGTCATTCTATGACTCCGAACTGAATAGTCTGGTATACAATGCGAAGAAGGTTTACGCAGCAACTGGAGACAAGACGGACCTAGAGTTTTACCAAAAGTCCGCAAAACTATACTATAGAACTGGAACTGCATCGAAGCTGGACGAAGTTTCAGATGCTGCAACACAATACGCAAAGGATCTCCAGGAAGCTGGAAAAGACGATTTTGCCATTATGAACGCCATGAATGAGTGGGCATCATTCCTATCTCCGGTTCTTACCGGACGAGATGGCCAGCAGACTAGGTACGGAAGCCTTACCGCAGAGGATATTAAGAGCCTTGTTCCGCCAGAGTTTTCACAGGACCAGACAATCCTTATGTCATACCTTCTTAACTCTGCCGCAGTTGCGTCCGGGCAAATGGTTCCGTCAGACGATCAGCTTACCCTTGAGGGGGCAATGAATGTAACCATCGTCATTGATGGAAAGGAATACAATATCCAGGAATTCTATAAGGGCGGAAGCATTGAGGCCACCAACAACAATGTCATGCGACTTCTTAATGGAGACGCTGCGCAGAAAATTCAACTTGTCAACGGTGTCTTCGAGCGTCCGACAGTTGACTTGCCAGCAACCGGGCCACAGGGTACGATTGTTGGTTCTGACGTTGCGGCTGGGACTGGCCAACTAAACCAGATCTCGCTTAGAAAGTTTAATGGTCAGTATTATCCAATGCTGCAGTCCGTTGCTGCCGCCAACGAGATTAGGATCCCTGGCGTAAACCCAACCACTCAAGAGCCGGAGCTACAGGTTTGGGGGCACAAGTATCTCTATGAAAACGGTAAAGAAATTTACATTTCCACAGACGGTCAATCATTTGACCAAAATCCTTTTGAATCCGTTCTTGCAGCAACCAATGATGGAGCACTTGTTCCAGTTGGAAGCAGGAACCTAAATCCAAATGTTAAATCCTTGCCAGCAATTCCGGTCATTGATGTCGATGTGTTTTACGAATCCATTGGTGGAACCAGAAACCCAAATGCCCTAAGGAAGCTTTCGGAATCTCTTTCCACCACACTACTTAACTCTGAGAACCCAGTAATCCAAAAACTGGCCCAGGTCCTTGGAACAGATTTGCAGCAAGCGGTCGCTAACGCACAAGCAGAAATTGCACAAAAAGCAGATTCTGTTGAACTCGTTGACCTACAGCGACAATCCTTTAGGATGACTGAGCTCGACGTTGTTGATTCCATCACGAAGACCATCGTTGACGCCAGGATTGCGGAGCTTTCATCTAAGGTTTATGGTGATAAATACAAGAATGGTCTCCTCCAAAATAGTGAGCAGTTCCTGAATTTTGTGGCTCCTAACCAGGATAAATATACAGAGATCGAACCTGGTGTTTGGAAGCTGAACGATGACATCCGTCAACAGCAGACTAGAAACACTTTGGGTCAAATTGGTCTTGCTGCCTCAGCCCTAAATCCGTTTGCCGCAATTGGAGGATTGGCCGGACAGGCGATCGCTGGTGCAATCACCGGAAATGTTCCATCAGCATTGGGTGCTGCATCTTCAATTGGCCAAGTAAATCTTCCAGATGTTGTTAATCTTAACCCAACCAAACCACGAGATTGGTCTCCTGAATTTGCCAAAGAGGCAAAGGAGACCTACCTCGGCGCTGGTGGAGCAGGAAGCCTAGCGAGCCCATACTTTAGGAACCTTATTAGGCCATCTGCCCCAACAACCGTTGATGCTAAAAAGCTTCCAACTGTTCCGATATCAACTGTCTCGTCTCAGGGTTCATTTGCAACAGGGAGGTCTATGTCACTGGCAAAAGCATATAGCTTGACGGCCGAAGGTAAACAAGAAGCCGCAAGGGCATCGCTGGTTGCGCGTCCTACTGAAAGGGTGTCGAAGTAATGCCACTTATCGTTGGCGGCGGAACGGATCAGGATACAACCCCGTCAGCACCACGGGCCCCCAGGTTTGGTGGGTCCATTGGTGTTTCCGGTAGTTCGGTTGGAAAAATTTCTGTTGGTGTTAGCGAGCCAGGTGCTGGAATTGTTTCCAGCGTAGGGAACATTGTTGGAACCGGAACTGCCCTTGGTAAGGCCGTTGCCTCAGGTCTTGAGGGTGCACCAATTGTTGGTCCGCTTTTGCTCAAGCCGGCAATTGGAGCAGTCGGCGGTGTTGCGGATGCAACCATTGGAAAAATTCTTCCATCAAAGATTGAAACAAAGGATGTTGAAGAATTTGCAAAGGCCCCAACCAACCTGTTCTATGAGGCGCTTACTGGACCGTCGCAGACGGTCTCCGAGGCTGTTCTTCGTGCGCGTATCCAAAATACGCTAGAGAATAAGTTTGACATTGTAAGTCTACTTTGGGGAAACGCACCAGACTCAGTTATTGCTGAGTATCGACGTGGGGCAACAATTAGTGAAATTGCAGAGAATTGGGTCAACAAGTTCGGAGAACCGGGTTCAGAAAAATATGGCGCATTTAGTGAGAACGGTGTTGCCAATTTCCTTTGGACTGCGATATCTGACCCACTGAACCTGGTACCCGTCGGTAAGCCGTTCCAGCTTGCAGCTCGAGCATCTACCATTTCTAGGGCCGGAGGGCTTAGGACACTTATCGCCGGTCGCGCTGCGGCAAAAAGTCGCCTTTCCCAACTTATTGCATCGAATGCTGACCAGGCAGCGGTCGACGCACAGCGGGCTGTTGTGTCCTCCGCAGATGACACCATTAAATTCTTTAACCGATGGGAGATCCCGGGAAAGATTTGGGGATCAACGTTTGGACGAATTGGCGACTTGAAGAACCGCTTTGTTGCAAGTGCACTTACTGACGGGGTTGTTCAGGCGTGGTCACGAACTGTGACTACGAAGGGTGGTTCATGGGCAATGGATAGATTGTCCAAGACCCTTGGGGAAGTTGCCGTCAAGAAGGGCGTTGGTGATATCGTCCTTACTACTGCCAATGCTGCGAAGGCCGAGCTAGTACAAGTTGCAACACAAACATTTAGAAATCGATACGATGAAACGGCAAGAAACATTGTTAAGAGGCTCCACGAACTTGTCACCTCAGGAAAAACTATTGACGAGGCACTTGACACAAAGTGGGGTAGCGAGGTCACCATCCGGCAAGTCTTAACAGACGCCAAGATCCCGGCGCGGGAGATAGATGACCTCACAGCCGAACTCTCCAAGGGTGGACTTCCTGAGTATGGAGTGTTCTCTAAGCGGCCAGAAATTGTCAATGTTAGTAGGCGACTGGGATCCTCAATCTCAAACGCTGCGGTTGCTAGGGACCCAGAATTCCTTCTTCGTGTTGGAGAGGCACAGGGTGGAAGTAACCTTCAGTTTGCAACCGACGCAGCAGTGGACGTCCTCTCTAGGGATAAGAATACCATCATCCGGTATTCACAAAATGAAGCGTTGGGAAAAGACTTCCTGGTAAGGAATCTACGATTTGGATGGGGAATGTCTGAGGACGCAGCCAGGGCCTATGCAGACGATGCCTTTAAGGAGCTCGGAATTGGTTCGAGGGAGCTCCAGGACGTAATTGACCTTGCTAGAATGAAGGCGTTTGGGTCACTTATTAGGGCAACAGCATTTGCAAGAAATTCAATTCCAAAGACATTTGCAGAGGTCCCTCAAACAATTTCTAGGAGATCCGCAATTGCCAAGGCCTTCTTCCCTGGGCTTGCCCCGGAGGAGGCATCAGCGGCAACCGCAGTACTTGATCAGATTGCCCGTGGTGCTGCAAGTAGGGCAGGAATTACGATTGAGGATTGGTACGCGAGGAACACCTTTGGAATTAACGGGGTCTCACTACTAGACGATGCGGTTGCAGTATCTGAAACCCTAAACTCCACCTTGGTCAAGGCCAAGTCAGAGTTTGCAAATGCATCTCCAGAGGAGATTATTTCGATTGCTGAGCGGATCCAGCCAACACCAAGGATGGTGGAGGCGGCAAATGCATCAGGGGTCAAGGAGCTCTCCAAGAAGTCCCCAGTTGAGCTGGTGACCTTTGAAGGTTCGGATATCCCGTTTGCCTTGCCCGGTGGACTTAAGGGCCTTGATAGCGCAGAGCCGTTTGGGTTGATTGATGAGGTCATTATTCAATCACAGCCAGCCGCAGCATTGATGCCAGGGGATATCCGCATCAAAATCTATAAGAAGATTTGGGCATCAAAGGGAGTTGATTTCCAGAACCCAATAGAAGTTGCAAACCGGGTTGCCTTTGGTCTTCTTTCTGCAAATACTGGTCTTACTCCAAATGCTGCCCTCTACACGGTCCTACGCGTACGAAGTAAGGATGACCTTGCGGAGCTTGCTGCTCGATGGGGTGACGACGTTCGATCTGGTCTTTCCGCAACGGAAATTGGAACACGATTTAAGAACCAAATCCCTGGTGTCGTAGAAAAAAAATTCCCAACCTCCGGGCCAAAAGAATACCGTGGAATTGAAATTTCCGAGGAAAACATTGGCCGCGCCATTAAGGCGCTAGTATTTGCAAACGACAATCCGTCGTGGTTTACAATGCGCGCAGGGGAAACCCCGGAGCTACTTGCAGAAAGGTTGACCCTACTCCCTGGAGCCGGCACTAAGGTTGGAACCTTTGCCGTTGAGGTGATGGATCCATCATTGAGCCGTGGTGCCATCGACCGTCAAATGTCCGCCTATGTGTTCGAGAAGGCCTTGGAATCAAACCAGCTTGAGCAGTTGGTTTCTGATATCTTTGCCAAGGCCGGCACACTTGCCCCCGTTCGGCAATATGTTTTGGGAATGCTTGAGCAGGTTCTCCCTGAGGGGCGATCATTTACGGTTCTTGGTGAAACCGTTGTAAACGGAACCAGGAAGGCAGGAAGCGAAGTAGCTGGCTACAGTGCCCCGGGAGTCGAGGCCATCCTCCGCAAGAAGGGCTGGAATATCGATTTGCCACCAACGGTAACTTCCGCATTCGATGAGCTGCCGGACTATATGAAAAACAAGGTCCAGACAGCCAGCGTATACAAGGGCAGCGTGTCGGAAGTTATGAATACGTGGGTAGACAAGCTTGCACGCTCACTTGCTAAGGAGTACCCTGGAATTGAGGATCTCTCAGGCGCACAAAAGCAATGGTTCCTCTGGGACCTAAAGCGAGGAAACATTGAGCCGCATAGTTGGATCAACCGTGGCGTTGATGCAATGGAGAGACCGAGCGCAGAGCAGATCGGTACGGCCGTTGACGCAATCACAACGGCGGCCGGCCAACGTCAAGGACTATTCCGTGGCGTAAGTCCTGAAATCCTAGCTCAATTCTTCCAGAAGCGTGGCGAGGATGTCCTTGGTACAACCTCGTTTACAAAAGACGGACAGGCAATGATTCAACTCTTCAAGGGTGCAGACGTCCAAACTGCCCTGCATGAGGTTGGACATGTTGCTAGGCGTCAACTATCTCCCGAGGACAACGCCATCGCAATGGAGGTTTATGGTGTTGCTGGAAAGGCCTGGACCAGGGAGGCGGAGGAGCAGTTTGCCGATGATTTTACCAAATACCTCTACACGGGTGTGGCACCTATAAGGGACCTTGAGGATGTATTCTTCAAGATTAGAAGCTGGCTATCAAATTTGTGGAGCGGGCTAACCAATACGCCCCTCAAGACAGACATCAACCCAAGAATGAAGGAGGTCTTCGATAGGCTCTTCATCACAAATGATGAGAACCTTGTTGCACCGACAGCAGATTTTTATTCCAGGACTACAATCCTTAGCCAGCGGACCCTGACTCAGAATGCCCGACGTGAGATCCTTGACAAAGTTGAACTCCTGGAGGGGAAAACTGACGGTGGTCAAGTTGTCGACTTTGATGCGGCGGTTGGGCGGCTTAAAGAATACGATGCCAAGTACCCAGTATCACCAGATGGTGGGGCAACTTACAACCCCATTCGAGGCACCGCAAAGGTAGCCGGCGAGGATAAGGGTTTTGCTGTTGCCGTTTACTCTAACGTGGCAAAGCCATTGGTTGGAATCGATAGGGATCTATTTTTCAGCAATGAGGCGTTCCGATTAAACAAGCTAAAGGAGTTTGCCAAGAAGCATCAGGGGAAACTTCGTCGTGACGGAAACTATATCGGGATCTACGACAACGCAGAGCGTGGAATCCTGTACCTTGATATCTCGCGTGTATACAATACCGCTGATGACGCAATTCGAAAGGCAACTGGCCTAGGGGAAGAGTCGATCTTCTCGCTTAAGAATTATGGTACCTACTACATGGATACCCCGAAGGGGGTTGCGGCGGCTGCCGGCAAGAAGGCTTCAGTTACGACTGCTGCATCTCAAATCGATGACCTTGCCTCCCTGGAGATCTCAACCGTTGCAGAGGGCGAGGCCCTTGACGAACTTCGTTCCATCGCAGCAAACGTTGTCAATAATTTTGATGAAGCTGCAATTGAATTCTACGGTAAGCCATATTCATGGGATCAGGTAATCTCTTGGATTAAGCAGCATCCAGAGATTGCGGCTCGAGAGATGAATGAGGTAGAGCTACAGAATCTTCCGGACGCATTCAAGGAACTCCTTCCGGCGCTGGATGCCACAGGCCTCTATCGTTTTGGTGTTGCTCCGGAGAATGGGGTCATCCGTCGTCTTTCTTGGGTGTCCGATCAATACGGGCAGAGGTACCTCACCCGCCAGGCATCGCCATTCGTTGACACTCTTGACCATGTTCAGGTTAGCGCAATAGATGCACGAGTTGCAAGAAATCGGGTCATCCCAAACAGTTTCGACCGCCTTGCAGACAAACTTAGAAAATACGGTCCAGAGGTTGTTCGAAACAATTACGTCCAACGATTTGTCACCAAGATGACTGCAAAGGGGATCTCTGTACGCGAGGCCGAGCAAATCATGCTCGAGGTATCCAACCTTGCCTATAAGAAGGAAACCTCGGTTCAGGGTCTATGGTTTGAGCAGACCGACATTGAGAAGATCTTTGAGCGAGTACTTGGCCGCGAGCGTTTTGAACAGTATATTGCAACCAATCGACCAATCAACGATATCCTTGAGGCTGCCGCTGGGGACGTTAGCGTGGTTGGTTTGACCACTGGGTTCACCGGAAGGGCAAAGGCGTGGCGCCCAGTGATTGGAGCTGTAGCCAACAGGCTCTACCCACTATTCCGATTCGGTAAAGGTAACCCAATTTTCCAAAGAATCCTAGAGCCAATTGAGACTAGGATCATGAAGCTGGTTGACGATGTCCGAGTCGAATACCGACGAGAGTGGCTCGAGACCACCGACTCCGAGATGATCCGAAAGATGTTCATCGACAACAGGACCGTAAACACCGAAGTCTCAGACGGTTTGTATTATAACCGTGAGGCTGCGGCAAATGCCACCCTTGCAGCAGCGCAGGAAAGCAAGGGGTTTGTTGACAACGTCAACCGTGCCGTACGAAACGCAGCGCGTGGAGCCCAATGGAATGTGGTAAATCCGCTCGAATATAAGCGAGTATCAATGGTTGCAACCGCTAATCAGCTTGCTAACCGAGAGTGGTACAACGCAATGTCGAAGTATGCTCCAGAGTTTATGCCACTCCTTGCAAAGCATTGGGGCGTAAACAACGCAGACGATCTAACGACACTCCTTTTGGAGGATATCATGGTAGCCGCAAACCCCGCAGCCCTTGAGGCTCGCCTTGGGGCGGAGGCAACCAAGACGGCAGGCCTCTACACAAAGGCTTTGACCGATATCGGGATGGAGCCATCAAAGGCGCGTGAGATTGCTGCAGTGGCTTACGGCGTATGGTCAGATTCCTTGGTCAGGGCAACAAGAATTGCAGACAAGATGCAGTACTTTGCTTCACAGAGGTCTTGGTTTGAGAGAAGCATTAATCACCCGGTTCTAGGAATATACCCATATTCATACATGACCCAGAAGGCAATCCCTGCAGTCCTAACTCTTATGTTTGCGCCACGAATTAATGGATGGATCCACCCTGGACTTGGTTTTGTAAACTACACCAGGTTTAAAGAGATGGTTGTAGAAAACGCAGAATCAAATGAAGATTTCATTAGTGCAATCGTTCGTTCGCCGGAGCTTGGGTACGCACTAAACATCATGATTCCTGCAATGCCGGAGAACCTTGGGTTCTCTGCCCCAGGGTGGATTCGGCGATCCATCCTCCGTCCAGCCCTACAGGGACAAGGGGCCCAACTATCCAAGGCTCCAGAGGAGCTTGCAAAGAGCCTAATCGGCGGTACGTTTATAGGTCAGGCAGCAAGTTTTGGAGAGGCATTCGAGTCAATAAACAATCCACTATCCAAAGATATCAAAGAATTTAGTGAAGTTGTTGCAGAAGGTCTGCAGAGAAATCTTTCAAATAGATAACCCCAGCGCTGTGTTGGGGAAGTTGTAAAAAGGAGAAATGCTGTGGCTGAAGAAGTCGTGAACAGCCCCGCCCCTGAGTCGCAGGAGTCCACCGCGCCTGTCGCGGAGGTCGCTGCTGCCACTGAGAGCGAGGCAGACATCACCACTTGGAAGAAGCGCCTAGCAGGCAAGGATCAGGCGCTCACCGCAACGAAGAAGGAGCTCGATGAGCTTCGCTCTAAGGCGGAAGAGCTCTCTCGCTGGAAGGCAGAGCAGGAGCAGGCATCGATGACCGAGTTTGAGCGGGCTCAGGCCCGTATTAAAGAACTTGAGCAGAAGGCCGCTGCTGCCGAGCAAGCCGCGAAAGAGGAGCGCCTAGCACGGGAATACCCGCTCGCATATCAGTTCTTGAAGGACACAGGTGGTCTGGATGAAGTTTCCCGCGCTGCTGCGCTCGAAAACTTTGTTCGTCAGGCTGCCTCTGCTACTGCCCAGACTGCCGAGCCGGAGCCAGCGCCAGTGGATCCAAATAATGCGCGTCGGGCAACTGCCGCGCCTGTAGAAAAGCCAACCTCGAAGAGCATCTCTGAGGCTCTGAAGGCGTTGGGAAATCCATTCGCTGAGTAAGAAGGAGTAGCATACAATGGCTACCACAACTACCAGCACGACGAACTTTTCCGATCTAGTCACGCAGCTTGTTGCTGCACGGGCTGAAGAGGAACTGCGCGCACGTGCTGTCCACGCGATGCCAGGGATGTACGTCCCAGCTCGCTTCGTCAAGGGTACGAACACCCTTCGCTACGCTCGTTATGCTGACCTCGCGGTTAGCACGACGGTGCTGACGGAAGGCACCGCCCCAACGGACGATGCCCTCACGATTTCATCCGAGTTCTTCACCGCTGCGCAGTACGGCGCGACGGTTGCGGTCTCGGACCTCGCCAACCTTGACTCGCCACACGACCTCATCAGCATCGCTGCTGAGCGTGTTGCCTACAAGGCGGTCCGCTCGATGGACCACCTCGTCCGCGACGAGATCTTTAGCTCCGCACTCACCAGCGCCGTCTTCGGCGCCACGGGTGCAACCACGCTGACCGCCAACACGGCGAACAGCGCGGTCGCCGCAGCGGGCGTGCTTTCGGGCTCGTTCGTCAAGCAGATGGTTGCCCGCCTCAAGGGCGCGAACGTTCCTCAGTTTGCTGACGGCACGTATCGCTGCATCATTCACCCAGCACAGGAGTACGATCTCATTTCGGACACCGCTGTGAACGGGTGGATCGAGTCGCGCAAGTATGTTGACAACACTGGCTTGCTCACGGGCGAGATCGGTATGTTCGCAGGCGTGCGCTTCATCGTGTCCTCGGACGCCAAGGTCTACGCGACCGCTGGTGCTTCGAGCGGCAACGTGTACAACGCTCTGTTCCTCGGACCAGACGCTTACACGATTGGCGACAGCCAGACCCTCCAGAGCTACTTCGTGGCTCCGGGTGGTGACCACTCCGACCCACTCGCCCAGAAGGCGTTGGTCGGCTACAAGATGCGCTTCGGCACCCTCCTCCTCGACGAGGCTGGCGCCCGCTATCGCATCCTGAAGACGCAGGCCACGGTCTCTGTCTAATCCTTAGGGATTGTCCGAAAGCCCCACCCCTTCGGGGGTGGGGCGAGTAGGGTGTGGTAGAATCAACGGAGAGGCACCCAGGAAGCCCCAGGAGCCACGATTGTGGCGGGGGTGGTGTCTAGATACCCCACAAGAGTTTGCGAGCCTCTATGCTCGCTCGGGAGGGATATGCACGTACTTGTCTGGGGGACTGCCGAACAGGGTCCCTGCGCCTACTTCCGTGGGCATATGTTTGACGAAGAGTGGAAGAAGATGGGCATCGAAGTCCGTCACATTGACAAAGTCAACTTCATCGCCAAGGACGGCGCACAAGGTCTCAGTCAAGCGGAGGCAATGGCAAAGGGTCTGCTGTCAGTAGACACCAGCGACATTGATTGGGCGGACGTCGTAATGTTCCGCCGCTACTACAACTGCTCCGCCAAGTGCAACACCTGTGGTCAGGCAACGAAGGACCAGAACAAGATCCTCGTCCATCCGCACAAGATGGAGATGCGCGACAGCATCACCGAGTGGATGTGGCCCGCCTTTGAAAGCGAAAGCAACAACAAGGCGATGATCTACGAGACGGATGACAATCACTTCCAGATCCGTACGTGGAATGGATACTTCCCAGACGTTCAGGCAGAACGCCCGCTCATTGAGCGGATGGCACGCCGAGCGGATCTAATGACAACAAGTACTGGTCCGATCAAGTCGGCGTACTCTCACCTCAACGAGAACATAAGGATTATTCGCAATGCCATCGATCCGTCGATTTATACATCAGATCGTCCTCGCCCAGAACACGGTGGTAGCAAACCACGCGTGGTCTATTACGGCAGCACGGCACGGATGCGCGACTACGCCGGATACCCTAGTGGTGTCGGAGGAAAGTGGGAAGGCGGATACGCAGGGAAGGCGATTGAAGATCTCCGTAAGGAACTCTGGAACGTCTTCATTGGAGTAAACCCAGGCACGGAGCACGTCATCGCTCCGTTCTTTGACGAAGCCTATCCGTACGTTGAGAACATCAGACAGTTTGCCGAGACGCTTACGGGCAGCCATCCGGACATTGGGATCGCCCCACTTGGCGGCGATGACTTTGACCGCTGCAAGTCTGAGCTGCACTGGCTGGAATACGCAATGGCTGGAGCAGCCTTCGTCGGTGAGGCATTCAGGTACGGCGAGGCTCCTTACTCAATGGTCAATCACGGCGTTGACGGGCTTCTTGCTCGCGGACGACAGCAGTGGTTTGACTCAATGAAGTCGCTGGTCAGAAGCAAGGACCTCCGCGAACAACTCGCAGGCGCAGCCAAGGAGCGCGTCCTCAAAGAATACGATTACAAGCAACGAGCAATTGAGTGGGCAGATGCCTTCAAGTGGGCAGTAGAGCATAAGGGGATTTGGAAGAATGGCAGGAGAGACACTAACGGCGCTTAGGACCTCAGTACGGTCCGATCTGCGCGACCCTAACGGGGCGACGTGGAGCGACACAGAGGTCAACGACCTCATCAACTCTGGCATTGACTGGATCAGTGGGTTTTATCCCAAGGAAGCCATTCAGGTCACGGCGTATACGCAGCCAATCTCAGGGGAACTATTCTCTGTTGCGTTGACTGGCGTGAACTGGCCGTTCCGCATTGACGTCTTCACGACGGGCGGGCAGTACCGAGAGAGCCTCTGGCCGAACAGCGGCGATGGTCCCGACTCTGGCTGGGAAGTCCATAACAACATCATCTTCTTCCCGCCGCACTACACCTTGCCCGACACCGGAACCCTGCGCATCTACGGATACACTGGGTTCGTCCAGCTCTCCGCCAACAGTTCTACGACCGACCTTGATGTCACGGGCATTGCCGCGATGCGTGTCTGGGTACAGGCGGAGGCGTTCAACCGCCTCCTCTCCGACCGTGTGGCGTTCCAGCAGTGGCAAGTGCAGTCAGGAAACTCTGACGTCT
>Ga0315909_10001996_pt1 | contig 26819 bp, 28 predicted proteins | sample LakEriMetagenome_11_FD_203527 | JGI IMG/M metagenome (GOLD analysis project Ga0315909, IMG submission 203527) | Freshwater fungal communities from buoy surface, Lake Erie, Ohio, United States - Buoy 2 MA125 | ecosystem: Environmental > Aquatic > Freshwater > Lake | place: USA: Lake Erie, Ohio...
TTTACTTATAGTTGATCTTCTTATTTTTCGCCTACCTGTTGAAGCGCTTGTAGATTTAAGGGTGTCTCTGTTAATAACTGCTGACTTTTCTTCGCCATCATCTTCATCTATCTTCTTTGGCATGAAGAATGTATTAGAGAAAGTTCCAGCTTTGGCAGCAAAGTTCATTTTATGAAGTGCCCCATAGTTTTCCGTCACAGCTAACAAAGCTAGTATTAGCGCATCGTGTGCGTGATCAACGGCTGATCCGCCGGCTTCAAAAACAGGCCTGCCAGTAGAAGTGGTTTTTACCACAACGTAAGAAATTAACTGTATATACAATTCTTCATCTAAACCAGAAAAAGCTATTGCTTCCTTTTCTAAATACTGCCTAAGGTTATCGACCATATATGGTTTTATTTCTTTTTTTATCGGAAGTTTTGTATAGGGGTCTCTAACCTCTATTGTTTCACCAAAACTTACGCCCCTTACTCTTTCTCTAAGTTTTGAGGAAGGATTTTCAACGCCGTATTTATGGAGTAGTTCTACCTGAACTTCTCCAAAACCTCTGTCAACATAAATGTGTTTTGGCTGAAAAATATCATTGAGTTCAACTATTCTATTAACACCTTTTGTCAAAGTGAATTCAGATTTTGGAATTTCTTCCCTGTAACAAACTCGTGCTTTTCCAGCCAATCTTTGATCTTCATAGTTTTCGTTGCACATTTCTAAGACTATTATATTTGTACCAGCTCCGTACTTATCCCAGTCAACACCGATAGTATAAAAATTTCTAGCTGATGTTATTTCAGATTCATATTTCCAACCTGGTTCCATAAAAGCTTTGTCTACAAATTTTCTTGGATAAACGCCTTCTGCATCTTCGCCCCAGTCTGCTTCAATTTCATGACGATATCCAGACTCTGAATATTCTTCCCTAAACTCTTCTTCCTGATCTTTACTAAAGAATGGGTTGCAATAAGACGGAAACCAAAACTCTTTAAATCTTGAATTAGAAGTACACCACTCCCAAAATCTCTCTCTTCTACCAGTTGGAGTAGAAGCTCCGATAAGCACTTTGTCTGGTTGATCCTCAGCGGTCTTCTGGAGCATTGCATACAAAGCGTCAAGGTCGTCCGCATGCATGTAGTCCATTTCGTCAAGAACAATAACATGTGCTTCCTGACCTCTAGCTACGTCTGATTTTCCACCTGATCTCATGCCAGATGTAAAGAATCTGATTGTTGATCCATTAGAAAATTGAATCATAAATTGAGGTGATGTAACTTTTCTTGTTATTGAATTAGAAACTATCTCATTTTTTGAAGCAAGTCTTAAAATCTCTTGGTAAATTAATTCTACTTGAGTTTTCATAGGCGCAATAACTAAACATCTACCATCTTTATGCGTATAGCTATAGTGCAGTAAATATAAAGCCATACTAAAAGTTTTACCAAGACGACGACCAGCTCTAAGTACTTTTCTAAGTGCTGGATCTCTTAATATCAAAGTTTGATAAACTCTTGTTTCTGCTCCCAGAAAGTTCTTACCCCAAACACAAGGATCTTTAGCTAAATGAACTTGCCTTTGTTGTTCTCCAGTAATTCCCATTGAAAGTAGTTCTTTACTAAGCTCAAATGGTTCATCTACCAAAAGAGAAAGTTCATAGTTTGTCAATGGCCTAGAACTAACTGGTGTTCCATCCTTCCAACTTAAATGTTGAAGTTTATTTTCAAAAACCCATTCAATTCTATTAATTTGTTTAATAGTCTCAGGGTCTTGCATGCGCAGAATTTCAAGAATATCTTCTCTAGGAAGTTGTTCTATTTTTTTTCTAAAATCTTTAGCGGTATTTAATATGCTCATAATTACCCAAAATGTGCTGCCATCATAGAGCCTTCTGACCCAAGCATGCTTCTTGCGTTTAATCTTGAGTTTTGAATTGCCATAACACCTCTAGCTCTTGAAGTAGCTGCTACTTCGTTGTCCTTGTAGCCCATTCCAAACATTGGTTTATCAATAGAGCCTTTCATAGATTTTACAGCATCTTTTGCTAGATTAACGCCACTTTTAACTAAAGTTCCACCAAGCTTACCAAGATCGTATACAAGAGATGCCGTAGCTAAAAGGTTTAAACCAGGTATTGCCATAGCAGCTGCTCTACCACCTAAGGCCATGGCACCAGCTTTTGTCCCTAAAGCCTGCATTGTTCTCTTGACTCCAATAGTTTTAACTACACCTTCTTGAAGCGCTTTCTGAGCAAGTGCTCCTCCAGATCTAGTTAAACCCTGTTCCCCTAAAGCTGTAGCTAAGTGACTTACCGCCTTAGCTGCACCTCGGGCCGCATCATCTCCAAGGTTTCCTACCCCAGACATTCCAAGTGCTCCTCTGAAGTAACCGGCTACAAATCTTGTTCCCTTAGTTCCACCAGCTTGAGCCATTAAGTTTCCTGTAAGGCCAACTTTTTGCCCCCCAGCTAAAGCCGTATCAAGAGTAGATTTTGTGGCAAAGTTTGCTCCCGCTGGAAGTACAATTCCTTGACCTAAACTCTTAGGCAGGACTCTGCCAAACTGACCGCCGGAAAAACTTTTTGAGGCAACCATAGCTGGGTTATTCATTCCAGCAAGTCTTCTTACCTGCTCTTGTGCCTTTAGTACTTTTCTTCCAGCTCTATTTGCAGCTGTTCCATCTGGAAGAAATTTTGCTTTTGCTTCTAGTAAATCTAATTTTCTTCCAGCGGTAACCATAGATATGGTTCCACGAGCAAAGACTTGTTCTCCGTGATTCCTTTAAAGATTCTCTGGTAGCACCTGCTCCGTATACTGCTTTTCTAAAGCCTTCATTCTTTATTGCTTGACCACCAGCAAGTTTTGCCATCATTTGGAACGGAGAATATAGTGCAGTATTTTCCGAAGCATTAAACATTGCTAAGGAGTTGTATCTACTTAAAGCCCTAGGTCTTGCAGTGATATGGTTCATTCTTGAGGCTTTGCCAAAAGCCATCTTTCCATCTGCTGTTCCTGCAGCTTGAGCTAATCTAGCTCTTCTTGCGCTGCTGCCGTAATATGCTGAAGCTTTAGGTTGTACTAGTTCTCCACTTTTAGTAAATCCGCCGTATTTACCTGGACCCCTTTTACGGTCGTCCATAAAACCGCCACGTAGTAGTGTATTAGTTGCTCTTCTTTGGGCAAACCCTAAGGAGGCAGCTATTCCCGGAATATGCTCCATCATTTGAAAGGCTAATGGAATACCTCCAGCGCCAAGTTCATTAACCTCTGGATCCATTAACCTCTCCTGCTATTATGCATTCCGAGAACAATGTCGCCATATGCACCTGTTGATGAAGCCTGCATTGCAGATCCCCTGTTGTAAGGATTGGCTTTAAAAAAATCGGCATTTCTGTTGACATGTGACGCAACTGGCGCAGTACCACCAATGCCTGCTCCTATCATTCCGCCAATTATGCCAAGCCCACCAATAATAGCCTTACCTCTTCCTGATGACATTTTACCTGCACTAAAAAGTTTTTCTCCACCAATTAATGGAACCTTTTTTCCGCCTATTAGAGGTATGTCATCTGCAAAATTTTTAGGAACGTTAATATCTTTTTTTAAGCTTGCATTTGCTAAAGCTTTAGCTCCACCTACGCCTACGGTAGCGCCAGCAATTGCCCCTATTCCACCGGCAACAAGTGAAGCGCCTGCAGTAAATCCAGAGCCAATCTTAGAATCAAGCATTGTTCCGGGACTAAGCCCTCTTTCTCCTAGAAAATATCTATCTGCGTCTTGATCTCCAAAAGCAGCTTCATTTCCAAGATCTAAAACAGATCTTGCTGAACTGGCAACAACGCCAGCAGCAAAAACGCCTCCTAAAGCGAGTGGTACCGCCCTATTGTCTGGCATGCGACGAGCTACGCCGGCTGCTCTTCTTCCTATGTTTGCTAATTTTCCACGCATATTATCTAATTCCCGTATAAGTGATTATATTTATTTGGGCCCATTCTTGTATGGTTTATCTTATTTCTATCAAGACTTCCAACAACTCCAGCTGTAACTAAAGGATCTCTCCTTGTACTTTGAGGACTTGCTAGTGCATTAAAGTTTGACCTTGGACCTCTTGCGTTCCCTGGTTCAAAGTTTTGAACTTCTCTGGTTTCCTCATACAGTCTTTGTTCTCTTCTATCCTTAGCTATATAGTAACCAGCCCCAGCCACAGCGAGCCCTAATGCTGCAAAACCTATTTTTGGTTTGTTGGCTATATAAAAATCCGTCATTCTTGTAGAAAAATCCATAGCTGGTTTACGACTTAAATCCACTGCGTCATCTGTAGCAGCAGAATTTTGTGCAGCCATTACGACTCTTTGAGCTCTTCTTTTTTGTTTTGAGTCATTAAAAATTTCATTTAATTCAGTTGCTTTATCTAGTGCTGCAAATGTTTCTTCCTGAGCAGCTCTGGAAGTTCTTCCGACTATATTATCTGCTGTTAAATCTGACATAGCTGACATCGTTAATGTCCCTGATCCTGCATCAGCGTGAGCTATTCTCATGGCGTGGCTTTGTAATCTAACGTCATTTTCTACCATGTCAATTCCAGATCTTTTTACAGCTTTTTGTAAGGCATCGGCTGGATCTCCCTCTACAAAACCTAACACGATTCCCGTTTCTTTTATTTGTTCTGCTAATCTTGACGCAACTTTTCCTCTCATTTCCCCAGTCTCTGGCATTGTTGTAAATTGCACCAATTCATCTACGTATGATTTCATACGCGCATCTCCTGATACCATTTCCCTCATGGTATCCTGAAATGTTTGAGCGTTTCTTAGCATGTAATCAGCTAGCGCTTCAGATTCTGCTTGAGCAGTTTCTGCTTGAACCTTATATATTAAGTTTACTCTTGATGGCATTAGACTATCGCCTTCACCGGAACCTGAAACAAAGCTTAATGTAAATCTATTTAAATCAGTAGACATAATATCTTGATCCATGCCAGCTAGTGCTTGACGTCTTACTGTTCCATCAGCATTAAACTGTTCTTGAAATGCTTTTACTCTTAAAGTTTGTCTTCCAGTTGTTGCGTCTTGCCCTATGTCAAACATGTCAGTGAATCCAGCCATTACCTTAGATGGAGCCTTAAGTGGACTTATTGCATCTGATGTTAAAGTGCCCATTCTTGTGGCATTTTGCATTTTAAAGAATGACAAACCAGTTTCTGTAGTTAGCTTTGCATTTCTTCCATGCGTTAGATTAACACCAGCGGCTTCGCCTATAGAAGCCGTTGCTTCAGCCATGCCTACGGACATTATCCTATTAGCGTCTCCAATCGTAGTAAAAGGAAGCCCTGCTTTTGCCGCATTTGCTGTATAAGAGTTTAGAACGTCTACGTTATATTCAAGTGGGTTTCTAACCTGTTGAACTGGAGAGTCTTGCTTGTTGGTTATTCTTTGAATAATGTTCCCAAAAGACTGACTAGTACCAAACTGCTCATTTGTTAGACCAAGGGATCTTATTAATAGATCTTCGTTTGTTGTAGCTCTCGGTATAGACGTTAAACCCTCAGAAGCTAAAACTGAGTTAGCTCTAACCATTGAGTCTGCAGATGTTGCTGTGCTAAAGGATAATCCTAAATCTAATATAGATTCGTCAGCTATATTTCTTAATCCAATAGAAGTAGGTGTTCCTTTAACTCTAATACTAGACTCAACACCTTCTCCGGCAGAAATAGCTTCGTTTAGAGTTCTGCTAATATATTGTCTTGCAGTTGATGTTTGTATTCTTTCTGCAGTTTCGCTGCCAAAAACTCTAAATTCATAATTTCTACTAGCTTGATTAAAAGATAGTATACCTTCTCCAGAGCTCAAACCAAGACTAGCGCCACTTGCTCTTAACTGGACGCCCTGCATTCCTTTGTCTGTTCTAATATAACTACTAACTGCATCTGATATATGTTGGACGCTTGCTATATTTGTAACTGGAGTGATTGCCTGAGACTTGAACACTCTAGATCTTGCAAATGTTTCAAATTCACTTAGTGGTTTTGCTACAGCATCTCCTGCTTGATTATAACTTACAGCCTCTCCCGCTTCATTAAATCTAAAAGTAAGTCTATCTCCACCTAAATCGTTTAACTCACTTCTTATTCTCATTCTTTCAAGAGAAGCCTGAATAGCTGTGTCAACATCTGCAACGTGTGATCCTGCTTTTAGGTCTTTTGCGAGTTTCTTGGCAAAATCTTCTTCGTGCTTTTCTATTAATTCAAATAAGTTACTATTTAAAGCTAGGTTTTCAACGCTAACTATCGCAGAGCTTCCGCCAATTCCAGCTTTAGTTATTGTTTCTGGTCCAAGAAGCTGACTAACCAATCTTGATGCCCTATCTCCAGATTCTCCAACTACTCTTGAAGCTTCATCGGTAAAGTACGACCTCATTGATTCTGCCGTATCTATTAGATAATCATCTTGCTCAAATGTTCTATCTAAAATTCTAAAATACTGTTGCCTTAGTCCCTCATCTGCTTCAAAAGCTCCTATAGATTGAAGGGTTTTACCAAACTGAGTAAGGTCAAATCGTGCATTATGTGCAGATATGTGTGACACTTTCTCTGCGTTTTCCATTTCATTAAACATTTGTTTTGCTGCTTCTGCAAAAGAAGACATTTCGCGGACATTATCGTCGCCCATATTGACAAAATCAGACATTCTGTAACTTATCCCAGATTTTGTAACGGTAGCGGTATCCATAATTGGGTTTCTAAAGTTAAAAGTTACTGCCTCTTGATTGCCAATTCTATATGAAAATTGTCTAATTTGTGAATCTGCAGTAACGCCAGTTGTTTCTACGTCAAATGTCAACATTTTATTGTAGTCGGCACGAGCGGTCTTTGATGCCATCAATTGGCGCATAGATTTTACGTCCATCATATTTGACATGCCAAAGTTTATTGCTTCAAATCCATCTTTGAGCGGATTAACATTAAAAAACATTCTGCTTAACATTTCACCCATTGGCGAAGATGTATCTGCTACATCATATTTTAATAAAGCTGAATACAAGTTAGAGGATTTAAATTCCATTCCTGGCAAACCGACGTCGTTGAATAATTGGTCAACTTGTAGAACTTGTCTTCTATATTGCTCTTTTAAAGCTTGTTGATTTTCGTATGTTAATAAACTTAAATCTATTCTGCCAGATTTTCTCTGTAGATCCATATCTACTTTAGCGTACTTTGCTCTTTGACTAGGTTGTTCCAAAAGCCTATAGTACTCATCTTCAAAAGATTGAAGCCTTCTATATACATCTTCTTCTGAACCGTATATTCTACTTATCTGTTCTGCGCTTACTGCAGCAGTTTGTCTACCTCTTGCAGTTAGTCCTACACCGTCGCATTTGACCAGTAAGAGAACTTACTAGTCTTTCATATCTAGTTGTATTTTCTGGACTATATAATCTCATCTGTGTGATCTTTTGCTGGGTCTATTTCTATATATTCATCAACGTCTATCTGACCGGTTTTTTGTTTGATCAGTTTTTGTCTTTCTTTTTCAATTCCTTGAACTTTGTCTAAAATATCAGAGATAGCTTGGGCAGTGTCAAGTTGCGTTTGTCCCATTTTTGCTTTTGCCTCTCTGGTTGCAAGCAACTGGTTTCTCAAATCTTTTCTTCTCTTATGAAGTTTATCTTCAAGCTCTACTGCTAAGTGTAATTCTTTTTTCATAATTGGTTGACCGTCCTGATCAACTCCAATTACATTTTCTTGAATAAAATGTTCTTTAGCAAGAAGTTTTGTTTTCCTAATATATTGAACCTCTTGGTCAACTAAATCTCTAACCATAGAAACTTCTACCAAATTCTCTGGATTTACTTCTAACTGATGCATGTAATCAGAGGTGAATTGTGAAACAATAGACATTTCAATTGGACATGGTTTTCCCGCAGGTGCGAGGTTTTCTTTCATTAAAGGACATGTGTCTGCGAACACGCATTTATAAGTTTCGCATGTCATTGGTATAGATGAAAACATTGATGTTTTTGTTCTCTGTGGTCTTACAAGTTCTGCGACTTTTTCTTTTTCTTCATCAGTATAAGATTCTGGTAAAAATAAATCTGGTCTTAAAGACTCAAATCCTTGAAGAAACTTTTCTTTTTCGTATTTTTCTACATTAGACATTAAAATCAATCCATTCGCTTCCTATAAAGCCTACTTTATCAAAATGCTCAATAACACAACTCTTACAACGTGTACAGTAAAATTCTTTTGTATATACAAACTCTTCGTGTTCAGTAAAATACTCTACAATGTTTTGCATTTTACTATCACATCGAGGGCATTGCATCTACAAATCTTGAATTACTTTGGATATGCTTTTTTGAAGTTTTTCCATCAGGTTTATATTCTGACCAGCTCCAACAAAAACACCAATTTCTCTCATCTCATCAGGAGTAAGAACTGCCGTTGGAACATATCTTGCGCCTTTACATATCTCACAGTAAAAATCTTTACCGCTTGCATGACATCCGCATTTATCTATAATTCCAAAAAATTCAAGAGATTCTGCTATGTCAAACCATCTTGATTTGAATAATTTTTTTGTTTGCTCTTTGTAAGCTCTAAGTTTAATTGGGTCAGAAGATAACAAAGTTCCCATATCTAAAGATTGTTTCATTAAATCATTTATTGTTTTATATAAAAAATTTGGAAGTTCAAAATCTCCATTTGTATTTATATAATTTTTCCATTCATTCACATTTTCACCTTACATTATTTTTTTTAGTATCTATATGGAGATGTTCTTCCACCCGAAGAACCTTCTCCTCTTCTACCCGAGTAGGCTAGGCCTGCAACAACAGCAGCACCTGCCCCTATCAATAAGCCTCTCTTAGAAAAACCTCTTTTTCCTGATCTCTCAAGTGATTCTCTTATAGCTGGATTTGGAGTGGTAGGAGGCCTTATTGTTGGTCCAGGTCCAGGTCCTGCTCCCCCCGGACCAGCTGGAAGCGCTAAAGGAGGTCTACTTACTGGAGCATTTTGTGATCCTCTCATGACAGCTGGTGGACCACCCCTATATAACTCTAAAGCTGTACCTGGACGATTTCTTGCTCTAGCAGCTAGGCCGTCCATGTTTCTCTGAACATCACCTCTTGTTACGATAGAGCCATAACCAGTTCCCGCTGGACTAGCCATAGATTGACCAGCTGCAGGAAGTGCTAGTGGAGCCCTTTGTCCTAAAGCTGCTGGACCAAATCCTCTAGTCTGAGTAGCCATCCCCCCCATTGGGACTCTACCCATTCTTCCTGATTGCGATGCCCTACCCATTGCTCCGGCTTGTCCTCTTGTCATCAATGAGCCATATCCATTTGATGCAGGAGCTCTAAGAGAAGATGGATCTGCACCTGTATAACCTCCAGAGCCAAGACCAGGAACTATCCTGCCTCTTGTGCCCATTGCTCTACCTGTTCTACCTCTTGGATTTGCAGCCTGGTCTGCATCAAATGCGCGAATTCTTTCCATTTGATCAAATGCTGCATTTTGTGCATTAACTGCTGTTTGTGAGGTACCCATGTTTCCAGCTCCAAGACCCATAACTTTATTTTTAAGTGCTGCGTCGCGACCTGGAGTTTTCATGGCGCGTGTTTTTGGAGGTGTGTATCGACTATTTCTTCCAACTGGCATATTATCTCCCAGAGTTGTTAATCCTATAGGAGATAGTAATTGCTATTTATTCAGGGTTAAATAAAGTACTTTTGAAGACCTTTAGGAAATTTTTTTGCCCTAACCCATTTCCTATAAGAGCCAGCAGATCTAGTTGTAGGAGGTGTATATCTTTTATTTGGTTTAACTTTTGAATTCATCTTACTTTCTTAACTCCATCTATCCAAACTCCAACATTATCATTATCTAATGATAGTTTAAAATCCTGCAAGTTATCATAAAGCTTATTGGCCTGTTCTTTTGTCAGTCCTGGATAAGCGACATACTCCTGGTTCATATGTCTAAGTTGATCTAACGTAACAGTACTAGGCGCAAGATAAAATTTAGCTCTTAACATCTTTTCTTCATCTGTCATTTTTATTCCTTAGTCTCTTGTTGCTTTTTTGGTTTGTTTAACTTTATCACAAAACTACTATCATAATCAATATAAAAAACTGTTCCTTTAGGAATTTGATCTTCCATAATAGAATCAGCAATTGAGTTTTCAATATGCTCACGCCTAACCTGTGATAAACCTCTTGCGCCTTTAACAGTATCAATACCTTTTTCGATTAAGGCGTCAACTACGGAATCGGTATAGATTAAAGAATAGCCTTTATTTAAAAGTTTAGATTTAACAACAGACATTTCAAGTTCAGCAATCTGTAACAGATCTTTTCTTTCTAGGTGATTAAATACGATTACTTTATCAAGTCTATTTATAAATTCAGGTTTAAAATGTTTACGAACAGCTTCTTTGGTGTTTTTTTCAATCACTTCTCTTTTTGGGACTTGTTGAGTTTTTGACGAGAAGTCAACTCTCCCTGTGAAACCAGCCGATGTTTTTAGTAATTCATCAGAAATTTTATCATTACCCAAATTTGTTGTCATGATTATAATTGTATTTCTAAAGCTAACCTGGCGACCCTTATTGTCTGTTAGGGTTCCATCTTCAAAGACTCTTAGAAATGTATTCCAAATATCCTGATGAGCTTTTTCGACTTCATCAAGCAAGACCACAGTATTAGGATATTTCTTAATTAAGTTAATTAGCTGACCACCATCTTCGTGTCCAATGTAGCCAGGAGGAGATCCTATTAACTTTTGGTTTTCGTGTTTATGTTGAAACTCTCCACAGTCAATTCTTACCATTGAACTTTCGTTACCGTAAAGGTATCTGTGCAAGGAATTTGCTAAATGAGTTTTACCAACACCAGATGCACCAGCGAAAAGAAAAACGCCTATTGGTCTATTTTCATCATTCATTCCAGCATATGATCTTTTTAATGCTGAACAGATAGACTCAATGGCTTCATCTTGTCCAATAATATTTTTCTTTAAATGAGATTCTAGACCAAGAAACTTTTCTTTAGTTATTTTCTTAGGTTTAGTTTTTGTTTTAACATCTGTGTTCTTTTTTATTTCTTTATTAAAGAATTCTTCTAATTCCGGAGGCAGATCCGCTAAATCTGGAAGATCGTTTTTTGTTTTTGGTTGAGGCCTAGTATTTGTTTGGTTTTTTGTATATGCTAAATCTATCCACTGGTCAATATCTAGACCTGGGTTAAGCATTATGCATCCAGCATACAGTGCGTCAAGACATTTCTCGGCTGCGGCACGTGACATTGATCTTAAAGACTCTGCAACATCTGTTTTAATATTGTAGATGACAGATTCTATAATTGCCTTACGATACTCTTTATTAGGCTTTTCTTCTATTTCAGTAAGAAGTGTTTTTGCCTCGTCTGGCTCAAGAACTTTGTACTTAACATAAGTAGCTAGTTCTGGCACATAGATTTGATAGATATTCATATGTAGCCTCTTGTTTACTTTTGTAAAAATAGTAACACTTTAAAAAAGTTTACTTCCAAAGTAAAGAGCCACACTATATAAGTATACTTATATAAGTTATCTTATCTAGATAAGAAGATAATCATTTACGTTTGTGTTTTTGGACACTGTGGATGCTTAAGTTCTCTTATATAGGAGTATAACCATAGTGTGGCAACTCTGTCAAATTTTTTACGAGATATCTTCTATTGAAGGATGCGGATAGGTGCAAGGTCCGGCAAAGTGCCAGTATCTTAAAAGGTCATCTACTGTTTCAATTCTTTTATAAAGAATAATCATTGCTCGCTGGAATTCAAGTTTTACATCAATGCTTCCAGGGGGTACTCGTTTCATTTAAGCTCCAAATCTTGTATAATGCGAAATATTTACAACAAGTATATCATTTATAAAATGAAAAGAGTTATAAGGTGCACAGTTCACAAAGACTAAAAGACTTACACGCATTAGTTGCTAAAATTGATTTAGCCATACTGGGTAATGACTGGGAATCAAAGAAGATGTTAAAAGAGTTAAGAAGCAAAGTTGTTGCAGAAATAAAAACCCTACAGTCGTCCACACAAAACATGGGTATGGTAAAATAGAATCATGTCAGATGAAAAATCACTAGAATTAGCAATTGCCCAACTTGAAAGACAGTTTGGCACGGGTGCGGTCATGCGCCTAGGAACATCAGATGTTCAATCGTGGCCATCGGTTCCAACAGGAGCACTATCTTTAGATATGATCCTTGGAAACGGCGGACTACCCTTAGGTAGAGTAGTTGAAATTTATGGACCAGAATCTTCTGGCAAGTCAACGATATCTCTATCGGTTGTTGCACAAGCCCAAAAAATGGGACTAAAGTGCGCATACATTGATGCAGAACACGCACTAGATCCGGTGTACATGCAAGCACTTGGTGTAGATCTTGATGAGCTACTTTTAGCTCAGCCAGACTACGGCGAGCAGGCATTAGAGATTGCCGACAAGTTGATTCGTACCGGAGAGATTGGTGTTGTAGTAATTGACTCTGTTGCAGCTTTAGTTCCAAAAGCAGAACTAGAAGGCGACATGGAAGCTAACCAAATGGGCTTGCAAGCTCGCATGATGGCAAAGGGTCTTCGTAAGATCGTAGGTCTCGCCAATGAGCATAAGACGCTTGTCATCTTCATTAATCAGATTCGTATGAAGATTGGCATTATGTTTGGAAACCCAGAGACTACTCCAGGTGGACGAGCACTACCATATGCTGCGTCAGTTCGTATCGATGTGCGCAAGAAAGAAGATCTCAAGGATAAAGCTGGAGATTCTATCGGTATCAAGGTCAAGGCTAAGATCATTAAGAATAAGATGGCCCCACCGCTAAAGGTTACCGAATTTGACATCTATTATGGTAAGGGTGTGGATAACTTTGGATGCCTGCTTGATGTAGGGTTGCAAAAAGGAATCTTTACACAAAGAGGAGCTTGGGTTTACTATCAAGGAGAATCGTTCTCTCAAGGTAGAGATAACGCTATTGATAAGATTAAACAAGATCCAGAACTAGTGAAGGAAATTGAGGAGCAGATCAAAAATGGTGTTTCAACCAACATCGTGTCCTGATTGTAAATACCCTCCAAACTTTATCTATAACGCCCTACCCAAAGAAGACTACGAAGATGATAAACAACGTTATGACGTAAGATGTCGTGACTGTGGAGACTATTGGGTGGAGATTGATGAAGAAAACAATTAAACAATACAGAGTTGTTAGAACTCAAGACAAAAAACTTGCTGATAAAAAGAAGAAACCAACACAGGTAGATTCTTACGTATCTTACTACGAATTGTTTAAATCTCTCTCAAAGTAAGTCGGCTTTCCGCCGACAAAATTTTTTGGAATTTTTTTAACTTCTCACCGTTACTATAGAAAATACATGTCTATCTATAGATAGGAACTTAATGGATTTTTTTGATCAGTTCATGAGCTTTTTTGAGAACGAAGTGTCTCGCCAAGAGTTCATGGACTTTTTATTGCCAGACGGTATGGACGCCGAAGAAAAGATGATTACAGGTCATGTGTCCGAACGAGGCGAGATAGTGTTCTCTGTATTCTCCATGGAAGAGTGGAGACTGATTCTAGAGATGAGTCAGATCATCAAAAAAGACGTAGAGGACATAGTAAAAGACCTCGGCCCAGACGAAGTACATCAATTGTACATTGGTCCAAGCCGAGGCTAATACTTATCTTATAAACTCTGTAGGTTCGCCTGTGATATAATCCTTGTTGTATGCTCCATACACCACACATCCAAAGATCTCCTGAGCGAGTCTTTTAGATCTTATACCAAATAAACTATTTACTTCTTGATGATCAGTGAGATATTCCACTGGTCTTTTTTTATTGCCTCTAGTTGCAAAGCTGTAGATCTTTGAACCTTCGGTAACTAAACGGTTATGAACTCTATGAGGAACTATCTCATCTGGCTCTTTATAGTTGACAAAAACGCCGGCGTCAAAATACATGTTCTTATCCAGACACATTCCATACAGGACATTACAGTCAACACCATGACCCATAAAGACTATGTGGTCGTAGTTTTCTCTCAGGTGTATCGTTAGGTCTCTAAATAAAGACTTTACATTGACCGATAGCGGTAGCGTTTCATCGTAAGAGAACAGATATATATCATGTCCTTTAGGGAATTGATTTAAAATGTTATTAGCTTGAAATAACTTCTGTGATCCTACGATTAGTGATCTGTTTGTTTTGTTAGGCATTGTCTGAATAGTTTCAGTCATCGTATCCATAGTTGTCCATATCAAAGTCTACGTACTCGTCTGAGTACCCTTTTGAGTAATAACGTGATGAGTAAGCTGAGACTGGCTCTAGGTCTACCCAGTGGGCACAGTCAGGGCATCTTACAGATGAAGATACAGAGTCTTTGATGATGAACTCTGATCCACACTTTTCACAGCACATGTAGTCCATTTTGGTATGTCTCCTTTGTTTGGTGATTTTTAGCCGGCGATTTCCGACTGGTAGAGAACCTATCAGGCGTAGCTAGGCGTTTGCAACCCCAATGAGCAGATTTCTTGGATTTTTTTGTGGACCCATACAGGGGTATATAAGGGTATATAAAAATCATTAAGGGTAGAAATAGGGGAAAATTTTTAGGGTGGTAATAGTGGATACACATGTGTCCTTAGACCTTTTAACGTGCCCACCCGGGCATGGGGTCTTAGTCCTGCCTATCGGACGTTAAATAAGTTAGGGAGAACCTGTGCACATATGATGCTGTGCCAGTAAACACAAATGCATTAGGAAACACATGAGCCTTAACAATGTGTAATATAGGAGGGTTTCCGTTGGAAGCTTTAATTAATTGGTTCCGTGGACTGTCACGGGCTACACAGATCACAATCATCATTGCTATTGGAGTGTTTACTCCAGCCGTCAGTATTGCATTTAGCATTATCTTTGGTGGTATTGGTGCTGTATTCAGCGTCATTGGTTTTGCATTCGGATTGCTTAACTGGAAGGGTGTACTCTTCTTTGTTGTAATCGGTTTGTTCTTTGCCGGTAAAGCTGGATACAACTGGATCATGTCTGAAGATGAAGACATTGAAGAAGACGATAATAGCTGGGATCCGTTCCGCTAGTCGTTAACTGACAAAAGGAGACGTTCCCCTGGGGCTTCGGCCCTGGGGGAACTCTTTTTTTACGGGTAGGACCAAGGTCTCAGAAAGGGGTCGCCTACTTGGAAAGGAGATTAAGGATGTATCAGGTTCACAGCCCGGACTTTGGAACTTATACTCTCTGCACTTCATGTGTAGAAAAGCATAAGCCAAAGTTTAGCAATGCTGAGTTTCTCAGTGTTGTAAAGCTTGAAGATGCTGACCATATCCGTTGCGACAGCAATGTCTATGCGGAAATGGGATCAGATCTTATCTTTTAAGCTGAGGCAATCCGAATAAGATTCGGGGCAATGCATAGCCTGGCAACAGAAGTGCATAATGGAGACGTTCCCCTGGGGCTTCGGCCCTGGGGGAACTCTTTTTTATGGGTAGGACTAAGGTCCCTGAACGAAAGGAAAATGCCCATGTATTCATCAATCAACCAACAGAAAGGAGTGCGCAATATGCGTACTGTGTACAGAAGAAGAAGGATAGTAGCTGCAATTGTAGCTTCCGTTCTTTCGATAGCAGTAATCAAAGCGACCTACGAAGCTAGTGCTTTTGTGGTCGAGAGAATCACTGAACCAACATTCGTCTGTGAGCCAGGTTCTCACACTCTTCGTCAGGGTGACAAGATCTGGAACATTGCAGATGTTCGGTGTGAAGGCAACATCACTGATGCTGCTGGACAAATCATGGACGACAATGGAATTGAGGGCGAGGACCTTGATTCTTTGCAGCCTGGAACAATCATCATCATTAATGAGAAAGGAAACAAGTGATGAATAAGAAAGAAGAAAGAAAGGAAAAGAGCATGAAGAATGTTCATTGGTGTGGATGTATGGATGTACGTCCATGGAAGGATGGCTTTGCTGATATTTTCAGCAGGGATTTAGTAGATGGCAAGAGGAGAGGTGAAATCTACGAATTATTCGAGGTTAAGAGCTTTGAAGAATTTAAGGATGAGCTGAGCGATATTGCTTGGGGCTTTGGTCGAATCATTGCTGGTTTGATGGGTAAGCCCTACGTTCGTATTCCTGGAGATGGGATTCATTACAACAAGGTTGTTGATCGCATCAAGGAGTACGGGTGCATGAGGAGCAAGAGGTTCCTTGTTGATGGAAAATGTCCTAATGAAGGAGGAAAATAAGTTGAAAGAACAACAGAAGAAGGAGAAGGAAATGCGGAAAGCAGTTCTTGTAGATATTGATGGTACTTTGGTGACCATCACTGAAAATTGGTCCATGGAGCGGGACCTTGAATGGGTAGAAGATACTCTCAAGGCACAGGCTCTTGATGGAGGAATTGCTCTTTTGAAAGCTTTCAAGATGATGGGCTATGAGCTTGTCTTCTTGACTGCACGGGGGCAGACCTGTAAGAAGAACACATGGATTAAGTTCCGTGAGTTGGGAATTGATCATTTGGTTGATTCGATTTGGCACAGGCCCACTGCATTGAATGGTGTTTCTTCATCTGTGTACAAGGATCAGATGATTAAGAAGCTCAAGAAGAAGTTTGACTTGTGCTTTGCAATGGAAGATGAAGAAAAGAACCAAGAGGTCATGCGCAATCATGGTCTTACGGTTATTGACGCAAAGAAGTGGTGGTAATCATGAGTAGAGAAAATAAAGAAAAGGAAGGAAAAGAAATGGAATCAGGAGAAAGAGTGTACATTCGCTACATTCACATCTGGTCTGACTTTGATCAAGAAGAAATGATTAAGGAATACATTATTCCATCTGATGATCAAGTGAACAAGTTCTATAAAGAGCACTTTGGCGCAGATTCCCAAAAGGTAATGAGCGAAACAGTCGTGTTTATTGACGTTGAAGACGACTGCTTTGAAATGTTGGATTCACAATCTATTTTGGAAATTGTTAAAGTTTCCTAAGAAAAGGAGAATAAGAATGAAAGAAAGAAAAGATATGGGAATTATTGAAATTCTTGAAATGATGATGAATGCAGAACTTTGCCTTAAAGATCTTTATGCGCAAGTTGACAGTATTGTTGGAGGATTTGAAAATGGGGACCCGGAAGGTGTTCTTCAAAGAATCCAAGAAGTGCAAGAGCTAGTTGGATTTACTCAAGATGAAGAAGCATCTTTGAAAGTTCTCTTAACTAAAATAGATATAGTTCAAGAACAAATGAACTATGCAAACCAGATGTTTAAGCTTGTAGGTAACAAGCAGTATCAGACATACGAAGAGTGGCAAAAAGATAAGAATCTTTCCTGCCAGTGCAATAACAGGAATACCAGGCATGAAGTACTGCTTTGTCATGATTTTGAAATAGTTATAACAAATGGAGAAATAACAATTGGTTATTACATCGACTGCATTGCTTGTGGGCATTTATATGTTTGGCCAATTTTGCCAGAAGGCATAGAAATTGATATTGAAATATCAGAACAACAAAAACCAAATTCAGAAGATCCGTTTTAATAGAAAGGCTGACAAATAAAATGAACAACAAAAAGGAGAACAACATGAACAAGTTCTTTGCACATTCCTGTACAAACCCAGGATGTCGGGACAATCATCCGGAACCAATTGTGAGGTCCAAGGGCTGGGCTTATTGCCGACCCTGCTACATCAGGATCTATCCAGCTGCTGCACTGCGGAAGGGCATTGCAAAGCCGGATCATCCCGTTGTAGATAAGCACCTTGCAATTCAAGAAAACAAGAAGAAGGCAGAAAAGGTCAAGGCCTATTGGGCTAAGCAACCGACACTGTTTGACAGCCTTGAAGGAGGCAACTGATGAAGATGTTTTACATCATTAGAGGAGTTCCCGGTAGCGGGAAGAGCACGCTTGCAAGAAAATTGGCACCTAATGCCGCATTCGAGGCAGACACCTATATGGTAGACTCGGACGGAAACTATGCCTTTGACCCCAAGAAACTGAGCGAGGTCCACCAAAAGTGCTACGAAGCTGTTCGTAACGCTTTGTTGAACGGCACTGAAAATGTCGCTGTAGCTAACACCTTTGTCAAGAAGTGGGAGTATCAGAAGTATGTTGACCTCGCAAACGAACTCGGCGTAAAGTACGAAATCATCGTGTGTAATGGCGGATACCAAAACATTCACGGTGTGCCAGAAGAAGCAATAAACAGAATGAGAAAGAATTGGGAAGACTGATGAACAACAACAACAAAAACCAGAAAGGAACTGACATGAAGACATTTCTTGTCAAATTCACCGGATCCAACGAATGGATTGAGATGCAAGCTGAAAGCAAGTTTGAACTTGCCGAACAGCTTCGTCAAGAAGGAAAGTCGGGGAGCATCAAGTCCAAGACCGAAACACAGGAGGAAACTGTGAACAAACCTAAGGTCCACAATAAGCACAAGAAGACTGCACCAGCTGATGCTGTTTACATTGGTCGAGGCAGTAAGTGGGGTAATCCATTTGTCATTGATAAGGATGGCTCACGTAGCGAAGTAATTGCCAAGTACGAGGAGTACATCCTTGGAAAGCCAGAACTTCTTGCACATTTGCACGAACTTAAAGGTAAAGATTTGGTGTGCTTCTGCGCACCACAAGCTTGCCATGGAGATGTTCTCATAAAACTGGCAAACAACACACAGGAGGAAACTGTGAACACAACACCAGCCAAAATGACCGCATTGGTCAAACTAGAGAAGCTGAGCCCCGAAGAGGTTCAGTGGATCACCAGCAAGTTGGAGGAGAAGATCCTGCCCAACCTGCAGTCAGATGTGTCCAACTACGCCAAGGGTCGTCAGCGTGTCTGGCTGCCCTACGAGGCTCCGCTGGGCAATCAGTCGTTCACTCCTGGTCTCATGGATGATGAGATCTGGCAGTGGATTGTTGACCGTTGTGCCAAGCACGGCTTCAAGGCACAGGTGGCCCTCATCTCCAAGGGTGGCAACATCAATCCCCACGGAGACACGACCTACGCAGCACCGTGGGCAATGGGGTTCAATCTGGGCAAGTGTGACTGGCACATCCAGAACAACCGAGATGCAAAGCGCACACCTGCAAGGCCAGCCCAAGCAGATCTGGACGCTTTCTATCAGAGTCCCACGACCAGTCATCTGTCTCTGAACGGTGGAGAGGTGTTCAAGTTCAACTGCAAGCACGAGCACGCAGTTACGAATGCTGCACCTGACCGTTGGTCCATCAACGTCTGGGCAATTGCTGACGGCCCTGCTGCAGACCGTGCCAACATTGCACGTCGCCTGGAGCAGATGCTGGAAAAGCACCCTGAGGTTCAGGAGTTCATTGAGTTGCATCAGCCTGGTGCAACCGTAACCAAGTCCAAGGAGGACACAACCATGGCTACAAAGCCGAAGTACCACATTGCCTTTACTGGGCATCGTCCGCACAAGCTGCCAGATAAGGCAACTGGATATGACCCAACTAACCCCACACGTGTTGCGGTTAAGGCTGCAATTCACGATGTCTTGCAACGTGCAATCAACAAGTACGGCGAGACCCACGAAATCGTCGTAATCACTGGTGGAGCACTTGGTGTTGACCAGGATGCCGCATCCATTGCCCACAAGCTCGGTTTGCCCTTCATTGTGGCGGTTCCGTGCCAGGGTCAGGACAGCAAGTGGCCTGCAGAGTCCAAGGTTCGTTACGCCAAGATGCTCAGCTTGGCTTCACAGGTGATCATGGTTCACGATGGCCCATACAACCACAGCTGCATGCAGGATCGCAACGAGTGGATGGTTGACAACTGCGATGCTCTTGTGGCTGTGTGGGATGGCACTTCTGGCGGGACTGCCAATTGCGTCGACTACGCAAAGAAGAAGAACAAGCCGATTATTCGCATCAACCCGAACGACAACAACGGTGGAGGCGGAACTCCCAACCCCACCCCAAACAATCCTGAGGAGGGACCAGCTATGAAGAATGAAGCTTCATTTAAAGGTACATTCTTGTCAAATTTCTGGCCTGCTACCGTCATGCACGGAGGAATAGTTTTCCCAACTGTAGAAAACTTTTACCAAGCAATGAAGGTTGACAAGGCAGACATAAACACTCGTCGCCAGTTCCAATCTATTTCTGCTGTAGAAGCAAAGAAGAAAGGCAAGGAAATTGAAAAGCGCAAGGACTGGAATGACGCTATGGCTTTGGAGGTCATGTTGTATGGCCTTCGTGCCAAGTTTGCAAAAGGATCTGAGCTTGCAGAAAAGCTTCTCGCCACAGAAGATCAAGAATTGATTGAAACCAACTACTGGCATGACACTTTTTGGGGTAAGTGCACATGTGCCAATCATGCTGGAAATGGCGAAAACAAGCTTGGAATTCTGCTCATGCAAGTCAGAGAGGAACTTAAGAACAACGGTGGAGGCGGAACCCCCGAACCCACCCCAAACAACCCTGAGGAGGGACCCAAGATGAAGGCAGAAGAGCCTCAGAACATCAACCCGGTCACAGAGACCGATGACAGAAAGGAGGCCAAGGTGAGCAACAAGCCCATTTCGGTTGACAAGTGGAAAACGGACATGGGGCTCAGCGTTGAGCTCAAGAGGTCCGACGGCGACTATCAGAAAGAAGCAGGACGGGCTTGGTTTGCCGTGATTGAGGGCAAGGTCGTCTATCCGAAGAAGGATGATGGCGTTGTTGATGAAGTCACTGCAAAGATGTGGCTTAATCGCAAGGGCATGTACGAAGTGCCTAAGGTCAACACTCCAGAGGTCAAGCCAATGGAGAAGAAGGAGGAGACCGTGAAGGTCAACAACAATCCGCTGATTGGAGCAGTTACGCTGCCCAACGGAATCACTCTCAATGCAGAGCAGTACGAGGCCTACGACGCAATTGTGAACGGCACTGGAAACATGCTGCTCACCGGTAATGCTGGAACTGGCAAGTCGTTTGTGTTGAACATGGCAATTGCAGAAATGAAAAGCAAGGGCATGCACGTTGTTGTTACAGCAACTACCGGTATTGCTGCAACGCACATCAATGGCAAGACTTACCACTCAGCTTTGCGCATGCTTCCTGATCGAACTGTCGATGAACTTGTTGGAATAATGAGCAATGAAAGGTGGCGTCGCTCTATGCGGACTGTCCAGCTCATCATTATTGACGAGATCTCAATGATGCATAGAAAGGACTTTGTCAAGTTGGACCAGGCATTCCGCCGGGTATTTGATTCAACTAAGCCGTTTGGCGGAAAGCGCTTCTGCTTTGTGGGTGACTTCCTGCAGGTTGAACCTGTTGAAGTAGTAGACAAGAGTGTGAGCCATTACGTCTTTATGACTAAGCAGTGGGGCGAAGCAGAAGTCAAGACCTACCAGCTAAAGCAGGTTGTTCGTCAGCAGGATGGTTACTTTGCTGGATTCTTGAACAATGTCCGTCAAGGCATTTGGACAGAACCCATGTGGGACATTGTGAACAACGCAATTAGCCGTCCTAAGCCAACTGGTGGAATTGTGTCCCTTGTTCCAACTAATCAGGAAGCAGACACCATCAATGCAAAAGAGATGGCTACTTTGCCCGGTCAAGTGGAGACCTTTGAAGCAGTTGATCGTTGCCCCAAAAAGTATGTCAACGGTCAGTGGACTGAAGACATTGGATTCTGGGATAAGAACACACTCTGTCCGAAAACTCTCAAGCTGAAAGTTGGCGCACAAGTCATTTGCTTGTTGAACCATGAAGGTTTGGTCAATGGTGACACCGGAGTTGTTGTTGCAATTGACCAGGACAACAAAATGGTTCAGGTTGACTTCAACCGAGTTGGAACTAAGTGGATTGTGCCACAGAAGTTCCATCAGGGCAACGAAGACTTTGAATACAGGCTTCAGATTCCGCTCAAGACTGCATGGGCAATTACTGTCCACAAGAGCCAAGGCATGACTTTGGATTCGGCCATTATCTCTACCAAGACCATGTTCGCAGATGGTCAGTGCTATGTAGCTTTGTCTCGAATTCGCGGTATTGATGGTCTGTACCTGAACGACTTTGATCCAGAAGTTGTCACTGCTAACGAAACTGCCCTCAAGTTCTACGGACTTCCCGGCAACTTGAGGGGACCAGCTGCAGAAGCACACTGCCATATGCCCAAGGGTGACGATGACCCAGACGGCGATGGTGGAGTGTTCCCAATCAACCCGACCCCAACAGACGACAACGACGGCGGTGGAGAAATCGACCCTGTCCCAACCCATGAGGAGGAAATCATGGAGTCAACACCAATCAACAACGAAGTCATTAAACAAGTGACCGAAACTGTTAAGCCACAACAATTTGCCAAGGTGGACAAGTCCCCCGACGCAACAAACAAAACCCCTAAGGAGGAAAACAAGATGATCAAGGAGTACCTGGTCAGCACTCTTCTGCTGTCTGATGCTCAGAACAAAGCGGCTAACGAGAATCCCAACGTTGGAATCACGTATTCAACTAGCCGTGTTGTCACCAACGACCCCGAGTACTGGTTCAAGAAGGACAGCACCGTCGTTATTGAAGAGGTCAACCGTGGCGGTTACCACTACGCTCTGCTGGAGCACATCTTTGGCAACAAGTCATTCATCGTCAACATGACCAGCTACAAAGATCCGTTGAGCCCGTCTGGCGATCTGCAGAGGGTTTTGATGGTAAAGAACGGAAACACACCTCCGACTGACTCCATCTTTGGCTGGGCTGACTTTGACTCCGAGACAATGATTCGCGTCAAGGATCACGGTGACAAGGGCTGGAGCAATCTCTCCGAGTTTGGTCTGTGTGTGAAGAATTCTGACAAGATGACGAAGCGTTTGGCTGAAGTTGTTCGTGCTGCTCGTGGCTATAAGATCAACGTCAAGGCCAACGGAGATCGCATGCTCAAGATTCTGGTCTTGACTCACGAGCAAATCCTCAAGGCATTCCCGCACCTTGGTACCGAGTTCATTGCAGAAAAGACCTTTGACGGTGTCAGCGTCATGGCAGTCGAGAAGGCAAAGGATGTGTATCGCAACAACGTTCACATGTCCAAGCGTGCTCTTCGCAAGATGCTGAACCAGATTGACAACCTGGAGATCACAAACCACACTCTGCGTGTTCTCACGAACATCAACGGTGTAGCTGGCGAAATCAAGGGCAACGTTCTGACCGGCAAGCGAGCAATGCTCAATGCACGTCTGGTGGACCTGGGTCTCAGCGATGGTTCTGTCAGCTACGACATTGTCACGTCTGTGGACAACTTCAAGAAGGAGCTGGGCACTGATGGCACCTGGGAGATCATCACTCTTGAGCCTCACCACGGTCCTGGCATGGTGAAGACCAATGACCAGACTCTTGCCCAGTTCTTTGGCATCAAGGGCATCTTTGATCCTAAGGAGATCTTGGACGCTTTCAAGACTGTTCTTGATGACATGAAGAAGAACATCGAAGAAGGCAAGGACATTGAGTGGGCTAGCCTGCTCCGTGCAGAGCGTCCTGTCACAGAGGCAGACAAGTTCAACCAGGCTCGCCTGAACAACCATAACGGCCTCAACAAGATGTACGCAACTCTGAATGAGCTGGATCTTCCGCTTGGTGTGTCTCAGACTCTCATGTTCATGCGAGCAACCGGCATTAGAAAGATGTTCTTGGCTGACTATTACGACAAGAACAACGTCAAGCAGCCGAACTGGAAGGCTCCTGCAAAGATGAAGAAGTCTTTCCTGTACATGCCCTGGGCATACCGTGCCTACGCCATGACCAAGGAGGTCATCTTCCTGGCCGGTTATGACATCGACATGCAGAACACCAACTGTGGCTACCACAAGGAGACTCAGACGTTCGCAATGCCCGGCAAGCAGTGGGCTCAGACCTGTGGCAAGTTGGGTGGTGCAGACCTGGACGACGAGATCATGATCCACATCCGCAAGTTCGTGGAACTGGATGGTTCCGAGCGTCTTGCTGCCCTGCTCATCCGTACCCCGAATGACTGGGCTGAGTTTGACATCGTGAACGTCAGGGTTCCTGGTCCTGTGTTCGTGAACAAGCTGGACATGCCAACTGTCCACATGAAGGACTTGGTCAAGTTCAATCAGACCAGTGTTGCTGGACAGCTGCCTTCCAAGATCAACGGATCCAACCGTCCTAAGCCTGCAGTGTGGGACTGGGACTCCACTTATTACAACTATCGGGTCTCCATGCACAACAGCGGTGGAGTTGGTGGTCAGGTCAAGACCAAGATGCTCCGCTATGCCATCTACGACTCTCCGTTCAGCACTCTGCCCTGTGCAAACGAGGACATGATTGACGCGATTCAGCAGTGCAAGGGTGACATTGACGACCTCAAGCTGTTGGCTCAGTGGTCTAGTCAAGAGGTCTATCACATCTTGACAGGCGCACCAATGGATGCCTACTGGTGGTACAGCCGTAACATGTACAACACTGCAAAGGCTCTGAAGATCAAGAACTTTACAAGGAACATTGATCCCAGCATGTCTCCGATTGTCACCAAGCTCATGCTTCCCCGTGAGAACATGGTGGAAGAGGCATTCAAGGAGATCTTTGAGTTCCTGAAGACACAGATTCTTCCAATTGAAGAAATCAGCAATGTGTTTACCTCCAAGGATCAAGAGATGAAGTTCCGCAAGATCGTCAGCGAAATCAAGCGCACCTTTGACTTCCCGCAACACTCTACCAAGGACCTGCGTAACCTCATCCTTGACAAGGCGGCTGCAAAGATCATGGCATTGGTCCAGGAATACGAAGAGAAGCACGGTGTTGAAGCAACAAACATGCACATTCTGCGCATGGCACGTGCGTCGTTCCTGGTTAAGAACAACTCCAAGGGTGCTAACTACGACAAGTGGCTTTACACTGTCACTCCCAACAGCGATGTTCTCATGACGGACTACCTCTTCCGTGCCATCATGTGGTACCGTAAGAAGAAGGTCTGATAGAGATATTCTAAAAGCCCTTCGGGCCGATATGAACAGTCTCAATCACCGAACATCAGTCAGGCTAACAATAGCCTCGCTCGCTTCGCTCGCTCGGTACGCTCGCCCTGCGGGCTCGCTTGGGCTTCGCCTCGGCTCGGACGCCTCGGCTCAGCCTTCGCGACTCAAGTCTCTTGCGCTCCGTGCCCTCTGGGGCACTCCGCTTGCACATTCTAAAGTTCTACACGGGTCGGGTCTCGCTTCGCGGGTCGCGTCTCGTGGGATGGCTAAAGGTAGGTGCGCCACAAGTCACCTACCGAAGGAATGGGGAGTAATCACGCTCCCCCTGTATGTACTAGGAGGTACATAATGTCAGCAATGGCAGGCTGGTTGAACACCAGCAAGGACAAGGACTCCGTGTGGGTCAAGCCCAAGGACACGAACGGTCTCATCACGACCAACATCTTCGTGAACCTCGAGTCCAAGGATGCACTTGCCATCCTCGTCACCATCCTCCGCGAGGCCTTCACCAAGAAGGTCTCCTACGAGATGGTCATCGAGACGGCAGACATCCAGCGGTCCAAGGGCGGTTCGCTCTTCATCAAGTCCACCCTCGCAGAGGTGTTGGGTGTGATGACCGAGTCGGCTCGCGCTGAGTCCGCCCCCGTGGACCCCAAGGCTCTCGCCAAGGCACAGGCTCTGCTCGCAGACCTCGCCAAGCGTGAGGTGCCCGAGGCTCCCACATCGTCCGTGTCCGACGACTTCCTGTCCTTCTGACAGGACTACCTGAGCAAGTAGTAAAACTGCTCATCTCCCCCCTCTGGTGAGACACTCAACGCCCCGCTTTCAGGGACAAGTAGTGTGTGAAGTTCGATTCTTCACGAGGGAACTATCTTTGCTGGCATTTCGCCAACGAAGGAATGGGATAGTGGTCACCCAACAATGACCACACTGTGCCTAGGAGGTACATTATGGCGAAGGAGCGCAAGCCCCTGACCTACAAGGTGGGAGACATTCCCGCCAACCGCGAGGCGTTGGAGAAGGCAAAGTCCCTCATCAACGCTGGCAACCCACGGTTCTTCCGTGCCATCAACGGTGTTCTCGTCACAGAAGACGAGTACATCGCGTGGCGCGAAAACGGTGGTGCTCGCGGAGACAAGTAGGTCTCGTCTGTCCTGTCCGAGTAAGTGGTGGTCTGGGTTTCTTCGGAGACTCAGGCCATCACTGAACTATTTTTTTTGTCGCCTGCTTCGGGGCATTGAGCCCCTCGCAGTCGGGCTTCGCCTCCCGCGGTAGTCTGTGGACGAGTTCAAGTCACCTAACACGCCTGCTCGGCCTGACGGCCTCGCAGGCTTTCTAAAAATACAGGTAGGACTAAGAGGTCAGGGTAGTAAGTTCTTGACCACCCAACGAAGGAATGGGGTATAGGAGGCCCCATAACTATGACAACAAACTTTCAATTCAACTTTGCCGGCAACAGCAACGACATCTGTGTTCATACAACCAGCTGTCGCATCTGTGGCGTGGCAAACGACATAACACTCGACTACATGAACTACATGCGTTGGTACAATGGTGAAGGTCTGATTCAGGATATCTGGCCCAACCTTGCTGCTGACCAGCGTGAACTGATTATGACTGGCATTCACCCGATTTGCTGGGATAAGATGTTCTCGTGAAGTTCGTCAACATTTCTTTCGACCAGTTTCTTGCTGATGTGTATCAGATGCACGAAACACAGCCTGTAAAAGGTGATTTGCGCCTCGGCCAGATCTTCTTCAACAATCTGTGTACCGTGCGTCCACACATCGCAGAACAACTTCGTGGGTCAATGCTCGACCCGTTCTTCAA
>Ga0315909_10001999_pt1 | contig 26788 bp, 40 predicted proteins | sample LakEriMetagenome_11_FD_203527 | JGI IMG/M metagenome (GOLD analysis project Ga0315909, IMG submission 203527) | Freshwater fungal communities from buoy surface, Lake Erie, Ohio, United States - Buoy 2 MA125 | ecosystem: Environmental > Aquatic > Freshwater > Lake | place: USA: Lake Erie, Ohio...
CACCATCTTAAACTGATCCATGTCGAACCTGACACGCAGTTTGGCCGCCCACTCACGATACATTGGACGCGAGCGTACATCGACCACGCCTGTTGCATTTCTAGTGTGCGCTGTGTACACATCGCTCTTGCCATAGATACGCACAAGCGGTATGCCGTCTTGCTTGTCCCAACCATCCGCTTCCACGAACGTCGAGAGCTTTGCAAGCGTCATCTTGAACCCAACCAGACGGCACGCTGAGATCATGGCCGCACGGAATGCGGCGGCGTTAACACCCTCCCAGTTCTCCATACTGCGGTAGCGTGCGTCTTCTGCCTCTCTGTCATAGTCGCGGGCTTCACGTACCTTCTTGCTCTTGGACGATGGGCCCTCCTGCATCTTGGCCATGAGTTCGGCCTTCTTGCTAAAGCGCTCCACCACCAGCGGTGCAATGCCCTCCAGTATCAAGTCCACAGTAGCAAACTTGGGTGGGGAAATTACGTATGTTGTTTCGATTTGATTTTTGGTAGCCATTTTATTTTCTCCTTGATGTTTTTAAATTACGCGCTAAAAATTTGCTTGAGGCGGTCGTACAACTCCCGCGCTTGGAACACAGTCAGCCTCTTAATGATCTCGTCAGGGTCTTGGGTACGCACGAGGGAAACCATGCGTTTGTTTACGTCCACACGCGCAGTACCCATGGCATAGGCAGCAGCATCAAGCGCATCTTGGCTAGGTTCAGGCATATTCTCTAGCTTCTCGCGTAATAGCGCACCAATGCCTGTCACGGCTTTCTTCTCGTACTTGCGTTTAGGTGCTTGTGCTTCTTTCTCCTTGTTAATAGCTTTGAGGGTTTTGATGGGGCGATACTCATTGATGTCTGCGTAGTGCAGGCCGTTGGTTTCGTGGATCATTTTGTTGCGACGCATCTGCGCGATCAGGCTAGAGACTGACCCACCCCCGAACCCTTCGTGCTCCAAGGCCGTGATGATCTCCTTGCGTGTGGAGCCGGGGTTGTTCTTGATGTAGTCGAAGGTTACGCGTGATACGTTGTTAGTCACATTAAAAGTTTTCTTCATGGGAATTCCCTGAGTTGGTACAGAAGAGAGTGAAACTGGTTGCTTTGAAGAAGGAACGGGGACAGGTGTCCCCTCATCATCATCCCACTCAGTTAGGGTTCTAGTTAGTGCCGATTTGAAGGCGGTTTGGATGTCAGGCATTTGAGGTTCCTCCTGTAAGTAGCATGACGATTACGATGAAAGCAATGAGTCCAATGGACTGTATTGTGGTGAGTAGTAGATCATCCATCCCCTGCTTGTCGCCAAGCAATATGCCCTGTATCCAGTCGGACTCAGGCGTACATTCAGGGGGTGGTGGTGTATAGGTAAGGCCAATCTTGACCTTACCCGTGTCGTAGGGTGTGTTTTGCATTATTTTCTCCTTGTGTGTGCATTATTTGTCCAAGAGTAGACAGATGTCAATAGGGTCTCCAATAATAAATATCGGTTATTAGTACTATTACCGCAACTAAAAGTACTACTCTTTCTAGTTTTTCCCATGGTGTCAGCATGATGCGTCCTCCTCGTCAGCTTTTAATTGTTTGATCCACGCATCAATGGCCTGCTCATCGTAGAACGTGAGTATCCAATCAGCCAACTCATGCACAGGGTTTTGTAGCAAACAGTCGTACAGCTTATCCAATGCGTCCTTGCCGTAGCGTGCTTCAATTTCTTCTGGTGTCATTTGAATGTCTCCTTGATGTAATCGTTAGCCTCACGCTTGGTATCGAACCCTCGATACTCGCCCTCCTCATCTATCCACTCACCCGAGAAGTTTTTGCCAAAGATGACCCAGATGTCACCTACCCTCTCAGGTTCCCAACAGTTCTGGTCATTGAACCCTTCCATGTATAGCTGGTGCACAACCTTCTTGCACGTTGTATCGTCCACACCCGTAAGCCTCTCCAACTCAGCGGGGTGGTTCTCTTCAAGTAGCAACGCTATCTTGTCTTTGAAACTATCCATCTCTTCCTCCTTTTGTGCTTGCTCATCGAGCATGCGTTGATGATCTGCCAACATGTTGGCGTAGTGTGTGTCTAGTCCGTTCATACATACTCCCATGATGTTTCAGTTATGCAGTCAACAGTCCAATCACCCCCGCCAGTAGGCTCGAAGTCACTGCCGTCCATGGCTACAGCTAATGCCCGTGCCTCCTCTTCGTTCTCTGCTTCAACGATGGCGTCGCACCATACGACGTAGCTTGCTTGTATGTAGTAGCGTTTCATTTTATTCCTCCATTAAAAATACACCCTTGTCTACACAAACTGTAAACAAGCTATCGTCAGGGTAGTTCTTGAATCCACGAATACCATGCAACATGATGTGGCGGAACACTTCTCTTTGTTCCGCAGGTTCTCTGTCAAAGAACCAATTCACCTCGTAGTCAGCGCAGGCTTCCACCATTTGCGTCTTAGTCATTGCAGTCATTTACTTCCTCCTTTTCTATGTAGGCGGGGTTGCCTGTTTGGTATCGATACTCTTTGGCTTCTTTCTCAGCCGCACGCTTGGTCTTGAACACCCCTAAGAGGGTGCCGTTGTGGTTTCTAACTACGTACTTCATTGCTTCCTCCTTGATAAGTATTGCGCTTGCAATCCAAGCCGCTTTCCATATTTCATACATCCGCCCTTGGCATGGAAAATCTTTGACCCTGTAATCGGCAAAGGTATCCTTGCACCACTTGCGGTACTCAATCTTGATACGTGTTTCAGGTTTCATCTACTTTCTCCTTTGGTTAAGCTTCACAATGAATAGCATCGAACAGTGTGCACAGCACAGTCGGTGCGTCGTAGGCTCGGGCCATTTGCTTGGCCTCTTCTAATAAATCGTCAGTCAGCTTGCGCTTGCTCAAGAACTTGATTGCAAACACTGGATCTTCGGGGTACACACACTCGGCGATCAGGTTGATGATGTCGTCGTAGTACCCAGCTTGCGCATCGTAGAGAGCATCGAACAGAATCTCTGTCTCAAAGTACTCATCGTCGTCATGCCATTTGACTGGCACAATCAGATCGTTCTTAGCGCCCATGCCATCCTTGTCGTCCTTGTACACGCCGTAGCTTGACCACCAGTCCTTGTTGTATGTGGCGTAACCGTAGTCCTTGTAGTCATCAATCGTGGGGTCACGATCAGTAGGCAGTGCCTCCCAGTCAAGCTTGGCCACGGCAATAGCGAGGGCAGCAAAGTGCACGATGTCAAGGTTCTCACGATCACCATGCTCGTTGTAGTAGCCGACACTGATGTTGGTGCACTCAGGTATGTCATCGGTGAACTCAGCGGTGTCTGTGTACACACCCGTGTCGTCAGGCGAGTACATCAGGTTGTCGTTGTGCTCGTTGAGCGCAGACGCAAGGGCTTGGCAAAATGTATCTGACGCACACCTACCCATACCCTGATGACTGATGACACTGTCGATACCGCGCCTGTCGAACGCGATGGCTCGGTCGAACTGCTTGAGCAGGGCTGAGTTGTTCTTGGCGATGAACTTGGCACCGATGCCCCCGCACTCCTCGCCTTGGCTGAAGATGTAGTAGCCCTTGACACCTGAGTGGATCAAGTGCATGAGCATGGCACAGCCAGCACCATCGTCAGCACCGAGAGGGGCGCCGTTGGCATACCAGTGGGTCTGCGTCTTCTTGATGAGGTTGACGCCCGTGTCCTTGTGTACTGTGTCAACGTGAGCGATGAACAGAGTACGGCTACCCGCACCACGCGCATCGATGTGCAAGTTACCCGCACCATCCACGAATGTGAATGACTTGAGTTCAGCAGGCAGGTGCTCGAACAGCCATGCGGTGAAGTTGGATACCTCATGCGTTTTGTGTGGACGCTTACGGGATAGCGCACGTTCAAGTGTGCGTACGATGATGGGTTGTGGTTTGATTTTCTTAGCCATGATTGTTTCCTTAGATTGTGTCGGTTGATTCAAGTTTGAGATTGGCGTTGATCGATGCCATGTGCATCAACTCGGTGCTGATGATCTTGCGCATATCAATGCGTGTTTGGTCGAAGCCAAAGGTCTGGATGTGATAAGCAGGTACATCACGATGTGCGAACAACTGAACCCCGTCATGCAGTATGGTCATGCCGAAGCGAACGAACGAACCCGCAACGGTGTAGTCCTCCACCAGAGCTACCTCACTGAGCATCTCCATCGTCAGCATGGTGGCCTCGGGCTTAGTAACGACAGGGGCAACAGCTACGGCTGTATCGCCGTCCTCATCCTCATCGTCAGTAGCAGGGGCGTAGTCAGGGTGGTACTTGTCGCCATCTACCTCAACGAAGTCAACGGCATCGGTGTACCAGTTGCCCGACTCCTCGCATTGCCAGCACCCGTCATTGATACGCAAGAACTCATCGGTGTCCTCGGTACGGCATATGCGGTCATCGTCTACGTGATACCAATCGCCGTCAACCTCGATGGCCTCATCAAGAGGGACGTACTCGCCATTGTTAAGCTCGATGATCTCGTTGTCATCAAGGTAGTCAACGTCATAGTGCTCGCTTTGAGACTCGACATACACCGCATTGTCGTTGGGTACATGGTACTGATGGCCTCGTCTGCCGTACACATAGGTGTAGTCGTTACTGAGACACGACTCACAGACACGGGTGTCCTCACCTCGTCCGACCCAGTAGCCATCATTGTCATCGGTACGATCACCGCAGTCCTCGCAGTCGAAGTAGTCACCGCTGTCGTCCGTTGGGCAACCGCCTGTCTGATCGCAGACATACTCGCCTTGGGCATCGACCACAACACACCTGTTGCCTACGTCAATCGTCACACGCTTCTCACCGCCGTCAAGGAAGGGTGCAAGGAAGTGATCGCTCGTCTCGTGATAGGCCATCTTCTCGCCTTCCTGCCAGCAGTCGCGCTTGCGGTAGCCCTGCTCGGTGAGCCAGTTCTCCATGCCGTTGTCGGTCTCGCTGTACCCGCCGTTGTTGGATGGCCGAGCGTATGTCCTGACGTAGTACTTCTTGTCGTCAGTGGGGCTGGTCATACATAGCGCACGGCCAACAGTCTCATCGCCCTCGATGCGCACCGCCATGTGCCAGCCATACTTGGGATCGTATGCCTCATAGGGGTGACGATTCACGCTGTCAGAACAGCGGATGCCCCTGTCCTCACGCCAGACCATGCAAGAACCTGGGCCCCGATGCAAGTGGTAGATCATCTCGGCAGTAGTATGTACGAACTGGAAGCGAGCCGCTGACCCGTGACGCGCAACGAGATCACGTATGGTGTGATCGGGCAGGTCGAAGTGCCTGTTGAGGTACTTGCCCACCGAGGTGACAGTCTGTACGTTCTTCTGACCCTTGGCCTCGTTCTGTGTGTAGGCGATGCGGGTGCGGTCGCCCTCGGATATGTGTGGCCATTCAAGCAGCAGTTGATGCCAGTCGATGGGACGCACGAGCTTGATGGCCGCATCAATGACGGGGTGCATGGGGTACTTGTCCATCTCACGAATGATCCAGTACCTAGCATCGCGCTTGATGCTGATTGCCTCCATCTCATCCTCGTCATCCGAGAGATGCCATGCCCGTCTGAGGATGCCATCAGTTTTGCGTATGGCCTCGCGTGCATGAATCATGATGGTTACCATCTCTTGCCAGTCGTATGTGTTGTCTGTTGTAGACATATCGTTTTCTCCTTGAGTTGCTATGAATGGGGACATTTGTCCCTGTCCCCGTTGGGTTTTACTTACTCCATTCCGTTATCTGCATCTGTGCCGAATGTCATCAGATGCGTGTGCATCAGGTCTTCAGCTTCAGAGTGGGTATCGAATAGGTTGTTGCCTAGCGTGTCACTGACATAGTCGCCTGTATCGTCTTCGACCATGTAGCCATCGTTTGTTTTGATTACTTTCAGTTCCATTTCATTTACTCCTGTTGTTGATTGCTTCGAGCGCCTCGTCAGCACAGGCACGCCAAGCAGCTTCGCTGATGAACGTGTTATCGGTAGACCATGGCGGTGCGACCTTGGTTTGTTTTGAGTAGGCGTGTATCGCCTCGATCAGGTACGCCTGCATGAGTACGCCTTGTTGTGAGTGGGACATCAGATCGGTTATGAACTGGATGTTGGTGCGGTGTTTAGGTTTAGTTGCCATGGTTTTCTCCTTGAGTTTTTAGTATGAGCGTGATGCTCGGCGCCGTCAGGCGTTGCGTTAAAGGGATTCCACGTGGATTCCACAGGGATTCCCAATGGGGACAAATGTCCCCATCAGTGAAACTGGTTGCTCTCAGATGTTCCCCACTATCGTGTGCCATGTAGCAGGGACGTGCTGGTTCTCCTCAAGAGCGTCAATAATCTTGAGAGCTTCTTTCATTTGCGCTATCTTGGCTTCTTTTTTTTCATCGAACGCAAAGATGTTGCTTCGCTCAAGCGTCTCTAGTTCTTTTCTTGTGGCGTTGTATAGCCTGAACTTGGCGTTTAGATGTTGGGCAGGCGTGACTGTCCGCAAGAAAGGTATCTTGCGCTTGGCTTTAGGCTTGTGCGGTATCTCCATGAACGCATCGTGGATAGGCTGCTTGATGCGCTCGGGTATCCAGTCAGTCCAGTGCTCGCCATTGTTGGGTATGTGTGACCCTTTGGCTGAATCGTTCTTCCTACGTGCCAGTTGAATGGGTGTGTACTCAAGGTTGGATCGATGTCCTGTCAGAACATTATTGAGTTTTTCCATGACAGCTATGTAGGCATCGAACGCTTCGATGCGATGGGGACAAGTGTCCCCGTTGTAGTTCCGCCCCACCTTGGCGTTGTTCAGTTCATATTGCAGGGGCTTCATGAGGTATGCCCACTCTGCCTTGCGGTGCGTGCGTGCAATACGCATCACACGTATGCTTTCTTTCATCTGAGCCACTTCATCCTTGATCTTGCTCATCTCGGCAGGATGTAGCTTGCGCTTGCTTAGGTGCATATGAAGTTGGTTTGATGTGAGTTTGAGGTAGCTTTCGTACATGATTACATATCCTTTAAGTTGCGGTAGGGACATTATAGCAGGTTGCGTCCGTGTGTACATCACATTGGACGAGAGGGTCGCGGGCTGGCAAGCCCCATGGTGTAAGACAATGCGCTAAAAGCTGTCCAGATATATGCCTTTTTTTAAAAGTCCTAAAAGGCTTCAAAGAAACAAGCCTCAAAGAAAAATAAATGCACCCCCTTATACACACCCTTATATATATATATAAATAATAATAAAAAGATATATGTATTGGACGCAAAACTTGCCATGCTAGCATCCATGCGGGTTGCGGGGTGTCTGTACGCTGTTCCTTTTTGTTGTACGCACGGACATCGTGAAAAAACACGACAGACACCCTTCAATAATCTTCGTGCCTTTCAATAATCTTAGAACGGGGACAAATGTCCCCATCAAAAGGGCAGGTCGAGTTGGTGCATCCCGTTCTTCCATTGATCGTAGAGTGCCTGAGTTTCGAACACCATGCCACGCAGATGCAATGCACCCTTGCGGAAGATGTGAACCTGATGGTGTGAGCCGTAGCTGATGGTCTGCATATGGAAGTCACGCCCACGAATGGTGACGATACCGACTTCTTTGATGCGAGGTTGTATGAATGAGCGCATGATTATTCTCCTGTGATGATGTGCATGATCTGAGTGCCAAGTACGAACGCCCCGCCTGCGGTGAGCAGTACGCCCATTGGTGCGAGGCCATACTCGTTGATGCAGTAGAAGCCCGTGACGATGGATGTGAGTAGCGTGACTGAGAGCACGATGTGCGAGATGACCGCTGATGGTTTCATGATTAACTCCTAGGTTGGACAAGAAATGAAACACCGCACAAGCCTCTCTCGTGCGGTGTCGGGGAAGAACGGGGACAAATGTCCCGATGATTATTGAGCAAATGCAATCGCAACTGCTTTCGATGCCAGTGAACGAGCACCCTCGTACTTCTGAGCAAGCTTCGCCAGCTTCTTGGCCATCTCGACCAACTCAGCAGGCACCTCGATCTCCTCTTGCTTGCCTGACGATGCGTCACCGCAAATATCTTTCAATAATCTCTGAGCCGCTTTCTTAGCCGCTTCGTACTTGACCGCATCCTTGTCGAGTACTTTCGTGCCTTTGGCTTTGCCCTCGCCATCCTTGAGTGTCACCGCAAACTTGCTCGCCACGATGGGCAAGATAACATCGCGCACCGCGTCACGCGTCATACCCTTCGCGTCCTTGCGAGCGAGATCGATAGCGTCCGCGTATGCCAATGCGTGTGAGAGTGCTGTGGTGATGTGTGTAGATAAAGTCATGATAATTTCCTTGATGTGAATTGAAAAGAACAGGGACAGATGTCCCCGATCGCTTAGAGCTAATCCCTAACCGATACCTCTATTGTCCGAATGGGTGCGTTTCGTGATTTGGCGGACGGCGTTTTTGCCGTGGCGTTGACCCCACCCACCCCCCACCAACCCTAATTGAGCGACCCGACCCACGCGTATATAAACACTATTCCTCACCCGCAATTCGCATTTTCAAAAATCCCACCCACAATTCCCAAACGCCAACACCCCACCCCCCTAAAAATTATAAAAAATTCCCAAGGATCAATGTCAAACGTTGGACACGGCGCAATAAAAAAATGCCCCGACCTTGCGAGCCGGGGCAAAAGATGGCAACTGAAACCATCAAGGAGAAGCAATGACTTGCGCCATCACCGAAAAGAAGTGTACACTAACACCAACGAGGCAACAAGTGCGACGCCAGCACTAACCCTACGCAATGCTAGAACATTTGATTTACGGCGAGTTTCATCCAGAGGTGGTAGACGCCACCGCGGAAGTCCTGTCTTTTGAAAAGGCAGACCCGGCCACGACCATCGACGCCAAAGTCAAGACGGCTGAGTGGCTGAAGAACTTAGAGCTTGAGGACGAAGAGATTGAGTCCAAGGCAGAACAAGAAGCCGCCCGTAAGTCTTTTGCAAGTCTCGTGACAGGCCAGCCTGTGGGCAATACGCAACAAGCGTTGGCTAATTTAAAGACTCCTGCTGCAGTGCAGCATTTGGTTGGGATGCTTACAGCCTATGACTGGGCGTTTGTCGAGCAGGCCAAAGAACTGCGGGGCTACGCAGTGGCTCAGATCCTAGAAGAAGTCAAACATCCAGACGCACGCATCAGGCTCAAGGCGCTAGACATGTTGGGTAAGGTCACGGAAGTTGCCCTCTTCACCGAACGGGTGGAGGTCAAGAAGACTGAGATGTCGGATGTGGAGCTAGAGACGCGAATCAAAGAGAAGCTCAACAGGTTCATGGGCGTGATTGATGTGATTGACGTTACGGCAGACAAAGATGAAGCCTGAAAACTTCACAACGCTCAGCAAGCTGGAGCTAGAAGCCATGGCCAAGGCCCTGCCGCACATGAGTGTTAGAGAAAAGATGGAGCTTTTTGACGACTTAGAGCTTCGTGAGTCCCGCGCCAAACTGCAGGCAGCCAAAACAAACATGCTGGGGTTTGCCCAAGCGGTGTATCCGGGCTTTAAGATTGGCCCCCACCACAGAAAGCTGGCTAAGATCTTTACAGATGTAGTTGAGGGCAAGAAAAAACGCGTGATTATCAACATCGCGCCTCGTATGGGTAAGTCTGAGTTCTCCTCATACCTGTTCCCTGCGTACTTTTTGGGTAAATATCCCGAGAAAAAGATCATCATGGGCACGCACACTGCGGGTCTGTCAGAAGACTTTGGCCGTCGCATCCGTAACTTGATTGATTCAGATGAATACAGAGAAGTTTTCCCAAGCACCATGGTGGCTGACGACCAGAAGGCGGCTGGTAAGTGGTCTACAAGCGCTGGCGGTCAGTACTATGCTGCTGGTGTCGGGGGCGCTCTTGCTGGTCGTGGTGCTGATCTGTTCGTTATTGACGATCCTCACTCGGAGCAGGACGTAAAGTCAAACTCTAGACTTGCGTTTGATACAGCTTGGTCGTGGTTTCAGACTGGCCCGCTGCAGCGTTTGATGCCGGGGGGTGGGATCATCATTGTGATGACCCGTTGGTCGCTGTTAGACCTGACTGGGCGCCTGATTGACTACCAAGCTAGGAATCCAGAAGCAATTCCGTGGGAAATTGTAGAGTTGCCGGCCATCCTGAACGATGGGGGAGAAGATGAGAAGTCTCTTTGGCCAGAGCAGTGGCCGCTTGAGGCATTGAAATCCACAAAAGCATCCATTGACCCACGGTATTGGAACGCGCAGTACATGCAGCAGCCCACGGCGGAGAACTCGGCCATCGTCTCACGCAAGATGTGGCGTATTTGGGAGCCTGAAGACCCGCCAAAGTGCGAATACATCATTCAGTCGTGGGATACGGCGTTTGAAACCAAGAACAACTCTGACTATTCCGCCTGTACAACGTGGGGCATCTTCTACAACGAGGAAGAGAATGACTCGCCCCAGCTAATACTGCTGGATGCGTTTAAAGATCGCATGGCGTTTCCCGAACTCAAGCAAGTTGCGCTCAAACACTACAGAGAGTGGGAACCAGACGCGTGCATTGTGGAGAAGAAGGCCGCTGGCGCACCACTGCTTCAGGAACTGAGGGCAATGGGAATCCCAGTTCAAGAGTTCAGCCCGTCAAGGGGCAACGACAAGACAGTGCGTGTCAACGCAGTTGCGGATTTATTCAGCAGTGGTAAAGTCTGGGCACCCGACACACGCTGGGCACGGGAAGTAATTGAAGAGATGGCGGCTTTCCCCGTTGGAGAGCACGACGACTTCGTGGATACGACCACACAGGCGCTGCTACGCTTTAGGCAAGGCGGTTTTATTTCTTTGGACACGGACGAGAAAGACGAATCCGAAATCTTTCGCCGTAAGACACACGCATACTACTAGGAATACACATGGCAACGAATATCGACAAAGCGCTGTACCAACAACCCGTGGGCATCGATGCGCTGGGCGAACAAGAGTCACCCATTGAAATTGAGATTGTTGACCCTGAAGAAGTAACCATTGGTGTGGACGGGATGGAGATCTCAATTGGCAAGGGTGATTCAGAGGAAGAAGGTTTTGATGACAACTTAGCCGAGTACATGGACGATGGTGCCTTGCAGTCGATGGGCGGCGACTTGATGGCGGACATTGACCAAGACAAGCAGTCACGCAAAGAGTGGGAGAAGACCTACGTTGACGGGTTAAAGCTGCTGGGTCTTCAGATAGAGGAGCGCACTGAGCCATGGCAAGGCGCTTGCGGCGTGTTCCACCCCATGATTACAGAAGCCGTTGTGCGCTTCCAAGCCGAGACAATTACCGAGACGTTCCCAGCCCAAGGGCCTGTGCGCTCTAAGATTATTGGTAGAGACACGCCTGAGAACCAAGAGATCGCAGCCAACGTCGAAGAGGACATGAACTACGAGTTGACGGAAGTCATGACTGAGTACCGCTCTGAGCATGAGCGCATGCTGTGGTCACTGCCAGCTACAGGTTCAGCGTTTAAGAAGGTGTACTACGACCCCAGTTTGGGACGTCAGGTATCCATGTTTATTCCAGCAGAAGACATGTTGCTCCCATACGGCGCGACAGATCTGGACACTTGCTACCGCGTCACGCACGTCATGCGCAAGACCAAGAACGAGATTGTCAAACTCCAGCAAGCTGGGTTCTATCTGGACATCGACCTGCCTGATGCGCCCAAAGACCGTACTGACATTCAGAAAGCCAAGGACAAAGAGACTGGCTTTAATGATCTGAACGACGACCGCTACACAATCTATGAGTGCCATGTGGACTTGAACCTTGAAGGTTACGAGGACATGACTGAGGACGAAGACGGTGAGGAAGAAGAGACCGGCATCATGTTGCCGTACGTTGTCACCATCATCAAAGGCACAAACGACATCCTGTCAATCCGCCGTAACTGGAACGAAGACGATGAACTCAGACTCAAGCGCCAGCACTTTGTGCACTATCAGTACATCCCCGGCTTTGGAGCATATGGTTTTGGACTCTTCCACCTTATCGGTGGTTTTGCCAAGTCAGCCACTAGCCTTATGCGTCAGTTGGTCGACGCAGGAACGTTATCTAACCTTCCGGGTGGACTCAAGTCAAGGGGTTTGCGAATCAAAGGCGATGACACACCAATCGCCCCCGGTGAGTGGAGAGACGTTGACGTAGCCTCTGGCAACATCCGTGACAGCATACTGCCGCTTCCATACAAGGAGCCAAGCGCAACGCTGTTCAACTTGATGCAGACCATCGTTGATGAAGGCCGCCGCTTTGCCGCGACTGCTGACATGAAGGTGTCTGACATGAGCGCCAACGCGCCTGTCGGTACAACGCTAGCTCTCTTAGAGCGTCAATTAAAGGTGATGACTGCGGTGCAGGCTCGTGTGCACTTTGCATTGAAGCAAGAGTTAAAGCTCTTGAAGAACATCATCCGCGACTACACCGATCCAGACTACACATACGATCCTGAGTACGGCTCACGTAAAGCAAAGAAGACTGACTACGACAAGGTTGACATCATCCCCGTGTCAGATCCTAACGCGGCTACCATGAGCCAGCGCGTAATCCAGTACCAAGCTGTGATTCAGATGGCGCAGATGGCTCCGGACATTTACAACTTGCCAGAACTTCACCGTGGTATGTTAAACGTCTTGGGCATCAAGAACGCAGAAAAGCTTGTGCCAATTGAGGACGATCAGAAGCCGACAGATCCTGTGCAAGAGAATCAGAACGCGCTCAAGGGCACGCCACTCAAAGCGTTCCTGCATCAAGACCACGCTTCACACATTCAAGTGCACATGATGCTGTTGCAAGATCCCCAGATCCAGCAGTTCATTGGACAGAACCCACAGGCCCCCAAGATCATGGGTGCAATTACTGCACACATTGCAGAGCACGTTGGCTATCAGATGCGTCAGAAGATCGAGCAGCAGTTGGGTATGCCTCTGCCTCCCGAAGACGAGAAGTTGCCACCGCAGATTGAGATTGCCTTGTCCGGCATGATGGCGCAAGCCGCGCAACAGGTAATGCAACAAGCGCAGGCCAAAGCCGCACAGCAACAAGCCCAGCAGCAAGCGCAAGATCCGATTGTGCAGATGCAGATGCAAGAGTTGCAACTAAAGCAACAAGAATTGGAATTAAAGAAACAGAAGATCATGATGGACGCCGCAGCCAAAGCGGATGCCCAGCAGTTGAAAGAACAAGAAGTCAGTGGTCGCTTAGAACTCGACGCCCTCAAAGTGGGTGCACAAATTAAAGAGTCCCAAGCTAAAACCCAGTTTGACCAAGAACGTGCCGGTGTCCAAATGGGCACTGACATTGCAAAGAGCAAAGCCCAAATGGAATTGCAAGCGCGAACTGCTGCGCTTCAAAATAGCAGGAACCAAGGTTCTAGAAAATGATTCAAGAATTCGCACGCGTATTGCGCGACAAAATACGCACTGACATGAACAACTACGCCGACGACATCGCCGGTGGAGCATGTCGAACATTCGATGAATATCAAAAACTCTGCGGGATTATTTCGGGTCTAGCCCTTGCAGAGCGTTATCTCCTTGACCTGCAGCAGAAAGTTGAAGAATCACATGATCGAGACTGAATCAGGATTGATTTTGCCCCCCGGTATTTCGTTGCCGCCACACATCCAGCCAGTAGAACAGCCTGACGAAGATGATGATAACGATACAAAAGCAGGTGCACTGCCATCCCCAACAGGGTGGAAGTTACTTTGCGTAGTGCCTGAAGTTGAAGCAAAGATTGCAGGCACATCACTGGATCTCGTGAGAGATTCAGCCACTATGCGTCAAGAAGAACACGCCACCACGGTGCTGTTTGTATTGCGTGTAGGCCCCGATGCGTACAAAGACACCGCCAAGTTTCCTAACGGAGCATGGTGTAAAGAGGGCGACTTTGTGTTAGTACGTACTTACTCCGGCACAAGATTCAAAATCTTTGGCAAGGAGTTCCGTCTCATCAACGATGACCAAGTTGATGCTGTTGTGCTAGACCCTCGCGGCCTGACCCGCGCTTGAAAGGAAGAACATGGCTGAACCATACAAGTTCCCCGACGAAATTGAAGAGAAGAAGACGGCTGACGTCGAATTCGAGATTGAAGGGGCGGAAGAAGTAGAGATTGAAATCGAAGACGACACGCCTGAACGTGACAGGGGCCGCAAGCCGCTAGACCGTGAAGTTGCTGATCCAACCGATGAAGAGATCGAGTCTTACTCTGACAAAGTTAAAGGACGCATTAAAGAATTGACCCACGCCCGTCACGACGAGCGCCGTGTCAAAGAAGCTACGATGCGTGAGAAACAAGAGCTGGAGCGTCTAGCACAGCAGTTAATTCAGGAAAACAAACGCCTGAAGCAAAACGTTTACACAGGACAGGAAGCCATCATTGAGGGGGCCAAAGGTAAGGCTGAATCAGAGTTGGCCATAGCCCGCAGTAGACTTAAAGCAGCACAAGAAGCTTTTGATACAGACGCCATCCTTGACGCCCAAGAAGCTGTGATGGATGCAAAGATAAAAGTTGAACAAACAAAAAATTATCGTCCTACCCCTTTACAGGAAGAAAAATTTGATGTACAAACTCAACAAACCCAGCCTGCAAAGGCTGAACCGGACGAAAAAACTCTGCGCTGGCAGGCAAAAAACCAGTGGTTCGGACAACAAGGGTTTGAAGAATATACCAGCTACGCACTAGGGCTGCATCAAAAACTAGTCACAAACGGAGTGGATCCCCGCTCTGCTGAATACTTCGATCAAATTGATGGTCGCATGAAGTCAACGTTTCCTGATTTGTTCGGGCAAACAACTGACAAGCCAAGGTCTGGTGAGGCTCAAAAGCGACCTACGACAGTGGTGGCCTCTGTATCTCGTTCTACGAGTGCAGGAAAAATTAAGCTAACTCAAACGCAAGTAGCGTTAGCGAAAAAATTTGGTTTAACCCCGCAGCAATATGCTGCACAAGTAGCGAAACTGGAGAGTTGAAATGGCTGAAACAATTGACCGCTCAAATCGTGATTTAAAGTCACGCGAAAAATCTGTTCGTGCAGTATACGTACCGCCGACAAACTTGCCTGATCCAACGCCTGAACCGGGTTATGTGTATCGCTGGGTAGCGACGCATGTTCTGGGACAGTCGGAAGTAACCAATGTGTCACGCAGAATGCGTGAAGGTTGGGTGCCGGTGAAGGCAGATGACCATCCGGAATTGATGCTGTTGGGTAACGAAAAAACTGGGAATGTGGAAATTGGTGGACTCATGCTTTGCAAGATGTCTGCTGAAAAAGCAAGAGCCCGGGATGAGTACTATGACCAACAAGCGCAAAACCAGATGGAATCAGTTGACAATAGCTTCATGCGACAAAATGATCCGCGCATGCCGTTGTTTGCCGACCGCAAGTCGTCTTCAACGCGTGGTGGATTTGGTTCTGGTTCTAAATAAACTTAGGAGTCCTTAAATGGCATCTACCGCTTCTCCCTACGGCCTTCGCGCCGTAAACGAGTTGGGCGGCCTACCATATGCTGGTAGCACCCGTACCTTCTTGATCGACCCTGCGGGTTACAACACGAACATTTTTAATGGTTCGATTGTTGCAATCAATACGTCTGGTTACATCAACATCGTCACCACAAATGGCGATAACAGCACACCGTTCCCCGCAGGTACTATCGGCGTTTTCGTCGGTTGCTCCTTTGTGAACGCCCAAGGTCAAACTATGTACTCACAGTACTACCCTGCCAACACAGCTTCTGTGCAAGGCTCGGCCATTACTGCGTACGTAATTGATGACGACCGCGCTGTCTTCCAAGTGCAAGCTGCCGGTACTCTGGCACAAACTGCCTTGGGCATGAACGTGTTCTTGAACGCTGTTCAAAGCACTTCTACAGGTTCTACAACCACCGGCAATTCCAATACGGCTGTTAGCATTTCTGCTGCCGCCACATCTGGTTATGCCTTCCGTGTTGTCGGTTTTGCAGACGTTCCCGGATTCTCAACTGTTGGCGACGCCTTCACTGACATCTTGGTCAAGTTCAATCCCGGCGCACATTCATACAGCAACGCCACCGGCGTGGCATAAGGAGTAACTAACCATGGCAATTTCACGCGCACAACTACTTAAAGAGTTGCTCCCCGGTCTGAACGCTTTGTTCGGTATGGAATACGCTCGCTACGGCGAAGAGCACAAAGAAATCTACGAGACAGAGAAATCTGAGCGTAGCTTTGAAGAAGAGACAAAGCTTGCTGGCTTTGGTTCTGCTCCAGTCAAGAACGAGGGTTCAGCCATTGCGTATGACAACGCACAGGAAGCCTTCACAGCACGTTACAACCACGAGACTATCGCCCTTGGCTTCTCCATTACGGAAGAAGCTGTGGAAGATAACTTGTACGACAGCTTGTCTGCTCGTTACACAAAGTCTTTGGCCCGTGCCATGTCTTACACCAAGCAAGTAAAAGCTGCTTCCGTTATCAACAACGGTTTTAGCGGTTCATACTTGGGCGGTGACGGCGTTTCTTTGTTCGGTGTTAACTCATCTAGCGCTCGCGTTGGTCACCCGCTCGTTAACGGTGGTGTGAACTTCAACAGCCCAACAGTTGGTGTTGACTTGAACGAGACTTCATTGGAAAACGCTGTGATTCAGATTGCAGCTTGGACTGATGAGCGCGGTCTGTTGATCGCCGCCAAGCCACGCAAGATGGTGATTCCTCCATCACTGATGTTCGTTGCTAAGCGTTTGCTTGACACTGAACTTCGTGTACAAACTTCTGACAACGACATCAACGCGTTGAAGCAGATGGGTGCAATCCCTGAAGGTTACACTGTTAACCACTTCTTGACCGACAGCAACGGCTGGTATTTGATTACCGATGTTCCTAACGGCATGAAGCACTTCGAACGTATCGCTTTGCAAAACAGCATGGACGGTGACTTTGATACAGGTAACGTTCGTTACAAAGCCCGTGAGCGTTATAGCTTCGGCTGGTCTGATCCTCTCGGTATGTGGGGTTCAGCAGGCGCTTAATGCGTTTGTGAAAAGGGGGCTTGTGCCCCCTTTTCTTTTGGTGTATATTGACTTCATTCCGGGGTTATCCGGTGCATTAGACAGTCCCGGCTGACGACATACAGACTGATGCACTTTACTTGTATGTAAGGACAAATCATGGCAAATTCCACGTTTAACGGCCCAGTACGGTCGCAGAATGGCTTTCAATCCATTACCATTAACCCAACCACTGGCGCAGTTACAGTCGACGCTACGTTCGGTGCTACCACCAGCGTAACTAACCTGACTACTTCAAATCTGGTTTTTACCGATCAAAACCACCCAACAACTGCTGCAATTAACGCAACAGCTACGGCTACCGCAGCGCAAGTTGCAACAGGCTACATTACTTCTACCTCAGCATCTCCTACGACTATTACGTTGCCTACAGGCACGTTGCTTGGTGCCGCTTTGGGTGCAAGCCGTGGTACTGTTTTAGAGTTGTATGTTGACAACACTGCTGGTGCAAGCACTGTAACTATTGCTGTTGCTACTAACGGTATTTTGTCTAGCGCTGCCGCTGACACTGCTGGTAGTTTTGGTGATTTGACAATTGCTTCTGGTGCAACTGGTATTGGTCGCTTCACCATCATGTTCTTTAGCGCAACAGCGTACGTGTTTACTCGTACCGCCTAATCAACCCAAGGGGCTTCGGCCCCGTTTTTAAAGGAGCTTGATTATGACGATGCAATATGACGTAAAGTCGTATCACAACACCGCGTCAGGTTTGGCGGTGCCATACCGCACCCGTCTCAAAGGTGTGTTGATTTCCCCAACAACGTCTGTTGCATTTAACACCGTAATTGTTGATAATGTTACGCAAACTGGCACGTATGACGTTCCCGGCTCAACCACTTGCACAGTAACAATCACCGCGCACGGTTTGACTACCGGGGATCGTGTGTATTTGGACTTTACCTCTGGCACAACCACAGATGACGCTTACACGGTGACGGTGCTGACTGCAAACACGTTTACGGTTACTGTGACATCCGCAACAACAAACGGTAATGTGACTATGTACGCCAAGCTTTTGACCGAGATAGATTGCTCTAACGGCACATCTTTTTACACCTTAATTCCCGGCGAAGGTGTTTTGGCAACCACGGGAATTCGTGTGTTTTTGCCTTCAGCAAGCGTGACCTCAACTATTTTCTACGGATAAGGTGCGGCCATGACAATGCAATATGACGTAAAATCCTATCACGCTTCTACCTCTGGTACAGCGGTGAGCTACCAGACACGACTGAAAAGTGTTGTGGTTACGTCTGGCACGGTTTCTGCGCGTACCTTTTCTATTTGCGATCCAACCGTAAACAAGTCAGGCACGTATGCACGTACATCTCCAAGTGGCGTGGTAACCATTACAATGACTGCACACGGGTTAGAAACAGGCGACCGAGTGTTTATAAACTTTACTTCCGGTCTTGGTATTGACGCAGCGTTTGATGTGACAAAACTCACAGCAAATACTTTTACTGTGACAACTGCGTCAACTGCGACAACATCGGGTAATGTCACAATGTATCCGGTAATTTTGTTGGAGGTGGACACCTACAACACTGTAGGCTTGCCAATTTTCATTCCCGGCGAAGGCATTCTTTGCGAGAATGGTATCTTCGTTGGTGTTGGCGGCAGTGTAACCGGAACAATCTATTATGGCTAAGAGTCCAGCATGGCAGAGGAAAGAAGGCAAGTCCGAGAAGGGCGGCTTGAACGCCAAGGGCCGGGCTTCCTACAACAAGGCAAACCCCGGGAAGCCGGGACTGAAGCGTCCTCAACCAGAGGGCGGCAAACGCCGCGACTCTTTCTGCGCCCGTATGGAAGGCATGAAGAAAAAGCTGACCGGAGAGAAGGCCAAGAAAGACCCAAACTCCCGCATCAACAAGAGCCTTCGGGCTTGGAATTGCTGATATGAACGACATCGAATTAACAGATCGCGAAGAAGCCATTGCCCGTAAAGCGGCAAAGATGGCCATTGAAGAAATGTCTGGCGAGTTCTACAAAATGGTTGGTAAGACTGTTGTAGAAAAAGCTTTGATTTGGATCGGCCTGTTGGTTGTTGGGTTTATATTCGGCAAAGGCTGGATCATTAAGGTTTGACATGCCTAGCACTAGCAAAAAGCAACACAATTTCATGGCGGCGATTGCGAACAATCCTGCGTTTGCCAAGAAGGTTGGGATACCGCAAAGCGTTGGAAAAGAATTTACCGACGCTGACAAGGGTAAGAAGTTTCGCTCCGGCGGCGTAAGCCGTGCGGATATTCAGAAGGTGAACAAGCCTAAAACCGAACACGGAAAAACGGCTTTTTTTAAAGAAGGTGGATCTATCATGGCTACAAAGAACAACGGTATTACCAAAGCAAAAATGGGCGCAGTGCGCACAGCGGCTCCTAGCCGTGATGGTTTGGCCACTAAAGGCAAGACCAAAGGCACTATGGTGTCCATGAAGGGCAGCACCCCTCTGGGCATGAAAGCTGGCGGCATGAAGAAAATGAACTACGGCGGCAAAGCCTGCTAAAACCATGATGGCGAGTCGCGGGATGGGGGATATTTCCCCCTCTAAAATGCCCACGGGCAAGCGTAAGGCTCGCCGTGATGACACCGACTTCACCCAATACAAAGAGGGTGGGAAAGTGAATGCGGCGGGCAATTACACTAAGCCAAGTCTTCGCAAGAAGATTGTGTCCCAAGTAAAAGCCGCAGCAACGCAGGGTACTGGTGCAGGTCAGTGGTCGGCGCGTAAAGCTCAGCTAGTTGCCAAGAAGTACAAGGCGGCTGGCGGGGGTTACCGAGATTGAAAGCGCCTCAGAAATCATTGAAGGACTGGGGCGACCAGAAATGGAGAACCAAAAGTGGTAAAAAATCTTCTGACACGGGTGAAAGATACCTTCCAAGCGCTGCGATTAAAAGTCTCAGCCCTGCTGAGTACGCTGCGACGACCAAAGCAAAGCGGGCAGGAAAAGCCGCCGGAAAACAATTCGTAAAGCAACCCAAAACGATTGCAAAGAAAACGGCAGGATTTAGATGACTACTTCAGGACTCACCTCGTTTAACCTCGACCTCAATGATATGGTCGAGGAGGCTTTTGAACGGGCGGGTTCTGAGCTTCGCACGGGTTACGACCTGCGCACAGCGCGTCGTTCACTCAACCTGCTCTTTGCAGACTGGGCGAATCGTGGCGTGAACATGTGGACGTTCGAGCAGAACACCATCACGTTGGTAACAGGCCAGCCCACGTATGCTTTGCCAGACGATACGGTTGACCTGCTTGACCATGTGATCCGAACCAATGCCAACGTAGCCTCAAATCAGGCCGACCTGACGATTACGCGGATCAGCATGCCCACGTATGCCACCATCCCAAATAAATTGACCACAGGCCGTCCTATCCAAGTTTGGGTACAGCGTTTGACCGGTAACTCCAACGCTTTGACAGGCACGGTGCAAGCCACCATCAGTGCGACAGCCACAACAATCCCTGTGACTTCGCTTGTCGGCATACCGACTGCGGGCTTTATCACGATTGGTGGCGAGTTGATTGGTTTTAACGAGACTTCTCCTGCGGATGGTGCTACACCAGCATACCTGTACAACTGCACTCGTGGGCAGGACGGCACAACAGCGGCTACCCACAACACTGGCGCAGCCATGAGTTTGGTTCAGAAGAATAGCATCACTGTGTGGCCAACCCCCAACCCCGGCACGACATATCAGTTTGTGTACTGGCGCATGCGCCGTATTCAAGACTCTGGTGGCGGCACTAAGACCATGGATGTCCCATTCCGTTTTGTGCCTTGCTTGGCCGCTGGCTTGGCTTACTACATTGCGCTTAAAGTCCCAGAGGGACTCCAGCGTTTGGACGTTTTGAAACAACAGTACGACGAGGCTTGGGATCGCGCCGCAGGCGAAGATCAGGAAAAAGCAGCAGTGCGCTTTGTTCCCCGTCAGACGTTCATTGGAAGCGGTACGTAAATGGGCAATCGGTTTGCGTCCGGCAAGAACTCCATTGCGACGTGTGATCGTTGTGGGTTTCAGTTCAAGCTGACTGAGTTACGCAAAGAAATTATTAAGACCAAGAATTACAATCTCTTGGTTTGCAAGATTTGTTGGGATCCTGACCAGCCGCAGTTGCAGTTGGGCATGTACCCCGTAAGTGATCCACAGGGCATACGCGATCCCCGCCCTGACACAAGTTATGTCCAGTCTGGTAATACAGGCTTGCAGATTGAGTTGACCAACAGCACTAATGTTAATGCTGCTGGTTTACCGTCTGGGGGATCACGAGACATTCAATGGGGTTGGAACCCTGTGGGTGGGGCTAGGTTTTTTGATACGGCACTGACACCAAACTACTTGTTGTTAGGCGTACAAATTGGTACAGTAACGATACAGATAGGAGCCTGAAATGGACAAGAAAGATTTAGCGCAAGACAAAAAGATGATTAAGTCTGCTGTTGGCAAGCATGAAAAAAACATGCACCCCGGCAAAACCCCAACCAAGCTTAAAGCTGGCGGTAAAACCAACAGCGATATGCTTAAGTATGGCCGCAACATGGCCAAGGTAATGAACCAGCGTTCTGTTGGTCGCGGAGGCTAAGATGGCTACATACAAGCAACCTAAAAAAGAACCAACCGTTATTGTTGGTGAGATGCCTGTCAAGCAAGCTTTGAAAGCCAACATGTCGTTGGCCAATGAGCGTAGCAACCCCTACCCCGGCACTAAAACGTCTGGCATAAAGATTCGCGGCACAGGTGCGGCGACTAAAGGTGTGATGGCCCGAGGCCCAATGGCATGAATTACACTGCACTCAGCAACGCTATTCAGGCGTACACGGAGAATACCGAAGCGAACTTTATCGCTGAGATACCCGTGTTCGTTCAGCAAGCTGAGCAGCGTATTTACAACTCGATGCAGTTTCCATCCATTCGCAAGAATGTGACGGGCTCGACGTCTGCCAACAACAAGTACTTGGGATGCCCCAACGACTTTTTGGCGGTGTACTCCATAGCAGTTATTGACGCCACAGGCGCGTACGAGTACTTGTTAAACAAAGACGTTAACTTTATTCGCCAGTCGTACCCAGTGCCTACAGATACGGGTTTACCCCGATACTATGCATTGTTTGGTTCGCAGAGTAACGACGTCAACGAGTTGACTTTCATTCTTGGCCCAACCCCCGACGCTACATACGGTGTTGAGTTGCACTATTACTATTACCCAGAGTCTATTGTGACTGCTGGTACAACATGGCTTGGTGATAACTTTGACTCTGTGCTTTTGTATGGCTCTTTGGTTGAGGCTTACACATACATGAAGGGTGAGGCGGACATAATGTCTCTGTACAACCAGAAGTTCATGGAAGCTCTTGCTCTAGCAAAACGTTTGGCAGATGGTATGGAGCGTCAAGACGCGTATCGTTCTGGACAGTTCCGACAAAAGGTGACTTGATATGTCAATCGCACAAACAGCAACCACAAGTTTTAAAGTTCAACTGCTCCAAGCAGTCCACAACTTTGGCCCCACATCCCCCAACACTTTTAAGATCGCTTTGTTTACAGGCGCAGCAAATCTTAGTGCAAGCACTACCGCCTACACAGTGGGCATGACGGGTGAAGTGGCTAGTGGCGGCGGTTACACAACCGGCGGGAATACGTTGGTGATTTCCACATCTCCGACTTCTGGCAACAACACTGCGGGTGTCCCCACTGCGTTTATTTCGTTTAACAACACAAGCTGGACAAACGCTACATTTACTTGCCGTGGCGCGTTAATCTATAACGACTCTGTTGCAGGTGACCCGTCAGTTGCAGTTCTGGACTTTGGTGCAGACAAGACTGTAAACAACGACACTTTCCAAATCATCTTCCCAACCCCCGATGCCAACAGCGCCATCGTGCGCATTTCTTAAGGATCTATCATGGAATTCAGTTCAGCAAAAGACCAAGTGACAGCCACTTTAGTCACACGCCCCGGCCTCGGTGAAACCGTTGGTGCTGGCGGTGTTTACTCCGTTACTTGCGTAGGCGCGGATGGCGTTGAAAAGTGGAGTGAGCACTTTCACAATTTGGTGGTTAACCAAGGCTTGGCCAACATGAACGGCGCATACCTTGGCGCTAGTGCACAGACTACAACTTGGTACATTGGTTTGGTCACAGGCCCCGGTTCAGGCACAACGTTTGCCGCTGGTGACACACTAGCTTCCCACGCAGGTTGGACAGAGAATACTGATTACTCAGGCAACCGCAAAGCTGTAACTTTTGGCGCTGCAACTACAGCAAACCCGTCAGTCATCAGCAATTCAGCTTCTCCTTCATCTTTTACAATGACAGGCACAGCGGTTATTGCAGGCGCATTCTTGGCTAGCGTAGCTACTGGCACTTCTGGCGTTCTGTTTTCTGGAGGTGATTTTACTGGCGGCGACAAGTCTGTTGCTTCTGGCGATACACTGAACGTTACATACACATTCTCTCTGACAGCGACCTGATAAGGTATGTTCGGAGATGTAGCTTTTGCTCAAGCGCCGTTCGCCTCTCAAGGGGGTAGTACGTTCGCCGTCTCCGTTTCAGAATCAGGTTCAATTGCCGACAGTGTTGATACGCTGTTTACCGCAGGCGGTTTGATTGATGAGAGTGCGTCTGCGCTGGATAGCGTCTCTGTTCTTACTACTTTTGTAGTAACGGCGGCGGAGTCAGTTTCTGGTTTAGACGCAGTCAACACAATCAACAACATATTTAACGTCACAATTCCGGAAACAGCCAGCGGTGTAGATACAGTGTCTGCTTTGGGCACGTACCCCGGGAGCATTGCGGAAACAGTGTCTATCACGGACGTTGTTTCTTCTTTGGGCACATATCCCGGAAGTATTGCGGAAACAGCTAGTGCATTGGATGCTTTTGTAGCCAACTTTATTACGTCGCTTAACATTGCGGAAGCGGCTTCAGGTGTTGACTCTGTTGCAGCCCAAGTTGCGTTTGCTGCGGCTATTACAGAAGGCGTATCTGCCAGTGCCGTAAGTGCGTCACAAGTTAACTTTGTTGCGGCTATTGCTGAAGCTGCTTCTGGAATAGACGTATTTACAACGGCTACAACTTTTGTAGCGTCCGTGGCCGAAGGCGTATCAGCACTAGACGACACTACACGCGGTTTGTCTATTCAAGTTGCAATTTCCGAAGCAGCTTCTGCGGTTGATGCAGTTAGCACACAGGTTGTGTTTGCTGGTTCTATTGCTGAGTTTGCCGCTGCGTTAGATTCTGTCAGCGTGCTAAAAACTGTAAATGCAAACGTGACGGGCATCCAGCTTCTTGTTTCTATTGGCGACGTACTTGTTTGGGCAGTAATAGATGACAGCCAGAACGCAAACTGGCAAAATATCAATGACGCTCAAAACCCCGGTTGGACTAACCTACCGTCGTAAGGATTAAAAATGGCTTTAGTTTTAAAAGATCGGGTCAAAGAAACCTCTACCACTGCTGGTACAGGCACACTGACACTTGCTGGGGCGGTATCAGGGTTTCAATCTTTTGCCGCTGTAGGTAATGGCAATACAACGTACTACGCCATTGCAGACTCGATCACAGGTGATTGGGAAGTAGGTATTGGTACGTACACTTCTTCTGGCACAACGCTGTCCCGTACAACGGTTTTGTCATCAAGCAACGGCGGTGCTTTGGTGTCTTTTGCCGCCAACCCAAAAGACGTGTTTGTCACGTACCCATCCGAGAAGTCTGTCTATGAAGATGCTGCCGGCGTGGTGGTTCAGCAGTCGTTTGGCGCGATTACAGCTACCTCTGCCGCACTGACTACAGGCACAATTACCACGGCTCCTGTTAACAACACAGACATTGTTAATAAAGAATACGCTGACGCGATTGCATCGGGTATCCACTTTCACGAAGCTGTGAATTTGGCAACTACCGCAGCACTGCCAGCAAACACATACAACAACGGAGCTTCTGGCGTAGGGGCAACTCTTACAGCCAACGCCAATGGCGCGTTGTCTGTGGATTCAACGCTTACTATTGTTTCAGAAAGAATCTTAGTTAAGAACGAGGCAGCGGGTGCAAATAACGGCGTGTACACCGTAACGCAAGTTGGCTCCGCCGGGACGCCATACATCCTTACCCGCGCTACAGACTTTGATTCTGTTGGAACTGGAGTTGACCAGATTGACGAGGGTGACTTCTTCTTGGTAACTAGCGGCACGGCCAACGTCAATACCGCTTGGGTGCAGCAGACTCCTCCCCCCATCACAATTGGCACAACAGCAATTGTGTTTCAACAGTTCTCCGCGCCGATTACCTACACGGCTGGCACAGGACTGAGTGAGTCTCCAACCTACACATTTAACATTGCTACCACGGGCGTAACCGCTACTACATACGGCTCCGCTTCTCAAGTCCCAGTGTTTGCGGTCAATGCGCAAGGTCAACTGACTTCTGTAACCAACACAGCGATTGCAATCAATGGCTCGGCGGTTTCAGGCAACATCACAGGTTCTGCCGGTTCAGTGGCTAACGCCTTGACACTTGGCACATACTTGACCGGCACAAGCTACAACGGCTCTGCGGCAGTAACTGCGGCAGTGGATGCCACGTCTACCAATACAGTCTCTAAGGTTGTGGCGCGAGATTCTTCTGGTAACTTTGCCGCTGGCACGATCACAGCAGCCTTGTCTGGTAATGCCTCAACAGCAACCGCCGCCGCAAACATTTCCGCTGGCGCAGCTAATCAGATTCCATATCAGACAGGCGCGGCTACTACCTCGTTTATTGTCGCCCCTACAACGGCTGGTACGTACTTGGGCTGGAATGGCTCTGCGTTTGCTTACTCTGCGATCTCTACCCCCGCTTCTGTTACGTTCAATAATGGTGGTTCTGGCGACGCTTCAGGCACATCGTTCAACGGCTCTACTGCACGAACAATCTCCTACAACACTGTAGGCGCACCATCCACGGGTGGTACAGGCGCTACGGGTACATGGGGCATTTCAATTAGTGGTAACGCGGCCACGGCTACAAGTGCAACATCTGCAACAACAGCTACTAATTTAGCTGGTGGATCTGCTGGTACGATTCCTTATCAATCAGCCGCAGGCACAACAGTGCAGTTAGCGGCAGGCACGTCTACATACTTGCTTCAGTCCAATGGTGCAGCGGCCCCTTCTTGGGTGGCTCCTGTTGCGGCGGCTAATAACGGTGCGTTGACAATGGCGGTGTCGGGCACGGGCCTATCCGGTTCTGCTTCGTTTACAGCCAATCAAGCAGGCGCAAGTTCATTCACTGTTACCTCAAACGCAACATCCGCTAACACCGCCTCAACCATCGTAGCGCGAGACGCATCCGGTAACTTTACTGCAGGTACTATTACTGCGGCTCTGTCGGGTAATGCTACAACAGCCACTACAGCGGCTAACGTCAACAACGGCACGCTCACAATGAACGTGTCCGGTACGGGCTTGTCTGGATCACAGACTTTTACCGCCAACCAAGCAGGCGCAGCCACATTTACCGTCACGTCTAACGCTACCAATGCAAACACGGCATCGACCATTGTTGCTCGTGATGCTTCGGGTAACTTCTCTGCCGGTACGATTACTGCGTCTTTGAGTGGTAATGCTTCTACTGCAACGAGTGCAACATCTGCGACAACCGCAGGCTCTATTACAAGTCAGGCAAACAGCGCAACTATTACAGCTTCTACGGCAGCTACTGCCAATCAAATTGTTTTGCGTGATGACAGCGGTTACGCT
>Ga0315909_10002001_pt1 | contig 26781 bp, 34 predicted proteins | sample LakEriMetagenome_11_FD_203527 | JGI IMG/M metagenome (GOLD analysis project Ga0315909, IMG submission 203527) | Freshwater fungal communities from buoy surface, Lake Erie, Ohio, United States - Buoy 2 MA125 | ecosystem: Environmental > Aquatic > Freshwater > Lake | place: USA: Lake Erie, Ohio...
ATCAATGGATGAGTCTTTTGAAAAAGTAAAAGGTTATTCTTTTATTGGTAAACTTTATGACAATCTGAGGAACATAAAGAAAGTAAAAGATGATATGCAGCCATGAAGATTAATTGGATAAATATAATTGTTGTTGCAATAACCTGGGCACTAGGAATAGCTGTCTTAATAGCTCTACTCAACTCTTGTTCTATTGAACATCACTTAGCTAAAGCTCAAAAACATATTGATATTGCTAAACGTAAAGGTGCTGTTATTACACCAGATACTGTATGGCAGTATGAATACACAAAAGAAACTGTATTTGATACAGTAACAAACACCTATAAAGAGATCCTTAAAAAAGACAGTAGCTTTAGAACTATCAATAACACTATTGCTCCTGGAATGTCACGTCAAGAAAGAATAGCATTAGAATCTTACTATAAGCATCTAGAAAAGATGATGAAACTACAGAATGATTCACTGGCTAAACAACTCAGAGCTCTTATTAAAACTAACAGACAAGATAATAGAACAGATAGAGTTATTGTAAGACAAGAGAATAAACAACCATGGGCTTGGGTAGTTTTAGCAGGATTTATACTTGCAATATTAATATTTTTAAAAAGTGTATTGAAGCATTATGGCATATGAATTTTTAAAATCAGAAACAGGACCAAAGATTCTTGTGCAAGCTGTAAAGATGATTGGGACTAAAGAAATTGTAGGAAAAGAACATAATCCTGAAATACTACGTTGGGCTAAAGTACTTAATCTTCAGAATTTTTACAATTCAGATGAAATTCCTTGGTGTGGATTAGCAATTGCTTATGCCGCTCATATGGCAGGTGTACAAGTAGTTTCAAAACCATTATGGGCACTTAGCTGGTCTAATTTTGGTGTTGCTGTAGATGAACCTATGTTAGGAGATGTTCTTACGTTTAAAAGAAATGGTGGAGGTCATGTAGGAATTTATGTTGGTGAAGATGATAAATGTTATCATGTACTTGGTGGTAATCAATCTAATGCAATGAATGTTGCACGTATTGAGAAATCAAGATTATACAGAGCTCGTAGAACAAAATGGAAAGTAGCTCAGCCTAATAACGTAAGAAAGATATGGTTAGATCCAAAAGGTAAAATTAGTACAAATGAAGCTTAAAGTCATGGTATTTAGAAACAACTGGAAAGTAAAGAATAAGCAATGGGATAAATTTGCTATTCGTTTTAGAATGGGTAAAATTGACTTTTTTACAATAGAAGTCGATATATCAAGAGAATTTTATATGCTAACTGTTCTAAATTTTACTATTAAAAATCGATAATAGTACTTATTACGCTACCCACAAGAACAGCGTCCCAGAATAAGTCTTCTGCTTAGGCCCTAATTTTAAGGGCCTATTTTTTTAACTATATTTTGTTTAACTATTTTTTATTATATTTGCGTATGTTTAAATATAATAACTATGTCAACAGAAGTAAACCAACAAGAATTATCGCCTGAGCAAATAGCTGAGATGCGAAAAAGAACACTAGAGTTTTATAAATCTAGAATTAATTTTCTTAAAGTACAATGTGAATATGAAAAACTTGTAGCAGATATAGAAGATCATAAGTTAAGAGCTCTAACTGCACAAATTAAATATGCACATATTACAGCTCCTGAAGAAGAACAAGAAGGAGAAGAAACTAAAGAAAAACAAAAAACAGAATAATCATGCCTAAAGCTAATCTTGTAGAAAAACGTGTAAGAATGAATCGTCGTGATATTATTAGATATCAGTTGATGACTCATGCTTTCATAAATTCTATATCATATAGTGAAGCTGAATTAGATTGTTTAACACTTCTTGGAGTATGGGGAGAGATTGATCTTTCTGATTTTTGTAATTATGTAGTTGATGAAAGCATCTTTAAAGTATCTCAAACAGCTCGTAATTTCTTAACTAAAGCTGAGAAAATGAATCTTATAGATAAGATTGGTACGAGTAGAAAAAAAATAAAGCTTAAAGATGATTTGAAAGTACAAACTACAGGTAACATTATATTAGATTTTAAAATAGTTCACATTGATACCCAAGAGTCATAAACAATTTATAAAATCTACTGCAGAAGATACTGATCAAAAAGAAGTTCTTGTATCAGATGTAATAGGATTTTATTACAGCGCATTGCGTAAATCACTTACTGATGTAGAATCAATAAACATTAAAGTAGATTGTTTAGGTACTTTTAGAGTGAAAGAAAAACAACTTGTCAAACTTAAGTGTAAACTTGAGGATCATTTAAAAAGACTTGAGAATCCTGAAACGTTTGGTCAAATGAAAATTAAAAAAGAAATACAAGAAAAGTATGATAACTTATCACGTGTTTCATCACTCTTAGTATCTGAGCGAGTAAGACAACGAATTCATAGAGAAAAAAGAAATGAAGAGACTAAAGGAAATCTGGAAGAATAGAAAATTGATATTCCAAGGTATATGGAATACAATATTCAGAAAACAGTATGTAGAAAGAGTAGCTGCTGAAAGATTAGCTATTTGCTATGATTGTGAAGGATTAGATGAGGAAGGAAAAGATTGTGCTGTACCAGGAACACAACCATGTTGTAAAGCATGTGGGTGTTCGCTTGCATTTAAAACAAGATCTCTTTCAGCATCATGTCCATATAATCATTGGGTAGCTCTTGAAGAAGATGATGAAGAATACGAAGATGAAGACGAAGAATAAATATTATGTGGGCAACATTTGAACATAATGAAGATGAAGAGGATAATGCGTATCACATCGTTCCTTTAGATGACGATCACATGCATACTTTATCTAGAGAATGTGAGTGCAGACCTCAAGCAAAAGCAGTAGATGAATTATCTACACTAGTAATCCATAACTCTTTTGATGGTAGAGAAGCATATGAAGAAGCTATGGAAATTATTAACCCTCCAGAAGATTAAAATATGGCAATACAATTCACAGCAACAGATCACAAGTACCAATCCATAAATCAAGACGAAAAAATAGAATGGCTAAGCGTAACAAGCTTAGTATCTCTCTTTAAGATTCCTTTTGATAAGGAAGGTCAAGCACTTAAATCTTCTAGAAATAAAAGATCTAAATGGCACGGATTATCAGTTCAAGAAATAATTGAGATATGGGATAAAAATAATTCCGTAGCTCTAGATTTAGGAACATGGTATCATAATGAACGTGAACAAGACATAGTATCATGTGATACTATCGGAAGACTAGGTTTAAACATTCCTGTATACAAACCTATTGAAGAAAATGGAATCAAAATTGCACCTGAACAAAATCTTGTAGAAGGAATATATCCTGAGCATATGGTCTTTCTTAAATCTGGAGGAATCTGTGGTCAAGCAGATAGAGTTGAAGTAATTCAGAATGTATTAAACATTTATGATTATAAAACAAACAAAGAAATCAAGAAAGAGTCTTATAAAAATTATGAAGGTGTAAGTTCTAAAATGTTTGAACCAATAAATCATCTAGATGACTGCAACTACATTCATTATGCATTACAGTTATCTATTTATATGTATATTATCATTAAGCATAATCCTAATTTAAAACCAGGCAAACTAGTACTTGAACATATTACTTTTAAGAAGTCTGGTGATGATAAATTTGGAAATCCTATTTATATAAAAGATAATAAAGGAAATCCTATTGTAGATAAAGTAATTCCTTATGAACTTCCTTATCTTAAAAGAGAAGTTATTAGTATGATTAAATATTTACAAAATAATCCTGAAATTAAATCTCGTAAAAAATGACAATAAAACTATTTGATGTAGAGAATGGAGTAATTAAAGCAACGGAGCATTGTTATACAATTAACTGGCTCCATGATATAATGGTTAATTATCCTGATAATCATCTTAAGATTTATGCGTATATCTTTTATATGACATGTCCTAATCCTGAACTTAATCCGTTCTTTAACATGCCTGAAGATGATAAAGAAGATTTAATTTTGCAATCTATTAATCTTGATGTATCAGTAGATGATGATTTAATAACTAAAGCAATTGAAAAATGTACTATCTTGTACACTACTCCAACATTAAGAGCATATAATGGTATTGCAAAGATGTTAGATAATTTAAGTTATTATATGGAGACAGCAAATATTACAGCTGGTAGAGATGGGAATATTAATTCTCTTATCGCTGCAGCTAAAAACTTTCAAGCTATTAGAGAGTCATTTAAAGGTGTACTAAAAGATCTTGAAGCAGAGCAAAGTAAAACATCAGTACGTGGAGGCCAAAATTTAGGATATGATCAGTTATAATGATCCAGAGTTTATAATCCCTACATGGAATAATGGAAAGTGGGAAACATCTTCTTTTGATACTAAAGAAGATTTTATAAACTTTCTTACTCCATTATTTAAAGAACCTGGATTATATGAATTTGATGATACATCATTTATATTTAATGAACAGGCTCGTAAGTTTAAAGAGCAAGGAGAAGTATATTGTATGGCTCCTTATATGAGTAGAGATTTTATTAATTACTGGGATGATCAAAAAGAAAAATGCCGTAAAGGAGCAATATTTAAAAATGGAGACAAAACATGGTACCTACCACGTGACTACTACATGTGGCTTAACTTCCTTCCAATATACGATAAGGAAAAAAAGAACTTTGACTTCGCAGGTGTGCGTGATGCACAATATCACATGGCACTATACGAGTGCCTTGCAGAATTAAATTACAAGCACTGTAGTATACTTAAGAAACGTCAGATTGCTTCTTCATATTATCATATGGGTAAGTTTATCAATCAGATCTGGTTTGAACGTGGTGTTATACTTAAGTTAGGAGCATCTCTTAAAGATTACATCGGTCTAGAAGGATCTTGGAAATTTTTAGATGAGTATCGTGCATTTCTTAACTCTAAGACTGCATGGTATCGTCCTATGAATCCAGGTAAAGTACTTACATGGCAGCAGAAGATTGAGGTAACTGAGAATGGTCGTAAGCAAGAAAAAGGTCTCAAGGGAATGTTACAGGGCATGTCATTTGAGCAATCAGATACAAAAGGTGTAGGAGGTCCATGTTCTTACTTCTTTTATGAGGAAGCAGGTATTGCGCCTACAATGAATAAAACCTTTGAATATCTACGTCCTGCAATGCAGTCAGGTAGTATAACTACAGGTCTATTTATTGCAGCAGGATCAGTGGGTGATTTATCTCAATGTAAGCCATTAGAAGAATTTACTATGCATCCAGATGCTAATGGTATGTATGGTGTTGAAACAAATCTAATAGATGATACAGGAGTTAAAGGTCGAACTGCTTTATTTATTCCTGAACACTGGTCTATGCCACCGTATATTGATAAATATGGCAATTCACTTATAAAAGAATCATTAGAAGCAATTGAATTAATACGAGAACAATGGAAGAGAGATCTTTCTCCTGAAATTTATAGATTACGTATTTCTCAGCATCCTATAAATATTAAAGAAGCATTTGCTTTCCGTGATGAATCAGTCTTTCCACTTCTTCTTGTTGGAGCTCAAAAGAAACGTATTGAGGATAAAGAGTATCCATATGAATATATTGAGCTTGAAAGAATGATGAATGGTGATATAAATCCTAAGATATCAAGAAGATTACCTATTATGAAGTTTCCTGTAGATAAGAAACTTGAAGATAAACGCGGAGTACTTATTGTTTATGAAAGACCTGTTCCTGATTCTAAATGGGGTACATACTATGCATCTGTTGACCCCGTAGGTGAAGGTAAGACAACTACATCAGAATCCCTTTGTTCTATACATGTATACAAAAATCCTGTAGAGGTAACCAGAATTACTGATAAAGGAGTAGAAAATCTAGCAGAAGGGGATAAAATAGTTGCATCATGGTGTGGTAGATATGATGACTTAACTAAAACTCATGAACAACTCGAGCTTATTATTGAGTGGTATAATGCATGGACCATTGTAGAAAACAACGTATCTCTTTTTATTCAGTATATGATTGAAAGAAGAAAACAAAAGTATTTAGTGCCTAAGAATCAAATTGTATTCTTAAAAGATTTAGGTGCTAATAAAACCGTTTATTCTGATTATGGCTGGAAAAATACAGGTACCATATTTAAAACACACCTTCTTAGTTATTTAATAGGTTGGCTTACAGAAGAGATAAGCCAAGAAACATCTGAAGATGGAACTATAATTTCTACTACATATGGTATAGAAAGATTAACAGATTATATGTCGTTAGTAGAAATGGAACAATATAGACCAGGTACTAACGTCGATAGACTTGTTTCTCTTGCTGCTCTTATAGCTTTTGCAAAAGTACAACAATCAAATAGAGGATATAGTAAAAGAGTTGACGATGTAAGAACTAAAAACTTGCAAATGTCAGATAATTTATATAAATTAAATAATAGCCCCTTCCGACATATAGGTAAGGGTAATAGTGCATCAGGTAGAAATAGATTACCAAGAATACCTTATAGAAGACTAAAATAATGGAAATATTAAACGCACTTCAACTCAAAGGAGGTAAAAAAGCCGAATATAATAGATTGGGTAATATTACTCAACCATTACAATTTTTACCTGCTAAAGATAAAGATGATGATTGGACAGCATGGAATATGGACTGGTTAGAGTGGCAAGGACTTAAGCAGATTCGTAGAAATGCTAGACGATTAATGAAAAATTACAAGCTAGCTAAAGGCATTATTGATAGAACAGATTATCTTATCGAAGAAGATAATGAGTATAGAGATATTGTTGAAACTCTAGCTAAAGAAGAATTAGGAGCACTTGAACTCAAGTTTTATCCTATTATTCCTAATGTAATTAAAGTACTTACAGCAGAGTTTGCTAAACGAAATACTAAAATAAATTTTCGTGCTGTAGATCAATATACATATAATGAGATATTAGAATCTAAGCGTGCAGATATTGAGTCATCTCTTGTACAATTAGCAGAGCAAAAATTAGCTGCTCAAATGATTGAAATGGGAGCTGATCCAAATGATCCACAAGTTAAACAAGCATTTTCTTCTGAAGCAATTAAATCATTGCCTGAAATTCAAGAGTTCTATTCTAAGAACTATGTAACAATGGCTGAGCAGTGGGCTCAAAAGCAACATTCAATTGATGAAGAAAGATTTAAATTAGATGAGCTTGAAGAGCGTGCTTTTGAGGATGCGCTTATAACAGATAGAGAATTTTGGCATTTCCAAATGTTAGAAGATGATTATAATATTGAGCTTTGGAATCCTGTTTTAACATTCTACCATAAATCTCCTGATGTAAGATATATATCTCAAGCTAACTGGGTAGGTAAAATTGAAATGATGACAGCAGCTGATATCATAGATAAGTATGGTTGGGTAATGTCACAAGAGCAATTAGAATCTATTGAAGCTATTTATCCTGTTAGATCTGCTGGATATCCTATACAAGGATATCAAAATGATGGTACTTATTATGATGCAACTCGTTCACATGACTGGAACGTTAATAGACCTTCTTTAGAATATCGTCAGTTTACTTCTATGTATGATAACTTCGTTTATAATGGAGGAGATATCATTAACTGGATCATGGGTGAGTCAGAAGACTATTATGATATGGGTACTGCGCACATGTTACGCGTAACTACAGCATATTGGAAGTCACAACGTAAAGTAGGCCACTTAACTAAAATTGGTGAAGATGGAGAGGTAACGACTAAAATTGTTGACGAGCATTATAAGATCATTGATAAACCAATGTACGATACTACGTTCTTTAAAAATAAATCAAAAGATAATTTATTATTTGGAGAACATATAGATTGGATATGGATCAATCAAGTGTGGGGTGGAGTTAAGATTGGACCTAATATGCCATCATGGTGGGGTATGCAAAACCCTGGAGGCATCAATCCTATTTATCTTGGAGTTATGCAAAACAGGATTAAACCTATGAAGTTTCAATTCAAAGGTGATAGCACTCTATATGGATGTAAGCTACCTGTAGAAGGACGCGTATTCTCAGATAGAAATACTCGATCTATATCTCTTGTTGATTTGATGAAGCCCTTTCAGATTGCTTATAATATTGTAAACAATCAAATAGCTGATATTCTTGTTGATGAAATTGGAACAGTAGTCTTACTTGATCAAAATACTTTACCACAACACTCTATGGGTGAAGACTGGGGTAAAAATAATTTAGCTAAGGCATATGTAGCAATGAAGGATTTTGGTATGTTACCATTAGATACTTCAATTACTAATACGGAGAATGCTCTTAATTTTAACCACTTCCAGGTTTTAAATCTTGAGCAAACACAGCGTATGATGACTCGTATTCAGCTTGCTAACTTTTTTAAACAACAAGCTTTTGAAGTTATTGGTATAACACCTCAAAGACTTGGGCAACAGTTGGGTCAAACTAATACTGCTACAGGTATAGAACAGGCTATTGCAGGATCTTATGCACAAACAGAACAATACTTTACACAGCATTCAGATCATTTAATGCCACGTGTACATCAGATGCGTACAGATCTAGCGCAGTATTATGCCTCTACTAAACCATCTATAAGAATGCAGCTTAGTACGTCTAATGATGAACGTGTTAATTTTGAGATAAACGGTACTGATCTCCTACTAAGAGACCTTAATGTATATTGTACTACAAAAGCTAACCATAGAGTTGTTATTGAGCAAATGAAACAACTTGCAATATCTAATAACACATCTGGTGCTTCAATCTATGATCTTGGAGAAATTATGCAGGTAGACTCTATGGGTCACTTAAATAACGTTCTTAAAGGCATAGAGGCTAAACAAATGCAACAGAAGCAAGAAGAGTATGCTCAGGCTGAGAAGATGAAGCAAATGGAACTTCAAGCTCAAGAAAAAGAAAAAGCTCAAGAAAGAGAGTTTGAAATGCTTGAAGAAGAAAAGAATAGACGTAAAGATATTCTTATTGCTGAAATTAGGGCTGCAGGTTATCAATCTATGCAAGATATTAATCAGAACCTTCAATCAGATTTTACTGATACAATGGAAGCTATGAAGAAAACTGAAGAGTATCAGCAGACTATGGATCTAGACAGAGAGAAAGAAATAAATAAGAATAATCAGTTTAGTCAGAAGATGAATATGGAAAGAGAAAGGATGGATCACCAAACTAATATGAAGCGTATGGAAATGGACATTGCTCAAGAAAATAAGAATAGATTTGATGCACCATCTAAGTCAGAAAAACCTTCTAACAAAAAGAAAAAATAGTTATAGCTATATAGTGGGAAACTTTTAAATATATATTTTTTATTTCGTAAACATAGAAAAGTTATCTCGTTAAATTTGCTTATATTAATTATATAAACTCAATCACAAAACCAACAAAATGAGTACAGAAAACACAAATATCCAAGAAGTCGAGTTTGACAACTTGGATGAAATACTAGGAGTAGGAACAGAAAGTATTATGGTTTCTAATGAAGAAACTGAAAAGAAACCTAATGTTTTTTCAAGTCCTACAACTGACACATCGTTCCTTGACAAGCCAATTAAAAATGACAAGCCTGCAGCAAGTGCTCCTTCTGCAAGTACAGGAGAATCTAATACATCTCCAGCGTCTAATGAAACAACACCTACTCTAGAAGAGTTAAATCAATTACTTGAATCAAGTATTGAAGAATCTGAAAAGAATCCAGGTGGTAGACCATCACTTACTAAAGATGTGATGATTGAAACAGCAAACAAGCTTATTGAAAAGGGTTTGTTGTTTCCATTTGATGATGGAAAAAAGCTAGATGATTATTCTCAAGCAGATTGGGAAGAACTACTTGAAGCTAATTTTCAAGAAAGAGAGAAGCAATTGATGGAAGATGTACCATCTACATTTTATGAGAGTCTTCCTCCTGAATTGAAAAGAGCATATGAGTACTACTCAAATGGTGGTACTAATATGAAAGATATGTTCAAGGCCCTTGCAGCTGCTGAAGAAGTTAAAGAATTGAGTGTAGATTCTGAAGATGGACAAGAAGAGATTGTCAGATCTTATCTTCATGCAACTCGATATGGAACTGCTGAAGAAATTGAAGAAGAAATCCTTGCTCTTAAAGATAGAGGTGATCTTAATCTAAAAGCTGAAAGATTTAAACCGCGTTTAGATAAAATGCAAGAACAAATTGTTGAGCAAAAGATTAGACAACAGCAAGAAGCAAGAGAAAAGCAACAAGAACAAGCTCAAGTTTACCAAGAGAATGTTTATAGAGCACTTGAAAAAGGAGATCTAAATGGTATAAAAGTAGACAGTAGAGTACAGAATCTTTTGTTCTCAGGTCTAGTTCAACCTAACTATCCTTCTATCAGTGGAAGACAAACAAACCTTTTGGGACATCTTCTTGAAAAATATCAGTGGGTTGAACCACGTCATGATTTAATTGCTGAAGCTCTTTGGCTACTTGCAGATCCAGATGGATATAAGTCTAAGCTAAAAGAAGGAGGAGAAAAAGATGCAACTGTAAAAGCAGTAAGAATGCTTAAGACAGAAGAAGCAACAAAACTTGCATCATCAACAACTGCTGATGATGATGACAATAAAGGAAATAGAAATGTTGGTACTAGAACTTTAAATAGGCCAAAAAAGAACTTCTTTGGAAGGTAAACAAATAAATATAAATTAATAATTAACAAACAAAAACAAATCACAAATGGCAACTCCAGTTTTAAACAATGGTATATTCCTTCGTGATACGCAGTACAATGCGTCTTCTCACGTGGATTCATACCACCTTGTAAACATGCTGAAGGATGCAGAACCTATGGATATGGGTCCTGTAGACATTTGGGCTATGACTCAAAAGGTTGAAATGCCCCTTTATCAAATGTCATCCTTTGGTGGTAAAAACGTAATTACTGTGGACAATGTTCGCGGTGAGTACAAATGGCAAACACCTGTAGCTCAGGATCTTCCTTACATTATTGAAGACATTGAGCCACAAAATCTTGCTAAAGGTATCGATGGCGCTACTTTCAAAATCAAGCTTAATAAGCGTGAGTTTGGACATGGTGACATCATTACTTATGACAAGTACAATGGTGTCGAACTTTACATTGTTCCTGATGAAGATGTCCTTCCTATTGGAGATGGATTCATTTATACAGTGCAACTTGTAAACAATGACAACTATCGTTTTTTAGATAATGTATATCTAACTAATGGTACTAAATTCTTCCGTAAGTCTTCTGCTCGTGGGGAATATGGTGAAAGATTCTCTGATATTCAAACTAAGTCAGGATTCCGTGAATTCTATAACTTCGTAGGAGGTGCAGAAGCTCACGTTCACTATTCAGTATCTTCTCGTGCAGATATGATGATGAAAGGTGGAATGAATGCTGATGGTACAGTTCCTGTAACTGAGATCTGGCGTAACTTTGACAAATCTATGGATCCAGCTGTGTCTAATATTGAAGACATGGTAGCTAAAATGGGTAAAGATTATGTTAAGCGTGCAGTTGCTAATGGAGATCTTTCTCGTACATTCCTTACTTCTATGGAAGCTGCTCACTTGACTAAGATTGCTACTGACATTGAAACTTACTTGATGTGGGGTCATGGAGGTAGAGTACGTCAAGATGGTCCAGATGATATCAGACTTTCTGTAGGTCTTTGGAAGCAGTTAGATAGCTCTTTCAAAAGAGTATACAACAAGTCTAGCTTCTCTCTTGAGTTATTCCGTTCAGAGCTTTATAACTTCTACGCAGGTCGTGTAGAATTCCAAGGTCCAGATCCTAAGCGTCAGCTTATTGTTCAAACAGGAATTGGTGGTATGCGTATGGTTAATGAGGCTATCAAAAAAGAAGTTGCAACATCTAACCTTCAGATTCTTGCAGCTGATATTGGTGCTATCACTAACAAAGGTATGGATCTAGGATTTGGATTTGCTTACACTAGCTATGTAATTCCTTTCCTTGCTAACGTTAAGTTTGTATTGAACCCTGCGTTTGATAACATCCATACTAACGATATTGAGAACCCAATTATTGATGGTAACCCATTGTCTTCTTACTCATTCATTATCTTCGACATCACTGATAACACTAACGACAACATCTACTTGTTGAAGTTGCAGTGGGATAATCAGTTGAAGTGGTGGTATCAGAATGGTACTATGGATTACATGGGACGTTCTCAAGGATTCCAGTCTTCAGGACAATTCAATGGATATCGAGTTTATATGACTCAAACTATGCCTGCAATCTGGGTTAAGGATCCTACTAAGGTTCTTAAGATTGTTATGAGAAACCCAATTACAGGTGGATCATTCTAATATGTCAATTAAGAATGGGGAGGGGAAGTTCTCCTCCCCTTTTTTTAACAAATAAAACCAACAAATCATGAATTTTACACACGTAACAACTGGGCCTAGCTATACAGGACCTATTTCTATTAAACCAATTGTAAACCCTGATTCTGATAACATGGGACTTCAGAATTATAATATGACACTTTTTCCAGGAACTTTTCAAGAAGAGCAGCTAGCATGTCTTGAAAAGAATGGTGTTAAACGTTATGTTACAGGACTTGATGAATTTGCTCCAGAAGTAAAATCTATTAAAGATGAAGAAAAACGTTTAGCTATTATTAAAGACATCAGAGAAACAGTTTCTCAACTTGAGAAAGAACTTGCTTCAAATCATATTGATCCAGAAGATGAAAATTTTTGGAGTAAAGTTACTTTGCTTAAACCTAATAATGATGAGTTTTGGTCTAAGATTACTGTAAGAGTAGGTAATGAACCAGTATTCTTAAATCCAAAAAGTGATCCTTTTGATCTAATTAAACTTAAAGCAATTGAAGCAGGAGGATTTTCTATTGTAGCTAAAAGCTGGGAAGACTCACAAAATTCTGCTCGTCCTCCTAAGTTTTACCTAGATAAGACAATTGATACTGTTGCTTCAAGAACTCAGACTAAAAAACTTCGTAACAAAGCTCTTAGTGAACTTGATAAACTGTATAATAAGAACATCAACAAACTCATGTATGTATGTAAGATTGTTGATGCTCACAGTGCACAATATCGTAAATCAACTCCTATTGACATCATGTATGAAAACATGGATGCTTATATCAATGGAGAAGGAATTGAAAGAAACGAGCTACGAGCTGCTGAAACGTTCCTTAAAGCTGTAGAATTTGACATGGAAACATTGAAACTTAAGGCACTTGTTAAAGATGCTAGTTTCTATAAGGTTCTTGCACCACGTGCAGATGGTATGATCTATCATGTTCCTACAGGTACAATGTTGGGAAGAAACGTTTCAGAAATTGTTGAATACTTGAAGAATCCTCTTAATGAAAATATTTTGATAGAAATATTGAGAACAATAGAGGATATGTGGAATGAATAATGTATATTATATATATAAACTCAAATGAGATGAAAAACACAAATGAAAAAGTAGTAGCATGTAAAAAGCCTATGGGTCGAGTAGGTGGAACTAATGCACCAGTATATGCGATTAAGAATCCAACTCGTTATACAGGAGGTAAGAACGATAGTGCTATTCCTAAAAAAGGTCAAGGAAGATAATGGCCAAAGATGCTTGTTATCATAGTGTAAAATCACGATATGCAGTCTTTCCTTCAGCGAGAGCTTCACAAGCAATTGCTAAATGTCGTAAGAAGTCAGGCAATGTAAAGAAGACAAAGAAGGGGAGTGAGCTTAAAAGATGGCAGGCAGAGAAATGGCAAGATACAAAATCAGGAAAACCTTGTGGGGCTGGCGGTAAGAATGAATACTGCCGCCCCACTAAAAGGGTATCTAAGGATACACCAAAAACAAAGAATGAATTAACGCCTTCTAAACTAGCTGCTAAAAAAGCAGAGAAATCTAGAGTAGGTATGGGAAGAAGGGTAAAAAACGTATAGCAATGGCGACATCTAGTAAAAACACAAAGAAGTTAGAATGTGGAGATAAGATTAAAAAATCTTTTACCGCAGGAATGAATGTAGGACGTAATATGAAGAAACCTAGTTCTAAAAAGAAGAAATAATGGCAAAGACAGCAGCTTGGACTAGAAAAGCAGGTAAAGATCCTAAAGGAGGTCTTAATGCTAAAGGTGTTGCTTCCTATAGAAGAGAGAATCCAGGAAGTAAGCTTAAAACTGCTGTGACTAAAAAGCCATCACAACTTGATCCTGACAGTAAAGATGCTAAAAGACGTAAGTCATTTTGTAGTAGAATGTCAGGCATGAAGAAAAAACTTACAAGCTCTAAGACAGCTAATGATCCTAACTCAAGGATCAATAAGTCTTTAAGAAAGTGGAATTGTTAATTTATATATAAAATGAAAAAGGTAATTAAAAAAGTTGTAGCTAAAGCTCCTGTTAAAAAGACAGGAGCTAAAAAGCCAATGATGAAACCTGGTGGGATTTTTAAACGCACAAAAGAAGATATAAATATTAAAAGTAAACCCAATCCAGAATTTCCAGGATATGGTACTGCTTCTGATGGGTATAAGACTAGTAGAACAAATCCTATAACTGGAAAAGTAGTAGAAAAAAGTAAAGTAACAAATAGTCAAAATGATCCCGACTACGGAAAAAAAATAGTTAATGATATTCGCACAAGAACAGTTAAGGATAAAGAAGGAAATATAATAAAACAAAAAACAAAAACTTTTGATATAGAAAGAAGAGACATAGCTAAGAATCCATTTTATGGCGATAAAGCAAATAAAGCATTTAATAAATATAATCAAAGCAGAATAAAACCATTATATTCAGTAGATAAAAAAACAGTTGTAAAAACTAAAAATGGAGAAGGTATTGAAAAAACCAATTCTTATCTTGGACGTGAAAAGCTAACAAGTTTATCTGAAGATAAACTCAAAAGTTTTTCTGGTAAAGAAAGAAAAAAAGTTAGTGTACCTGTACAAAAAGCTGGTGGAGCAACTAAAGCAGCATATAAAAAAGGTGGAGCAGTAAAAGTTACTGCTAAGAAATTAATGGTAAAATCTAAAAAGAAATAAGTCATGAAAAAACTAGGATGCGCTAATTGTGGTGGTAAAATGAAACCTGGAGGAACTGTTGCACCACGTCCTGGAGGTAGAAGATCCAAAAAAAAAATAGAAAAAGCTGAAGATAGAAATAGCGAAGCTAAAGCTTTAGGATATGAAAGCTGGGCTGCTATGAAAGAATCTAAGAATGAACAAAAAGGACGAAGAGCTCAAAACGCAGGAGTATGGACAGGTGCTGCTTCAGCTGCAGTGGGTGTAGCTGAAGGTATTAGACGTCTATTTGACAAAGATAAACAAAAACGTGGTGGCACAATTAAAAGTAAAAAGGTTACTTCTCGACCTAAAAAGAGAAAATAAAACAACAATTTAATTTTTATATCATGAAAAAAACAGCAACAAAAAAAATGACTTATGGTGGCGCAAAATCCATGATGAAGTCAGGAGATAAAACAAAAGCAACTGCTAAACCTAAAATGTCAGCAGGTGGCGCTACTAAAAAGAAGTACGCTATGGCAGGTACTACTGCAGGTACTACTAATGATCCAGGCGATCCTTTCTACAAAAAAAATTGTAAAATGGGTAAATGTGCTCCAGGAACAAGAGGATCCAAAATAGGTTTTGGGCAAAAACTTAAAAACGCACTTAGTCCAGGACGAATAAAATTATCAAGAGTAGGAAAATAACATGGCTAAGCAAAAGAAAGCTAAAATGCCTAAACTTGGATCAGGGGAGAGATTTAAAGCTCTCTCCTCTAAGATCCAAAAAGGAGGCAAGTCTAAGGATGCGGCTGATGCTATTGCTGCAGCTATTGGACGCAAAAAATATGGCAAGTCTAAGTTTCAGAAGCTTGCTCAAAAAGGTAAAAAAGGATAATAATGAACAATATTACTATACGACTTAAGATTAAAGAGCGACTTAACAAGTTGTCAAGTCAGGATTATGATAATCTTGAAGATTGGCAAATTGTAGAAGCTTTTAATAAGGGTATGGTAGATTGGTGTCGTAGAAACTTACATGGTAACAACCTATTTCAAACAGGTGATGAAGGTTCAAAAAGGAGAATTGATGACTTACAGATTCTTCTTACTGAAGTTCCAATTGCAATGGTAAAACAAGATTTATATTATGAATCTCAAGGTTTACCAGCTAACTATTTTGAATGGAAACGTGTAAGTGCTAAGTCTAAAACAAAATGTTGTGGTAATCGTAGAATGATAATTTACTTAGCTGAAGAAGGTAACGTAGATACATTACTTAGAGATGAGCATAAGAAACCTAGCTTTGAGTGGGGTGAAACATTTTGTACGTTAAAAGGTGGAGATCTTAGAATCTATACTAATAATGATTTTGATATTACTGATGCTAGATTAACTTATTATAGACAACCTAGACGTATTCAGATTATTGGTGTAGTTGATCCTTATACTAATGTTGCCTCTACAATAGAGGTTGAGTCAGAATTTAAAGATGACCTTAACGAACTCTTTGTAGATGAAGCAGCAAAGATAATTGCAGGAGATATTGAGTCTATTAATCAAATCTCTATTCAGGATAACTCTGTAGAAAACAACAACTAATGGAAAATAATAGAAGAATGTTAAAAAGACCTGACACAAAGGTTGTAGGATTAGAAAATAAAATGATGGATATCCTTCAACCAAGTGAAGGTACAACTAAAGAGATTCCAAGTAAAAAGGGAATTAATCCTTTGATTGATGACTCATGTATTAGTTATTTGAACTATAGAATTCAACAAGAAGAATATTCTTCAAGAATTTATCTTGCAATGTCAATGTGGTTAAACAATGAAGGTTATATGGGTGCAGCAGCTCTATGGAGAAAGTATTCAGATGAGGAACTTACTCACGCTGACATTGCACGTAAATATATGCTTTCATTTGGTATCCAACCTGTAACTCCTAGATTAGATCAACCTAAACAAACTTTTGCAGGTCTTCCAGAAATTATTAAGTTATCATTTGAGCACGAAATAGAAGTTTCTAAACAAATCAAAGAAATGGCTAATCACGCTTTAGCAGATGGTGATCATATGTTATATGAGTTAGCTCTAGCATATCTTAAAGAACAAGTTGAAGAGCATGATAAGACTCAAACTTGGATGGATAAGTTAGAAGCATTTGGAACAGATAAAATTGCTCTGCGTCTTTTAGATAATGATATGGCAGAGCTTGGATAAAAAAAATATCAGCAAATTTGCTTTTTAAAAGTTTATTTGCTATATTATATATGTATATTTTTATTTATTAACAAAAACAAAAAACAATGGCTTATTTTAATCACGCATTTCATAAGTTGTTTCTTGCTACAGGACCTACAATTAATGAAGTAGATTTTACAGATCCTGTAAATGGAAATTCTTATGCGATCATTACCGACAATGGGTACTTATCAACAACAGGAGTACCTACTTACATGTTGAATGAAATGTCAAAGTATCAGGAACAAGTTCCTTACTCTTCTCCAACAGCTTTATCTACTTGGACAAGCGGATATGTAGGAATTTTTAATCCTAAAACAAACTTGTCAATTACACCAAGTGAATGTTGTAATATTTACATCGCAGGTTCTGCAATCTATTCTAATGATAAGATTGGTCCTTTCCATGGAGGTTATACTGAGACTAACAAGTCTAAGATGATCAACCCTAAGTATGTACAGAAGTTTTACCGTGTAGATCCATGTGAACCACAAAATAACGTAATTCACGTAGGTTCTACTTACTGGACTGCAGGTGGTGGTGTACTTACTGCTGCTGTAGTTCCTGCTAATGATGGTTCTGGATATACAGTAGGTGAAATTATTACAGCAACAACTACTACAGGAGCTGGTACAGGTATTATAGTTAGAGTAGAAACACTTGGTGGTGGTGGAGCAGTAGCAACTGTTTCAATTGTTAATCCTGGAAAAGGATATAGTGATGGTTCTGGTATTCCTCCTGCTGATGTAATTACTCTTACAGGTGGTGGAGATGGTCTTGCAGAAATCACTGTAACTAGTGTTACTGTTCCTGGAACAAACTACTTAGTTGCTCCTGGTGAATGTTGTAAAGAGTTCTTATGTGATGAAACTTATTACCTACGTGTAGATATCAAAGGTTCTCCTGCACTTCGTTTCTTGAATCACAATGCATACTACAATGCTGAGGCATATACAGGATGTTGTGCTGATAATACAATTGCTCCTGCTCCAGTAGATTCTACACTTGTAATGATTCAGTGGGCTAATGCTCTACTTCGTTATAAGCTTATTGAGCCTTTCCTTCAAATTGTTATTCAGGATCAGGAAGGTGTACTTTGGTATGAGCCAGGAACATCAGCTGCAGATCTAACTGCATTGGGTGGAGATACTTGGGATCATTATAATGATGGTGTTAACCACACATCTCCAGGGTATATTGATGGAGCTTGTGCAGGTATGATCTTTAACGGTGCTTATGTAGATACTAAGTTTGGTGATTGTACATTCCAAGTTTCTGATTTCTATGAAAAGCAGCCAGTTAAACTTTATGCTTCTGAAGTAGATCTTAATGGAGATCCATGTGAATTCACAGGAATCTGTGTAGTTACTGAATGTCAAGGTACACAAGCTCAAGGTCTTGGTGAGCAAGTTCTTCGTGATTTAGTTCTTTCTGAATCATATCGTCAGAATTTCTTAGCAAGCAGTGATCTTCGTATTCGTGAAATTACTCAGGGTAATCAGTTAATTACTGCTATTAACCGTAATGCTTTGTACACTAAGTACTATTTGTTGCATAGCGTTCCACGTTTCAATAACCCAACAGGAGTATTTGACAATGATCGTTACTTACTTGAAGTAGTTTCAATAGATCCTCTTGGAGATTTTGAGACTACTGTTATTGATTGGTTATCAGGATGTAATAATCCTTGTGCTGAAGAAGATCCGTTTACTTGTGTAACAGATTGTTCTACAGTAATTACTTTCCCTCCAGTTCCGCCTCAGAATAAGAAAATAAGAGGAGGATTCAATTAAGTAATTCACAATTTACTAATTAGAAAAGGGGAGAGAGAGTTTCGTGCTCCTTTCCCCTTTCTTATTATATTAGCATATGGCAAATCATGTATTAAGTTTAGAAGTTCCAGATGTAATGAATCCTTGTATCATTAAGATATTTGATACAAGTGTTTATACACCTTCAATTCCTGTAGTATGTCCAATTTTAACTATTACAGTTCCTGGATTTGTTTATTCTTCTGAAATATCTGTTACAGAAAATTTTAGTCAAACAATTACTGCATGTGATCTGGGGTTGCAATCAACAGGATGCGATCTATCAGAGTATGCTAATTTACCTGATGGAGTATATGTTATTAAGTATAGTGTATCTCCTAATGAATATGTATATGTAGAGTATAATCATTTAAGAATTACTCAAGCATTAAATAAATATTACAAGATTCTTTGCGAGCTAGATGTTTCAGATTGCGAACCTAGAAAAGAAGTCGAAACTAAATTAAGACAACTCCAAAAAATTAAAATGTATTTAGAAGCAGCTAAAGCTAAAGTAGAAGTATGCCATGAACCAGATAAGGGAATGCGTATTTATAAGTATGCTATAAAGCTTTTAAATAAAATGAATTGTACTAACTGTTAATCATAATAAACCAATGGCAACCTGTCCTAATTGTAAAAAAACACTCTCTTGTGGATGTCAAAAAAGAAAAGCACTTGATGGAACTGACGTATGTACTAACTGTATTGGTACATATCAAAATAAAGGTGTAACTAATAAAGCATCAAATATAGTCTATAAGGCACCACCATTACCACCTACAGAATGGACTGCTGAACAACTTGAAAATGCAATAGGTACATGGAATAACTTTAAGAAAAAGATAAACGGATAAAGCATAATGGCTACTTGTTCATATTATTCATTAACACCATGTTGTGGAGGACATCCTGTATCAGTTAAAAGAACTGATATAAATGGTAATATTGTGCTTTTTAATCCTTATGGTTTAAAAGTATATATTTTTCAGCCTTCTAATAATGTGCCTTATACTGATCATTTAGGTCATTCTTTAATTCCTGGTCAGTGTTATGATATTAATATTGCCTACTATACTGATCCTAATTGGGATGATTGTGAACCACTTGAAGCTTTATTTGTTCCATGTCCTACTGCAACAAATTTTGTTGATACACCTTATGAATCTTGCGCAGGAAATGGAGAAGATGAACCTGCAAAAGATCCTATATGTAACTGTACTAATGCTTTTATAATAACAGCTTGTTGCCCAGATTCAGAACCTTTAGTATATAATATTACTAACTACGATGGTTCTATAGTAGATGGCTTTGTTTATAATGCAACATTAAATCCTCCAGATTTATCTTCAGCTGGATGTTATTTATTTCAGTCCACTACAGTAGAGGATCCTTCATTATTACCTACATTAGATATATCTTATATAGCTACTGAATCTCCAACTACTTGTGAAACAAGTATATGTTTTTTACTTTGTCAACCATGTAGATGTCAAATATTTACTGATGATCCTAATATACCAGGTTCTAATGGTATATATCTAGTAGTTACATGTGATTTAAGAACTGCTTTTATATATGGATCCGCTATATATAGTACACCAACACCTATAATAGTATATACAGGAGATCCTACTCAATATCCTTTAACTGAAGGCATTTGCCTAAAATATTGGCAAGAACAAACTCCAGGTCTTCTTAGAGCAAACAGTGGAGAATGTGAAATTGTTTATTGGGATCAAACAGGTATTGAAGCTAATTGTCCTATTTATTATAAGATAGTTAATTGTCAAGAACCATTTAATGAAATTTGTGTAACAAATGATCTTTCTACAGAGTATGCGAGTAATCAGATAATTACTATAAATGGTCAGCCTGATTTATGTTGGAGAATAGAACAAGTTAACATATGTCAATCACCTATTACAATTATAGTAACAGAAACTCATTTAGATTGTCAAGATTGTTTAGATAAAATCTTAACTTATTATCAGTTAATAAACTGTAATGATGAATCTCAAATAATTTATACTAGTTCTAATTTATCAGGATTTGGACCATATATTTCACTTGAAGAATATCCTGATGATTGTTGGTTTGTAACTGCTTTAATTTCAGATGTACCTGTTGATACTTTAGTTACCCCAATACAATCATTTGGCAGTTGTATTGAATGTTCTCAACAATATTATATTCTTGAAGACTGTAATATTGATAATCCAGAATTACCAATTATAACAGGTACTGATCTTTCCGCTTATGTAGGTCAAGTTATTACTCTTGCATCATGTCCTGATATTTGTTGGGAAGTAAGTACAACAGATAATACAATAGATTCACAACCAGTTCTTCTAGATGGAATAGAAAATTTTGCTACATGCGAAGATTGTTTACCAACACCTCCACAACCAACACCTCCTGTATATAAGTATAAGAGTGTTAGACCAGGTTATAATACTCCTGGGTGCTCCCCTGAAAAATATGAGCAGTACATGTGTAATTTCTCAGAAGCCATGTACAGACAAGTTATGGTTGATGCTTATGGTATAGAACCATGTTGTGGAGATGACGATATTAAGTGGCAAATAAAGAAAGAGCTTATAGAATTAAAAGCTATAACAGATCCTGATTATAATTGTACATTAACTAGCTCTTGTGATTGCACAACTTCAACTAATGGATTAACACCATGTGTACCTCCAGTAGTTGTTTGTCATAGATATATAGTTAGTGTTCAAAGTAATGAAGGTACATCATTTAGTTATACTAATTGCTCAGGTAACGTAGTAACTCAAGATGTTCCTTCAGGTAAAGTAATTATACAGTATAACGTATGCGGGATTTCTGGTCAAACAATTCAAACTCCTCCAAATGTTATTGAGTTTACATATGAGGAAACAACTACTAATTGCACAACTTGATTAGGATAATAATTTAAAATTTCTTATATTATATTATATGAAGCCAATTAATTTAAATAAAGAGACATGTAATCCAATATCATCTAATTGTGTGATATGGCAGGGTCCAGATATCCCATGTATTAATCTTTGTAAAGGAGATACGGTTAGTGATATTGTTTTTAAACTTGCAACTGAACTATGTGAGATCTTAGATATTTTAAATGTTCAGAATTATGATCTATCATGTTTTAATATTACTGCTTGTGGTCCATTAAATTTTAATCAATTAATTCAGTTCTTAATTGAACAAATTTGTGCTCTACAGAATATTACACCTGTAACAGATCCAAATGCAAAATCAGGTTGTCCTGATTGTGTAGTAGGAGTAGAAAATTGTTTTAAGGATGTATTTAAAACAGGAAGCGCACAGTTATTAGATTATGTTGAAGAAATGGCAAGAAGAATATGTACAAATATTCTTCAAATAGGTGTTATTCAAAATTCTATTGTAACATTAAATGATGACATTCAAGACTTACAAAATCAAATTGATAATCTTCCTACACCAAGTTTACCAAGCTTTACACCTATATGTGTAATTGCTCCTCCTGCAAATACACCTATTGATATTATATTACAGGCTTTAGAAGCACAGTTCTGTGCATTGATTGGTGTAACTGGAGATGATGTAGCTCTTTATAATTCTGTTATTGCTCAATGTGTTGCAGATGCTGATCCACGTAAAGATGGAGGAGGACCTATGTCTTCAATTCCAGGATGGGAGTCAAGTCCAGTAACTACTATTGCTCAAGCAATAACAAATCTATGGTTAACAGTTTGTGACTTAAGATCAATGGTTCTTCCTACTGTTGCTGTGACTGATACTCAGACTGTTGATTTAACACTTAGTGCAGGACCTAATTATAATTTATCTGCTTCTGTTGTAGATACAGGTTGGGTTGATATGCTTGGATTCAAATATTATGAAGCAGGAGTTGTAGCTAAACCTCAGTGTAGACGTATTGGTAATGTAGTTCATTTTAGAGGAACAGTTATTATTCCTTTAAGTAGTACATCTGATAATTTAACTTATGAATTATTAACTACTAGTTCAGCTTACAATTCTCAAGCATTTCCATATGTATGGGCAGGAGTAGGGGATGTTCTTTATGGTAATGGTCCACAAATAAATACTAATGGAGCCTTATATTTTAATAACAATAGTAATTGTATTCCTTCTTCTGTATGGACAGGTACATCACCTTTATTTGATGGAACCTATGATATAGGTGTGCAAGTTGCAGTACGATCAATTGATATTAATATATTATATGGTACATCTTTATCAGCTGCTTTAACAATTGGTGTAACTAGCGCAGGAGTTCTTTATTGCTCTGTTTTAAAAGATAAAGAAATTACTTCAACAAGACCTACTGGTCTATTAGGTTCTTCTCCACTAAGATTAATAACAAGTAATATTGTTGCAGGTCAACATATTCCAAGTTATATTGCTGAAACAAGCAATGTACATTATGTTCAAACTGCAACCTCAATTGGTACAGGATTTTTTGCAGGAACTACTTTTACTGCTACAGCTGGAACATTCTACGAAGGTCAAAAAATTTATGGACCAGGTGTTTTAGAAGATACATGGTTAATGGAGGAAACATCTGCTGGAGTATTTAGAACAAATAAATCTCAAGCTGTAGGTCCTTCAATAAATGTTAAAGGAATTTTTCCTGTTACATATGCAACAGATCTTGAAACACCAACAATTCCACCTACAATTGTTAATAATCTTACTTGGCCTTTTTCTTGTGATGCAGGTGAAGAAAGACAGATAGGAGGATTTGAATTTAGAATTGATGGATTAACTGCATATATTACACCTTAATATTAAAAAGACATGACAACTAACAATTGTAATAAAGCTAAACCTTGTGGATGTGATGATCAACCATACGCATCACTTCCTCCATGTAATCCTGTAGACTGTCCAGATCCAATTCTATGCAGTGAAGTTATAAATGCTCAATGTGTAATTTATACAGGGCCTGATATTTTATGTAATAATGATGTTGTTGTTGGTACAGGTTCAACTATGGCAGAAGCATTGACTGCTATAGTTGATTATTTTTGCACACCACCTCCAGCACCATAATAATATTCGCAGTTTGTTGGTTTATACTGTGATTGACAGAGAACCCTGGGTGTAATGCTCAGGGTTCTTCATATTTTATTATATTTGTTAATGTCGTTGATTTTTTGTATATTAATTATTGTATAGAATGACTAAAACATTTAAGAAACCAGATTTAAAAGCACCAAGATTCAGAGAGAAGAGTGTGCATATTTTAAATATTGAGTTGTATAAGAAGTTTAAAAAGAAGTTTCCTGAGCATAATGTTGATTATGGAACTTTTAAAAAAATCATTCATACATATAATACTCAATTAGCAGATGGCATAATTGATAATAGAGATGGAATTGAACTTCCTGAAGGATTAGGTTATATTTTTATTGGCAGCTGTCCTCAGATGACTAAGCGTGTTAATATAGATTATAAAAAATCTAGTCAATACGGAATCATAACTTCTCATAGAAATTGGGAGTCTGATAATAAAGTAATGAAAATATTTTTTACAAATAGTCATGTCAAGTATAAATTAAAAAATAAACAGATATGGGGATTTGTAGCTAATAGATACTTCAGAAGAAAAGCTTCTAAGAATTATTTGGAAGATTGGAACAAATATGTTTTTGTAAATAACAATAAGAAAATATCAATGTTGTTTAAAGAAAGCATGAATCTTAGAAGCATTAGGTTTAAGAACATGACTTCTGAAGTAAGTGAAGACTATAACGAATTTGATTTGTAAAATGACAACTATAAACGAAGCAGTATCAAGATTAAGAAATACAATTAAAGCTGTAAAGGAAGATGTATTTATGACAGATAGATACATCTATAGTGTTATTATCAAATATGCTAAACTTCTTATTCGTAGACAAGATAATGAGAATAAGATATTTAAAATACAATCTCTTTTTAAAACTCTTCCTTGTTATGAATTAATAGAAGTTGATAAAGTAGAAGCTTGCTGTGATGGGATTAAATCAGGATGTACTATTATGCGTACAAGATACAAAATCCCTGATATAATAGAGGGGGCGTGGGGTCCAATCATTAGAACAGTTTCTTCTATTGATGGATCTCAAATTGTATATAGAACCTATCCTACTATTTATACGAGACTTACTAAAACCTCTGGATTTAAATATAATAAAAGCAAATACTATTGGTATATGAATGGGTACTTATATATTCCAAATGCTACTTGGGATGCTATAAGTATAACAGCATTATTTGAAGATAACATTTCAATATATTCATGTGAATCAGAAGATGATTGCACTTTAGCTCAGGATAGAGAAATGCCTATTCCTGATTATTTATTTGCTGAAATTGAACAATATGCTCTTAAGGAAATTATTACTGCTGGATCAATTCCTGCAGATGGTACTGATGATTCACAAAATACACTTAGATAATGAGCTACAACTATACATTAAAATATAGAACCTTTGATGATCTTCTAGCAGATGTAGCTGTAGATTTTGAAAAGTATGATCTTGAAAGCATGTTGTTACCACAGCAGCTTATCAAGGTTGCTAAAAGAGTTAATTATGATTTAGGTCTTAGAATATATCAAACTAAAGAAGTTCTTCTAGAAATAGAAAAAGGAAGAGCAAAGCTTCCTGATAATTTTTATGTTTTAAACTTTGGATTGTTATGTGGTGAGTATGAAGAGAAAGTTCTATTGCCACAAGGAACTCATGTAGAAGAAAGATACCTTACTCCAGAATATAAATATCAACCAAGCACTGTGGATACTTGTACAGATCAAGTAGCTACTCCACATTGTCAAACTTGTAATGCTTCTACAGACCCATGTAATTGTACTGTACCTACGCCATGTATTCAATTGGACTGTAAGGGTAATGAATATACCTTAGTTCAAATACTTAGTTATGCTACAAGAACATATAAGTTTCTCAAACAAATTAAAATTCTTGCTAATCCAATGTCTGTCGATTGTGATTGCCCTAATCTTTATTGGGATAGCCCTTATACTGCATGGATTAAAGATGGTTATATATATACTAATTTCCCTACAGGGCATCTTTATATTAACTACCAGGGAATGCTGGAGGATGAAAGTGGAAATCTACTTATTCCTGACCATGAATTACTTAATGACTATTACGAATATGCTTTAAAGCAAAGAATTATTGAGAATCTTATTATGAATGATGAGACTGTTACACAGGCTAAGGTTCAAATAATTGAAGCTCGATTGAGAGAATCACGCAATAAAGCTCGAAGCTTTGTTAGTACTCCAAACTATGCAGAGCTTAAGAAGCTATTTGAATCTAATAGAAAAGCTATGTACTTCAAATATTACGATATGTTTAAGAGTCACCCTGGTGCGTATGGTTCATACAGAGGTGTATAATATTTATTAGGATGGCTAAGAAAAGAAATACACAATCTAGAGCGGCATCTAAACAAGGAGCATCTCAAGATACTTCTAATACTGCATCTCAAGGGTTTGCTAAGAATCTAGTAGAAGACGTATCTAATTACTTACTAGATGATAACTCTTGGACTCAAGCACGTAATGCTATCAATAACTCTAAGAGTGGAGATGTAGGATCAATAGGTAATGAACCATCTAATAGATTTTGTATAGAGATTATTGATGAGCAGACAGGTGCTCCTCTAACTATTATAGGTAACGTTCATGTCAAGTCTGATACTTGGATACTGTTTAGTACGGATGAT
>Ga0315909_10002003_pt1 | contig 26770 bp, 30 predicted proteins | sample LakEriMetagenome_11_FD_203527 | JGI IMG/M metagenome (GOLD analysis project Ga0315909, IMG submission 203527) | Freshwater fungal communities from buoy surface, Lake Erie, Ohio, United States - Buoy 2 MA125 | ecosystem: Environmental > Aquatic > Freshwater > Lake | place: USA: Lake Erie, Ohio...
TCGTCTTGGAGGGGCCAGGCGAATACGAAGTGAAGTCGGTGCTCATCACTGGCATTCGTAGCTACCGCGATAGCCATCGTGGCGGCGCAGCGCGACACAACACCGTCTTCTACGCAGAGATCGACGGCATCCACGTCGTGCACCTCGGCGACCACGCCGAAGGGTTTTCTACCGATCAGATCAAAGAGCTCCCAGGGGCGGATATTGTGCTCATCCCAGTTGGAGGAGAGCTGAGCGCTGAAGCAGCATCGGCGCTCATCAACCAACTCGGTCCAAAGATCGTGATCCCAATGCCGATGACTGATGACGTGGCAAAAGCGAACGCCGCCGTCAAGGCCTTTTGCAAGGAAGAGGGGCTCACCACACCGCCAACCGCACAACCAAAACTGACGATCACGATCTCAGGTCTCCCAGAAGAGACGACCACCATCGTGGTGGAGCCACGTGGCGAGGCCTTCGGCGCTGAGTAGCCCCTGTCTCACCGCATAGGGCGAGACAGACTGATGGCACAACTCCTTGATCTAATCTCACGGAGGGGCGCGTCAGCGCCGTAGAACATGGAGGGCGCACATGCGCGACGGAGATTTTGGCGGTGATGACTTTGGTGGCGTCGACGACCCTGGTGGCGACGGTGGGCCGCTCGACCTAAACAACAACGGGACCGGACTTGATGAGTTCGTCCTCTTCGCTGCGATCACCGAGGATCAACGACGACGCGAAGAGAAGCGCGCAGCAAAGGCCGCTCTCGCTGACGAGAAGAAGGTGGCGAGTTCGTCTGGCTGTCTCTTGCCACTCGTTGCACTTGCGCTGCTGGTGACGCTGCTCGCTATCTAGAGAGTCGGGATTCAATCGTCGCGCGCTGCCAGTCGCCGCGAATGTTCAAGGTTTTCGGATCGCCCCCTGCGCGAAGCGCAGCATCTGGAATGAGCCCCACAATCTCACTCTCGCCGAGCTGAACGCCGAGCGCACGCGCCTCACGCTCCGCACGATCACGAATGCTGTGCAGTGTGATTCCGGCTTTGGCAGCGCCGATCACGTCGTGCAGATTCATTGAAAGCTGTGCGCTGTGAACGCTTGGCAGCGCAAAGCCGAGCGCTTGCAAGTTCGGCACTCCTCCAGACGCACTCCCTCGCATTGATGTGGCAGCGCTTCGTGCCGCACGGAGGAGTTCCGCCTCTGGCGCACCCGTAAATTCAATATTCCATGCCGCCATCAGTGGACGAACGCCGACTGCAACAGCTCCAGCAGAGCTATGCGGCGCTGCGGGACCCTCATCAGGTTCGTGTGCTGGACTTTGCTGACGTGCCGCAAGGTCTTCAAATCCACCGCGGCGAATCTCTGGAAGCGCGCGTCGCGCCTCAGAGCGCGCAACCGCGCCGTAGAAGTGCACCGAGAGGTCGAGGTCCGTGGCGAGTGCGCGACCGAGTGTGCGCGCTGCGGCGATTGCGCCGCGCTCGTCACCGGCGGGACCAAGCGGCACGATTGGGATCACGTCAATCGCGCCAATACGTGGATGGACTCCGCGGCCAGCACCGCTTTTTGCAGGTGACGCAAGGTTGATCGTTGCCACTGCAAGCCGCGCCAGCGCGCGTGTTGCAAGGATGAGAGCGTCTGTTTCGCCCACGTAGGTGTAGACGCTGCGGTCATGGTCAGCGTCGTGGTGAACGTCGAGCAGGTGCACGCCTGGCGAGCCGGCGACCACTGACGTAAATGCGGCAAGGATCGATGCGTCTCGCCCTTCGCTGACGTTCGCGACCACCTCATACGGAGGGAGCACTGAGGGCACGCGCCCGTTCACTCCAGGACTCGGCGCATCACGGGCCAGCGTCCATCCGGCCCAGTGGCCGCGACGGCAAAGCCGAGGCGCTCCCAGAAGCGTTGCGTCGCCGAGGAGGTGGCCTCCGCATCGAGCGCCGCCGCCGTGGCAGGCTCTTCTGGGTACGCCTCTACCGCGGCGAACCCTGCGCCACTCAGTCGCGTCAACACTCCTTCAACAAGCGCACTCCCCAGCGCACTCCCGCGTGCCGCGGGGACCACAGAGATGCACGTCACCACTGCAGGCGGTGGCGTGGAGGGGAGGTCCGGATAGCGATCTCGGAGTCGTTGCGCGCGAGGAAAGGCAGAGAGTGGGCCCGCCTGGCAATACGCCACTGACTCGCCCTTCGCAAGCAGAATCCACCCCATTGGTCCACTGATTGGAAGTTGGCGCGTCAGGAGTCGCAGCTTAGCCGGCTGCCCTGGCGCCGCTGCTGCGTCACGAAGCGCCTCTTCACGCGTTGGCGCCTTTGGTGCAAATGGATTGAAGGCTGGCGCTTCGCTCACCTCTGCGCCAAGAAAGGCGGCGAGTGCCGCCTTTCCGCCCGCAGGGGCAGTGGCGCGCGGCGTCACGTTCGCGGGCCGCGCGTCTAGGTGGGCCGCCTTACTCCCTTTGTCCGCATCCTCCCACCAGGTGCAAGTGCCGTGATCGGCATCGTCACGAGTGCACGGGGGGACGAGCGCAAGGTCATCGGCGCTCTCCACGCCAATCAGTTCAAACCCGCCGCCGATGTCAATCCTCATCGTCTGGGATACTAGCCCGCATGGGAACACATGCGTCAGAAGAGAACGAGAAGCTCGGACCGATCAACGTTCGTGCCTGGCTTGCCGGAGCAATCGGCGTGGTGATCGGTCTCATCACCGTCGCGGTGATCGCAGTTGCCGCCGGAGCCCTCTAGGCTCCAGCGGCAGTCTGCAGTTCAACAGAGTTCGATTAGCGCCGCGCTGCGCGGCGTGCACCCTTTGGTGCTCCGCCGAGTGTGCGCTTCGCTCGGGCTGCAAGTGCGCTGAGGGCTCGGCCGATCAGTGAACCGAAGAGACCACCGAGCAGTGCGATTGGAGCACCGATCACAACGATGTTGATCGCAGCAACGATCACTGCTCGCCCCACGTTGATCAAGTTTGCGAGGGCGCTACTGATCTCGTACCCAAGATCAAAGTCGCCCGACGCCTCGGCGACGGGAGAGACTGGAAGTGAAAGTGAGACATTGATGCTCGCCATCTCAACCTGATCCTTCACTCCGCTGAGCTGTGCTTCGTATGACTCAATGTCGCCCTGGATGCGGCTCAACTCCGATTGCACTGCCACAACGTCTGCGACCGACTGAGCGCGATCAAGAAGCTTGAGGAATGCCGCCTCGCTTGCGCGAAGGTTTTCTAGTCGTGCCTCAAGGTCGAGCACCTGCATGGTGACCTCGTAGCTGCCGATGTCTTCATAAAGAACTTCGCCTTCACCGCGCAGCGATGCCATCACGTCACTGAAGTCTGCGGCGGGGACACGGAGGGTTGCGCTGAGGTAGAGGTTGTCGCCTTCTCCTGATCGGGAGCTTGAGGAGATGTATCCGCCCGCGCTCTCAACGATCGCGGTGACACGTGCGAGCGCATCATCAGCGTCGGTTACCTCGAGGGAGAGGTTGCCGTACCGGACGACGTCGCTTGAGCCATCGCCACGAATCGAAGAGATCGTGTCGCCGAACTCAGGAGCCCCGCCACCGACGCCGATCTCCTTACCGTCTGGGTAGCTTTCGTCAAACCCTCCACCCAAGTTGCTCGTTCCGCCAGTCACTCCGAATCCTGAGATCAGGGCTAGGGCGAGGGCAAGGACGGCACCAAAGACAGCCGGGAAACCCATTCGCGTCATCAGGGCACTTCGTGCGTTCATTGATTCACTCCTTCTCTTTGGGCTCAAGAGAGCCCTACGGTCCTATAACGCCCCGGGTGTGGTGGGGGTTCCAGAGGCGCTCGATTGAGCACGAACGTGGGCCTAAAAGAGGCCGACGATCTCCCCGCCGCGGGTCAAGTCGAGATCGATCCGTTCGCCGCCAGGCGCCTTGTTCAGGCCCGGCATCAGGCGCATGTCGCCGCAGATCGCGGTGATGAAGCCGGCCCCCGCCGCCAGCGTGACGCCACGAACGGGGACCCGGAAACCGGTTGGGCGACCGAGCTTGCTCGCGTCATGGGAGAGCGAGTACTGCGTCTTCGCCATGCAGATCGGAAGCTTCCCGTAGCCGAGCTCCTCGAGCCTCGCGAGCCGTTTTGCGGCAGCTGGTGCTATGTCCACGCCGTCCGCGCCGTAGATCCGCATCGCAATCGCCTCGATCTTCTTTGCAAGCGGTACATCGTCTGCGTAAATTGGCGCGTACTTCGCCTCGCCTGAAGTGACCGCCGCCCAGACCGCCTCGGCGAGTTCCGCCGCACCCTTGCCACCATCGGTGAAGTGCGACGAGATCACTGCGGCGCGTGCGCCAGCTGCGAGTGCAACGCGCTTGATCGCCTCGTGCTCTGCTAGTGTGTCGGTTGGGAACTTATTGATTGCGACAACGGCGGGGATGCCGAAGGCGAGGACGTTCTCAATCTGCTTCGCAAGATTCTGCGCGCCGGCCTCTACAGCCACAACATTTTCCTGATTCAGTGCTGGATCAAGCGGCTTCCCCGCCACAATCTTCCCAACGCCACCGTGCATTTTGAGCGCACGCACTGTTGCCACAATCACCGCAGCATCTGGTGCAATCCCAGATGCGCGGCACTTGATATCAAAGAACTTCTCCGCACCCATATCTGCACCGAATCCAGCTTCAGTCACAACGATCTCGCTCGTTGCAAGTGCCGCTCGATCCGCGATGATGGAATTATTCCCGTGCGCGATATTGGCGAACGGCCCTGCGTGCACGAATGCAGGGCCGCCTTCAAGCGTCTGCAGCAGATTCGGCTTGATTGCATCGCGCAGCAGTGCCGCCATCGCGCCAGCAACCTTCAGGTCTTCGGTTGTCACCGGTTTTCCATCGGTGGTTTCGGCAATCACAATGCGGCCAAGACGTGCTCGCAGGTCGGCAAGATCTGAAGCGAGTGCGAGCACCGCCATCACTTCGCTTGCAACGGTGATCACCGTCTCTGATTCGCGGACTACGCCATTCTCTTTCCCGCCCAGGCCGATGATCGTCTTTCGAATTGCTCGATCACTGATGTCTACGACGCGCGGCCAGGTGATGGCGCGCAGATCAATGCCGAGCGCGTTGCCGTGATGCAGGTGATTATCCAGGAATGCCGCGGCGAGATTATGCGCCGCGCCAATCGCGTGGACGTCACCGGTGAGGTGCAGGTTGAACTCTTCCATAGGGATGACTTGGCTGTAGCCGCCGCCAGCGGCGCCACCCTTGATCCCGAAAACCGGACCGAGGCTCGGCTGGCGGATCGCCACCGTTGCCTTCTTCCCGATCACGTTGAGCCCCTGCGCAAGGCCGATGGTGGTGGTTGTCTTCCCTTCGCCGAGCGGGGTTGGCGTGATCGCCGTCACTACCACGTACTTGCCGCGCGTGCCGAGCTTCTCCATGCGCTCAATCGCCTCAATGGAGATCTTCGCCTTGGTGCGACCGTACGGCTCCACTTCGTCTGGCGTGAACCCAAGATCCGCCGCAACGGCATCGATTGGCTTTGGCGTAACGCTACGCGCGATCTCTAAGTCAGAAGGAAATGACATGAGCGGAAGTCTACGCCCCGGCGAGCCGAAGGGCCGCCTGCGCCGCCTGCAGCACGAGAATCGCGTTCGTCATCGGGCCAACCCCGCCGGGAACTGGACTCAGCGCGCCCGTCACGCCGACCGCGTCGCGGACGCTCGCCTCGTCAACATCGCCAACGATCTGATCCCCCTGGACATGGATGCCCACATCCACCACCACACAGCCGGGCGAGACATGCTCACCGCGTACGAGCGCGCGGACACCTGCGGCAACCACAAGGATCTGGGCGCTTCGTGTCACGGCTCCCAAATCGGGCGTCTTGGAGTGAACGACCTCCACGTGGGCGCCCGCCAGGGCGAGGAGCTGCGCCACAGGGCGGCCCACAACGGCGCTCCGCCCCACCACAACCGCGCGTCGCCCGCGGATCTCAATCTGGTGCGCTCGAAGAAGTTCCATGACCGCTGCGGCAGTTGCTGGAAGGAGCGTTCCGTCAAGGTCGCCTGCGCTCAGACGCGCAGCGCTAGCAGCCGTGATCCCATCAATGTCTTTCTCCGCAGCAATCCCGGTGACGACGCGGGTTCGGTCCACTCCTTCAGGGAGTGGCGATTGGAGGATGACTCCAGCGACGTCAGCGTCTGCAGAGAGGCGCTCCAGTGCGGTCATGATCTCACTCTCGCTCGCCGTTGCGGGGAGCGAGATCTTCTTCACGGCAAACCCTGCCGTAGCCGCCTGCTTCAGGAGTTGTTCCATATAGATAAGCGCAGCCACATCCTCTGTTGCCGCAACGGCGGCGAGTACGGGCGCGCGACCACCTCGGGCCACTGTTGCGCGCTGCACACACTCAGCGGCTTCCGCTGCGAGTTCAAGCGATCGCGGGCGCGCGCTAAGCGTTCGGCTCACTGCGGAGTGGCGCGACGAAGCGCTATCAGTGCCGCTTCAGTCTGGTGTGCGAGCGTTGCTCGAATCTCCGCACTTTCAATGAACGGAAGGTTTGCCTCGACATTTTCGGCAGCACTCTCGCCTGCAGCGCGCGCAAACCTTGCGGCAACGGCTAAGTCGCTCTCCGCAGAAGCAAGTGAACGGTCGGTGATGCTCTTCGCAGCCTCCGCAACTGTGACGCTTGCGCGTAGCGTTGCAAGCGGCACTTCTGCTGCGCGTTGCGCAGCAGATGAAAGAGTGGCAGTACGCGTAGCGCGTTCGCTCTCTGAGTTCTTCGAAAGTGTTAGCGCTTTCATGAACGCGGTGAACGCGGTGGCATCTTCTTCAGCCAGCGCAAGCAACTCGCTCCGTGCCGCACGTGCTCGATCCAGCGCTGTGCGTTGAACAGCGGTGTGCTCACTCTCACCCTTCGCAAGCGAGAGGCCTGCGACCATCTCTACAAGCGCCGCCCCTAATGCGCCCGTCACGCCAGCCGCTGAACCACCTCCAGGAGTTGGGGTTGCCGCAGCGAGCGCAGCAAGATATTCGGCGAGTGATGTAGTTGGTAGGTGCGTCATGCAACCCTCCGAATCGTTCGAGATAAAGAGTTAATCGGCCTCAAATTCGCTGGCCCGATTTCCGTGACGTCGTGCAAGCGAAAGTGCAATCGCAAGCGAGAGCACGAGTCCTGCAAGCGCGCCGAGTTCGTAAAGGAGCGGTGAGATATCTCGGCCGGCGACCAGCCACTGCTCTACTTGCGCAGTGGCGATCAAGATCCGTCGAACGACCGCAACGAGTCCAATGATAAGGAATGGCTCAAGGATGAGCTGTGATCGCGCAAGTGAAATACGTAGTGTGTAGATCAGCTCCGCAATGATGAAGATGAGGAGTACGCGATCAAGGATCTTGAGCGCAGCTTCGACGCCTCCCGATTGGACACCATCAACAATTTCGTGGACAACCTCGCCACCAATGATGAAGACGGCGACCAGGAGAACTGCGGCGAGTGTGAGGTCGAGCGAGATCTCAACCAAACGAAGTGCGGAGCGCGCTGACTCAACTGGGCCCTTGCCGCCCTGCGCTCCCTTGGTTCGACTCGGTACTGCCATCGGCGTAGCATTGCACGGCGCACGGGTTTAGTGATCAGGCGTGGCTGAAGAGGCCTCCAGGGACCTCTAGTGCCGAGGCGAATGGGAGCGTGCTCCACGAATCGTCGAATGCTTCGATCGTCCACGCGCCGCTGCGGCGTGAGAAGGCGATCACGAGCGTTGCGTCCTGAGTCTCTAGCTCCCATAGGGTGCGAGGGCCGGAGTCGGCACGGTAGGCACCGTGCTCCTGGCGCAAGGCGAGCACCTTCGTCACCTTGCGGACGATCCCCTCAAAGGCGACCGCCTGAGGAGTCCCCGTCCACCAGTGCGCGGTCACCTTGACCGTGACTGGAGCAATCTGCTGCATTGCCATTTCATGCCTCCCGCCCCGTGGGGCCCCCTTCCGGGGTCTGCTGCGAACTAGAACATCTGTTCGGCACGGCTAGTGTCATAGAACATCTGTTCTCTGTCAAGGGGCTGTTTTTGAAGGTGTGCGAGAATCCCCGCACCAGCGCGGGGGCCTCTCCCCGCCCCTAAGGAAGGAGCGCATCGTGAAGGTCATCCTCACCGCCAACGTCCCAAAGGTCGGCAAGGCCGGCGAGCTCAAAGAGGTGGCGAGCGGGTACGCCCGGAACTACCTGATCGCCAACGGCCTCGCCATCCCTGCGATCGGCGGGGCGGCGAATCGTGTCGCGGCGGAGATCGCCTCACGGGCCACCAAGGTTGATCGCGTCAAGCAGGAGGCGGAGGAGTACGCCAAGAAGATCAGCGCCACCGCCCTCACCATGGGGGTGAAGGTCGGCGAAGGTGGGAAGCTCTTCGGCTCCATCACGAACAAGGAGATCGCTGACGCGCTCGAGCGCCGCGGTATCACCGTGGAGAAGCACCAGGTCCTCCTTGATGAACCGCTGAAGCAGCTTGGCACGTACAAGGTGCAGGTCAAGGTTGCGGCGCACCTCATCGCTGAGGTGACGGTCACTGTTGAACCGAAGAGCTAGCCAGTCGCATCGCTGAGAGAAGAAACGGCTGACGGCAACGAGCACGTCCACGTCGCGCAGCATCCTTCACGTTGATCTCGACGCCTTCTTTGCGTCGGTAGAGATCCGCGACAATCCGTCGCTTGCCGGGAAGCCTGTTGCTGTTGGTTACGGCGATGGACAGCGCGGCGTGGTCTGCGCCGCAAACTATGAGGCGCGCGCATTTGGTGTGCGCGCGGCACTCTCCACACACGTCGCTCGCGCGCGTTGCCCTCAGCTGATCCTTATTGAACCACGTCACGATCGATACAGCGAAGCCTCTGATGAGGTGATGTCGCTCCTTGATGCGTGGAGTCCGCTCATTGAGCAGGTTTCGGTTGACGAGGCGTACCTTGACCTCGCTGGAACGCAACAGTTGCACGGCGATGCGGCGCAAGTTGCGCAAGGTCTGAAACGTGTCGTTCGCAAAGAGACCGGTTTAACGATCAGCGTCGGTGGCGGGACAAGCAAGCTTGTGGCAAAGATCGCGTCAGGCGCATCAAAACCCGATGGCCTGCTCATCGTTCCCGCCGAAGAACAGGCGGCCTGGCTTGCACCACAGCCGGTCGGCGTTATCCCGGGAATTGGACCGGTTGCGCAGTCAACGCTGCGCGAGCTTGGAGTTTCCACCTGCGGCGAACTCGCCGCCGCGCCTGACGATCACCTGCTGCGCAGGTTCGGCCCGCACGGTCCAAGCCTAAAGTTGCTCGCGATTGGCCAAGACGACAGCTCCGTTGACACTGGTGACGACAGAAAGTCACTCGGGCGTGAGGTGACCCTTGACGAAGATGTCGCCGACCCGCACGCGCTGGAAACGCTCCTGCTTGATCTTGTGGAGTCCGTTGCGCACTCGCTGCGCAAAGAGGGGCTACTTGCGCGCACTGTCACCCTCAAGCTAAAAGACACGGAGTTTGTCTCCATCACGCGGCAGGTGAAGCTTCCCCAACCGAGCGCGTTGAGCGGGCCACTCTTTGAAGCGGCGCGTTCGCTACTCCGCGCAGCCGCACAGGGGGAGCCGTATCGACTCATCGGCGTCTCCGCCTCGGACTTCACGAGCGACGAACAGCTCGGGCTTTTTGACGGCAAACGCACCGCGCGGGAGCAGGCCATCACCGCCGCCGCAGACGAGCTGCGCGCGAGATTCGGCGACGGAGTGATCAGACGTGCGAGGCTGTTATCTCGAGAGGACGAACCCTAAGCGCGTACTGGCGCGGAGACCTCTCGCTCAGGCTGCTCATGGTGGTGGAGCGAAGCATGAGGGTCGTGCCCGTCGTGTGCGCACGGATTGACGTGGATCTCCACGCTGCTGATTCGCGGGATCTCGTGGGTCAGCTCGTGGCGAACAAGCTCGGCGATCTCGTGTCCTCGCTCTACGGTCGCCTCCTTGTCCACGGTGATCGCGAACGATGTCTCAATCGTATGCCCGACCCATCGAAGTCGAAGGTGTTCGACCGCCTGCACACCCGGCGTCGCCCGAGCGATTCGCTCAACCTGATCCGTAAGCGATGGGTCCACGGCGTCCATCAGACGGCCGAGCATCTGCTTCGACGCTGAACGCAAGACGAGCAAGATTGCGACCGAGATGAGCAGCCCAACAAGTGGATCGGCGACCGGGAATCCGAGCCCAACGCCGATCGCTCCGAAGACCACGGCGAGGGACGTTAGGCCGTCCGTTCGCGCGTGATACCCGTCTGCAATAAGTGCGGCAGAGCCGATTGATCGACCGACGCGGATTCGATAAAGCGCAACGAGCTCGTTGCCAGCAAACCCGATGATTCCTGCTGCGATCACAATCGGGATGTTGCTCACCTGCACCGGATTGATCAAGCGATTGACGGATTCGTACGCGGCGAGCACAGCCGACAGGAAGATCATCAAGAGGACAAAGAGCCCAGCAAGATCCTCTGCTCGTTTGTATCCGTAGGTGAAGCGCCGATTTGCCGCGCGCCTGCCTAGGATAAAGGCGATCCAAAGCGGAATAGAGGTCATTGCGTCACTGAAGTTGTGAATCGTATCTGCGAGTAGGGCGACTGAACTCGTGATCGCGACAATGATCAGCTGCAAGACCGCCGTGATCCCCAAGCCAACGAGTGAGATCTTCACGGCGCGAATCCCACGCGCGTTTCTTGTCAGCGCGTCGTCGATTGAGTCTGCGTGATCATGGCTGTGCCCAAAGAACTTTGAGAGCATCCCGCGCCAACCACTGTGGTGGTCGTGATGCTCCCCGTGATCATGAGAATGATCGTGAGGGTGTTCATGGTCGTGATGCGGTTGTTGTGCTGCCATAGAAAAATCCTACCCCAAGAAACACCCAGTTCGGCAATTGCACCATGATGCAATTGCAGCGTGATTTCACTCTTGCGCAGACCTAATGACGCAGTTAAAACCCTGGTGGGCTCTCGTTGTTGCCCGGAACGCCTTTCGACTCGCCTAGTGCTCCACCGTGCCAACTTGGTGCGCGGTTCAACCCAGAAGGGTGGCTGGGAGGGATACGAGCCCAAGGTAAAGAGTGATGGGGCCCTCTTGCATATGGGCCAGGGACATCCGCCTTGTGCCAGCTACTTGACAAGATTCCGAACAGCCGTTCTAATGCCCGTATGACCAAGCATGACCAGGACAGGAAGACGCGGATCCTTCAGGCGATCGCCGAGGGGAGCCGCCGCTCGGGGACGCCCCCCACGGTGCGTGAGATCGCAGACCTCGTTGGCCTCGCCGCACCATCGGCCGTCCACCACCACCTCGAGACCCTTGAGCGCGAGGGCCTCATCAAGCGAGACTCTGGCCTCTCCCGGTCGGTACGCCTCACCGCCCGCGGGCGCTCCCTCCTTGAGCTTGACGATGCGGTGGAGGCCACCAGCCTCCCAGCGGTCGCCCGCGACCTTGTCGTAGTTGGCCAGATTGCCGCGGGAGGTCCGATCGAGGCCTACGAGGAGCGCTCTGAGACCGTGGCGGTTCCAGAATTTATGTCGACTCCAGACTCATATCTGCTGAAGATCAGAGGTGACTCCATGATCGACGCACAGATCGCCGATGGTGACTACGTGGTGATCAAGCCGAGCAAGGTTGCCGCAGACGGCGACATTGTGGTCGCGCAGGTGGAGGAGAACGAAGTCACGCTGAAGCAGCTCTTCCGCGAGCAAGGGCGCATCCGCCTCCAGCCAGCAAACAAGGCGTACGCGCCGATGTACTACCCAACCGTCAACGTGCAGGGCGTGCTCGTTGGCGTGCTTCGCCGCGTCCACTAATCCACAAAACGGCGCGCGAGGGCGCCGACTTATCCACAGCCGACGCGGCCTTGGCCCGCTTCGTGGAGAGATTCGCGTGAGTTCGTTGACATCTGTCTGGAGTCTTAGCCCAGAGACTGCGATGATGCGCGCATGAGCAACCAACTCCCCCCGCAGTCGAGCGACGCCGAAGAGAGCATTCTCGGCGCGCTCCTCATTGACGGCGAGGTGATGCTTGAGATTGCGGACAGCCTCAAGCCTGGCGACTTCTACAAGCCGGCAAACGCGAAGGTCTACTCCGCCATTCAACGGCTCTACGAACAGAGTCAACCGATCGACATCCTTACCGTGTCGGAAGAGTTAGAGCGTCGCGGCCAAATTGAAGAGATTGGCGGTCGTGCCGCACTCGCAGATCTCTGCGACCGAACGCCCACGGCGGTCCACGCAAAGCAGTACGCAAAAATTGTTGAGCGAAAGTCCATGCTTCGCGGCCTGATCGGCGCTGCTGGTCGAATTGCATCAATTGGATACGAAGATCCGTCTGACATCTCCGAAGCGATTGATCGCGCGGAGTCTGAGTTGTTTGCGGTCAGCGAACGTCGCGCCGCAAACGGCTTTACGCAGATCGGCGCGCTCGTTGGGGCCGCATATGACCAACTTGACCGCATGCACCAGAACCGCGGCCAGCTGATGGGGCTGCGCACTGGGTACACCGCGATTGACACCATCACGCAAGGACTTCAGAACTCCGACTTTATTGTGCTTGCCGCGCGTCCATCTGTCGGAAAGACATCGCTTGCACTCAACATTGCCGAGAACGTTTCGCTCCGTGAAGGAAAGTCGGTTGGTGTCTTCTCACTAGAAATGAGCAAAGAGCAGCTGGTGCTTCGCCTTCTCTCTAGCGTGACGAAGATCAACTCGTTCAATCTTCGCAGTGGCCAAGTCAACGACTTGGACTTTCCGAAGATTGCGGACGCGCTCGGGACGCTCTCAAACGCCAAGATGTTCATTGATGACACCGTAAACATTTCCGTGATGGAACTTCGCACCAAGGCACGCCGCCTAAAGATGGAGCAAGGACTTGATCTCTTAATCGTTGACTATCTGCAACTGATGCAGCCTGGGCAGCAGAGCCGTGATGGCAACCGCGTGCAAGAGGTGTCAGACATCTCGCGCGGGCTCAAGGCTCTTGCGCGTGAGCTCGGAATCCCGATCATTGCCCTCAGCCAACTTTCGCGTCAGACCGAGGCTCGAGAGAAGGGTGAGCCGCGCCTCTCCGATCTTCGTGAGTCGGGCGCGATTGAGCAGGATGCTGACGTGGTGATCTTCCTCTACCGCGACGCAGAGCGTAGCGACGACGCCGGCGTGACCGGAGAGGCGATCAACTTCAACGTTGCCAAGCACCGCAATGGGCCTACAGGGAGCGGCCAACTCTGGTTCCGTAAAGAGGAGACGCGCTTCGTCAATCTGGTCCGCGAGCGCGCGCCAGAGCTCCCCGCACCGGGGGCGGAGGGCGACCCGCTAATGTGAGGGCATGACCCTCATGTTGATGCGCCCAGAGATGCGGCGCTCCTCGTATCTCTACTTCGTCATCGGCCTGATGCAAGCCGCGTATCTCCCTTTCTCTGGAATCGTCCTTCGTGACCGTGGACTCTCATTCGAAGCAATCGGTCTGATCGGCGCTGTCAACTCCATGATCGCCCTCGCAGCCGGGCCTATCTGGGGCCATCTCGGCGATGCCGTTCTCGGTCGTGCAAGTGCGTTCCGACTTGCACTTGTAAGCGCGGCGGTCGGCGTCATCCTCTTTGCAATCGGTCCATTTGCAGGCCTTCCTGGCGCTGCGCTCGCAGCTTTCGCTGGTGCAGGTCTTGTGCCGCTGCTGGATTCAATCGGCATGGAGCAGCTCGCGCGCGTCGGCGGGCAGTGGGGTCCACTTCGGGCGATCACCAGCTTTAGTTATGCAGCAATGTGCATTCTGAGCGGTGCACTCGTGGCGAGTGTTGGTGCAATCATGATCGCACCGCTCTATGGAATCACTGCACTGATTCTCATTATTGGAACCGTTGGCCTACATACCGCACCCGCGATACAGCACGCGTCACGACCAATACTGAGCGAAGCCGAGGCGGAAATTGAGCGATCAGAGATCGCGGGGCCGAATGCAGAGATTGCTGTCACTGGCGACTGGCGCGATCGCTTCGGCACAGTCACGCTCGCGTTTCAGCAATCGCCGAGGCTCTTTGCATTCCTGATGCTGAGCCTTCTCGTCAATCTGGGTGCTGGTCTCTTCTACGCGTATGGATCATTTCGCATTCAAGAGGTAGGCGGAAGTGCCGCCGCGGTTGCCTTCGGTGGAACTATCTCCGCAGCCGTTGAGATCCCCTTCTTCCTTGCTGGCGGACTCGTCGCCGCTCGCCTTGGACTTCGTTCACTATTCTCATTCGGACTTTTTGCGATGGGAATCTGCAGCGTTGGGTATGCGTTCATTGATTCGCCGTACTGGCTCGCGCTCGCGCGCTCGCTCGTTGGAATTGGCTTCGCCTGCACACTCCTCGCAAGCGTGTTGAGTGTCCGCGCAATTGTTCCAGCTGCGCTGCAAGCAACCGGTCAAGCCTTGTACCAGAGCGTCTCCTATGGGCTCGCGGTCGCAATCGCTGCACTCGTTGGCGGAATCATTTACGGAGAGTTGGGTGCGGTGCCACTCTTCCTCTTGTCTGGCGCAATCATGTTTGGCGCAATCCCGTTTGCGTGGCGGGTGCTTCGCTAAACCGAGCACAACGTTAGGACTTCGCAAAGATCTCCATCATTAGATCCACAAAGCGCTGCGCGTTCGCATCAAAGGCAACTGCTGCGTTCGGCTCCTTCCTTCCACGGAAGTGCGTGTCAACGACCGTTCGACCGAGCGTGAGCGTCCCGGTCGTCTCCACAGCAACGTGATGCCTGCTCGTGGTGATGATGTTCGGCTCAACAAGTGCGGCGACACAGAGCGCGTCGTGCACAGGGGCTGACTCGGGAACGTCCATCTTCTGGCTGCTCTCGTAGCTCGCAACGCGGCGCTGAATAAAGATGGCGGCGGCTTTTCCCGCCGGTGTACCGAGCGCCTCAAGTGCATTGCACTGCGCTGCGGTGACGAGCGCCTTATGGGTGGCGTCGAGCGGCACCATCAACACGTCCTTGAAGCCCGCATCAAAGACGCTTGCGGCGGCCTCAGGGTCGGCCCAGATGTTGAACTCGGCGGATGGGGTCATGTTCCCCACTTCATGGCCGCCCCCCATGATAATCAACTGCGGCACCCACTCCGCGAACTTCGGCTCCTGGGCGACTGCGGCGGCAATGTTCGTGAGTGGCCCAATTGGCATCAACGTGATCGGCTCCGTTGCGGTGCGGTACGTCTCGATCAACCACTCAACGGCGCGGTTTGAGGCCGCCGCACGCGTGCTGCGCGGGATGTCGAGATGCGTGCCGTGTGGATCCTGCACGGAGTCTGCCTTGAAGAAGCGCTCCGCGGGCATCGTCTTCCGGACGAGCGGTCGAGGCAGCCCTGCGTGCACGGGGATATCTGAGCGGCCGATCAGATCCAGCACGGAGATGCTGTTGGTGGTCGTTGCGGTCAGCGATGCGTTTCCGAACACTGTACTCACACCAATAAGGTCAATCTCGGGGTGAAGCGCCGCGAGCATCAGCGCGACGGCATCATCCGTCCCCGTGTCACAGTCAATGATCAGTTTCTTCTTGTTCATGCCCCAATCATACGCGGGCACGGGGGACAAATACCGACCTGGTACGCGATCGATACATGGGAACACCTCACTATCCCCGCAGCCGATTCGCGGCACCCGCTGCGACGGCGTGGAAGGGAGAGGGCCATGCGAAAGCAGATGCAGTTCAGCGTGGAGCGGCCACGGATGGAGCGGGAGCTTGATCGACTGGAGGCCGGAGGCCTTGGGGTGATCGCGGGGAGCGCCGGCTACGGAAAGAGCAGTTCGGTCGCCTCATGGGCATCGCGTCTCGGCACGCCAGTGCGCTGGATCCGCGGTGCTGAACGGCTGTCGGATGCTCTTCTTCTTGCAGCCGAAGATGACGGCGGGATCTGGTTGCCGCGACTTGGTCGTGCAGCACGAAAGAAGAGCCGCATTGACACGTGCGCCGCTTCGCTCTGCGCAGATCTTGCTGCACCGTACGCATCCCTCACGCTGATTATTGATAACACTGACGCGCTCACGGACGACCCTGAATCTCTCGCGATGCTTCGCGCAATTGCAGAGCGAGACCCAGATGGGTCACGAGTGATCTTCATCGGACGACGACGTGCAGCGCTACGGCTCGCCACAGCACGCAGTAAGCGCGCGGTTCTTGAGGTTGGCGCGGTGGCGCTGCGCGTCTCACCGCAGCAGACGCGTCAGATTGCGGAGGCGCGCGGGTGGCGAGGTACGCCTTCGCAACTTGAAGAGGTTCGGCGTGGTGCCGCTGGCAACGGTGGCATTCTCTCCGCGTGGCTCTCTCGTACAGATGACCGCTCTTCAACGCGTGATCTTGATGACTTCATCCGACGCGACGTGGTCGGTGGATGCGAACCACTGCTGCGGCGGCTGGCAGAGGAGCGAAGTGAAACAACGAACCTGCACATGCTTCAGTCACTCTGGGGTGAAGGGCTCCTGATCGCCCCTGCAGAGGATGATGAGCTTGGTCGCGAAGGGTGGGAGATCCCGAAAATGATTGCTGCGGCGCTCTCTCTCCCAGGCGAGATCGCCACAGGGCTACCGCACCCTCCGGACACGCAACGCACGCACGTGCGTGAGATGCCGCGTGAGCAAGATCGTCGTGTCTTCATTCACGACCTTGGACCCCTCCACATGGAGGTTGATGGACGCACGGTCGATGGGGCCGCAATCCGGCCACGTTCACTCGCGCTACTGACTTACCTCGCCACGCGGCCGCGACATTCGGCGACGCGTGACGAAGCGATTGATGCGCTTTGGCCAGAGGCTGACGCGCAGGCAGGCTTGAACTCGTTAAACCAGGCGATCTATCACTTGAGACGAGCGATCGACCCAGACTATGACGCATCGCCAGAGGGGGGAGCGACGCCGTATGTGCGCCATGAAGCGGAGATCGTCTCCATGCACCCAGAACTGGTCTGCTTTGATTCGGCCTCCCTAACTGCACGCCTCAACCGAATTCGTATTCGACCTCGCACCGAGGAGATTGAGGGGTTACTCGATGACTACCGCGGCGCGTTTGGCTCGGAGCTCCCCTTTGAGCCGTGGGTGCAGCGCTATCGCGGGACGATTGAGGTCAGCCTCATGACCATGGTGGAGCGAGCAATCCAGTCCGCACATGCGGCAGGAGATTACGATCGCGCGATTAACCTTGCGGCTCGCGCCACTCGCATTGATTCAGAGAGCGGCGAACTACTAGAGAGCCTCGCCCTGATGCTCGCTGAGGATGGCGCGTTCGCTGGGGCGCGACGCGCCGCGCGGCGCGCGATTGCGCTCTTTGAGGAGATGGAGATTGCTCCCCCGCGTAACCTGGTGCAGCTCAGCGCGGGGGGCGAGTTAGATCGCGAGTTTCGCGCGCGTACGAACGAACCACACTGATCACAGTGGCGGCTCCAATGAGCACCGTTGATCCATAGAGAAGGCACCACAGGCACCATGCACCAATCAAGAAGGCTTGAATTGCAATTAGGCCAATCTCAATGGCTGCACCAACAAGCGCTACAAAGAGCCAGACGGCGAGCACGCCTTCTCGGCGGGTGCGCGCGTGAAGAATAGTTACGACAAGAAGGAGCGCTGATCCCACAATGCCAATCGCGGCAACAGGGATTGGGCCAATGCTTGACCATGCCGACGCTTCAACTTTAGTGCAGCCACCGAACGGCCCAAGTGCCGGCCCACAGATTGCAGGCACTCCAATAAGACGAATAGAGAGAAGGTAGACAGAGATCGTAACGCCAACTGTTGATGCAAGCGCGCTGATGCGGTGCGCCCGCGACACGCGGACTAGTTCCCTAGCGCTTCGTCAATGCGCGCGTAGAGATCCTCTGGAGCCGGAATGCCTGAATCCATCCAGTCACCAATGATCAGCGTTGGAGTTCCGGTAATGCCGAGTGACTTAGCCTCTTCCGCATCAGCCTCAATTGCGGCACGAATCACTGGATCTGCGACGCACGTATCCCATGCGGCAAGGTCTAGCCCTGAAACTTCGGCAATCTTGCGGAGTCGCCCTGCGCTGAATGCTCCCTGGTTCTGTCCGTTCTGGTTTGCGTAGAGATACGCATGGAACGTCCAGAAATTCCCTTGGTCGGCAGCGCACTCTGCACCTACCGCGGCCGTAAATGATTCTTCCCCGAGGAACGAGTAGTGGCGATGTTCAATGCGCAGTTTCTCATCAGTGATGTAGCGCTCGTAGAGGATCGGCTCGACGCCATTCCCCCATGTGCCACAGATTGAGCACTGATAATCGGTCCATACGGTCAACACGACTGGCGCGTCTTCCGCACCAAGTCCATGCCCGCTGGCGAGGCCTGCTGCAGGAGTTAGCAATGGGGCAACCGGCGTGAAGTTTTCGTCCATGCTCGAAGCGGGGGTCCCGCTGAAGGGGTTGGCGAGGAAGAGGACGATCACGCCGACCACGCCGACCACAATCCCAGCGAGTGCTGCCCGTCGAATAAGCTCCATGGTGGAAGTATAGCGATGGCGCTTCAGGGGCTCTGCGGCCGTCTATTGATACTCGGTATCATATGTGCTAGGCTCTGGCCATGGTAGAAGAGATGCTCGACGCACTGGATCGCGCAGGGGTGCGCCTAACCGGCCCACGCCGGAAGCTCACCGCGCTCATTGAGCGCCGCGAGGGGCACTTCACTGCCGCGGACCTCATGAAGGATGCGGGTCGGCGGAGGATGGGGATCGGACGCGCAACCGTCTTTCGACTCCTGGAGCTCCTCAGCGAGCAGGGGCTGGTGGAGCGGATCGATCTCCCTGACGGAACGCACGCCTACATTCCATGCGAGCCAACTCATCACCACCATCTTGTCTGCCTCAACTGCGGCGCCACAACCGATGTGGACGACTGCGGGATTGAAGCGGTCACGCGCGAAGCGGCGCGCCGCTCTGGTTTCAAGATTGAACAGCATCGGCTCGAGCTCTTCGGCCGCTGCCCTGACTGCCGCTCCGCCAACTAGGCGGAGCAGTTTTTCAACCGCCTAGCAGCGCTAGGCATACAAAGGAGGAACCATGAGACTAGGTATCAAGAGATCTGTATGGACGGGGGTTGGCGCAGCGCTTGCGTCGCTCGTCCTGGTTGCTGGATGCAACGGAAGCGCAGCTTCGCCGTCTCCTAGCGAGAGCAGCGAGGCAGCTGCTGACTACACGGTGATCGCAACAACCAGCATGTTTGCTGATCTTGCGCAACTTGCGCTGGGTGACAACGTAACGATTGAAACGATCATCCCGGCTGGAGTTGACGTCCACACGTTTGAGCCATCCCCCGCCGACGCGCAGAAGCTCGCTAGCGCGGACCTCATCGTGATGAACGGACTCGGCCTTGATGAGTGGGCACTCTCGCTGCTCGAAGCGGCTGGCAAGAGCGAAGAGGATGTGCTTGAGCTTGCAGAGGGTATCGACGAGAGCAACGCGTGGGTCTACCTCGAGGGAGAAGAGCACGATGAAGAAGAGGGTGAAGAGCACGGACATGGAGGGACTGATCCACACATCTGGCTCGACCCAAAGGGTGCGGCAATCTACGTGAATCGCATTGCCGCGCGAGTAGCAGCCGAACTTCCGGAGCGCGCGGCGGCAATTGAGTCAGCACGTGATGCAGGACTCTCTGAGATCGCAGCTTTGGATGAAGCGTTGCGTGTGGAATTCGCAGCGATAGACGCCTCCACGCGCAAGATCGTCACGTTCCACGACGCATTCGGCTACTTCGCTCGCGCCTACGAGATTGAGATCGTTGGCGTTGCGGTCGAAGCACCTGGACAAGAGCCGAGCGCAAAGGAGATTGCAGCCTTAATTGAGGCAATTAAGGCGGCTGGAGTGACGTCGGTCTTCAGTGAAGCGCAGTTTCCATCAAAGGTCCTTGATCAGGTTGCGGCAGAAACTGGCGCGACCGTCCTTGAGAACCTCTACTCGGATGCGCTCGGTGACGCACCTGCGAACAGCTATCTTGGCGCGATGCGTGCAAATGCATCAGCGATCTTGGCTTCGTTCAGGTAGTGCGATGATGGCGCAATGAACGAACGCGTTGCACCATCAGTTCTCGAAGGCCGCACGCCCTCCTCGCATTCTGGGGGGCATGCGGTCACTATCTCCAACATCACTGCAGGCTACGGCGAACGCGCCGCCATTAGCGACATCGCCCTTGAGCTTGCTCAAGGCTCTCTCACCGCCATCTTCGGTCCAAACGGCGGCGGGAAGTCCACGCTGTTGAAGTGCATCGCTGGACTTATGCGTCCGTGGGCAGGAACAATAGAGGTGCTCGGCGCACCAGTCGGAGTCCACGCAGCGCGCGTTGCGTATGTCCCTCAAGCAGAACAGGTGGATTGGAGTTTTCCTATCGCCGTTGATGAGGTGGTGGCAATGGGGCGTACCCCACGAATTGGGCCACTCGGTCGCGCTGGCGCCGCAGATCGCGCCGCTGTTGCGGAGGCGTTGGAGCGCGTAGATATGACGGACCTTGCGTCGCGTCAGATCGGAGAACTCTCCGGAGGACAGCGGCGACGCGTCTTCATTGCGCGTGCGCTCGCTGCGGACCCTGAGATTTATCTGCTCGACGAGCCTGTCACCGGAGTGGACCCTGTGACGCAGGAGAAGATCATGAACATCTTGGATGCCGAGGCGGCTCGCGGTCGGACGGTGGTAGCAACCACGCACGACCTTGCCTGCGCCGCTCAACGGTTCCATGACGTGGTTGCGCTCGCTGGCAGGGTGGTGGCACACGGCCCCGCGCAACTCGTGCTTGATCGCGAAGTGCTGGAGAAGACGTACGGCGGCCACCTTGTCCCCCTCGCGGATGGGGGCGTGGTACTCCTTGATGACCCACACCACTCACACGGCAGCCACGAGGGTCACGAGTGAACCCGATCGACCTACTCCTCGAACCGCTCGCCTACGACTTCTTCGTGCGCGCCCTTGTGGCAAGCGCGTTGGTGGGGGTGGCGTGCGCCGTGGTCGGCTCGTTCGTGGTGCTGAAAGGGATGAGCTTCATCGGCGACGCGGTGAGTCACGCAGCCTTCCCGGGCATCGTGATCGCCTACATGCTCGGGCTCCCAATCATCCTTGGTGGCGCCGTTGCTGCGATCGGCACAGCACTAGGGATTGGCGTACTGACGCGTCGCTCTGGACTTCGCGCTGACTCAATCATTGGCGTCCTCTTTGCGGGGATGTTCGCGCTTGGCGTTGCACTCTTCTCGTCAATCCCGAACTATGTCGGTGATCTCTTCGCATTCCTCTTCGGCGATGTGCTCGGCATCAGCGTGTCTGACATGATCGCGCTGAGCGTGCTCGTAGTTGCGCTCCTTCTTGTGATTCGTGCGCTGTGGAAGGAGCTCCTCTTTGCAACGTTCGACCCGCTCGGTGCAGGGGCCGCAGGTCTCCCTGTACGTCGCCTTGACGATCTCCTTCTCATCTTGATCGCCGTCACCATCGTAATCAGCCTGCAGGCGGTCGGCATTGTGTTGGTGGTCGCCATGATCACCACGCCTGCGGCAACGGCGCAGTTGCTTGTCAAGCGATTTGGCCAGATGATCGGAGTTGCCGCGCTCATCGGTGTGACCGCTGCGGTCACCGGACTCTACCTCAGCTATGCGTTAGATCTTGCGTCTGGCGCTGCGATCGTCTTGTTTGAAACTGCGCTCTTCCTAGTTGTCCTACTTGTCACGTCACTGCGCGGACGACGCACTGCGTAGGAAGCTGCTGCAGAGCTAGCGAAGGCCAGCGAAGAGATCGTCCTCAGGCAGCGTTGGCGCCACGTCCAGCCGATGGGCAATGAGTCGGTACTGCTCCCGCGCACCGAGCGCAATCTGATCCTCTTCGCTCAGCATCAGTAGTGGACCATCTGACTTGATCTGTGTCGCGTGCGCTTGGATCGCGCGGCGCTTTGCGCCAAGCTGATCTTTGATGCTGATGCGCGTTGTGATCAGCTCATCTGGAAAGGCCATCATTGCGCGCCAGGTTCGCCACTTCTCTAGCTCTTCGGGCGTGACGTCTTTCGGTTCACTCCACCAGGATTCAATCCCCCTTGACTCAAGAAGTGCAAGAACTGCGTCACGTTGTGAATCGGGAATACGTACCTCATAGAGCTTCTTCGGCGCCCACGCTGGCCCCGCTTCTGGTCGCCACGTTGGGTCACCCGCCACCTCCCACGCACGACGCGCGATCTTGGCGGCGGCGATGTGATCTGGGTGTCCATATCCACCAAAATCGTCGTACGTGGCAATCACGTCAGGTCGCGCGCCACGGATCAGGCGCACCAGTGGCTCGGTTGTTGCGTCAAGATCGGTGCTGACGTGTTGGTGGAAGGAGCGTGGATCGGCATTCTTTTCGCTCCCCTCCATCCCAGAGTCGCGATAGCCGAGGTTCTCCCATCGCTGTACACCAAGGGCACGCATCGCCGCGGCAATCTCGCCCATCCTCGTTTCGCCGAGCCGTTCGTGCTCTTCAGGCGTATCGCGCTCTGGGATCACGATCTCGCCGAGTTCGCCGCGCGTGCCCGTGACAACGATCACGTCGGTCGACTCGCCGCGCGCGGCGGCGTTCGTTGCTGCGTAGTGCGCCAGGGTGCCACCCATGCTGATCGTCTCGTCATCTGGGTGGGCGTGCACCGCCATCAGGAGAAGTCGTCCTTCGTTGTCCATGCCCGCATCGTACGCGGCGACTCAGTGAGGTGCGCGGGTCGGCTACCCTAGACGCACTAAGCCGTGCGTAGGAGCGCGAGATAGGGGGCGAAATGGGAGAGAAGAACGTGCAGCGATGGGCCCTCGTGCTCGGTGCTTCCAGTGGTATCGGCGAGGCTTCGGCGCGACACGCGGCGGAGGCTGGCTATAACGTCTGTGGCGTCTATCTCGGGCGCTCGCGCGGCGAGAAGCTCGACGCCGCGATTGAGGCGGTGAAGTCGACCGGCGTTGAGGCGCTCTACATCCGGGGGAATGCGGCAGACGACGAGAAGCGCGCCGAAGTGATCGTGCAGCTCTCCGAACGCTTCGCCGCCGCACGCGCCGCTGGCGCCGAACCACAACTCGGCATCGTGCTTCACTCTCTCGCCTTCGGGAGCCTGCAGCCGTTCCTGCCGTCTGGCGACGTTCCTACGATCACTCGGAAGCAGATGGACATGACGTCAGACGTGATGGCGCACTCGCTCGTCTACTGGGTACAGGATCTCTATACCGCTGGACTCATCGGCGGGACCACGCGCATCTATGCCACATCATCTGAAGGCGCATCAAAGGCGGTACCAATGTATGGCGCAGTATCCGCCGCGAAGGCGGCCGTAGAGGCGCACTGTCGTCAGCTTGCGATTGAACTCGCAACGCTTGTCCCAGGTGCAACGGTCACCGCGCTGCGTCCAGGTGTTGTAGACACCCCTGCGCTACGAAAGATTCCTGGAAGCCAAGACTGGATTGACGTGGTGATGAAGAAGCACCCAGGGAAGCGACTCACCACACCAGATGATGTTGGTCGCGCGATTGTGGCGCTCTCAGCGCCAGGGATGAACTGGGTGACGGGGAATACGATTACGATTGACGGCGGGGAGCAGATCGCCGGCGGCTGACCCAGACGAGCAGCAGCGGAACAACTACCGCTGCACTCGCAACAGGCAGCGTCACCTCCGCAATGATCCCGGTGACGCGCAAGAGCGCAAGCGCTAAGGCAGCAACTCCAACGGCAATACCGCGCTCCGATGGTCGTGCGCCAACGTTAAGGCGCGCCGCGTTTGCGCCGAGCAGGATCGCTGCAACGCCGAACCACGCCCAACCAGCCGACGGCGACGATGCGTCACCAATCACGACCGAATACGTCAGCACAAGTGCGGCGAGTGCAACGAGTGCCGCTTGATCAATCGTTTTCGCGCTCACTCGAATCAACACTAGATCTTCTTTCCGATCATCTGCTCTAGAATTTGCGATGGCGCAGCGATCACTGGCGTGTCGCCATCAGGGATCAACTTGGTGAAGCGCGACTCTAGCTCCAAGACACCAGCCCAGATCTTCTCACCCGCATCTTCCTCGTTGTCGTGCACGCCGCCGTCGCGAATCTTTCCAGACGCCTCGCTAATCTTCATGCCGAGCACCGTGGTCGCCTTCAACTCTTTGTCATGTGAGGCACGCAGCTCCTTTGAACGTCCAGGGACGAGTTTTTCTACGAATATGTCAAGTTGTGCCACTTTCTCCGCGCCAGTGATCTCTTCACAAATTCCAAAGAGTGTTGCGGAGCGATAGTTCATGGAACTATCGAAGCCACTACGTGCGAGGACAATTCCGTCTGTTAGGTGAATGGAGACGCAGACCTCAGTCCCAACGACGCGCTTGAGGAAGCGACTCGCTGCAGAGCCGTGCCAGTAGAGGTGATCACCGTCGCGCCAGTGGGCCGTTGGGGTGGCCATTGGACGCCCATCAAGGAGGTAGGCCACGGTGCAGGTGAGAGCCGCGTCAATGACCGGATAGATCTCGTTCCGTTCGTAAAGGCCGCGCTCGGGCAGGCGACGGACGCGCGTGCGTTCGCTTGGGGGGAAGCCGTCGCTGACAGGGATCTCTCGTGGCATAGAGGAATCGTAGCCGACGAAGAAAGAGTCTCCTGGCGGACCCGACCGGATTCGAACCGGCGATCTCCAGCGTGACAGGCTGGCATGTTGGGCCGCTACACCACGGGTCCGCGACAGGACTGCGAAGCCTACCAGAGGGGGTAGGATCCGACTATGGGATATGGAGCTGACGCGGCTAAACGAGCGGGAGGCTCAGGCCGCATCGACCTACGCTCAGACACCGTGACCCACCCTACCCCTGAGATGCGCCGCGCAATGGCGAGTGCTGAGGTGGGCGATGACGTCTTTGAGGACGATCCCACCGTCGCTGAGCTTGAAGAGCGCGCCGCCGACCTGCTCGGTAAGGAGGCGGGTCTGTTCGTGGCCTCTGGGACGATGGGGAACCTTGTAAGCGTGATGGCGCATGTCCCGCGTGGCGGAGAGATCATCACCCCCGCCGAGGGGCACATCCCGAACGATGAGGCGGCAAACTACGCCGTTGTTGCGGGCGCGGGACTTCGAACCGTTCGCGAAAATCCGGACGGCGAGATGCCTGTTAACGACGTGATTGAGGCGATCCAGGATGCCTCAGATCCACACTCGGCCATCACAAGCTTGGTGGTGGTGGAGAACTGCCACGCGCACACCTTCAGCCGACCAATCACGCCCGCGTACATGAAGGAGCTCCGCGCAGCGCTCAAGCCTTCAGGGATCCCTATTCATGTGGACGGCGCGCGACTCTTCAATGCCGTCGTTGGGCTCGGTGTGAGCGCACGAGATTTAGTGAAGGACGCAGAGAGCGCAACCTTTTGCCTGAGCAAGGGGCTAGCCACGCCGATCGGCAGCGTTGTTGTTGGGAAGAAAGATTTTATCTTTAAGGCGCGACGCGCACGCAAGCTGCTTGGCGGTGGCATGCGCCAGGTTGGCATCGTTGCGGCGGCGGGCCTCGTTGCGCTTTCAGATGGCCCAGAGGGGACGATCCAGCGACTCGCTGAAGATCATGTCAACGCACGAATTCTCGCGGAAGCACTTACTGAGATGAAGGGTGTGATCTCGCCAGGGCACAACGCGCAGCCCGTTGGCGACCGTCTTGATCCCGCTCGCGTGGTGACAAACTTTGTCCTCTTCAAGGTTGAGGGCGGCGCACAGCGTCGCGAAAAGTTCCTTGACGAGCTTGAAAAGCGTGGCGTGCTGATGATTCCATACACCCATGGCCAGGTTCGTGCGGTGACGCACTATGGAGTTGGCAGCGAAGAGATTCAGAAAGTGATTCGCGCATCCGCAGACGCACTCGCAGCATCCGCGTAACTCACGCCGAGGCGTTCTGATGCGCATCGTCCCCTCTATTGATCTTGAGAAGGGTCGCTCTCGCATTGTCTTTTGGCCCGGTGCATCCACTGGCGTTGGTGCACCAACGGACCAGCCGGCACGGATCGCACGTCACTTTGTGGATCACGGCGCCACGCTGATTCACCTTGTGGACTTTGACGGCGCACGGGCCGGCGCGCCACAGAACCTTGCGGCGATCGGCGCAGTTGCGGGGCTCGTTGCCACACCACTTCAAGTTGCGGGTGGCGTGGACTCTCCTGAAGCGATCCAGATCGTCTTCGCGACGGGCGCTACACGCGTGGTTGTGGGGGCCTCGCTCCTTGATCAGCCAGAGCTTCTCACTGCGTGTGCGCGCGCAGCAGGCGCGTGGCTCGCCGTTGGTCTTGACCCACGTCCGGAGCGACTCTCGCAATTTCCATGGAAGCGCGCGGCGCAGCCGTCACTCGACGACTTGCTGCAGCAGCTCGTTGCGGCAGGAATCAGTCGCGTGGTGATGAGCCACGGCGGTGGCACGAGCGAACTTAGCCGCCTGAGCGAGATCGGTCAGCGATACCCATCCATTGAGGTGAGTGTTGCGGGCGGTGTCACCGATCTTGACGGCGTGCGTCGTCTCCGCGATGCGGGGGTGAGCGCGCTGATCCTTGGCGAGGCACTCCTCTCAGGTGCTATTGACTTTGAAGAGGCGCAAGCGATCGCCAACCAAGCGGGATAGAACGTTCGCGTAAGTGAAGAGTTTGCGTAGAATGTCCTCATGAAGATTTCGCGACGCACCCTCGGCACAACAGCTGCAGCGCTGCTCCTTGTTGCTGCCTGCACGGATAGCGGCGCTGAGAGCCCAACGGCGTCAGGCGTAGCCGGATGCCCCACCGCTCAACCCGCCGCACTCGGCGCGGGGGAGCAGCGTGAGATCGTGATGACCACCTCACTCGGTGAGATCACGCTCCTTCTTGAGGCCGACCTTTCGC